>OUWB010000035.1_pt1 | contig 22351 bp, 20 predicted proteins | sample 1779821 | NCBI WGS metagenome assembly OUWB01 (sample SAMEA3914806, study PRJEB12502) | metagenome | biome: forest; material: soil | place: Canada | collected 2011-08-03 | depth 0.1 m
CCCTGCGACACCAGCCAGGCGGCGGCGTCGTCATTGTCGTCGGACATCTTCAGGCCGTATTGGTTATCGCCTTCGCGGGCGATCTTCTGGCCCCAGCCGGTCGAGGTGCGGTACTGCGGCTGGATGACGACATAGCCGCGGGCGGCGAAATATTCGGTCCACCCGGTCGGGTCCCAGCCCCAGCCGTCACGCGCCCACGGGCCGCCGTGCGGCGTGACGATGGCCGGATAGGGCCCCGGTCCCCAGATGGCCGGATTGGGCTTGGTCAGATAGGCGGGCAACACCAGACCGTCACGCGCCGTATATTGAATGAGGGTCATATCACCCAGGTCGTCGGGCTTGATCTGCGGCCGCGACTTGCCGAGCAAGGTCAGCCCCTTGCCCTCTATATAGACATAGTATTCCGGCGGCGTCTTGGGGCCTTCCTTCTTGACGAGCACGGTCTTGCGGTCGGCGCTGACGTCTTCGATGGTCACCGAAACATTGGTCGGCACCATGATCTGCATCTTCTTCGAGGTCGCCACATCCGTCCATATCAACGGCGCATCGACTTCGCCGAGCGCCTTCTTGAGGCCGTCGCTCAGCGCGGCCATCTTGTCGTCGTCCCAGTAGATTTCGCGTTCCAACACCCCGTTATAGGTAAAACCCAGAATCTCGCCGAAATCGTCCTTGCCGAAGGATCGAAAGACACCCGTGGCGTCGAAGGCGGCGTTGGCGAAAATGGGGTCGCTCAGCTTGCGCTCGCGGATCGAATATTCGTAGATCGCCGTCTTGTCCTGGCCGTGGTTCATCTGAACGATGGCGACATTGGGATCCTTGGTGAAGCCCACGACTCTCGCGTTTTCCTTGTCCTTTACGAAAAAGCGGAAGTGCTCTTCCCAGGCATTGGTGTCCGGATTGCGGAAATAGATCGCTGTATAGGGATGACCGTCCTGGTAGTCGATGGCGGCGCGGGCGCGCACCGATTTGTGGTCGAGGTCCCAGACCTCGCCGCCGTACTTGTCCGAGCCGTTTTCGACCTTTTCGTAGATCAGGTTCAATCCCGTGCTGTGCAGGTTGACGCGATACTGGTCGCCGGTGGAATCGTCCTGCGCCAGGATATTGTCGGGATCCCCGGGAAGGCCACTGACCAGACTAAGGCCGCCTGTGCCCTTCATATCGTTCTCGACCTCGTAGGACACGCCGGCCTTGTCCTTGTCGGCGCCCTTGTCCAGGCTCAGGGTTTGAAAGAAAGACCCCTTGGTGTCGGTGATCACGCTCCGATAGGCGTGGGTGCGCGACCCATCGACATCGATCTGCTGCATCAGGTTCAGCAAAAGCCGATCATTCTTGACGAAGTGGACCGACTGAATGTCGAGGCCCGGCGCCGACGGAATAATGCTCGGCGCGGCAGCCGGGTCGTCAAGATTGAACACGGCCACGATCCGCGTCTTGCCGTCGGTCGACACAATTGCGGCGACATGCTTGCCGTCCTCCGCCAGGCTGACGCTGTCGATGCGGTCGCGCACCGCATAATCCTCCGCCGTCGGCGCTGTCGCCGGCACAGGTGTCGGAATTGTGGCGGCCCTCGACGAGCCCGCAATCACCAGCCCGATTCCCCAAGCCGCCGAACACAGCAAACCCCGAAGTCTCATCACTTACCCCTAATATACAGAAAAATTTGAGAATTTTTGTCTGACGTACGCGCGCTGCCGATCATTGAACGTTTTTTAGAAAGTCGCAACTGTGATTATTTTGTCGCAAAAGATACGTAATCGTCATCAAACCATTAACAGCTTATTGCGACGCGTCATTTCTGTGTCAATCCTGTGTCCTTATCGCGTCAGGGGACCCAATAATGCGTATTTTTAAGAAATTTGTTCTGGCATCCACCGTTTTGTCGTCGGTTGGCTTCGGTGCACACGCCTTCGCCCAGGATGCGACCACGACGACGACCGTCACCGGCAAGAAGGCGGCCGATGACGTCCAGGTCGTCGTCGTTACCGGTTCGCACATCCGGCGCAAGGATCTGAACACCGCTTCGCCGGCCATATCGATCACCTCGCAGCAGGCTGTCGAAGAAGGCGCCACGTCCGTCGCCGACCTGTTGCAGAGACTGCCTCAGGCGGCCAATACCGAACAGACCAACGGCCTGTTGGGCGGCTATATCGTCACCGGCGGCCCGGGGGCGGAAACGCTTTCCTTGTACGGCCTCGGCGCGCAAAACACCGTGATCCTGCTGAACGGCCGCCGCATGGGACCGGCGGGCGTCCAGGGTTCGATCGGGCCGATCGACCTCAACACGCTGCCGCTGGCGGCTTTCAAGCAGGTCGACGTCCTGCTCGACGGTTCGTCGTCGATCTACGGCTCCGACGCCGTCGGCGGCGTGGTCAACTTCATCACCAAGAAGAATACCGATGGCGCCGACCTGATCTTCTCGGGTTCGATGCCGTCCAAATCGGGCGGTAGCCAGTCGACGACGACCCTGACCTGGGGCAAGACCTTCGACAAGGGCTACCTGACCTTCCTGGGCAGCTACCACGAAGATACCGGCCTGACGATCAAGGATCGCGCCGACACCGCATGCGCCGCCAACGTCTATTTCGACCCGACCACGGGCGCGCGCTCCGACTTCCCGGGCATGAACGGCGGCTATCGTTGTAACAACAGTCTCTCCGACGACTTCCAGGGCTACAGCCTCAGCGGTGAATTCCAGGCGCCGGTCCCCGGCGTCACCTATCCCGCCGACACGATGAATCCGAACCTGCCGGGCTGGATCCAGGCGGGCCGTTCCGGCCACCCGGACACCCAACCTTTCCTAAATGAAAATCCGCCGCAATTCGGCAACGAAACCGTGTCCGAACCCGTCAAGACGGCCAGTGTCCTTATCACCGGCGGCTACGACGTCTCGGCCAACACGCATCTCTACACGGAGTTGCTGTTCAACCACCGTGACAGCCAGACCCACGGCGTCTATCAGCTGTTCCCCTATGTCAGCCCCTTCAACGCGTCCAATACGGTTGCCGCCGGCGTCTCCGCGGCCGCCACCAACCCCAAAAACGGCTATGACTACAGCTACGGCGGTTATGCGCGTCCGATCATCGCCTATGACAAGGTCGAGAAGGTCAAGGTCGACTATTTCCGCGGCGTCTTCGGCGTCAACGGCACCTTCGACAGCTCGACCCTGCCCTTCCTGAACGGCTTCAGCTATGACAGCTACTATCAGGTGTCGGATAGCGAGGGCAGCTACGGCCAGAACTTCATCTATAACGACCGCGTCGCCGCCACGACCCTGGGCAACGCTACCGGCGCCGCCTGCGACGCATCCTATATGACCGTGGCGCCCACCGCCTGCGTCACCATTCCCTGGTTCACGCCGAGCGTCCTGGCCGGCCAATTCACCCCGGCCGAAAGGAACTTCCTGTTCGGCTATGAAACCGGCCACACCCAATATATCCAGCAGACCATCGAATCCAACGTCTCGGGCGATCTCTTCCAACTGCCGGCCGGCGCCGTCAGCGCCGTCGGCGGCATCTACCTCGAAGCCGATCAGCAGAACGACACGCCGGGCGCCAACGCTATCGCCGGCAACTATTGGGGCTTCTCGACGGCCGGCATCACCAAGGGCCAGACGACGACCGAGCAGGCCTATGCCGAAATCTATGCGCCGATCATCAAGAACGTACCGTTTATCCAACACCTCGACCTGACCCTGTCAGGCCGGACGTCGAACTACTCGGTTGCCGGCACCAACTCGACCTACAAGCTGGGCGCGGTCTGGAACATCACCAGCGAATTCGCCTTCACCCTGACGCGCGGCACCTCGTTCCGGGCGCCGGCGATCTATGAAAAGGCGCTGGCGAACCAGGTCGGCTTTATCGACGTCAGCGACCCCTGTCAGGACTGGGCCGCTTCGGACAACTCCAAGGTCCAGACGCGCTGCGCCGCCGAAGGCATCCCCAGCAACTATGCGGGTGAACATTCATCGGCGGAAGACATCACCGGCGGCGGCGCCGGCCTGAAGCCGGAAACGGCGCGCAATACCAACCTGGGCTTTGCCTATACCCCGTCGTGGGCCAACCTGAAGATCAAGGTCAACTATAACTCGATCCTCGACTTCAACCAGATCACGGTCTTTGGCGGCCAGAACATCATCAACGGCTGCTATTCGACCGACGCCTTTCCGAACTTCTACTGCAGCCTGATCACACGTGGCGCCAACCACGACATCACCGCGGTTCTCGACGACTACATCAATGTCGGCAAGACGGATAACCGCAATGTCGCCCTGGAAATCGACTATGCCAAGAAGTTCTCGGCCGGTCGTCTGAGCATCCGCAGCAACTCGTCCTGGCAGCTCAAGAACGCCCAGACCCTTGGCGACCAGGTCGTCGACTATACCGGCAGCGTCGGCAGCCCCGTGTTCACGCACCAGACCAATATCGACTTCGTCACCCAGGACTGGACCTATCACTGGGACTTCGATCTGACGGGCAAGGCGTCGGACCTGCGCTTCTATAACTACAGCGCGCTGCAACCGGCAACGGCGAACTACCCGCACGGCTACGATATCGATGCCGTCACGAAGTTCTATCAGATCCACGACGCGTCCATCACCCGCACCTTCGACAAGCTGCAAGTCACGCTCGGCATCCACAACGTCTTCGACGTCAAGGCGCCGACCCTGTCCGCCGGCGAGTTCCGCGTCGGTACCGCGGCGCTGAACATGTACGACCTGCTGGGCCGTTCGGTCTTCCTCAACGTCGACAAGCACTTCTAAGCCTGTTCGATCATTGCAAAAAGCAACGGCTCGCGGCTTTCGCCGCGGGCCGTTTCTTTTTTACATGAAACCTTGTTTCAACCGTAACATGAATTCTTTGTAATATTTACCAAGTATTGCAACCTGTACTCTATGTATCGCCCGCGTAAGGCTTCATCGGCTGCAAGGGCGGAAACATGCGCGTGTTCAAAACCATCATTCTGGCGTCGACGGTCATGTCTTCCGCGGGCTTTGGCGCCCACGCCCTTGCCCAGGACGCGGCCAAGCCGGCTGACGGCGCCAAGGCACCGGACGGGATCCAGGTCGTCGTCGTGACCGGCTCGCACATCCGCCGCAAGGACCTGAATACCGCCTCGCCGGTGACCACCATCACCTCGGTCCAGGCCGAACAGTCCGGCGCCACCTCGGTCGCCGACCTGCTGCAGAAGATTCCGCAGGCCGCCTCGACCGAACAGACCAATACCTTGCTCGGCGGCTATGTCGTCAACGGTGGATCGGGGGTCGAAACCCTCTCGCTTTACGGACTGGGCGCGCAGAACACCCTGGTGCTGCTGAACGGCCGCCGCATGGGCCCGGCCGGCGTCGGCGGCGCGGTCGGCGCGGTCGACCTCAACGTCCTGCCGCTGGACGCCTTCAAGCAGGTCGACATCCTGCTCGACGGCTCGTCCTCGATCTACGGCTCCGACGCCGTCGGCGGCGTGGTCAACTTCATCACCAAGAAGAACACCGACGGCTTCGACCTTATCGTCCATGACGAAATCCCCTTTCGTCCGCACGGCGGCACCTATACGGCGACGTTGACCGGCGGCAAGACCTTCGACAAGGGCTACATCTCGGTCCTGGCCAGCTATCACGAGGAAACGGGCCTGAAGATCAAGGACCGCGACGACACGAAATGCGCCCAGAACGTCTATTTCGATCCGTCGACCGGCGCCCGCTCCGACGTCATCGATGCCACCACCGGCGCCTACAAGTGCTACAACCTGTGGAACGACTCCGTCATCGCGCCCGAGGTCGGGGGTGATTTCCAATACATGCCGGGCTTTACGCCGCCGGCGGACGGCACGGCGCCGCGCTTGCCGGCGGGCTGGGTGAGCGCAGGCGCCGCCGGCCACCCCGACACCTATCCCTACCAGACCTACGATACGGCGATGTTCGGCAACGAGACGGTCATCCAGCCGGTCAAGACCGCCAGCGTCCTGATCACCGGCGGCTATGACCTGTCCGCCGCCACGCATCTGTATACGGAACTTCTGTACAATCATCGCTCAAGCGACAATCTGACGGTCGCCCAGCTGTTCCCCGAGCTCGATCCCACCAACCCGACCAATACATTGGGTTCGGCCGTGGGCATCGCCTTGCCGCTTATTCCCTATAACGACTATACCCGCACCGACGTCGACTATTTCCGCGGCGTATTGGGCGTCGACGGCGCCTTCGAGAATTTCGGCATACTGAACGGCTTCAACTACGACACCAGCTACCAGGCGTCGTACAGCACGGCGTCCTACGGCCAGACCTTCATCTACGATGATCGCATCAGCGCCACCACCGGCCCGGGCCTGGCCTGCGATCAGACCCAGATCGTCTATTCCAGCGCCGCCTGCATGACCATTGCGTGGCTATCGCCGAGCGTGTTGGCCGGCAACTTCACCGACGCCGAGCGCAATTTCCTGTTCGGCTACGAGACCGGCCACACCAACTATCTGCAGCAGACGTTCGAATCGAACGTCTCAGGCGACGTCTTCCATCTGCCCGCCGGCGCGGTCAGCGCGGTCGTCGGCGTCTTCCTGCAAGACGACCAGATGATCGATACGCCGGGCTATAACGCGATCAATTCGAACTATTGGGGTCATACGACGTCGGGCATCACCAAGGGCGCGCTCAGCTCGGAACAGGCCTATGCCGAAGTCTATGCGCCGCTGCTCAAGGACCTGCCGCTGATCAAGGCCCTCGACCTGACCGTATCGGGCCGCCTGTCCAACTATTCCGGCGCCGGATCGAACGCGACCTACAAGTATGGCCTTGTGTGGAACCTGACCAGCCAATACGCCCTCACCGTCACCCACGGCACGTCGTTCCGCGCGCCGACCATCTATGAATCGCACCTGGCCAACCAGAGCGGCTTCGTCCAGCTCTTCGATCCCTGCACCGACTGGGCCTCATCGAGCAATGCCCGCCTGCAGCAGCGCTGCTCAGCCCAAGGCATACCGGGCAATTTCGGCGGCTCGGAATCGTCCACCGAGGTCTTCACCGGCGGCGGTCCGAACCTGAAGCCCGAGACGGCCAACAACACCAATCTCGGCATCGGCTGGACCCCGTCCTTCGCCGACCTGAAGGTCACGGTGAACTACAATGTCATCACCGACAACAATACGATCACGAATTTCGGCGCCCAGAACATCGTCAATGCCTGCTATTCCAGCCAGGCCTTCCCGAACTATTTCTGCAACCTGTTCCAGCGCGATTCCAGCGACAACATCATCACGCTGCAGGACGACTATATCAATATCGCCACCGTCAAGAACAAGAATGTCGGCCTCAAGATCGACTATCGCAAGAAGTTCCCGCTGGGCCGCCTGGAGATCTATTCGGACTCGTCATGGCAGCTCGAGAACAAGGAAACGCTCGGCGACCAGACCACCGACTATACCGGCAGCGTCGGCAGCCCGGTGTTCACCAATCAGACCCATATCAACTTCGTCATGCGCGACTGGTCGATCCACTGGGGCGTCGACCTGACCGGCAAGGCGTCGGATCTGCGCTTCTATAACGGCAGCGCCCTGCAACCGCCGACGCAGCAATATCCCAACGGCTATGTCATCGACGCCGTTACGCCCTTCTACCAGATCCACAACGTCTCCGTGACGCGCACCTTCGACAAGGTCCGCCTGACGCTCGGGATCAACAACCTCTTCGACGTCAAGGCGCCGACCCTGTCCTACGGCGAGTTCCGCGTCGGCACCGCGGCGCTCAACATGTACGACCTGCTGGGCCAGACCCTGTACCTCACGGCCGACAAGCACTTTTAGGGCCAGCCACATCCAACAAAAACGGCCCGCGGTTCCTGCCGCTGGCCGTTTGCCTTCACGGGTAGAGCTTCGACGACGTCCAGCCTCCGGCCGTGCGGACGAATTGCACGCGGTCGTGCAGGCGAAACGCGCGGTCGCGCCAGAATTCGAGGCTGTGCGGCGCGACGCGATAGCCGGTCCAATGCGGCGGCCGTTCGATCTTGCCCAGGCCGAACGTCACCGTGAATTCGGCCACGCGCTTTTCCAGGGCGAAGCGGTCGGGCAAGGGCCTCGACTGATCCGACGCCCAGGCGCCGATCTGCGACTGCCTGGCGCGGCTGGCGAAATAGGCATCGGCCTCGGCGTCCGTGACCCGCGTGACCTCGCCGCGGACACGCACCTGGCGGCGCAGGGACTTCCAATGGAACAGCAGCGCCGCCTTGGGATTGGTGTCGAGTTCGACGCCTTTGCGGCTTCGGGTATTGGTGTAGAAGACGAAGCCCGCCTCATCGAACCCCTTCAGCAGCACCATGCGCGCGTCCGGCAGGCCGTCGGCATCGACGGTCGCCAGCGTCATGGCATTGGCGTCGTTGGGCTCCTTGGCCTTGGCGTCCTCGAGCCAGCGACCGAACAAAGCGAACGGCTCGCCGGCCTCGATCTCGGCGTCGTGCGCTGCATGCATCTCGTAATCGGCCTCAGTCGGCGAAGACGGAATAAGGGGAGCCTTGGTCATCGGATCAACGGGGGTTTAAGACTTTGCAAACCATCGCCACGCCATAACCTGTGACAAGCTTTTGGTGAAGGACTTTGTCGGCATGGGTGAGGAAATCGAGCGGAGCCTGGCGCGTGACGGCCTGGAACTGCTGCATCGTGACGATGCCCTGCTTGAGCTCGGCCTGGCCGCCGCGGCGTCGGACGAAGACGTCCGCAACGCCTTTCGCACCCGCTTGAAAGAGGCGCATCCCGACCTCAACGGCGGCAATGACGTCATGCTGCGCCGCCTGATCCTGGCGCGCGACCTGTTGATGCAGGACATGAAATCAGGCCCGGATACCATTGAACCACATGCCGTTACGGACTCGGCGATTAACCTGACGATCAGCCTGGACCAGGCATTGTATGGCGGCGAGGCCTTCGCCGAGGTGCCGGCGCTCGACCACGCCCATCCCTTCGAGCCTCTGACCTCCCTGAACCAGACCAAGCGGTTGCGCGTCACGGTCCCGGCCGGCCTGCGCGACGGCGAACGCCGGCATCTGGCGAGCGACAGCGGCGCGGGCACCCCGCCCTTGTTCGCCGTGCACATCGACGCCGGTCCCGGCCGCCGGGTGTTCGGCGACGACATCTGGGCGACCGCCGCCATTGATGAGCGCGTTTTCGCTTCGGGCGGCCGCGCGGTCATCGACACGCCGTGGGGCCCGCGCGACATCGACATCGACTGCGCCTTCCCGCGCGGCTCCAGCCTGCGCCTGAAAGGTTTGGGTCTGCCGGCCGCCGGGCCCCGCGCCGCCGGCGACCTGCACCTGCGCCTCGAGGTCCGCGAGGTCCCGGCGCGCGCCTATTCGGAAACCTTGAGTGATTTCCGCCAGAAATGGGCATCGTGATATGGCTCGGGCATGCCCGAGCCCTATGAAATCACCGATCCGTCTCTCGAACCCCGCCCGAACGCCTTCGGCCAGCCGATCGGCAAGCCCGTGCCCGATTGGGCCGAGCGTCAACGATTGCCCGATGTCGAGCTGACCGGCCGCACCTGCCGCGTCGTGCCCTATCGTCTCGAACACGCCGCGCCCCTGTTCGACGCCTACAGCCACGACGACGGCCGCATGTGGACCTATATGCCGTTCGGTCCCTTCAAAGATGCGGCGTCGGTGCACGCCTCAATCATGGACTATCAGCAAAACAAGGGCTTCCACACCTTTGTCATCCTGGCGGACGGGCGCGCCATCGGCCATCTCAGCTACCTGCGCTACGACCTGGCCAACGGCGCGGTGGAGGTCGGCGGGGTCAGTTTTTCGCCGGCCCTGCAGCGCTCGACGATGGCGACGGAGGCCCAGTACCTGATGATGCGGCACGCTTTCGACCACGGCTATCGCCGCTATGAATGGAAGTGCGATCAATTGAACGGGCCGTCGAACCGCGCGGCGCTGCGGCTGGGTTTCCAGTTCGAAGGCATCTTCCGCAACGCCGTGGTCCGTGGCGGCCACCGCCGCGACACGTGCTGGTATGCCGTCATCGTCGAGGACTGGGCCGCCGTCCGTGCGCGGCTGGAGGCGTGGCTCGATCCGGCCAATTTCGATACCGATGGCGCACAACGGCAGGCTCTGGCGGTCATACTTTAAGGTTTTTTGACACGAACCACACGAAAAGAAGAGGAAAGACACGAAATCCATACCTGCCACGCTTTATGCGCGAAGCGCCTGGCTTCGATGGTCGACTATGGAATGCGCCGCGCGCGACCTTCTTTTTCGTGTCTTTTCGTCTTCGTTCGTGTGGTTCGTGTCAAAGAAACTTAAAACCCCTCAGCCTCGATTGCCGCCGGTTTGACCTTGACCTTCGACAGCAGGGGTGAGTCCGCTTCGATCAGCCCGTTCTCGCGCGACACCAGGGCCGGCACCAGGATCTGACCCGTCACGTTGACGCAGGTGCGCATCATATCGAGTATCCGGTCGATCGCCGCCAATAGGGCCAGGCCTTCCAGCGGCAGCCCCGCCGCCGACAAGGTCACCGTCAGCATCACCGTCGCCACGCCCGGCACGCCCGCCGTGGCCAGCGAGCCCAGGATCGACGCCAGGGCGATGATGACATAGTGCTGTGGCGTCAGGACGATGTGGAAATAGTTGGCGATGAAGATGCTGGAAATCGCCGGATAAATGGCCCCACACCCGTCCATCTTCATATTGGCGCCCAGCGGCAGGGCAAAGCCGGCATAGGATTTCGGCAGTTTCAGCCGGTCGACCGCCACCTGCAGCGAGATCGGCAGGGTGCCCAGCGACGAGGCCGTAAAGAACGCCGTCTGCTGCGCCGTGAAAATCGAGCCGTAAAAGCCGGTGACGCGCAGGCCGTGCAGCTTCAGCAGGATCGGATAAACGACCAACAGCTCGACCAGACAGCCGAGATAGACCAGCGCCATATAGGGGACCAGCGGCTTCAAGCTATCCAGGCCATAGCTGGCGACCAGCGAGCCGATCAGGCCGAAGACACCGATCGGCGTCAGCTGGATCATCCAGCGGGTGATCTTGAACATCACCTGAGAGCCCTGCTCGACCAGGGTCGACAGCTCCCTGGTCTTTTGGCCGAGCGCGCCCAGGGCGGCGCCGACCAGTATGGCGAAGAAGACGATGCTCAGGACCTGGCCCTCGGCAAAGGCCTTGAAGATGTTCGACGGCACGATGCCGGTCAGCACGTCGACCGGCCCGGGAATGATCTTGGGCGTCATATGCTCGAGCGGCAGGGCGTTGATGCCGCGGCCGGGCTCGAAATAGATGCCGATGGCCAGACCGACCGACACGGCGATGGCCGAGGTCAGCATGAACCAGAACAGGGTGTAAAAGGCCAGCCGCACGGCGCGGCCGCCGGCGCCCTGCTCGTGATCGCCGTCCGGATGGCCCAGCCGCGCTAGCGACGCCGCGATGGTGAAGAAGACCAGCGGCGCGACCAGCATCTTGATCGCCTTGATATAGACGTCGCCGATCGGATCGAGCACGGGCAAGGCGGTCTTGCCCCAGTACAGCGCCACGGCGATCCCGGCGGCAAAGGCCACCACTGTCTTGACCCAGAACGGAATTTTACCGAGGAACGTCATCGTATTGCTTTCGATTGAAACCAGTCCCGAAGATATGACCATGGCGGGCCGGTTTGCACACTAAAAAATTTGCGCCCTTAGTTGAACGGAGCTAAAGCCAAACCGGAACCATCCGCCTTTCGAAAAAGCTCATGTCGCACAACACCTTCGGTCATCTCTTTCGCGTCACCACCTGGGGTGAAAGCCACGGGCCGGCGCTGGGCTGCGTCATCGACGGCTGCCCGCCGGGCATCGCCCTGTCGGAAGACGACATCCAGTGGGCCATGGACCGGCGCAAGCCCGGCGGCTCGCGCTTCGTCACCCAAAGGCGCGAAGACGACGCGGTCAAGATCTTGAGCGGCGTCTTCGAAGGCGTCACCACCGGCACGCCGATCTCGATCCTGATCGAAAATACCGACCAGCGCTCCAAGGACTATGGCGATATCGCCAAACAGTTCCGCCCGGGCCATGCCGATTACACCTATTTCGCCAAGTACGGCGTGCGCGACTATCGCGGCGGCGGCCGCTCGTCGGCGCGCGAGACGGCGGCGCGCGTCGCCGCCGGCGCCGTGGCGTTGAAGGTGCTGAAGACCCTGTTCCCCGGCATCCTGGTGCGCGGCGCCCTGGTGCAGTTGGGCGTGCATAAGGTCGATCGTACCAACTGGGACTGGGATAGCGTCGATCAGAACCCGTTCTTCTCGCCCGATGCCGCGGGCGTGCCGGCCTGGGAGGCCTATCTCGACGGCATCCGCAAGGCGGGCTCGAGCATCGGCGCCGTGGTTGAAGTGCAAGCCGATGGCGTGCCGGCCGGCTGGGGCGCGCCGATCTACGCCAAGCTCGACTCCGAGATCGCCGCGGCCCTGATGAGCATCAATGCCGTCAAGGGCGTCGAGATCGGCGAAGGCTTCAATGCCGCCACCCTGTCGGGCGAGGAAAACGCCGACGAGATGCGCATGGGTAATGACGGGCCTTTGTTCCGCTCAAACCACGCAGGGGGGGTTCTCGGCGGCATTTCGACCGGCCAGACGGTGGTGGCGCGCATGGCGCTGAAGCCCACCTCGTCCATCCTGACCAAGCGCGACAGCATCGATGTCGAGGGCCACGAGGTCGAGCTGATGACCAAGGGCCGCCACGACCCGTGCGTCGGCATCCGCGCCGTGCCGGTGGCCGAGGCCATGCTGTCGTGCGTGCTGCTGGACTCCTATTTGCGCCACCGGGGTCAAACGGGTGGCGGGGTGCATGCGGTGGGCGAGTAAGAATTTTTATCCACAGATGCACGCAGATGAACGCAGATTTCTTGGCCGCCTGTTGACCTAGGCGAGGGGGATGGAATGAGCGATGATAGTGAAACCTATGCGATCATCGGCGCAGCCATGGAAGTTCACAATGTGCTTGGCCAAGGTTTTCTCGAAAGCGTTTATAGCGAAGCTTTCGCTGTCGAATTAGGCGCTCGCAATATCCCATTCCATCGAGAGCGCTCGTTAAGCGTGATCTATAAAGGCACGCCTTTGCCGTGCCAATTCAAGGCTGATTTCATCTCTTTCGATCGTGTATTGATTGAACTCAAGGCATTAGCGCGGCTTTCAGGAACGGAGGCCGCGCAAGTCATGAACTACCTGAAGGCAACGACAATCGAAAGGGGCCTTCTAGTCAATTTTGGCGGCCCAAAACTCGAATACAAGCGTTTCATTTGGCAGGACGGTCGTCACCAATCCTAAAATCTGCGTTCATCTGCGTGCATCTGTGGACAATAATTCTTTCTTCTAACGCCTCCACCTGGTTGCCAGTAACGCTCATCAAGGTTACGACTTCGCCGCCCCGGTCCGTAATGTAAGCGTTCGTGCATTCCTCGCCCTACCCTACATAGGATGGCAGACATATGGCTGACGCCAACACTGTGCCCTGGCCGGCAAAGGCCCGGGACATTCACAATCATCACATGAATTCAACGGTCTGGGACGCGTTCCGCTTCCGCGGCGACGATATCGTTATCGCCACCTATGCCAAGTCGGGCACGACCTGGACCCAGCAGATCGTTTCGCAGCTCGTCTTCAACGGCGCCGAAGGCATCGACGTCCACGCCATATCGCCGTGGGTCGATCTGCGCGTCATGCCGCCCGAAGCCCTGGCGGCGCTGGATGGCCTGCCGCACCGCCGCTTCATGAAGACCCACCTGCCGGTCGATGCCCTCGTCTTTTCGCCGCAGGCCAAATACATCTATATCGGCCGCGATGGCCGCGACGCCCTGTGGAGCTTCTATAACCACCACGCGAGCGCCAATGACCTATGGTACGACCTGCTGAACAACACGCCGGGCCGCGTCGGGCCACCGATCGATCCGCCGCTTTCGTCGATCGTTGACTACTATCGCCGCTGGATGGACCAGGACGGCTACCCTCTGTGGTCGTTCTGGGAAAATGTCCGCTCGTGGTGGGCCGTTCGCGACCTGCCCAACGTCAAGCTGGTCCATTTCAACGACCTCAAGGCCGATCTCGCCGGGTCGATCCGCGGTATCGCCGCCTTCCTCGACATCGACGTCGACGAGGGCCGTTTTGCCGATATCCTTGAGCATTGCAGCTTCGACTATATGAAAGCCAATGCCGATCACGTCGCCCCGCTCGGCGGCGCGGTTTTTACCGGCGGTGGCAAGACCTTCATCAACAAGGGCACGAACGGGCGGTGGCGCGATGTGTTGACGAACGCCGATTGCGAGGCCTATTGCGCGCGCGCCAGGGCGGAGCTTGGTGACGACTGCGCGCTCTGGCTGGCTGGCGGCGGGGAATAGGCCGGACTTAGAGCGTATTCCGATCTGATTGCATCAGATCGGCGCTCTAGTTCTTTGCTTTTATGCGCTTTTTAATCCGAAAAGTGCGTCACACTTTTCGGAAAGCGCTCTAGCTCGTCCAACTCGCCACCAGCGCCATCGCGTCACCGTCGAAGTGATCGCAGTCGCACGCCCCGAAGCCCGGCACGCTGTTCGGCGCCGGTCCGTTGTGGCCGTCGCTATACTGCCACAGCCAATAGGTTTTCCACGTCGGATGCACCTCGGCCGCGGCCGCGTACTGCGCCCACCATACGCCATAGGGCGCCAATTGCGGACACGGCGTATGGCCGAACAGATCGAACATGTAGCTTCCGGTATATAGCTTTGGCTTGCGGCCGAGGCGCTGCTCGACCTCGTGCAGGAAATCGAGCGCGATGCTCAGCGTCATCGGTGTCGGGTTCTTTTCGAAATCCAGCGCGATCATGGTGCTTTCCGCCGGGTCGGCGGCCTTGAGGAAGGCGTCGGCCTGCGCCTTGCCGTCGGCATTCGTACCGAAATGATAGGCGCCCCACAAAAGCCCCGCCTTTTCCGCCAGGGCGCGACTCTGGGCATAGGTCGGGTCGGTCCAGGTCAACCCTTCGGATGCCTTATAGATAACGCCCAGCGTGCCCGACGCCTGGGCCTTGGCGAAATCGGGCTGTCCATTGCCCCAGCTATAATGCGACAGGTCGGCGACGATCGGTTGCGGCACGGTGAGCTCCCCTTGATTCGCTTGTGATTTTAAGCGGAAAGCGTAAACGGGAATTATCGGTGCTCGGCTATTGTAATTGTGTTAGTTACACTTATATTGGCCCCATCGACGCACTTTCTCACTGCGTAAGGGAGTATCATCATGATCGACAAGCGACCTTTCAACCAACTGGGCGGCGCCAATCACGGCTGGCTGAACGCCAAGCACCACTTTTCCTTCGCCAGCTATTACGACCAGTCCAAGATGGGCTGGGGCTCGATCCGCGTGTGGAATGACGACGAGATCGCGCCGCAGTCGGGCTTTCCGCCGCATCCGCACGACAATATGGAAATCATCACCTATGTCCGCGAAGGCGCCATCACCCACCAGGACAGCCTGGGCAACAAGGGCCGGACCGAAGCCGGCGACGTTCAGGTGATGTCGGCCGGCACCGGCATCCGCCACGCCGAATACAATGTGGAAGACGTCCAGACGACGTTGTTCCAGATCTGGGTGCAGCCGTCCGAGTGCGGCCACAAGCCGGCCTGGGGCGCCAAGCCGTTCCCCAAGACCGACCGCGCCGGCAAGTTCGTCGCCTTGGCCTCGGGGTTCGACAATGATAGCGACGCGCTGAAGATCCATACGCCGGCGCGCCTATTGGGTGCCACCCTGCTGAAGGACCAGACCGAGACCTATACGCCGGTCACGGCCCCCGAGGGCGAGTCACGCCACCTCTATCTCGTCGTCGCCAAGGGCAAGGTCGAGGTCAACGGCGTCGAACTCGATGCCCGCGACGGCGCGGCGATCAAGGATGAGGCCACGCTCGCCATCAAGGCGCTGGAAGACGCCGAGGTCGTATTGCTCGATGCGGCCTAAGCCCGCCTTCGCGTCGCTATAGGATCAGAGGGGGGCGGCCGTGATCGGCCGCCCCATTTTTGACCGTCAGGTCTGCTCATCACTGCGATTGCGCCGCGTCCATCTGAGCCGGCGCTTCGGCCGGCGCGCGATCGGCGAGCGCTTTTTCCATCGTCTTGTGCGGGTCCCACGCAAAATCGGCGCCGAGCAGCAGGCCGAGAACCGGCACGATGAAGGCCCAATATTTTGTCGGGATGAAAAACAGGCTGCCGGCGCTGCGCCGGAACAGCACATCCTTGCCCGTCGCGGGATCGACCAGCCGTCTCACCACCTTACCGGAGAGGCCCTTGGCGATAAACCACAGCGAGAGGCCGGCCACGACCGAACTGGCGGCCGTGCTGAGCGCGGCGGCCCAATGCACCGGAAGACCTGCCGACCGCAAAGCCGCCGTCAAGGCGATCGAAATGAAGAAAGCGGCGGCCACAATCGGTATCACCAGGATACCCCAGCCACGCCATATCAATATCCACATAGTCCCCTCCCCAGCCCTGAGGAAGTTTGACCATCGAAGGGCAATTGTGTCAACCCTGGCGGTAACCGGTGCCTATTTCAGCCCGACCGGCGTGTGGCCTGGTCGCCGTTGCGCCATCGCGGACGCGCCAGGCCGTCGTCCATCGCAGCCTGCGCATTAAAAGCCGCCCAGGTCTCTTCCGGGCTTGATGACATGTTCGGTATGGTTGATATTGCACGGCGTCTCACGCTACGCGCCGACCGGGCCGCAGCCATATATGTCCATTTAAGGGGGGGGCCATGAGCGGTCGTATCGTCCGTCGCCGCATTCCGGTGAAACCGTGGTCCGTTGTTCCAGGCCTGGCGTTTTGCCTTGGGCTTGCCGCAGCGGCGATCCCCGTCACGACCGGCGCACAGGTTGCCCAACTGCAAACCCCGCCCATCGCCGTGATGCTTGATCTTTATAGCGGTGACGCAAACAGCAAGGGCTTCGCCGATGGCCTGGCCGCCGCGATAAGCGACGATGAGCGTTTTCACATTGTCACGGCGCTTCCGGCCGACGGCATGAAGATCGTCATGACGGACTCGCTGGTGACCCAGCACGACGATTCGCGCGCGATCGCGGCCTATGACGTTGTGCTGAAGCTGGGAACCGGCAAATATATCGACGAAAAACAAGGCTTTTGCGATCTGAGCGCACTGGCCATGTGCGGCCGGGTCGTCGCCCAGGACAGCTACGACGCCTATCAGGCCTATATGGCTCAGCATAAATCCAAATAGGCCAAGATTAAGGGTGCCTATTTGAGCCCGACCAGCTTGTGCGTCTGGACGCTCATCCGCCACTGCGGGTGCGTCAGGCAATAGTCGATGACCGCCTGCGTATGAACCGCCGCCTGGGACTTGTCCGGCCCGAGCGGGTCCTTGGGTTGCAGATAGAAGCGCTCGAAGGCCAGGCCGGCAAAGTCGGCCGGATCGACCCTGTCCTGCGGCCAGACGAGTTTCAATTCCTGGCCGCTTGTCTGCAGCAGGCGGTTTTGCGCCTTGGGGCTGACGCAGATCCAATCGAGGCCGGCGGGCGCCGCCAGGGTGCCATTGGTCTCCACCGCGATAAAATAGCCGGCTTGCTTGACGGCCGTGATCAGATCGGGATCGAGTTGCAGCAAGGGCTCGCCGCCGGTGAACACCGCGGCCTTTTCAGTCGAGGCGATATCGCCCCAGGTGGCGTCGAGCGCGGCGACCACATCGGCCGGCGTGGCGAACTTGCCACCACCCTCGCCGTCCGTACCGACGAAATCCGTGTCGCAAAAATCGCAGGCGGCGGTGGCGCGGTCCTGCTCACGGCCGGTCCACAGATTGCAGCCGGCAAAGCGCGCGAAGACGCTGACGCGGCCGGCCTGACCGCCCTCGCCCTGCAGCGTCAGGAAGATTTCCTTGAAAGAATACATGCGGTGGCCTTAGCGGCAAACGGCTGGCGTGTGAAGGCTACTTCACCGGCTGGTCCTGCCGCATTTCAAGGAAATGCTCGAATCCGGTCTTGCGCAACTGGCACGCCGGGCAGTCGCCGCAGCCATAGCCCCAGACGTGGCGGTCGGCGCGCACGCCGTTATAGCAGGTATGGGTGTCCTCGAGGATCAGTTCGACCAGGGAGTCTCCGCCCAGGTCGCGCGCCAGCCCCCAGGTCTGGGCCTTATCGAGATACATCAAGGGCGTGTGCAGGGTATACGGCCGCTCGACGCCCAGCCGCAGCACGTGCTGCATCGCCTGAAGCGTCTCGTTGCGGCAGTCGGGATAGCCGGAATAGTCGGTCTCGCACATGCCGCCGACCAGATGGTCGATGCCGCGCCGGTCGGCCAGGGCCGCCGCATAGACGAAGAAAGCCAGGTTCCGGCCAGGTACGAAGGACGACGGCAGGCCGCGTTCGGTCATGACGATGGCGGTCTCGCGCGTCAGGGCCGAGTCCGCCACGGCGCCGAAGCCCTTCAGGTCGCAGACATGATCTTCGCCCAGCTTGTCCTTGGCGAGGGCGAAGGTTTCGCGAAAGCGCTTGAGCACCGTCTCGCGCGTCGTCATCTCGATGGCGTGGCGCTGGCCGTAGTCGAACCCGACCGTTTCGACCCGGTCGAAATGGTTCAGCGCCCAGGCCAGGCAGGTGGCCGAATCCTGGCCGCCGGAAAACAGCACCAGGGCCGAACGATCGGCGGGAACAAGGTCAAGCGACATGACACACACTCAGACGAGGTAATGGGCGTTTTGTATAATGCGCAACAATGTGCCATCACGGCCGTGTCAATTCAAGAGGCGGGAATCGCGGCCCTTGACTGCCCTAGCGCAAAGCGCCGAAGCTCGGGACTCAGCTATTGCTCACGCGCGGACCGCCATGGCCTTTTCCGACCTGTTCCCCCAGATCATCGACAACACGCCCTATATGAAGGCGATCGGCGCCACGCTCGACCGCGCCGATGCCGACGGCGTCACCATGCGCCTGCCCTGGCGCGAAGACCTGATCGGCGACGCTGGGACGCGCGTCATCGCCTCGGGCGTGGTCACCGCCTTGCTCGACAATGGCTGCGGCATGGCGGTGTGGGACAAGATAAATGAATTCAAACCCATAGCGACGCTCGACCTGCGCATCGACTATATGCGCCCGGCCCGGCCCGAGCGCGATCTGTTGGTCACCGCCCAGTGCTACAAGCTGACGCGGACCATCGGCTTCGTGCGCGCCTTCGCCTATGACGACACGCCCGACGATCCGGTCGCCGCCGCCCAGGCCGCCTTCATCATTATCGCGCAGGCCTATGCCACGCCCGTAAAGGCGCCGAACGATGCCTCAGCCTGAACCCTCCTTGCTCGACACCTACCCCTTCGCGCGCTTCCTTGGCGTGGAGCTTGAGATCGGCGAGGTCGTCACGGCGCGGCTGCCGTTCGCGCCGCACCTGATCGGCAATCCGATGATCCCGGCGCTGCACGGCGGCGTCATCGGCGCCTTCATGGAAATCACCGCCATGGCGCAACTGGCTCATCTCGACAAATCCCTGAAAATTCCCAAGCCGATCAATGTCTCGGTGCAGTATCTGCGCTCAGGCCGAGCCGTCGATACCTTTGCCCGGGCGGTGGTCAATCGCGTCGGCCGCACCGTCGCCAATGTCGAGGCCTTCGCCTGGCAGGACGCGCCGGACCACCCGATCGCGACGCTTCAGGTGCACTTCCTGATGACGGCCACCGGTTAAACCGCTTCGGTGGCCCTTTCAGCGCCGGCGACCGGGTCGGCGCGCCGGGTCAGCGCGAGGAACTGGCGCTCGCCATCGGCGGTAAAGTGCACGGCGCGGGTCGCCGCGTCGCGCTTGGCCCAGCCCAGGTCGAAGAACCGCGTCAGCAGGGCGGCGCCCAGGCCGCCCGCCAGATGCGTGCGCCGCTCGCTCCAGTCGAGGCAGGTGCGGCAGACCGGCCGGCCGGGTTTGAGGTTCAGTCCCATCTCGGTCATGAAGCGAGTCGAATTTCCACCTAAGAAAATGCCATTATCCAATTCAATAATAACGTCTTTTTCCACCAATGCTGAGAACAGGCGCACACCGTAATCGCCGGCCAGGTGGTCATAGCACACCCGCGCCTTGCGCATGGCGACATCCTTCGGGCCGGTGCGCACGCGCCCCATCGTCCGCGCCGCCAGGCCCATCAGGGTTTCGAGCACGTGCGCCACTTCGGCGTCGGCCAGCGTCCAGTAGCGGTGACGACCTTGAGCGCGCACGCGGACCAGACCGGCGTCCTGAAGCTTGGCGAGATGGGAGGACGCCGTGGCGGCGCCGACTCCGGCTTCAGTCGCCAGTTCCGACGACGTCAGCGCCTTCCCGGACATCAGAGCGCTCAGCATGGCGGCGCGCGCCGGGTCGCCGATGACGGCGGCCAGTTTCGAAATGTCGGGTCCGTGTTTCATGCGGGCATCTTAGCAGGGCGTTGGGGAGAATGGTTCGATGGCGGTCGAACCTACGACTTGCCGGCGTAGTCGCCATACTCCCAGTCGTAGGGCACGCCGGTATCGCCGAGCAGGAACTTGACCAGCTCGGCGAAGCCGGCTTCGCTGCGCACGTCGTTCGACAGGATCAGGGCGCAGCGTTGGCCTTGCTCGACGCAGACCAGGGTATTGGCGGTCTGGCCATCGTGGCCGCCCTTGTAGAAGCCGTGGCCTTGGGGGCCGTCGAAGACAATGACGCCCAGGCCGGCATAGAGGTCCTTGCGCTGCTGGTCGGCCGGCAGGTCGGGGCCGAAATTGGGAAATTGGTGGGCCGTGGTGATCTTGAGCTGCGGCTTGACCATTTCGGCGCGCGAGGCTTGCGACAGGCCGTCGCCGCGGACCAGGGCGGCGGCGAACTTGGCGAAGTCGGAGATGGTGGTGTCCATCGAGCCGGCGACGCGGACCTTGGAGCGCTGGTCATGGGGCTGTGGTTCGCCCTTGTCGTTCCAGCCGTCGGCCAGGTTGGCGGCGAAGTCGGGGCGCCAGACGAGCGAGGTGCGGGTCATGCCCAGCTCGGTGAAGTTGGCCTGGGTCAGATCGCCGAGATCGAGCCCGAGGCCGAGGCCATCCGAGGTCTTGCCGTGTTCGATGACGAATTGCAGCAGGATCATGCCTTCGCCGGAATAGCTGTATTTGGTGCCGGGGTCGAAATGGATGTGCAGCTTCTGATCGGGTTCGAGGAAGGCGAAATTGGCGAAGCCGGTCGAGTGGGTCAGGGCCATACGCGGCGTGATCTTCCGCCAGCGCGCGTCGTTGGCGAGATCCGGATAGGGGCCGTATTTGTCGGGATGGACGGGGTCGGGGCCGTAGCTCGGCAAGGGATTGTCGAGATCGTCGACGATGGGGGTGTCGAGCTTGAGCCGGTCCTGGTCGACCAGTTGCAGGACGGTAAAGGCGAAGACGGTTTTGGTGAGCGAAGCGCCGTACATGACGGTGTCGGGGGTCAGCGGGTCCCCCTTGGCGTCGCGGATACCGTAGGCCTGGACGTATTGGACGCGGCCGTCATCGATCAGGGCGATGGCGACGCCGTTGGCGTGGGTCTGGGTCAGGATTTTGTGCGCTTCGGCGTCGATGGCTGCGGGTGTGGGCAAGGCGGTGAGCGCGAGCGACAGGGCGATGGCGGGCAGCATGGTAGCCTCCGGTAAAGCGCAGATAGTCTCGGGGTGTGGGGTCCGCGACCCCACATCTTTCATCTTCCTTGCTTGTGATTGCCCTTCGGGGCAACCACAAGCAAGGAAAAAGAAGGCTTGGGGCCTCAGACCCCAACCCCGAAACCATTCGTGTTTACCCGGCCGCCACCAAGCTCCCGGCCAGCGCCTGCTCGATCAGCTCCACCGTCCGGCCGACGCCGAAGATCGCCACGAACGAGCCGAACCGCGGTCCCTGGGATTGCCCCAACAGAACTTCATACAGTGCTTGAAACCAGGCCCGCAACGGCTCGAATCCATGCGCCTTTCCGACCTCGAAGACGATGTTCTGCAGCGCCTCGGCATCCTTCGTGTCCACCGGCAAGGCCTTGAATTGCGCGACCAGATCGGTCATCGCCGCGCGCTCCTGATCGGAGGCCAAGCGGAACGCCTTGGTCGGCTTTACGAAGTCCTCGAAATAGTTCAGCGCGTAGCCCGCCAACCGATCGAGTACCGGCTCCGACTCAGGGGTCGCCCCCGGGCTATAGGCCTTCAGAAAGCCCCACAGCGTTGCCTTGTCCGCCGCATTGGCCGCCGACACCAGGTTCAACATCAGGCCGAAGGTCACCGGCGGCGACTTTTGCGCGGTCTCGCCCCGCAGCACGAACCACACCGGGTTTTCGATCTGCTTGGCTTCCTCCTGCTTCGGGAAGGCATCCAGTTGCTGGAAGAACTCGTCCGTCGCCCGCGGAATGACATCGAAATAGAGCTTCTTCGCCGACTTCGGCGACTGGAACATGTAGTAGCC
>OUWB010125235.1_pt1 | contig 22250 bp, 20 predicted proteins | sample 1779821 | NCBI WGS metagenome assembly OUWB01 (sample SAMEA3914806, study PRJEB12502) | metagenome | biome: forest; material: soil | place: Canada | collected 2011-08-03 | depth 0.1 m
TCAACAGCGAGGCGCGGTATCTAGGGGGTTGCGATCCGACTCGCAAGCGCAAAATGCGGGCGTTTTGCTTTTTTTTGCATTCTTTGCGCTCAAGCGCCGCGCGGGCTTACGCGCAAACGTGCGCGGCGGCCAGTCGGCCTTGCCGAACGCTCCGCGTTCGGAGAGATGATCCCCCTCTGAACCCACAAGGGTCAAAGAGGGACTTCCGCAGCCCCTACCCCGCCGTGATGTAGTCACGCAGGGTCTGGGCCTCGTGCTCGCTCACCGCGATGCGCGCCTTGACCAGGTCGCCGATCGACACGATCCCCGCCAGGCGCACACCTTCCATCACCGGCAGGTGACGGATGCGGCGGTCGGTCATGCGATCGAGCAAGGCCTCGACCGTCTCCTGCATATTGGCGAAGATGACGTCCTTGGTCATGAAGGCGCTGGCCGGCTCATTCAACGACTCCGCGCCGTGGTTGGCGATGGCGCGAATGATGTCGCGTTCGGAAATGATGCCGACGACGTGGTTCGCCTTGTCCGTGACCACGAAGGCGCCGACGCGGCGCGTATGCAGCAAGGCGGCGATACTCGACAACCGCTCGTCCGGCATGACAGTAAAAACTTGACGGCCTTTGGTATTCAGAAGCTGGCTGACCAGCATGGCACACCTCCCATCGATGTTGTTTCCGCTTGGACGCCCGATTCCGACGGAGGCCGGGGTGACGGTAGCAAGCAGTTACGAGCGGCCTTTCCAGGGTTAATCCCACGGAAATACTTGATTATCCGCTGAAAGGGAGGGTCCCGCCGATTGCAAAAAATAGCAATACCAAGGGTTCATTTGGAAATTTCAATTTGTCGTGAAGTATTCCCGGTGAAGCAGCCGCAGCCACGGCTCGATCAGCACAAGGCCGAACAGGAAGCCTATGACATGGGCCTGCCAGGCCGAGGTCGCGCCTGCCGGCACGCCCCCCGGAACCACGCTCACTGAAAACAGGTTGGATAAAACGCCCGAGGCCATAATGCAAAAGAACAGCGTCATGGCGATAACGACCGGGCTAAAAAGCCCGTTCAACTTCGGCTGCCGGGTATTCAGCAAACGGCTCGCGGCGCCGACCAAGCCGAACACCGCCCCGGATGCCCCCAGCGCAGGCGCATCGGCATGCCAGTTGAGGAGGCAATAGCCCAGTCCAGCGGCAATGCCGCAGACCAGAAAAAATAGCAGAAAGGACAAGACCCCGGCGGCGCCGCGCCCCATCGCCCGAATGACCGGCGTGCTGAAGATCAGACAGTAGACGGCGTTAGACCCGGCGTGCGTCCAATTCCCGTGGACAAACATATAGCTGAGCAAAAGATCCCAGTGTCCCTGACGCAGAAGCAGCGGGTTAAGGGCAAAGTCGTCGAGTAACGACTCTTGCGCCGCCGGGCCGGCCAAGACCTGCAGGCCATAGCCACCTATAATGATCGCCGGCAAAACCAGGATCAACAAGGGTGCGTTGAAAATGGGCTCGCGTTCGACGGGCGGGGAGTTGGGATCTGCCATGGACTATCCGGATACAGGCGCATGAGGCGCGCCATCGCGTAAGCTTAGATACGTATTTGCGCAAACATTGTTAAGAGCGCATGTCAGCAAAGGCCAAATCCTGTCAGATTTTGAAACGTCGCCCCCTCCCGCGCCATGTACCATTTTGGGCGAACCGGCCACGTCAGGCTTCTTGCGGGACACGAATTGCCCTGTTGCATAGTGTGTCGCCCTTGAAAAATACGCTTTCTCGCCCGAAAGTTACGCATTTTTTAAAGTTATGACCGACAGTGGTCCGCGTCTTGCTGCCATTGCCGTGTCCACGGCCCGGCCCTGGATACGGAGCACACCATGTCGTTAACCAATACGAAGATTGTCTGCCTGGTCTTGGCCGCCACCGGCTTTGCCGGTGCGGCCCAGGCCCAGACCATGGCGACCAGCGTATCCTCGTTCGAGAACGGATACGGGATGAGCCGCGGCGAAATGGAAAATCCCGTCAATGTGTCGATCCGCGACGCCAACGGCAATCTTGTAATGCTCGACGGCGAGATCATGACCGGAAGCGACAATAGCGTCTATGCCTATTCCAGGACGCTCGGCGCCGGCGACACCTATGCCGGCGCGGGCTCCATCGGCGGCGCGACGGCGGTCGGCAACAATCTGCAGGTCATCGTCAACGGCTCCTACAATACCGTCATCGTTCATTCGACCCAAACCAATAACGGCAACGTCACCGCGACGTCCAACGGTACGACCGTCACCGGCCAGACCGGGACGACCACGACCCAGACCGCGGGCGCTTCATTAAACGGACAGGTAAACCTCAATGGCTTCTGAAACCGCGACCACTACGGCCAAAACGGCCGGCCGAGGGAAGAAACGCATTGCCGCCCTGCTGGCGTCGGCCACCGCGCTCAGCCTGGCTCTGTCGGGCTGCATGAGCACCACCATGACCTCGCCCGGCGTCAATCGTAACGGCCTGTACAGCAATCCGATCGGCAGTTCGCCGGTCACGGCCAATGCCACCGCCTATTCGGACGCCCTGGTGTGCCTCGGCGAATATGCCCGCGCCCACCATCTGGCCTCGCCACGCCTCGCGGTCGGCCGCATCTCGGACTATACCGGCAAGGTCGCCGAAGGCGGCGGCCGCGAAATCACCCAGGGCGCGTCGCTGATGGCGATGACCGCGCTGGCCAAGGCCGGCGCCCGCCAGGTCGAGCGTTTCGACACCTCGGTCGGCGAACTGGAACTGAAATACGCCAACAACAAGCTGATCACCGATCAGGCGACGCCGAACCCGAACGTTCCGGCCGACTATCGCAAGATCATGGCCGGCCAGGTCGCCGGCTCCGACTTCTTCATCGTCGGCGGCATCACCGAACTGAACTACAATATCCGCTCGACCGGCTATGACGCCTTTGCCGGCGGCGAGGCCGACGCCTCGCTGAAGGGCCTGGGTTCGGGCCGCACCTACGTGATGAACGTGGCGATCGACCTGCGCCTGGTCGATACCCGCACGCTGGAAGTCGTCGATGTCATTTCGTACCAAAAGCAGATCGTCGGCCGCGAAGTGAAGGCCGGGGTGTTCGACATTCTCAACGGCAATATTTTCGACATCTCCGCCGGCCAGGGGGCGCTTGAGCCGATGGAATTGGGGGTGCGCGCCGAAATCGAGCGCGCCACGTTGGAATTCATGGCCAATCTGTACGGTGTGTCGGGTCCCGAGGTCTGCCTCGATCCGCGCAACGACTTCCTCAACAATCCGACCCTGGGCGTCACCGGGGGCCTGACCCCGGCCTACAACAACCTGGAGACCAACAATGCCGCAACGCGCGCCGATCCGTCCCGCTGGCAAGATGTCGGCGCCCCGTCGCAGCAAGGCCGACCTGTGGCTGGCGACAACGGGGCTGTTGCTCCTTCTGGCTCCCGCTACTAGTTTTGCGCAAGAAGACCTGAGCAATCTCCAGGTCTCCAGCGGCGTCATCAACTCGAACCAGACGCTGAACGTCGTCGAGAACGACGGTCTGACCCAGGCGACGGGCCAGGCCCAGGGCAATATGGTCCAGGGCGGCAATGACAGTGTCGATGCCACCTTGACCTCGACCCAGACCCTGCATGGCAATGTCAACGCCACGGTCGAGGTCAACGGCGTCAATACCGGCGCCGAGGACACGTCCCTGGCCACGCCGCTGTATGCGACGACCCAATCGACCGGCAATTACGGCTCCTTCGTCACCACGGGCGCCAATCTCACCGCCAACAGCACACAGACGTCCGACGCCGCCACCGTTTCGGCGACGACAGCGGTTTCGGCGCCGAACAATGCCGTCTACGGCCCGGACCAGAGCTACGGCGACGCCGCGGTCGAGGTCAACGATACCAGCTATCAGGTCAGCAACGGCGCGATCAATTCGACCGCGGTGCAATCCTCGGCCACGACGGCGGCGGCCATGACCTCGGTGACCATGCATTATTCGCCCGGGCCGGAACTGTACACGGCCGAGGCGACCAACAACTACTACGGATCCTATGCCGACACCGCCGGCTCGCAGACCCACGACGTGACGCAGAATGACGACGCGATGACGCAATCGCGCGCCGAGCTGTACGGCGGCAATGTCTGGGACACGGCGACCGCGGGCACCTCGATCGGCAACAACACCAATATCGTCAATGCCGGCGGCTCGCTGACCGTCGGCAACCAGCAGGAACAGAGCGGCTACGTCCTGTCCCAGGGCTATACCAGCGCCGACCAGTACGGCACGGCCAATGTCTCCGCCTCCAGCGTCGGCAACGCCCTGACCGCGGGCAATAACGACGTCACCCTGAACGTCGACAATACCCAGACCTCGACCGGTGGCGTCGAAGCGGATGCGACCTTCGTCGGCAATAGCGGCTATGACGCCTACCTCTCCGCCAACGCCGTCGGCAACCAGGCCGTCGGCTATGCCTGCTCCGAGTGCAAGGGCGACGTGACGGCCAACAATACCCAGACGAACAATTCGGGCGTGTCGGCCACGGCCAATGCCACGGTCAATACCGGCCGCTCGATCGTCTCGACCTCATCGGCGACGGGCAACAGCGCATCGTTCTACGTATCGCGGTGATGGCCCACAGGGCAGTTCCATATTTCTTATTTCCAGAAAAATAGAACTGCCTTGAATCCCCTTTCTTCCTTCCGAAATTTAACTTTAATTCGCCGCAAATGTAGGTAAGGCTCGCGCCCAAGATTTATTAGGCGGAGCCCCTACCCCATGCAGGCGAAAAAGATTCTTCTGACGACCCTGGCCATCGTGGCCTTGAGCACCGCTCCGGCGCTGCACGCGGCGACCGCTCCGGCCGCGGCGGTCACCGCGCACGCGGCGCACCGCGTCAAATCCGCATCCGCCAAGACCGGCGATACGATGCGCGACGCCGGCAAGCCCGTCGCCTTCGCCCAGACCCATTCCGATATCAAGGCCGATCCCGCCGTCATCTTCGGCCGCCTGCCCAACGGCATGACCTACGCCATCCTGAAGAACGCCACGCCGCCGGGCACGGTGTCGCTGCGCCTGCGCGTCAATGGCGGCTCGATGATGGAACACGAAGAGCAACGTGGCCTGGCTCACTTCCTCGAGCATATGGCCTTCCGGGGCTCGACCCACGTCCCCGACGGCGACATGATCAAGATCCTCGAGCGCCACGGTCTCAAGTTCGGTCCCGACACCAATGCCTTCACCGCCTTCGACCAGACGGTCTATCAGCTCGACCTGCCGAAGAACGGCGGCGACGATATCGATACCGGCCTGTTTCTGCTGCGTGAAGCGGCAGGCAGCCTGACGCTCGCCGACAGCTCCATCGACAAGGAACGCGGCGTCATCCTGGGCGAGGAACGGTTGCGCGACACGCCGTCGGTTCACGAGTTCAAGGTGTGGTCGAACGAGGTTTTCGCCGGCCAGCGCTATGCCGACCGTCTGCCCATCGGCCTGGTTCCCGTCATCCAGACGGCCAAGCACGACACCTTTGCCGACCTGTACCACAATTTCTACCGCCCGGAACTTGAGACGCTGATCGTCGTCGGCGATGTCGATCCCAAGGCCATCGAGGCTGAGATCAAGGCCAAGTTCTCCGATCTGAAGGCGCCGGCCAATCCGATCCGCGCCACCAATTTCGGCACCTATGCGCCGAAGGGCCTGATGATCGACACCTATACCGAGACCGGCCTGCCCGACAGCATCAGCATTTCGTGGATGCAGCCCGACGACGAACACTACCAGACCAAGGCCAAGAACATCGCCGACTTCGTCAATGATGTCCGCCTGAACATCCTCAACGAGCGCTTCGAACGCATGGCCAAGGCCGAGGATTCGCCGTTCGCCAGCGCCAGCGTGTCGCACGAGCATATCGAGCACACCACCGAACTGACCCAGCTCAACGTCACGCCGAAGCCCGGCCACGACAAGGATGCGCTGGCCGCCGCCTATGCCGCCGTGCGTCAATATATTCAGTTCGGCGCCGATCCGGCCGAAGTCGATCGCCAGATCGCCAATCTCGACTCCACCTTCCGCCAGGCCGCCGCCTCGGCCAAGACGCGCGAAACCCGCGGCCTGGCCGACAGCGTCGTCGACTCCTTGGAAAACGGCGAAGTCTTCACCTCGCCCGACCAGGATCTGCAATTCTTCAACGAATTGAAGCCGCAACTCACGGCGCAAAACCTGAATGCCGGCATAGCCCCGCTGTTCGCCGGCGACGGCCCTTTCCTGTGGCACAGCAGCGAAACCCTGGGCGATCTCGACAAGGCGGCGCTGAAGTCGACCTATGACATGGTCAACCAGGCCAAGTTGACGGCGGAAGCGGCGCACGTCACCAAGCCGTGGCCCTATACCGACTTCGGCGCGCCGTCGGCGGTCATCAAGCGCGAGGAGGTCAAGGATCTCGGCCTGACCCAACTGACCTACGCCAACGGGCTCAAGGTCACCATCAAGCCGACCCAGTTCAAGCAGGACGAAATCAGCGTCACGGTGCGCTTCGACGGCGGGCTGAAAACGCTCGATCCCGCCGCCAAGCCGCCGATTTTCGTCGCCAATTCGTCGGGCGTGTCCGGGGGCGGTCTCGGCAAGCTGTCGGCGCCGGATTTGAGGGACACCCTGGCCGGCAAGATCGTCGGCGTCGAGTTCGGTATCGGCGACGACGCGACTATCCTGGCGGGCGGCACCAACCAGAAAGACTTCGCCACTCAAATGCAGCTGCTGATGGCATTCACCACTGATTCCGCCTATCGTCAGGATGCATTCGACCAGTTGAAGGCCTTCGTGCCGAACTACTATACCCGCCTGCAATCCTCGCCCGGCGGCGTGTTCCAGATGAAGGCCGGCGGCGTGCTGCATTCGGGCGATCCGCGCTTCGTCATGCCGACCCAAGCCGAATTCCTGGCGACCGGCAACGACCAGGTCAAGACGTTGATCGAGCAGCAACTGAAGACCTCGCCGGTGGAAATCACCATTGTCGGCGACATCACGGTGGAAGAGGCCGAGGCCGAAATCGCCAAGACCTTCGCCACCCTGGCGCCGCGCCAGGCGCAGACCGTGCCGGGCGACGCCGACAATGTTCTGTTCCCGACGAGCGACCTGCATCAGGTGTTCGAACACGACGGCCGCGCCGATCAGGATCTGAGCTTCGTCGCCTGGCCGGGTGTCGATTTCTATAGCGACACCCAGCGCGCCCGCGGCCTCAGCATGCTGTCCGAAGTCATCACCTTGCGGCTGACCGACATCGTGCGCAAGCAGCAGGCTATTGCCTACAGCCCCAATGCCGGCACCAACAATTCGCAGACCTTCACCCATTACGGCTATATCAGCGCCTCCGCCGAGGTGAAGCCGGACAAGGATCAGGCCTTCTACGACGACGTCGCCAATATCGCCGCCGACCTCAAGGCGCATCCGATCAGCGACGACGAACTGGCGCGGGCGCAAAAGCCGGTCATCGACAAGATGGAATCGGAACTGAAGACCAACGGCTATTGGGAACAGGTGCTGCCGGGCTCGATGACCGACGCGCGCAAGCTCGACGCCATCCGCACGCGCCACGACCAGTATCTGAAGGTCACGGCGGCCGATATCCAGGCCCTGGCCAATCAGTATCTCGACATGTCGAAGGCCCTGCATATCCAGGTCAAGCCGTCCGCCAAGGCCAGCGCCGCGGCGGATACCTCAACGCCGCCGGCGGCAACGACTGGGAAGTAATTCCCGTTGGCTCTCGCGGCCAATTTTCTAAAGATTTGGCCACGGAAGACACGGAAAAACACGGACGCTTTGGCCGCTTCAACCGCGCGAAGCGCTTCATATCCGACTTGGCATTTCGCTGCTTTTCGGGATTGTCCTGAAGTCCGTGTTTTTCCGTGTCTTCCGTGGCCAATTTTCTTAGCCAAGGTGTCCGCCGCTGCGCGGCCGAGGGCGTGACCAATCAAAAACCCCCGCCGTTGCCGGCGGGGGTTTCAAGTTTATACGCGTACTTACTTGTTTATTTTGGCTTATTTATCCTGGAAACCTATTCGACGAAGCCGCCGACGCCGCCGTTGAAGGTCATGACGGTGGTCGATGACGAAGACCGTTCGACCTGGCGCGCCACCTGGCGCTGCATCGTCTCGATTTGCGTCACCGTCAGCACCTTGATGCCGACGCCGAAGCGGCGCAGCAGCGAGCGTTCGTTGCATTGACGCTGCTGGATCTGCACCTTGCAGCTCAGATTGCCGCGCTCGAACCACAGGGCGTCGCCCTTCTGGCAGGTCATGGTCTTGCCGCCGTCGAAATTGACGTGGCTGAAGTCCCTGGTCGCGCAGCCGCCGCGTTGCGGGCCGCTGACGAGGCTACGCTGATCATGGCTTTCTTCGTCCGCGGCATAGCCACCGCCCGCCGAACCCGAACAGGCCAAGGCCTGTGGCGCGCACGGACCGGCCGGCATGCCATAGCCCTGGTCATAGCCGCTGCCGGAATGGCTTTCCGTACGGCTGTAAGACGAGGTCTCGCGCTCGCCGATGCGGACATCACCGGCCGGCGCGCCAAAATCGTCGCAGATGCCGAAGTCGGCCATGGTCACCTGCATGTGGGTGCCGGCGATACAGCGGTAGACTTCGCCCATATAGTCATTGGCGATGGCGCGGTCCGGGCCGAGCTGCGAGGCCGGATGCGGCACGCCCGTGTCGTCGATGCACGAGGCCTGGATGACGAGGGTGCGGGTCACGGTGCGCTTTTCGGCGATCATGTCCATGGCCGCGGCGCCGGTTTCGATATTCAGGCCGCCGGCGTTTTCCACCGGGCTCGGCGTCTGCGACCAGTTGCTGTAGCCGCCGCTGGAAACCGAACCCTGGCCGAACCCGAAGCCGAAGACGGCGGCACTGGCACTGCCGCTGACATTGGCGTTCACATTGACATTGACGTTCACATTGGCGCTGGCGGAGCCGCTGCTGTTGCTCCCGCCGCCATTGCAATTGCACGGCATGGAGGGGGGCGTCGGCGGCGTCGGACGTACCGGCGGCGCCGGCGGCGCGCACCCGGTATTGCAGGCCATGGCCGCCGTGGCCGTCATCAACAATCCTGCGCCGAAAATGGCGGTAACGAATTTCGCGAAGAATGCGCGCATCAGACGCTCCGTTGTGGCATGCAAGCCATAGTCTGGCCAAGTATTCTGACAAGCCGGGTAAAGGGTGGCTTTCTGCCCGTTCAAGCAAGAACCATACCGCGACAAACGTGCATTTTTCTTAAATGGAACAGGGTTTTCGGCAGGGAACTTGCGTCTTCGCAGGCCAACGGAGACAAAAGTGCCCCATTCCAGCACGGTTTCATTCCTCAGCTATTGGCGCGGTCTGCAGGACAGCCCCGACCGTGCGCCGCCGCGCGAACGGTTCGACCCCGTGAGTCTGAAGAGTCTTGTGCCGCAGATGCTGATGATTTCCTGCGTCGATCCGGCCTATCGCTTCCGGCTGTCGGGCGGATTTCTCGTGGCATTTCATGGCTTTGAATTGCGCGGCACGTCGTTTTCGCTGCTGTTCCGCAAGCCCTTCGTCAAAACCTTGGAGACCGCGCTGCTGATGGCGCAGCGCCGCCAGCAACCGCTGATCCTGAAACTGTCGGCGCCGTGGCTGGCGCGCGACGCCATGCGTGCCGGCGAGGACATCCCCCTGTCTCATAGCGAGACGGTCAGCTTCGAAATCTGCCTGTGTCCGATGCTCAATCGCGACGGCGAGGTCGATCGCTTCGTCGGCATCTACCAGACCCTGACGCCGATGCCGTCCAATCCATATGGCTCGATCGGTCTCTATACGCTCGATTCCGCGCGAATCTTCGAGCACCACCGCCTGGTGCGCGCGGCCCACCTAAGGCTGGTCGCCATGGAAGGCCGGCTGATCGCCTAAGATAGATCCCCCGGATAGCGCGGGATACCGAAGGCAAGCTCCCACAGGCCGCCGATAGCGCGGAACAAGCCGCCTATGGCTGTGAACGCCACGATCGCCATCACCACCGTGACCAGGGGCACCGGCACAGGATGGGTGAAAAAGACCGTCACCCGCCCGACGAAATCATGCACATTATTGACGCGGATGGCGTCGCCGACCGGCGACAGGGTCCACAGCCACGCCGCGATGGCCAGGGCCGACAGGCCGATGCCGATATCCATCAGACCGCGCAGGCGCACGCCGCGAGGATAGATCAAAATCACCGCGCCTAGCGCCACCACGGCGGCGGCATAGGCCAGGACCGGCCAATAAAGCAGGGCTTTCAGCGCCGCGAAATCCACCGTGCCCAAGGCGCCCGGATCGACATGGATCGCCGCGAAATCCACAGGGACGAACGCCAGCCCGAAGCTGATCACGCCCAGCCACCACAGGATAAAGATGCCGCCGGCGACCATCATGGCGATGCCGCGGCCGGCCGACGAATGCTTGAAAGCCCAGGCGCGATAGTGATCGCGGTAGGCATTGCGATAGTCGAAGCGGCCTTGATAGGCGGCCTTGCCCATTTTTGAAGCTTCCATTCTTGCGCCCTCCATCTTGCCCATCCATTCGCCGAGGTCGGCCCAATCCAGGACGGCGAAGTCCAGGAAACGCAGGTCGCGCACGCGCCAGGTGTTGAAATAGTCGATATTTATCGCCTTACGTTCGATCAGCCACGCCGCCACCGTGGCGAAACCGATCAGCATCATCGCGCCGGTTACGCCCGAGCCGATCGCCTGGGCAAAGGCCTGGGCGATATTGCCGCCACCGACCATGCGCGCCAGGAAGACGATGACCGAGACGCAGACCTCTATCAGCACGATGAGGCGCAGGGCGAAAATCCAGTACGGATAAAAGGCCGGGCCCACGCCGTATTGCGGGCCGTCGCGATAGCGCGCCGCGACGACGATCGGATGGCCGAAGTCGCGCAGCAATTGCTGGGTTTCATCGGCGGTGAGCGGCCGGCCCAGCTCGCCCTCGCGCGCCTCGATCCGCGTCAGGATTTCGTCGCGCAACTCGGCCGTGATGTCGTCACGCTTGGCTTTCGGCAGCAGGCGCGACACGGCGCGCAAATAGTCTTCCAGCATGTCCATTTCGAACCCCAATCAGCTCTTCGTGTTTTGGCCGATGATCGTTTCGAGCGAGGCGTTGATCGTCCGCCACTCCCGCACCAGTCTTTGCAGCATGTCCTCGCCCGCCGGCGACAGGACGTAAAAGCGCTTCTTGCGCTTTTCCTCCTCGCGCCACTCGCTGATCAGCAGGCCCTTGGCCTCCAGGCGCCGCAGCAGCGGATAGAGGGTGCTTTCCTCCATCTCCAACCCGTCGTCGGCCAGGGCCTGGCGCAAGGTGTAGCCGTAGCGTTCGACGCGCAGGCGCGCCAGAACCGCCAGCCCGAGCGAGCCGCGGCGCAACTCGGCGCGCAGGCTTTCGTAAAGGTCACCGTCTTCGGACATATACTCCGTCTCATACACTGTACAATACATACTGTACGATACACAGTGTATGGTACGCAGCCTCTCTTGTCAAGGCGCGCCCGCCGGGCGTGCGATCGGGGCGTCAAACGCCCCGCCGCCGGCTATTTGGCGGCGTCCGGTCCGGCGACGAACGCCCCGGCAAAGCCCGGGAATTCAACCGGACTGTCATAGCCGTCGGCTGAAACCGCCGACACGCCGAAGGTGAAATTGTCGATATTGACGCCCTTGAGCGTTAGGCTCGTCGCCGCCCCGGCATCGCGGCTCTGGCTCCAACCCGACGCGCTGGTTTCCCGCCACCATATCCGGTAACCGGCGGCGCCCGGCACGGTCGTCCAGCTGAGCGTCGTATCCGGGGTCACCGCGCCGGCGATCTTGAGATTGACCGGCGGCGGCGGCGCCGAAGCCAGGCTGGCCAAGCTGGCTACGTTCAGGCGGACGACCCGGGCCAGATAGGCGAAATCGATGCCGGCAAGACTATCGCCATAGGCCACACCGCCTTCGGTGCGCACGTCCTGATGCTGGCGCGTATAGTTTTCGTCGGCCTCGGTAAGGCGCACGGCGGGGTAGCCCGCCTCCTGCATAGGCAATTGGTCGCCGCCACGGCCAAAGCGGTCGGCGCGATAGATCAGACGGGCGTGCAGATCCGGCAGATACAGGTCAGCGACGTCGGCGATAAAGCGCGACAGGTTGCGCGACGGGCTGTCGAGTTCGCCGCCGAGATATTTGCGCGTCGTCGCCTGGGCCTTGGTTTCGGTGTCCTTGGTGCCTTCGGAAAATACGCGGACGACATTGTCGACGACCTGGCCATCCGAACCGTGGCTGCTGCCGATAATGTCGTTATTGAGCACGGCCTCGACCTGCCATCCCTTTTGCGCCGCGATCTTGGCCAGGAGCTTGCCGCCATAGAGCCCCTGCTCCTCACCCGACGTCACGGCATAGACGATGGTAGCCGCGAAACGATGTCCGGAGAGAAGTCTGGCGGCCTCGAGGACCGCAGCGACACCCGAGCCGTCGTCATTGGCGCCGGGCGCATCGTTCGTGGCGTTCATCACATCGCTGACGCGGCTGTCGATATGGGCGCTGATGATGATCACGCGGTTCGGATCGGAGGTCCCCAGCTGGATGGCCAGAACGTCCTGGATCAGCGCCGGCTTCGGCAGGCGGTCGCCGCTGACGGTGTCTTCAGGCGTCTCCACGCTCAAGCAGCCATTGCAAGCCGCGGCGAAACCGTTGAAGCGGCTCTTGACCCAGGCGCGCGCCGCGCCGATTCCCCGCGTCGTGGAGGTCGTATCGGACAAGGTATGGCGCGTTCCGAAACCGACGAGCGTGGTGATGTCCGCGCGCAGTTCGTCCGGGCTGACCTGTTGCACCACCGCCGCCACTTCGGGATGAGCAGGCGCCGCCATCACGGGCTGGACAAGAAACGCGCCACCGAGCGCCGTGAGCCCCACCGCCAAATGCACGCTTCGCATGACCCATCTCCCTGCTTTTCATGGCGCCAGGCCATAGCGAAAGTCTGCGGACAATCCGTCCGGGAGGCAAGGTATCATTTGCAACACCACAACAAAAAGAGCGCGCCGAAGCGCGCTCTCAATGCCTGATTGTTAAGCGAACTCAATGCGCCATAGCCGCGCGCGCCGGCGAATCGGCGATGCCGAACTTGCCGATCAAGGTTTGCTCGGCGAATTCCGGCACGCCCGAGGCCTTCAGTTCTTCCTTGCGCGCCAGCATTTTTTCGCCCAAGGCATCGAAATCCACGTCAAGGCCACGCGCCTTGGGGAACATCTCGCCCTCCTCTTCCTTGACGTGGTGCAGGATGTTTTCCGACAGGACGGTGAACTTGGCTTCCCAATGATCGTCCGACGGCTTCATCGTTTCCAACTCGGCGATCAATAGTTTGGCGACGTGGTGTTCTTCGTCGGCCTCGTCCATGACGTCCGTCGCCTCTTCCTTGCCCATCGTTTTCTTCATCGCCTTGCGCACGGCCGGATAGAAGAGTTCTTCCTCGACCGTCGTGTGGATCTTCAGTTCTAACAGCGCTTGCTTGACCAGTATGGCCTTGGCGCGGCGATCGCCGGAGGCCTCGAACTGTTCAAACAGATGTTTGACGTGGCGGTGATCGTCCTTCAGCAGGGCAATGGCGTCGGTCTCGCTCATGACTTTCTCCCGGATATGACTGCAGCCGGCAAAGGCGGCGTCACACCCTAGAAGGGCGCGCCTCCGGAAACACTTGGAATCCCACCGCGTTTTTATAATGATGGCGTTAGATTATCCCGAAGGAGACCGACATGGCCAAAGATCACGGCAAGGACGAAGCGGACAAGGACGCGAAGCACGCCGAGGCCGAGGCCAGGCTGGAAAAGCTGCAGATCGCCCTGGTCGATGCCCAGATCTGGAGCATGAAGACCGGCGCCAAGATCTGCATCGTGCTGGAGGGCCGCGACGCCGCCGGCAAGGACGGCACCATCCGCCGCCTGACCGAATGTCTGTCGCCGCGGCAAACCCACATCGCCGCCCTGCCCAAGCCCAGCCCGCGCGAACAGGGCGAATGGTGGTTCCAGCGCTACACCGACTGGCTGCCCTCGGCCGGCGAATGGAGCATCTTCAACCGCTCCTGGTACAACCGCGCCGGGGTCGAGCGCGTCATGGGCTTCTCGACGCCCGAGGAACAGGAAACCTTCATCAAGGACGCGCCGGAGTTCGAACGGCTGATCACGCGCAGCGGCATCGTGCTGATCAAGTTCTGGCTCGACATTTCGCGCGAGGAACAGGCGCGGCGCTTGGACAAGCGGCGCTCCGACCCACGCAAGCGGTTGAAGGTCAGCGATCTCGACGGCGTCGCCCAGGAACGCTGGAAGGCTTATTCCGAGGCACGCGACGACATGCTGCGCCGGACGCACCACGATCACGGGCCATGGACCTGCGTGCATACCGACAGCAAGCACAAGGCGCGCGAGAACCTGATCCGCCACGTATTGACGACCTTGGCCGCCATGCGCGGCGGGCCAAGTTATTCGGTCGAGGTCAAGACGCCCGACCCCGACGTCGTTTTCGGCTACGAACAGGTCGTTGACGGCGCGCAAAAGCTGGAAAAATAAAAGCCGCGCTCAAAGGACCGCCGCTTGACAATTCCCAAAGATATCCCCCGAATCACTCGGCGTTAACCAAGCCAGGTAACGTTTTATTGACTCAGTTTTGCCACTTTGGTCGCGATTGGCGGGGATGAGATTTCCGTCCTGAACAGAAGGTTCAGAGGGACCATGACCTTGACGACGCACCGCGCCGAAACGCGCTCACCTGCGCCAAAGACCGCCCGTACCCCCTCTGCCGCATCCCCTTCGCGCCGCGCCAGCCTCAAGATGTGCGGCGACTGCAATCTGTGCTGCAAGATCTACGACGTCGAGGACCTGGAAAAGAAGGCCGGCCACCACTGTCACCATTCCGGCCGCGAAGGCGGCTGCGGCATCTGGGGCCTGCATCCGAAATCGTGCCAGGAATTCAAATGCCTGTGGCTGAAGCACGACGACATGTCGGGGCTGTGGCGGCCGGACAATGCCGGTTTCGTCATGCGCCTGGAAGCGGGCGGGCGCAATCTCATCCTCGACGCCGATCCCGACCGCCCGGCGGCGTGGAAGCAGGAACCCTATTATTCGCAGATCAAGCTATGGTCCGAGATCATGCCGAAGAATGAAGGCCTGGTGCTGTGCTATGCCCCCGAGGGCCTCTATGTCGTTACGCCGATGGAAGACCTGTTGCTGCGCACACCGAAGAAGGGCGACATCCTGGAGACCGGGATGGAGACGAGCCTCTTCGGCCTGCGCCCCTTCGCCCGCGTGGTGCCGGCGCGCGAGGCCAGCCGCAAGCGAGCTTAGGTTTATTTATCAATAGATAGACGTTCGTTATAACCAAAGCAGGAAACCCCTCCATTCCCCCTCGCCAAGGTTTCGGGGAACATGCCCCGCGGGCGGCATGCCCCCCATAGCTTTAGCGGCGGGTGGTCCCCCTCCCCGGCATAGCCGAGGAGGTACAGAGCTCATTTCACTTTGCCCCTACGGTCAGCGTGTTGTTGCTGCGGTCCTTATCGGGGATGACGTGGTCCGGGTCGATCGTGGCGCCGGTCACCGTCTTGCCGGGCTCGACGAACACCGACGCCGTGGTCGAGCGGATCCAGGCGTCGGCTTCCAGCCGCACGTCGCGATGGGTGCCGTCGCTGAAATCGATGCGCAGCGTCGCCGGCAGGATCAGCTTGTCATGCGCGCCGACAACGATCTGCGTGCCCTTTGAGGCGTCGCCGTCGACCGGTGCGATGCTTTCGACACCGTAGTCCAGCGTCCAGTTATGGTCGTACCAGCCGCGATACCACCAGCTCAGGTCCTCGCCGCCCTCGCTTTCCATGGCGCGGAAGAAGTCGTCGGGCTTGGGGTGCTTGAACGCCCAGGCGGCGATGAAGCGGCGGAAGGCCGGGTCGAAGCGGTCGGGGCCGAGTATCTGTTCGCGCAGCAGGGTCAGACCCAGCGCCGATTTGAAATAGGTCAGCGGGTGGCGGTATGTTTCGGTGATGGCGTCGGCCCGGGTCAGGATCGGCGGCGCCTTGGGATCTTCGAGCAGCGGCAGGATGTCATCGACCGGATTGCCGCCTTGCGGCGCATATTCGCTGTCGCGCTTGGGGCCATATTCGCCCTTGTTGAAGTCCTCGGACTCATAGACGTCGATAAAGGTGTTGAAGCCCTCGTCCATCCAGGCGTGCCGGCGCTCGTCGAAGCCGACGATCATCGGGAACCAGCTATGGCCGATTTCGTGCGCCGAAATCCAGAACAGGGTCTTGCCCGCATCGTCGACGCCGTCGAAGACGATGCCCGGATATTCCATGCCCGTTGCCGGGCCGGCAATATTGATCGCCGCCGGCCACGGATAGGGATACCAGCGCTTCGAGAAATGCTCGACCGCGTCCTTCATATATTCGGTCGAGCGGCCCCAGGCGGCATCGCCCTGGCTTTCCGCCGGATAGAAGGACATGGCCACGGACGACTTGCCGCCGGGAAGATTGATGCGCGCGGCGTCCCAGGCGAAGACGGACGACGCCGAAAAGGCCACGTCGCGCGAATCGTTCATGTGGAAGTGCCAGGTCAGGGTTCCGTCCTGTTTCGGACGGCTGGCCGGGTCCTTGATCTCGGCCGGCGAGCGGATCATCACCGTCTTGTCCGACAGCTTGGCCCGATTGAGGCGCGCCTGTTCCGCCGGCGTCAGCACCTCTTTCGGGTTCACCAGTTCGCCGGAGCCGGCGACCAGCATCGACGACGGCACGGTGACGTAATAGTCGAAATTGCCGTATTCGAGATAGAACTCCTGCGCCAGGTAGGGCAGCGTGTCCCAGCCGTGGATGTCGTCATAGACCTGCATGCGCGGATACCACTGCGCCAGATCGTAAATGTTGCCGTCCTTGGTTTTGCCCCAGGCCATGCGCCCACCCCACTCGCCAGGGATGGTGAAGTGCCAGTTGATCTTCAGCTTGACGCTACCGCCCTTGGCCTTGAGCAATTGCGGCAGGGTGACGCGCAGCCGGGTGTCGTTGACCAGGGTCTCGACCTTTTGCGACGTCTTTCCCGAGACGATTTCCACGGAATCAAGCACATAGCCGTCGGTATGCTCGTCGGCGGTAAAACGCCCGCCGGCATGGGCGCCCCGGCTGTCCGGCTTGTAGAGGTTCTGGTCGAGTTGCAGCCACAGCACGTCGAGTGTGTCCGGGCTGTTATTGGTATAGGTGATGATTTCCGAACCGGTCAGGGTCGGCGCCGCCGAATCCGGATTGAGGGTGGCGTGGATCTGGTAGTCGGCGCGGTTCTGCCAATAGGCCGGTCCGGGCAGGCCGTTGGACGAGCGGTAGTCGTTGACGGGCTGGTCGTAGGGCCTCGGCGCAAAGGTTTCGAGCGGATTGTAGGGTGTGTCGATCTGCGGCTGGGCCGGCCGGCGCGAACGAGCGGCCATGCTTGGCGTCAGGCCCTGATTGGGCGCGGCCGTCGGCGCCGTGGCCGGCGGAGGGGCCGTCTGGGCCAAGGTCGGGGTTGCGACCAACAACGCCGCAAAACTAATGCCAGCAAACGACCGAACAGCCATAATCCCACCTTTTACATTTTGGTTGCGCCCGAGACGTTCCATAGCCGCGCCCCGCTGTCAACCGGCGGCAGTATGCCAAAAAAACCTCGACAAGGCCGGCCGAAGCGTTTCATTAACCCTCCATGCCATCCTCGAAATCCGCCCCCCTGCCCGACGCCTCGAAACAGAACTGGGTCGACCGGTTCGCGCCGGTGAACCTGCGTCCCTGGCTGAAGCTCGGCCGCTTCGACCGGCCCGTCGGCATCTGGCTGCTGTTCCTGCCGGGCTTTATGGGCCTGGCCTTCGCCACCACCGGCGTCATGACGCGCACGCTGAAAAACGGCGTCACCGCCGTCAGCGTGGCCTCGGACAAGGCCTGGCATTTTCCCTTCTATCAGGTCGTGCTGTTTCTGATCGGCGCCGCCCTGATGCGCGCCGCGGGCTGCGCCTATAACGACTTCGTCGACCGCGACTTCGACGCCAAGGTCGAGCGCACGCGCGGCCGCCCCATTCCCGCCGGCCAGATCACGCCGAAACAGGCCCTGATCTTCGTCGCCGGCTGCTCGCTGATCAGCTTGCTGATCCTGATCCAGCTCGGCTTTCCCGCCATCTGGCTCGGCATCGCCTCGCTCGGTCTCGTCGCCGCCTATCCGTTCATGAAGCGCATCACCTGGTGGCCGCAGGCCTGGCTGGGCCTGACGTTCAACTGGGGCTTTCCCATGGCGGTGGCGGCGATCACGCACACCTTGAGCTGGCCGGTATGGATATTCTACGCCGGCCTGGTCTTCTGGACCTTGGGCTACGACACGATCTACGCGCTGCAGGACATGGAGGACGACGCCCTCATCGGCGTTAAGTCGACCGCCCGGCGGCTTGGCAAGCATACCGTCCTCGGCGTGACGATCTTTTATACCACAGCAGTGTTGCTTACAGCCCTCGCTGGTCACCTGGCGTCGCTTCCGGTCGGGTTTTTTATTGGACTTTTGGTCGTGCTTGGGCATCTTTTCTGGCAGGTCATGAATCTGCGGCTGGACGACGGCCCCTGGGCGTTGAAACTGTTCCAGTCCAACCGCGTGACCGGCCTGCTGTGGGTGCTGAGCCTGCTGCTGGTACACTTTCATCTCTTCTGACGAAGGAATCGCGCGCTCCATGGCTCTTGATCCCCGCCTCATCCGCGTTCCGGCCGGATTGGCCTGCGCGGCCCTGTTACTGGCGGGCCTGATCACGGCGTGCACGCGGCAGACCGACAGCGACCAGATGAAGACGGCCGCCGACAAGGCCGCCGCGATCAATGCGCCCCTGGGTTTTGCCCTTACCAATCCCGATGCTCAGGTGACGTTGAGCCTGCCTGAGCCGATCAAGGCCTATCCCGAACTGCACGAGCGCCTCTACAAGGACGGCGAGACCACCCTCACCGCCTTTCTCGACCAGGCCAAGAAGGACCGCGCCGAGCAGAGCGCCGACGGCTTTCCCGTGCCGGCCTATTATCAGAAGATCGATTGGAAGATTTCGGGGCAGAGCCCGCGCCTGTTGTCGGTCTATGCCGAGCAGAATGATTTCGAGGGCGGCGCCCACCCCAATACCAGTTTCCGCGCCCTGTTGTGGGACAAGACCAAGGGCGCGCTGATCCCGACCGCCGAATTGTTTTCGCCCGACGCCGATTTAAAGAGCGTCGACGACTTCGTCTGTCATCAGATCGAGGCCCAGCGCGCCAAGCGCACCGGTCAACCGGTCAACGAGACGGCGTCGGGTTTCAATTGCCCGAAATTCTCCGAAAGCCGGCTGATCCTGGTGCCGTCGACCCAGGCGGGCAAGATCGGCGCCGTCGACGCGCTATATGCGCCCTTCGACGTCGGCCCCTATGCCGAGGGCCCCTACGAGGTTCGTGTGCCTCAGGACCAGCTCAAAGGCCTGATCGCGCCGCAATATGCCGACCAGTTCGCCGGCGACGCCATCGCCGAAACGGCCTTTGCCGATCCCGACGCCAACAAGGATGAGGCCCCCCGGGGTACCGGGACGCAGTGACATCGCGTCCTGCCGCCTTCATCCGGGCCCACACCCGGCCGATTCCCGTGCCATCCCTTCCCGATATCCGGCTCTACCAGGCCGACGAGGTCACGCCGCTGTGGCTGATGACCGAACAGGATCTGGACCATGAACGATTGGCGCCGCCGTTCTGGGCCTTTGCCTGGTCGGGTGGCCAGGCCCTGGCGACCTATCTGCGCGACCATCCCGAGGTTGTGGCCGGCAAGCGCGTGCTCGACCTTGCCTGCGGCTCGGGCCTGGTCGGCATCGCCGCGGCCAAGGCCGGCGCGGCCCGAGTCTGGTGTAACGATATCGATCCCTATGCCGAGGCGGCGGTCGCCTTGAATGCCGGATTGAACGGCGTCCACATCGATTTTTTATCCGGCGACCTATTGGCTGGGCCTGCGCCCGACGTCGATCTTATCGTGGCCGGCGACATCTGCTACGAAAAGACGATGACCGGCGCCATGCTGACATTCCTTGGCCGGGCGGTGGCTAAAAGCGTAACCGTTCTTGTCGGCGATCCGCATCGTACCTATTTCCCTTTGACGGGTTTCCGCAAGCTTGCCGACTATAGTGTGCGTACCATCGCCGATATCGAGGACGTGGCCGAGAAGCCGGCCACGGTTTGGGAGCTAGTCAGTTGGGCCGAAGCCACCACCACATCGACTATGTCGAATTCCCCGCCGGCGATCTCGGGCCGCTGAAGTCGTTTTACGGCCAGGCCTTCGGCTGGACCTTCACCGACTATGGGCCGACCTATGCGGCGCCGCAAAACGCCGGGCTTGACGGCGGTTTCCAGGCCGATGAAAAGGAAGCGCCCGCCAAGCCGCTGGTCATCCTCTACAGCAACGATCTCGAGGCCAGCCTCCACGCCGTCGCCGATGCCGGCGGTATCATTACCCAGTCCATTTTCGATTTCCCCGGCGGCCGCCGCTTTCATTTCACCGACCCGTCCGGCAACGCATTGGCCGTGTGGTCCGACAACTAATCATTTCCTCCTGTTGAGCGGACCACCGCAATGGACTGGCTTTCCCGATACCGCACCGTGCGCGCCCGCACCCTTGGATTGACCTCGGCCCTGACCGAGGCCGACCAGACGGCGCAGTCGATGCCCGACGCCTCGCCGGCCAAGTGGCACCTGGCGCACACCACCTGGTTTTTCGAGACCTTCGTGCTGACGCCCCATATCCCCGGCTACACGCCGTTCCATCCGCAATACGCCTTCCTGTTCAACTCCTATTATGTCCAGGCCGGCCCGCGCTTCCTGCGCGCCGAGCGCGGCCTGCTGACGCGGCCGGCGCTTTCCGACGTGCTGTATTACCGCGCCCATGTCGACACCATGGTGGCCCGCCTGAGACCGACCGCGGAGATTGCGGCATTGATCGAGCTGGGCTGCCATCACGAGGAACAACACCAGGAACTGCTGCTGACCGACGTCCTGCACCTGTTCGCGCAGAACCCGCTGACCCCGGCGGCCAAGCCCGATTTTCCGCCCTTGCCGCCGGTGACTGGCCCGTCAATGGTAGATTTCGCCGGCGGCCTGGTCGAGATCGGCCATAACGAGCAAGGCTTCGGCTTCGACAATGAATATCCGCGCCACAAGGTGTGGCTGGAACCGTTTGCGATCTCGTCGGCCCTCGTCAGCAATGGCGACTGGCAGCGCTTCGTCGACGATGGCGGCTACGACGCCCCGGCCTTGTGGCTCAGCGACGGCTGGGCGTGGCGCTCCGGCGAGGGCGTCACCGCCCCGCTCTACTGGCGCGAGGGCGGCCGGCAGATGACCCTGCGTGGCGAGGAACCGCGCGAAGCCTCCGCGCCGGTGACCCATATCAGCTATTTCGAGGCCGACGCCTATGCGCGCTGGTCAGGCGCCCGCTTGCCGACCGAAGCCGAATGGGAACACGCGGCGAACGGTGGCGTCTTCAGCGACGCTTTCGACCGCGTTTGGCAATGGACGTCGTCGGCCTATGGCGCCTATCCGGGCTTCGCCCCGGCCGCCGGCGCCGTCGGCGAGTACAACGGCAAGTTCATGAACGGCCAATACGTCCTGAAAGGGTCGTCCTGTGTAACCCCGCCGGGCCACAGCCGTATCAGTTATCGCAACTTCTTCTATCCCCATCAACGCTGGCAATTTCTGGGCCTGCGTTTAGCCAGAAATGGATGAGGCCATGCTCGAGGATACCCCGCTCGATACCGCCGGCGCCGATACCGCTGCCCAATGCCCTCTCGAAGGGGAGTTGTCCGTTTTCCGCGACGACGTCGTTGCCGGCCTCGGCCAGACGCAAAAACGTTTGTCGGCGCGCTGGTTCTACGACCTGCGCGGTTCGGAGCTGTTCGAGGAGATCACCCGGCTCGATGCCTACTATCCGACGCGGACCGAAATCAACCTGTTGACGGCGGTGCGAGACGATATCTGCGACCATGTCCGCGGGCCGGTCGCCGTGGTCGAGTTCGGCGCCGGCTCGGCGCGCAAGACGCCCTTGCTGCTCAAGGGGCTCGACGGCCTTACCGCCTATGTGCCGATCGATATTTCCGCCGAGTTCCTGGCCGACAGCGTCACCGCCCTGCGCCGCGACATGCCGGGCCTGGCCATCTATCCGATCTTCGGCGACTTCAACGCCCTGCCGGTGCTGTCGGACGTCATGGGGCCGAACCAGAGCGGCGCCCGCCATCTCGGCTTCTT
>OUWB010000344.1_pt2 | contig 22204 bp, 20 predicted proteins | sample 1779821 | NCBI WGS metagenome assembly OUWB01 (sample SAMEA3914806, study PRJEB12502) | metagenome | biome: forest; material: soil | place: Canada | collected 2011-08-03 | depth 0.1 m
GGTGCCGACCGCGGTGCCGCCGATGGCGAGGTCGTACACGCCCGGCAAGGTGCCGCGCACGGTCTCCAGGCCGAAATCGAGCTGGGCGGCCCAGGCACCGATTTCCTGGCCGAGGGTGATCGGCGTCGCGTCCTGCAAATGGGTGCGGCCGGTCTTGACGATACCGTCGTACGCGGCCGCCTTGGCGGCCAGGGTGTCGCGCAACTGGCCAACCGCGGGCAACAGGCGCCCGACCACCTGCTCGGCGACCGCGATATGCATCGCTGTCGGGAAGGTGTCGTTCGAAGATTGACCACGATTCACATGATCGTTCGGATGCACCGGCTTCTTGCTGCCGAGTTCCCCACCGGCCAGTTCGATCGCGCGATTCGATATCACTTCGTTCGCATTCATGTTCGACTGGGTGCCCGAGCCGGTCTGGAACACCACCAGCGGAAAGTGCTCATCGAGCTTGCCGTCAATGACTTCCTGCGCCGCCCGCTCGACCAGGCCGGCCACATCCGCCGGCAGTTCGCCCAACTCGGCGTTGGCGCGCGCCGCGGCCAGTTTGAGGATGCCCAGCGCACGTATCATCGGGCGCTGCCAGCGAAAGCGCGCAACCCCAATCGGGAAATGATGCACCGACCGCTCGGTCTGCGCCCCCCAGTAGCGATCGGTCGCGACCGCCACACTGCCCATCGAATCGGTTTCCTGCCGTACCGGCTTGTCCTGCGTCGTCATGATGCTTGCTCCTGGCATTCAAACTTGGAGTGCCAAGTATAGGACAAGCGGCGCGACAGTGACATCCAAGGCTGCGGCCCTGTCCGTCACCGGCCGATATGGCGCTCGCCGCCCGGCTGCAGGAGGCTCCACTCGAGCAGCGCGAGGTAGCCGTCGGCCACTGCGACAACCCTCTTGCGGTGCTGCCGATAGACCACCGTGCCCGGCGCGTGGGCATGCGCCTCGGCCCAGCCGACTGCACGCCGTACGTAGATGGTGTGCTGGTCCAGCCTGGCTTTGCATTCGATCAGACCGTACGCGCGCACCAGACGCAGGATGTCGGCAACGGGGCGCGTGAAGTCGATGGTGCGCTCCTCCTCGCCTAACCGCTTCCAGTAGCTGCCGCCCTCCTGGGGCCGAGCGCCGTCCCAGAGCGCCTTGAAGTCCTTGGCGACGCGCCGCGCCAGACGGCAGGATGCCATTTCGACTTTCAGATTGAGGCTGTCCAGCGTTTCCTCTTCGTGCATCGGGAATGCGGACTGGGCCAGGATATCGCCTTCGTCGAACTCCGGCGACACCTTGTGGCAAGTGACGCCCCAGTGCGGTTCCGCGCGCAAGATGGCGCGCATCATGGGATAGGGTCCGCGTGCTTCGGGCAGCAGCGAAGGATGGAAGTTGATCGCGTATGGCAAATAGCGCGACCAGTCGCCGATGCGCCAGTTATAGGACGCGACCACCAGCACCTCGCAACCGGCTTCGCCGAGCTGGCGCAAATCGTCGTCGCGCATGCGCGAGAGCTGGACAGGCAGTTTCAACGCGTTGGCTCGCGCGACAAATTCGGCGTGGTGATCGTTGTGATTGTCGACCGGGACCGTGAACAACTTGACCGGCTCCCAGCCGGCTTCAAGCAAGGTGTCGAAGAGCGCGAGAGACCGGTCTATGCCGGTGATGGCAAAACGCATGTTGATAATGAGCTAAGTGGGTCGGCACGCACTGCCGCTTGCGCGAGATGCGGACCGACGTGGGTATTCAGCCGTTCGGCAGCACACCGCGCCGCACCAGCAGGTCGAGCAACGCACGGCCCCCCGCTTCGGGCGGCATATGGCTCGTATCGATCACGAGGTCGGCGTCCAAGGGCGGTTCATACGGCGCATCGATGCCGGTGAATTGCTTGATCTGTCCGGCACGCGCCTTCTTGTAGAGGCCTTTCGTGTCGCGCGCTTCGGTCACGACAAGCGGTGCGTCGACGAAGACTTCCAGAAACGTGTCCTGTTCGAGGATGTCCCTGGCCATCTGGCGATCGGCGCGCAATGGGGAAATCAGGGCAACCACCACGATCAGGCCGGCATCGGCCATCAGCCGCGCCACTTCCGCCGCACGCCGGATGTTTTCGGTACGGTCGGCTTCGCTGAAGCCCAGATCGCGATTCAGGCGATGGCGCAGATTGTCGCCGTCGAGAATATAGCTATGCCGGCCCAATGAGGCGAGGCGCGCTTCGAGCAGATTGGCCAGCGTCGATTTGCCGGCACCGGACAAACCGGTCATCCAGATCACGCAGGGACTTTGCCCCTTCAGCGCCGCGCGCTGGCTGCGCTCGACGACCAGGCGCTGGGCGTGGATTTCGGGTGCCGGATTCGGCCTGGGATCGGCGTCGCTCATGCGTCGGCTCCGTGGTTGTCCTGCGCGACGAAATCTGGCACCAGCGAGGGCCCCAGCGCATCGTAAAGCGGTTGCAAGGTCGCGTGCGAGGGCCGCCAGCGATTCAGCGAAGTGCGGTAGATGGGCTCGCGCACCTGCGACGCGCTGGCGGTGATCACCTGTCGCTTCGTGCGATGGAATTCCAGGCAGCGATCGTCCCACGGCAAGCCGCAATGGTCGAGCATGCGACGCACATTACCGGCCAGATCGTCGACCAGATCCTCATACTGCACATCGAGCATCACGCCTGGCGGCAGCACTTCGCGCCAGTGCGACATGAGCCCGTCATAGGCACGGTAATAGCGCCCGAGTTCGGCCAGGTCATAGCTGAACGGCACGTCATGGAACAGGCGCGAGAAATTCGACAGGCAGGTTTCGATCGGCGCGCGCCGGCTATGGATGATGCGAGCGTTCGGCAGGGCCATGTGGATCAGGCCTAGATGAATGAAATTGAACGGATATTTATCCGTGATGCGCGCGAAGCGCGCCGCATCGGCGTCGTGCACCGATGCGCGCACGCGCTGTACATAGCTGTCCCCCAAGGGCCCCAGCTGCGCGGCACTCAACTGATCGAAGGCCTCGACATCGATATGCCGTTCCTCGCCGGTCGGAGAGCCGATCGCCCGCGACAGCACATGGGCGAAATCCGGTCGCTCGCCGACACCGTAGACCTGCGGATGGCTTGCCAGGATCTGTTCGATCAAGGTCGAGCCCGAGCGCGGCATGCCCACGATGAAAATCGGCGTGGCAGACGGATCGCCCAGGCCTTGCTTGGATTTCAACAGATCGGTGCCGATCAGTCGTGGCATGCGCTGCATCATGTCCAGCGTCAGCGTCTCGTTGTAGGACACGGTTTGCCGCTTCAGGGTGTTCGCCTTGAGAAAATGCTCGAAGGCCACTTCGCGTAGGCCCTGGTCGTCCAGCGACTGCCCATAGGCAAAATGCAGCTGGGCCTGGTTTTCGGCATCCAGCGTGTCGGCATGGCGCAGCAACTGCGTCATTGAAATGAACACTGGGTCGTCCGCCGGCAGGCGCTTGGACTGTACGAAATTCCGGTAGTACATGCCGTTGCGCGGCGCGATGCGGATGGACTGCCGATACGCGCGGTGGGCTTCTTCGAAGCGGCCCAGCGCGTGCAGGCAATTCGCCATATTGTTGTAGGACACGTCGGCATTCGGATTCAGTCGAACCGACTCGGCATAGCAGTGGATCGCTTCCTCCAGCCGATGCAGCTGCTCGAGCGTGCACCCCTGGTTGTGGTGGACATCGGCACTGTTGGGGTCAAGCGCGCCAGCTTCGCGGTAGCGCGCCAGCGCCTCGGGTAAACGGTTCATCCTGGAGAGCGCGGCACCCAGATTGTTGTACACGCGCGCATCGAACGGCCGCAAGACACGCACACGGTCGAAGCAGACGATCGCGTCGTTGTACTGGCCGCGTGCGGAAAAAGCGTTGCCGAGAGCGAACAGGTCTTCCGCACTGGCCGGCTGAGTGTCGAGGGGCATTGGAGCCGGTCGTGTCATTGATGCAAAAACCGAAAAAACGTCGTGGACCGAAGGCGTGCGACCAGCGCGGCCTAGCCTGCAGGGCCGATCGCACCATATACCGGGGGCTAAAAATAACAGGAATAACCCAAAACGGCTTTTTCGCCGACACGGAAATTATTACAGCGTATTTAATATGCTGTCAGCACCTGAAGATGCCGCCCCCAATGCGGCCTCAATGCGCACCGTCGATTTTGAGGCCGCCAAACTGAATGCAGCGCCAACACGCTATATCTTGGCGTTAAACTCCAGGATAGCGTCATATATTAGGACATTTCATCCACAAGCTGGACAAGATCCACCGGAAGTTCCTGCCCCCGGCAGCGTCGCTGCCATAATATCTCCGTCAGCGCGGACTATCTGCTCGAGGTGGTGGCGCGCGACCTGGTACTGGGCGCGCTGCCGAGCGTTACCTCGTCGAGTCGGGTGTCGCTGCGGGGTTTATAAAAAAATATCGCCTCGTATTCGCAACATCTGCAGACATATTTTGGCGGATAGTTATAATCCAGAGCAATGTCAGAACTTTCACGCCGAAACGCCGATAGTTTTCCTTTGTTCGCTTCGACCAAGAACGAACGCGATATTGCACGCTTGCTGGATCGCCCAAGAATACCTTTCAGCGTTCATTACGTGCCGAAAACCGACGACCAAGACGCGCTGCTCGAGAAGCTCTGGGCCCGCATGAGCGAGCGGGGTGAGTTCCCGTTGCTGTCGAATACCCTGCGGACCACGATTTCCGCAATGAAGAGCGAGGACGGCGATTTCACCGCCCTGGTTCAGGTCGTCCTGTCCGACTTCACCCTCACGCAAAAAGTCCTGCGTCTTGCCAATTCGGCGATGTACATCTCCTTCGGCCGCAATACGACTACCGTGTCGCGCGCGCTGATGATATTGGGCATGGAAGTGGTCGGGCACCTGGTGATCGGCCTCAAGCTGGTCGACCATTTCCACCAGGCACTGGACCGCGTGCAGCAGATCGACGCCAAGCTCGAACTGAACCGCGTGATGCTGGCCAGCCACATCGCACGCAAGATCACCGACACGACCGATATCCGCGACAGCGAGCAAGCAGTCGTATGCACACTGATGCGCCAGTTGGGCCGCTTGCTGTGCATGTTCTACCTGGAACAGGAATGGGAAGCGGTCCATACCCTGATCGACCGCAAGACGTGCAGCGATGACGAGGCCAGCGTCGAAATTCTCGGCATCACCTTCGAAGAGCTCGGTCTGCTGGCTGCCGAGCGTTGGGGCCTGCCACCGCTGGTCCACGCCGGCATGCAGACTTTCTCCCCGGAGCGGGACGAAGAGACCAGCCCGGCAATTCACCAGCTGCGCGCCGTCACGAATTTCTCGACCGACGTGTCCAAGTTGCTGACGCATGCCCCGGACGACGCGGAACTGGCACAGCAAGCGATCGAGCGCATCGCCGCACACTACAGCGAAGTGCTGCAGATCGATCCCGCGATATTAAGCGCCCTGCCGCAGGAACTGGCCCAGGACAGCGGCAGCACCCTCTACCTGAAGGAAATCGACAGCCTGCGAGCGCAAACGGCCGAGGTCAAGATACGCGACGCCGAACGCCACCTGCGCGAGTGCCTGGGCGAACTGCGCGCGCTGCCGCCGGAAAGCCGGGGCGCCAAGGTGTTTACGATGGCGCTGGAAGCGATGTTGTCGAGCCTGAATTTTGCACGCGCCATCGTCTTCGTGCGCGACCCGAAGGCCGGGGGCTTCGTCGCACCGCTCGGCCTGGGCGCCGATATCGGCACGCGTCTGCCGCAGCTGCAGTTCCCCGAGGAATTCTCGCCCGACGTGTTTCACCTGGCGATCGCGAACTCGGTCGGTATCTTTATCGAAGATTCCTATGCGTCGAATTTCAGCGCGCATATCCCCACCTGGTTCCGCAGGGCGCTGCCGGATGCACAAGGCTTCGTGCTGCTGCCGGTGCGCAGCGGCCCCCGTGCCGTCGCAATGCTCTATGGCGACTGGAATGACAAGGCCCGCGTGCGCAAGATCCTGCCGCGCGAAATGAGCGTGCTGAACGAACTCGCCCGGGAACTCGGACGCTTCTTCTGACGTCGTACGGCCGCGCTGCGGGATCCGCGCCGTTCATGCCGTACTGTGCATAGGGAGGCGAACGATTTTGGCTTGTTTTCGCTTGGCCGCTCGGTCGGCTACTGTCGCCTATAGCGGCGTGCTCGCACTGACGCTTGCTGCGTGCTCCAGCATCCCAACCCAAGCCCCCTCGCAGCCGGTGGCCGCCACCATCACCGTGGTCAAGCGCGGCTGGCATACCGATATATGCGTGCGCAGCACAGATGCCGGCCCATGGCTGATGGCGCTGGCCCAAGGCTATGACGGCACGCGCTTTCTGTGCTTCGGTTACGGTGAGCGGCAATATGTCGTGAACCGCCACCACGATCCGCTCACCATGCTGCGAGCACTGCTCCCCAGCCAGGGCGCCTTGCTGCTGACCATGCTAAGCGCCCCGCCGGCCGCGGCATTCAGCCCGCCGGACCAGGTCCTCAACCTCGGCATCAGCCGAGCCGGCCTGAGCGGTTTACAAGCATACCTGCGCCGTTCGGTACAGACCGACGAGCACGGCACGCCGATACCACTGGGTACAGGCCCCTATCTGGGCAGTGTGTTTTTTGCCGCCACCGGCACCTATGACCTGATCCATACGTGCAACACCTGGACCGCAAGAGCCCTGCACGCGGCCGGCCTACCGGTCAGCGAGACCGTGCTGTTCGCGAGCGGCGTGATGCATCAGGCGCAGCAATTCGCCACGCCGCAGGCGGGTGACTCGCCCTGACTCAATTTACTAGCAAGGAGATGGGCTGCAAACTGAGCCCGGCGGCACCACGATCGTGGTTTTATTGGGTGGCGGAGGATCGCCGCTGCTAAAAGACAAACAACCTGTGAGCATAAACGGCAGCAAGAGCATGACAATGAAAGCGCGTTGCATGGTAAATCCCTCCTTCATTTCATGTTGAACACGATAGGCGGATTGAGTATTGCTAACAACTACGCCTCGACCACGCGCCAGCAAGCCACCGGAAAGAACGGGGCCACGGGCTCCTGCGATACAGGCGACCACAAAAGCAATGTTTCCGAATCAACGCATTACGCCGGAACCGGAACCGGAACCAGAGAAAATCCGCTCGGCGTGCGGCATATTCATACGCACCATACTGCGGTCAGACAGGGCTATCCGTGCCAAAGTTCCCTGCTGACTGCGCTTGTCACCCAGGCGTCAGGGGCTCGCGGGCACCCGCGGCGCGGCAGGCGGTTCCGCCACCACATCGCACAGCGCGGGATCGATTTCCAGGCCGCCGTGGCTCACCAGCGTACCGGCACGCAGTTCCTCGACCACGCGATACAACAGCGCCACGGCCTTGAAGCTCTCGCGCGGAATCGGCTGCAAAGGGTGGCCGCGCGCATACAGCAGGGCGCCAACGGCCGGAAGCGGATCACCGGCGTGCCGGTCGCACGCGCGCGCGCGACGATAGCCTGCGCCTGGGCATCGAGGCCTTTCTCGATGACCACGGGCAACGACACTTTGCCCCGTTCGAAATATAGCCCCACGGCATAATGGTCGGGATTCGTGACGACGGCATTGGCCTTGGTTTTGCTGGTGTCGATGGTTTGGTTGGCGGCATCCTGGATGCGCTCGCGGAAAGCCTGCTTGATGTCGGGGTCCCCCGCGGTTTCCTTGATTTCCTGTTTCATTTCACGGTGATCCATGCGCAAATTCTGCTGATGCATGCGGCGCTTTTGCCAGAGGTCGAAAAAGGCAAAGCCGGCCAGGCTGCCCAGCAAGCTATGCACCAACCTGCGCAGCAAGGTCAGCAGCGCCGAGCCGGCGAACGGCAGGGTGGCGGCTGCCAGCGTCGGCAGGACACTGAGCGCTTGGGCGATCACCAGGTAACTGACGCCCGTCACCACCAGCAGCGTGATGATGCCGACCCCCAACTGGATAAACGTGCGCTGGCGGTCGAAACCGACGTTGAGCTGAAGGCGGCGCTCAGTTTCAACAATTGCGTCAGCAAGTTGGTCAGCGCCAGTTAACGGAGGGTCAGCGGCTGGTGCGCCAGGGCCGAGTCGCTTGGGTTGGACCTGCCCCACCTGACATACCCAAGATTGCTTAGCCAAGTCCGCTTAATCGCAAGGCGCGGATAGCGGCTCACATGACTTTGAGGATGCGCCTCATGAGTAGGTTTCGGAGGTCTTTTCGGCTATCGCAAACGATATGAATGAAGGCTGTGTCACCTCGGACTTCATAGACGAAGCGGTTCAATCCTGAAATGATCTGACGATACTGAGCGAGGTTGAGGCTTGCCAGCTCATCGGGAATCCTGCCTTCTTCGGGGAATGACTGGATGACAGCGACAGACTCCTTGATCTTGCTGTAGCTGGTTTGCCATGTCTCTTTGCCATAGCTCCTGATTACGTAGTCCTTGAGGTCTTTGAGGTCGGTTTCCGCGGAACGGAGAAAGACGACTTTCTGGCTCATTGCCGGTCGTCCTTACCCAGCTCGGCAAACACACTCTCGGCGTGGCGGAAATGTCCTTGCTCGATCTCGCGGTTGCCAAGTGCCAGCATCTTGAGAAGTGCAAGCGTTTCTTCGTGTTCCTCGTAGGAACGAACATCCATGACGACAAGCTTTGCCTCGCCGTTCTGGGTGATAAGCATAGGTTCACGGCTCTCAGTGATGTCTTTGACAATCTCGGCCGCATGGCTCTTAAGGTAGCTGATTGGCTTGACCTGTGTTGAAAATTTCATCGGGCACCTCGTTTTAATGAGCCATAACGAGACCGATTATAGACTTAATTTGGTCTTGCTTTGATGACTTGGTTAGCGCTCGTCACCGCAACAAAAAACAACTACGGCACGCAGGTACTGGGCAGGCGGCGTCCGGCCGAACTGGCCGCGATCACCCTGTCGCGAGGCAGCGGCTGCCCTGGACCAAGCCAGCTGAGTTGTTGGGCGAGGCGCCTGACGGTGGCGAGTTTCTGGCGACCCATGAGCTCGCTACGCACAATGTCGCGGTAGGAATCGTCATCAGTTCATCGCTTGACTTGACGCTTCGGGCTACGCCCTTCACGCCACGCCATCACGATAAACCGACCACGGTCAGATTTAGTCTAGTCCAGCGCGCATCATAAGAGGTCATCCAGATAATCGGCGTCAACCAGATCACCCGCTATCGCGGCGAGAGTGTCTCTCATACCTCCCGATACCGTGCCCATTGGGGCATCAGAGTCAGGTCGCGTCAACCAGTCGGCTCGAGTTGTCCACAAATCATATTTGATGTCGGCGCTGTCTTCCCATTTGATTCCCTTGGGTTGAGAAATGCCAAGCCCCCGCCGCTGAAAAGCCTGGTCGATGCCGGCCGCTTTCGGCTCGATCTCTATCATCGACTCAATATGGTGAGGATCCAGGTCCACCCGCTGCGCGAACGAACCGCGGAAATCGGCACCCTGTTCCGCGACGCGTGCGCGCTGCACGCCGCGCGAATAGGCAAACCGGTTCCGGAAATTTCACCCGCTATCGATGGCTTGCTGCAATCGCACAACTGGCCCGGTAACTTGCGTGAATTGAGCACAGCCGCCTGTCGGCATGTCCTGGGCTTGCCCGTTCTCGACTGCGCCAAGGCAAGCACCGAACCCCTGGCGCCACGCAGTCTGCGCGAGCAATTACATTGTTTCGAGCGCAACCAAATCATGCATGCCATCAACTACGTCGGAGGATCCACCAAGCGCGCCAGCGAGTGTTTGAAAATTCCACTGAAAACGCTGTATTACCGGATGCGTTTGTTGAACATTCGTAATGGCCCGGTGAAAATCCGCTCAAGTCGTAATATGGAGAGGTATGACGATGAATGACCCCTGGAAGGCGGCGACTTGCGCTTACGACTTTAGCTCTCGACGGCGGGCGGTACGCGCTCATGCCAGTCGGTCGCCTGCTGATAGGCCTGCCCGATACGCAGCGCCAGCGGTTCCTCATAGGCCCGGCAAACAATCTGCAGCGAGCTCGGCAAGCGCTCGGCGGTGAAGCCGTTCGGCAGTGACAGCGCGCACATATCGAGAAGGTTGACGAAGCGTGTGAAGCGGGTCGGCTGCTCCGATTGATCCACTTCATCAAGCGGTATGGCCGCCGTTGCCGCGCTCGGGGTCAACAGCGCGTCCACGCCCCTCAACGCGGCCTTCATTTCTTGCTTCATCTGGTCCCGGCGACGCAGCGTTGCCAGATAATCCTGAGCCGAGATATTGGCCGCGGCGCGGATGCGGCCACGGACCGTTTCGTCGAGCGGCAGGCTCAGATTTTCGACGACATGGCCGTGAGCGAAATACGCCTCCGCCATCGTGATGTTCGTCATCGAAAGAAACTCGGCGAGGCCGAACGGCAGAACGATATCGACGATTTCGGCGCCGAGCCCGCTCAGCACTTGGAGCGAACGGTCGTAAGCGTCCAGCACATCGGCCGCTACCCCCAACCTCTCGGCGGATGGCAGGCGCGCGAGGCGCAGGCCGCGCACGCCATCCTCCAGCGTCGAGATGGGATCGGCTCGCAGCGGAGCGATCGTACGAAAATCGAGCGGATCGGCCCCTTGCAGGAGATCGAAAAGCTGCGCCACGTCCCGTACTGTGCGAGCCATCGGACCGGGTGTATCAAGCGTGGGGCTGAGCGGCAGGATTCCGTGGGTGCTGATTCGGCCCATCGATGTCTTCAGACCGGTAATGCCACACCATGCAGCAGGCTGGCGGATCGAACAGCCGGTATCGGTGCCGAGCGCCCAGGGCGCGAGGCGCGCCGCGACAGCAACGCCGGAGCCGCTGCTCGAGCCCCCGGGCGTACGCGCCACCTCGGTGTCCCACGGATTCCACGGTGTGCCGCGGTGCTGATTCATGCCCCACGCGCCGCAGGCGAATTCCACCGTATGCGTCTTGCCAAGCACGATCATGCCCTGGCTCACCAGGCGGCGCACGACGGTTGCCGTCGTGGTCGCGCGATGATCGAGCCGGCTCGCGGAGCCGCCGGTCGTGATGCGCCCTTCGATGTCGATGATGTCCTTGATCGCCACGGGGATCCCGTGCCAGGGGCCGATGGCATGGCCCGAACGGATCGCCTTATCCGCCGCCTCGGCGGCCAGCCTTGCCTCCGGCGCATAGACCTCGACGAAAGCGTGGAGCTTGGGATCGTGCTTGGCGATGCGCGCGAGCAGCGCATCCATCAAGTCCACCGGAGACAGACGCCGTGCTGCGATTTCCCGCGACAGCACATACGCGGGTGCGAGAGAAATATCGTTATTCAATCGGAATCTCCACTTCATGCCGAGTATCGGCTCTCGACAGCATTGTATATGGGGCACCTGACGGCGCGCCTCGTCGTTACTGCATACAGGTTACTGCATATTGACCAGCGTCAGATCGTTGAACCAGGACTGCGCGGGGACGAAGCCCTGCACTCTCTTGCTGAACGCGCGCGGGTTCAGGTCGTGCACGATATACAGCCAAGGCGGGTCGTCCACCAGACGCTCATTCGCTGCGCGGTAGGCGGCCTCGATCACGGCAGGGTCCGTGGCATTGGACAACTTGTCCAGCGCCGCCTCGAACTTGGGGTCGTCCCATTGCTCGAAATTGTTGCCGACCGGAGAGACATTCGCCGCGGCGAAGAAGCGCGCCATCATGGCGATGTCGGTCGTGGGCGAACTGATGTTGAGCGCCATCGTGCCGTGCAGGCCCGGATTGTCCGGAGGCAGGCGACCGGCGTTCATCAGTACGTTCCACTCCACCACATCGAACGTTACGTCCACGCCGCACGCTTGCTTCAAGTTTTGTTGCAGCAGTTCGTTCATTGACAGCGGCACCATCTGGCCTGAACCGGCAGGCGATATCATGACCTTGAACGACAATGGCTTTTGCGCAGTATAGCCGGCCGCCGCCAGCAAGGCCCGGCCTTTGGCGGGATCGAAGTCGTAATGATTGACGGGGTTGCCGAAGGCCGGATCGCTCTGCTCGAGCCAGCCGACTGCAGGTTCGGCGGTGCCGTCAAGCATGGACACCACTGCGTTGCGGTCGACGCAGTAGTTCAGCGCTTGCCGAACGCGCACATCCTTGAACGGGCTGTTCTTGGCGCCCATGTCGTAAAACCACGGCCAGACATGCGGGTAAGGATTGGTCGAGACGGTGAAGCCGGCCGCCTTCAGCGACGGAATGCCGTCCGGTGGCGGCACCTCGATCCAGTCCACCTGGCCCGAGCGCAGCGCCGCCAGGCGCGTGTTGGCGTCAGGCACCGGCAAGAGCAGTATCGAATCGAGCTTGGCCTTGTGCGCGGGATCCCAATAGCCGTCCCATCGGGCCAGCGTGACGGACTGGTGCGGTACCACCTTGGCAATGCGGAACGGCCCGGTGCCGGCCGCCGGCAGCGTGGCGACGCGGCCCCAGTCATGACCGGCCTTCTCGAACGAGGCGGGCGACGTGAACAGAATGTAGACCACCATCGACGGGAAATACGAGGCCGGCTTGGTCGTGGTGAGTGAAACCGTGTACGCGTCGATCTTCTTGTAGCTGGCCAGGATAGGCACGCGCGAACGCGTGATGCCGGAACCGCCCGCCTCGAACTGCGGGCTGTCGGTCTTGAAGTAGCGGTCCAGATTCCAGATCACCGCGTCGGCGTTGAAATCGGTTCCGTCCTGGAACTTCACGCCGTGCCGCAAGTGGAAGATCCAGGTCTTCTTGTCGGTGGGCGACTGCTCCCAACTGGTGGCCAGGCCCGGGCGCAAGGTAGCCAGCCTGTCCGCATGCGACAGGTCCCACAGGATCAGCCCTTCGAACACCGGATAGCCGAGAAAGCGCATGCCTTCCCAGCCGTTATTCGGCATCCCGGTCGTGGTCGGAATATCGGCCGCCGTCATCGCGATGCGCAGCGTTCCCCCCGCCCAGGCTTGCGACTGCGACAGCAGCGTACTAACCAAGCCCAGCACCAAAATCAAAACAGAACGACGAAGATTTTTCATGGCGTCTCAAGTAGTCATAATGTCAAAGCGAAGCGTCGCGCCCTGAATTCAGGCACGCACATCCATGGCCGTGCGTAACCCGTCGCTGACCATGTTGAAGCAGATACTGGTGAGAAAAATGCAGAAGCCGGGCAGCATGGTGACGAGCGGCTGGGTGTAGATTGCGTCACGCAGCGTGTTCAGCATCAAGCCCCATTCCGCCTCCGGCGGCTTGGTGCCAAGGCCAAGAAAGGAGAGTCCGGCGGCAAGAATCATCGACACGCTGACGAGACTGCTGGTGTACACGAAAATCGGCCCGAGCACATTGGGCAGTACGTGTACGCGGACGATGGTGAGACTGCTGGCACCGCTCGCTCGCGCCGCCTCGATGTAGTCGAGTTCCCGAACGCTGGTGGTGACTGTCTCCGCCACGCGGATGATAGGCGGAATGAAGACGATTGCGAGCGACAGGATGGCGTTCGAAATTCCGCCTCCCAGCGCGCCGCTGAGGGCAACTGCAAGCAACACCGAGGGAAAGGCAAAGAACACGTCGGTCACGCGCATGATCGTCATGTTCACCCAGCCACCGGCAAAGCCGGCGACGATGCCGAGCAGGCCGCCGATGGCGAAGGCGATGGCGACCGGGGTAATGCCCAGCGCCCACGAGAGGCGGCCGCCATACAGGAGGCGGGTCAGCATGTCGCGTCCGAGTTCGTCGGTACCGAGCGGATAGTGCTCGAGACCGATCGGCTGCAGGCGAAGCAACATATTGGACTGATACGGGTCGTGCGGTGCCAGTAGAGGTGCAAACACTATCGCTGCGAACATCAACAACAGGATCGCGCCGAATACGATGGTTGTCTTGTCACGCGCGAGCCGGCGGCCGACTGCTTGCCAATAGCCCTGGCTGTGCGACGCGGCCTGCTGCGCGAGGCTTGCGAAATCCGCTTTGCTAGCCGAGATGCCGGTCATGAGCGCTTGATCCTTGGGTCGAGGACTGCTTGCAGCAGGTCCACCATGAGGTTGAGCGCAACGAAGAACAGTGCCAGGACAAGGATGGTGCCCTGCAGCACTGGAATGTCGCGCTGGAAGATGGCGTTGTTGAGAAGAAACCCGGTGCCTGGCCAGGAGAACACCGTCTCGACGAGAATCGAGCCGCCCATCAGATAGCCGAGTTGCAAGCCCATGACGGAGGAAACACTCGGGGCCGCGTTCTTCACGATATGCATGAATATGGTGCGCGAGCGCATGCCCTTGCCGCGAAGTGTCGTGACGAAGTCCTGATTGAGCAGCTCGATGACAATGCTGCGCACGGTCCGAGTAATGATGCCCATCGGAATCGCGGAAAGCGTGACGGCCGGCAGCACGAGATACTGGAAATGCGCCCAATCCCAGGCCCAGTCCGAAGAGCCCCCGGGCCCCGCCCCCATCGCCGGCAACATATTCAACTCGACGCCGAATACCACGACCAGCACCATGCCCAGCCAGTAGTGCGGCAGTGATACGCCGGTCACCGCGACGCCGACCACGCTACGGTCTATCCAGGTCCCGCGGTATACGGCAGCGATGCCGCCTAGCACCGAACCCAGCACGAATCCGATCAGCGCCGCGACAACAGCGAGCCGCAAGGTGTTCACGACCGCGACCGAGACCTCATCCGAGACGGATTGGCCGGTGGCGAGCGAGTGGCCCAGATCGCCGTGCAGCACATGATCGAGCCATATGCCGAACTGTACGGGCAGCGGCTTGTCGAGCCCATACTCGTGCCTGACCTGGATCACGACGTCCTGTGGCGCGTCGGGGGGCACGATGGCGTCGATCGGATCGCCCGGCGCGATATGAACCAGCATGAAGCAGAGGACACTGACGGCCAGCGCGATCGGGACGGCGTAAAGCACCCGGCGCATAAGATAGATGATCATAAGAAGCTTGGTCTGGCGCTCGGTACGGTTAAGCGATGGCCGGCACGCGCACGCAACGCGCGGAGCGGTCCGGGACAGGACGGCGAGCGGCTGGCACCTCGCTCAGGCAGGCCGCATCGGCCTGGGCGCAGCGCGGTGCGAAAGCGCAGCCCTGGGGCAGCCGTTCCAGACTGGGCGGCGCACCGGAAATCGTCGCCAGGCGCTGACCGCGCAAGCCCGCATGCACGGTAGCCCCGAGCAGTCCTTGTGTGTAGGGGTGCAGCGGCCCGCGCATCAGCGCAGCGGTCGGTCCTTCTTCGATAAAGCGGCCCGCATACATGACGGCAATCCGATCTGCAATTTCGCAGGCGACACCGAGGTCATGGGTGACGAAGATCACGCCCATGCCCAATTCCTGTTGCAGGCGGCGCAAGAGCAACAGGATCTGGATCTGCACGGTGGCGTCGAGTGCGGTAGTCGGTTCGTCGGCCAGCAGCAGCTTCGGGCGGCAGGCGAGCGCGATGGCGATCATCGCCCGCTGACGCAGTCCTCCCGACAGCTCGAAAGGATAGGCAGCCAGACGCTGTTTGGCGGAAGGGATCTGCACAAGCTCGAGCAGCTCGAGCGCGCGACGATCGGCTTCGGCTCGGCTCGTGCCCTCATGGCGGACGATGGTCTCGGCAATCTGGCGGCCGATCGTGAACACCGGATCGAGGGCCGTCATCGGTTCCTGGAAGACCATCGATACCACACGGCCGCGCAAGTTTGTCAGCTGCCGCTCGGAAGCGATCATCATGTCGTTGCCGTCGAGCCGCATCGTGCCGGACATCGCCGTACGACGCGGCGGGTGCAGCCGCATCAGCGAGCGCAGCATGACCGACTTGCCGGAGCCGCTCTCGCCCAGGACGCAAAGCGTCTCGCGTGGCGCCAAATCGAAATCGACGCCGTTGACCGCATGCACAGTGGCTTGCTTGGACACAAAACGGACCTGCAGGTCACGCACCTGTACTAGGGGTTCCATGATGCCTCCTCAGGCTGCGACGCGTGGTGCGCGGCTGTGGCCGCTGCCGGGCTGAGCCATCAAACAGGCCGCCAGATGATCGCCGCCGACGGTGGCGAGCTCCGGCGCCGTATCGCGACAAACCGGCTCGGCATGCGCGCAGCGGGTGCAGAAGCGACACCCGGGGGGCGGATTGACAGGACTGGGCAGATCGCCGAGCAGTGGCGGCACGGTGCAACGTTGATCGGGGTCCATCGATGGCCGACTGGCTAGCAGCGCCGCGGTATAGGGGTGGGCTGCGCGAGTGTAGATCGCGTCCACCGGGCCGATTTCCGCTACGCGGCCGAGATACATCACCAGTACCCGATCCGCCATATGTTGGACGACATTGAGATCATGGCTGATAAACAGGTACGTCAGCCCATATTGTGCTTTCAGGTCGACGAGCAGATTGAGCACCTGGGCCTGGACCGATTTGTCCAGCGCAGAGACGGGCTCGTCGAGAATGACGAGTCGCGGCCGCAGCGCAAGGGCGCGCGCGATGTTGATGCGTTGACGCTGACCGCCCGACAGCTCATGCGGGTAGCGGCGGGCGAACTGGGCAGGCTCGAGGCCGACGGCCGCGAGCAACTCATGCGCCAACGCCAGCGCCTTGCGCTTATCCAGCCCGTGCACGCGCGGTGCAAAAGCGATGGCCTCCTCTGCGCTCAGGCGTGGATTCAGCGATGAGTAGCTATCCTGAAACACCATCTGCACCTGGCGCCGATACTCTCGCATCGTCAGCCCGTGTAACCCGATGGACTGTCCGTCAAACCATACTTCCCCGGCGGTCGGCTGCATGAGGGACATGATCAAACGGGATGTGGTGGATTTCCCGCAGCCCGATTCGCCCACGATGCCGAGAGTTTCCCCTTTGCGCAGCTCGAAGCTCACGCCAGTGACCGCCTGGACGCTGCCGGAGCTAGGCTTGAACAGCCCCCCCTTCAGCGCGTAGTGCTTGCTCAACCCGCGCACGCTGAGCAGCGGCTGTGCGGGTCCTCCGACATCGGGAATCTGTTCCAGTGTTTTTGGCATCTAGCATGTGCAGTCTATGGTCAGATTGAATTTTGTATGCAATCAACGTGCCAGGGGGACATATGAAGTCGCTGAATCGAGACGTAGGCACCGACCATCATGGGACAACGCGCGTTTTGCGCGCGGCAACAGCGAGTCTTTCACGCCAGGTGAACTAAGCATGCACCAGCGCGGCGTGCACAACGATGCAGCATGCGCACTTCAACTGAGCGTACGTAAGGCGCCATCGCCATTTATTCGCAACCTGAGATGACCTAGCGCTAACCCTTACCTCAGATACATTTTTGCTATTTTCCAAATAGCATGCAAAATACAAAACCGGCGAACGAAAGGGCGGAAGCGCAAACGGCACGTCCGCCTGCAAGCTTAGCCGCGAGATCGACATTCCCCGCCGACTGCCCGCAGCGACTACTTGAATCGAGACAATATGCAATCGAATCAAAGCGATTTTTGGACTTTCCCGTACACGTCGCAGCGCTTTCCGCTGCTCGCCGCGAACGTCGTCGCCACTTCCCAGCCGCTTGCCGCCTCGGCCGGCTTGGAGATGCTGGTACGCGGTGGCAATGCAGTCGATGCGGCGCTCGCGACGGCGATTGCCTTGACCGTGGTTGAGCCGTGCAATAACGGTATCGGCGGCGACGCATTCGCCCTGATTTGGGATGGAAAAAAGCTGCACGGTTTGAACGCGTCGGGCCGCGCGCCGGCCGCCTGGACCCGGGAGTACTTCTCGAAATATCAGGAGATGCCGAAACGAGGCTGGGACTCGGTGACCGTGCCGGGCACCGTTTCAGCGTGGCGTGCCGCATGGGAGCGCTTCGGTAGTCTGCCGTTCGAAGACTTGTTCGAGCCGGCACTGCGCTACGCGCGTGACGGTTTCTTTGTTTCGCATACCGTGCATCGCCAATGGCAAAAGCAGGTCGGAGAACTGATCGATCAGCCGGGCTTCAGGGATGCATTCGCTCCGCTGGGCCGTGCACCATCCCAGGGAGAGTGCTTTATTTGCCCAGGGCAGGCAGATACGCTCGAGCAAATCGCACGGACCAAGGGCGACGATTTTTACCACGGCAAGCTGGCCAGCGCGATCGCCCAGCATGCGCGCAACACGGGCGGGGCGATCACCGAAGCCGACCTCGCCGCACATAAGGCGGACTGGGTCGAACCGATCAGCATTCGCTACAGGGATGTCGAACTGCATGAAATCGGCCCGAATGGTCAGGGCATTGCGGCGCTGATGGCGCTAGGCATGCTCGAACATTTCGATTTACGGGGTATCGAAGCCGATTCCGCGCTAGCGATGCATCTGAAGATCGAGGCCATGAAGCTCGCATTTTCCGACCTGTATGAATACGTGGGCGACGCGGATCGTATGACTGAAGTCACGACGAGCGATCTGCTCGACGCCGCCTATCTCGCGCAACGCGCCAAACTGATAGACCCGAAGCGGGCAGCACCGGCGCGCTCCGGTAAACCGCAAAGCGGCGGCACGGTCTATCTGACCGCCGCGGACCGTAACGGCATGATGGTTTCGTTCATACAGTCGAATTTCAAGGGCTTCGGTTCGGGCGTGGTCGTACCCAATACCGGCATCGCCTTGCAAAATCGCGGCTGGGGCTTCAATTTACGTCACGGCCATCCGAATGAAGTGGCGCCTGGAAGGCGCCCATTTCACACCATCATTCCCGGCTTCGTGACGCGTAATGGCCAGCCGCTGATGAGCTTTGGACTCATGGGCGGATCGATGCAGGCGCAGGGACATATGCAGATGGTCTCCCGCATGGTCGACCAGGGGCTGAACCCGCAAGCCGCGAGCGATGCGCCGCGCTTTCGCGTGCTCGACGACAACCACGGCGTTGCACTCGAATGGAACATGCCGCAGGCGACGATCGATGGACTGATTTCACTTGGGCATCCGGTCTCGGTCTCGCCGCGCTTCGACGTCGAGTTTGGCAGCGCCCAGGCAGCACTGCGTCTTGACAACGGCGCCTATGTGGCCGCCTCCGATCACCGCAAGGATGGGTATCCGGTTGGACTGTGATTTGACTCGCCAACATACCCTGGGCCTCACGCTTTTAGACTAGGATGGTCTCATTGCTGCTTCGATGATCGGCTCATGGCTACGCCTGCCCACGCTTCATCGCTGTCCACTCAATCCGCGCGACATGCCGCGTTCGCGTGCGCCGTGGTGCTTGCGGTGGCGCTTGGCGTCGGGCGATTCGCGTTCACGCCGCTGCTGCCGCTGATGCTGAAAAGCGGCGCGCTGGATATCCGGCACGGCGGCTGGCTGGCGTCGGCCAACTACGCCGGATATCTGACAGGCGCGCTGTCGTGCGCGGCGATCCGCTTCGATCACGCACGCATGGTGCGTCTCGCGCTGGCGTCGACCATTGTGCTGACACTCGCGATGGGACTCGTCGACACCTTCTGGCTGTGGGCCGCGATACGGTTTGTGGCAGGCGTCGTCAGCGCGTGGGCCTTCGTGTTCGCGTCGCAGTGGGGTTTGAGACGGCTCGCCGAACTCGGCGCTCATGGCCTCGGCGGTGTGATCTATGCGGGACCTGGCGTCGGCATCATCGCGACGGGTTTGCTGGGTGCGGCGGCCGCGGCGCTCAGCGTACCGCCGCCTTGCATGTGGATCGGATTCGCGGTGTGCTCGGGCGTGGCGGGGGCGATCACATGGAAGACCTTCGCACCCGAACCATCGGCAACGCATGGCTACGTTCGTGTTCCCGACAGCGCGGCGCCCGCGTCGACGCGGGCCGATTCGACATGGCTGGTCGGCCTCTACGGCCTGGCAGGATTCGGCTACATCATCACCGCGACCTTCCTGCCCGTCATCGCGCGACAGGCGTTGCCGGGGTCGTCGTGGCCCGATCTGTTCTGGCCGGCGTTCGGGCTGGCGCTGATCGCGGGCGCGCTGCTCGCCGCGCGCCTGCCGATGTGGTGGGACAACCGGCTGCTGTTGGCCGCGTGCTACGTCGTCCAGGCCTTGGGAATATTGCTGGGCATCGTGTTCCCGACCGCGCTCGGCCTCGGGCTCGGCAGCCTGTTGCTGGGCCTGCCGTTCACCGCCATCACCTTGTTCGCGATGCGGGAAGCCCGCCGGCTGCGCGGCGACGCCGCCGCCGGCCTGATGGGCTACGCAACGGGAGCATACGGATTGGGGCAGATTCTCGGGCCGCTGGTCGCGGCACCGATTGCCGAGCAAACCGGATCATTCTCTATCGCGTTATGGATCGCGGTGGTGGCATTGGGACTGGGTGCGGGGGGATTGGCCTACCGAGGCTGGAGTTAGCTTGCCTCGATCGCAGCAACGTAACCTGCCATTCTGGCCATCTTGGCATGCCACGGAAACAGGCGTATTCTTACCGAATTCATATCGATCAATATGAGGCAAGAAAATGGCCGCCACTGCCACGCTATCCAGCAAATTTCAGATCTCCATTCCCAAAGCGGTTCGTGAAGAACAGCATTGGGAGGCCGGGCAAGAGTTCGTCTTCATACCAAAGGGCAAAGGCGTGCTAGTCATGCCCGTACCCGAATTGGAACAGTTGGTCGGCATCGCGAAGGGCGCCAGCAAAGACGACTATCGCGACCGCGAAGACCGTTACTAATGGCGACATCCATGCGCGTGATCGATACCTCGGCCTGGATCGAGTGGTTGATCGGCAGTGCGCTAGGCAAGAAGCTGAGCAAGGAATTTCCGGACAAGTCTCACTGCATCGTGCCGACGATCGTACAACTCGAATTGTCGAAATGGCTGGTGCGCGAGGTCGGTGACGAACAAGCCGACCAGGTCATTGCCTACACACAGAAATGTATGGTCGTGCCGTTGGACACGGCCATCGCATTGTCGGCAGCTGAACTGCATCGCGAATACAAACTGGCGACAGCCGATGCGATCGTCTATGCGACAGCCCGGCAGCAGGGTGCGGATCTGCTCACGTGTGACGCGCATTTCAACGGTCTGCCGGACACCGTGTTCGTCCAAAAGCCGCCCCGCCCGTGACCCTTCTGCGCGGTGGTCGACGTTGCAGCTCGGGCACGACGAGATCGATGAACACGTCGAATGCCCGGAGTGCGTGCCGGGCACCTTCGGCCGCCGAGGATGGCACTCACCCCACGTCTCGGAGCATGCGCTGACAGCCGGCCAGGATGTGCTGTTCCGCGTACTTCGTCGCATTGGTTTTATGTCCCGCGGCGATTGCCTGGTACAGCAGCCGATGCTCAGCGTTGGATTTGCGCATGTTGCCCAGGTTGTCGAAGTTCTGCCGGCGGAAGAGATGGAGCTCCTTGACGAAGTCGTCATAGAGACGCTTGACGCGCTCCCGCTGGGCGAGGGCGATGATGTGCCCGTGGAACGCCAGGTTCAATCCGTAATACACGTCCTTGTCGCCTGCCTCGATCGCCTTGTCCAGTTGTTCGACGATCGCACCCAACTCATCCGCTTCACGCTCGCTTCTTTGCTCCGCCGCCAATCCCGCCGCATAGCCAAAGACAAGCGCGCGCATGTCCGAGATTTCAACCATCTCGCCCACCGACAGTTGGCGCACAAAAACGCCCCGATTGGGGACGGCCGTGACCAATCCGAAACCCATGATGAGGCGGATCGCCTCCCGTATCGGACCGCGGCTGGTGCCCATGCGGGCAGCGAGGGCTGCCTCATTGAGCCGCTCCCCCGGTTTGATCTCGCCTGAATAGATCAAGTGCTTGATCTCTTCCGAGATCCTCATGGATAGCGTGGGTTCTCCCGCCGCCGCTTGCTGTTCGAGCTTCAACTTGCCTTCCTTTGATTGATTCAGCGGGAATTCCGACAAATTCCTAGGGTATTCCCGCATATCTAATTGTAGACACTTTGAAAAAGATCGCATTCACTTTATGTTTTAGTGTACACACTTTATTTTCTGTTTTAGTGTACGCACTTTAGCGGCCAAGGCATGCCGTTTGCAAGTCCGCCTACCAAAATTAGATCGGGGTTAAATAATGAATGAAATAGACATACGCAGGCGCATCGACGGACGCGGCTGGGGGCCTTTCTTCAACAAATTGTGGGTGGCGAGCGGCCTGGGCTGGATGGCCGATGCGATGAATATCGCGGCTCTCGGACTCGTTCTGCCGCTGATTACATCTGACCTGCATTTGACCCGCGCCGAGGGCGGAAGCATAGCCAGCGCCACCTTCCTGGGCTTCATGGTCGGCTCGATCGTGACCGGCAAGCTCGCCGACATGCTGGGCCGCCGCACGCTGCTTATCGCGAACATCGTGCTGTTCAGCGCGGCCGCGGTGGGCGCTGGAT
>OUWB011209546.1_pt1 | contig 22143 bp, 16 predicted proteins | sample 1779821 | NCBI WGS metagenome assembly OUWB01 (sample SAMEA3914806, study PRJEB12502) | metagenome | biome: forest; material: soil | place: Canada | collected 2011-08-03 | depth 0.1 m
CGGCGCAGGCGGTCGGCCAGCTCGCGCAGGCCGTAGCTGAGCCCGCGAGCGTCGGCGGCGACGACGCGGATCTCGCCGCCATCCCGGGCCAGGGTGAAGCCTTCGGGCGCGCCGGCGCCGCCCTGGGCGCGGATGCGCAGGCCGGCGGCCCCGGCGTCGGGCGCGGCGGCGAACCCGGCCTCGCCCAGGGCCGCCTTCAGCGCCATGGCGGCCAAGGCCACGGCGGGCGCCGAGGCGATCGGGTCTTTCGGATCGAGGATGATGGCGGCGCTGCGATGAGCGGCCCGGGCCAGGGCCGGCGCGCCGGTCAGGGCGCCGGCGAGGCCCGCGCGTCCCATGAAGCTGCGGCGATCGATCTGGCCGCGTTCGTCCCGTCCGCCCATATCACGCCCCTCCGCCTTTAGCGGCGGTCGCGCCATTAGGTCGCGCCACCGATTGTTAGCGCTAACATAGCGCCTTCGGCGGCCGAGGCAATCACTTCACGCCTTGATCGCCCGATCGCGGCGCTTGGGGCGAACCAGCATGTGCGCGGGCAGGAACTTGGCCTTGGGCTTCAGCGCCGGGACCAGGCTGAACAGTATCAGCAGCAGGGCCAGCACCCCGACCGCGATCGGACGAGGATCCAGCAGCGCGCCCTTGGTCAGCAGGGCGAAGGCGGCGCAGTCGGCGATCACCCCGGCCAGGGCCAGGGCGCTGAGCAGGGCCAGGGGAAGATCGGTGGGCCGGAACGAGCGCAGGAAGCTGAGCAGACTGGCCAGAACCATCAGCCCGCCGCCGTTCAGCGACCAGAACAGCAGCAGGGGCTTGGCGCCGTAGAGCAGGATCGCCTGCCACACGAACAAGCCCGCGGCCACCAGCAGCAGCAGGGCCAGAAACCGGTCCACGAACTTGCGCACGCTCAGCCCCCACGGTCTTGTGGCGCTATCCCCGGCGCCAGATCAGACAATAGGCGGGACAGCGCGCCAGGCAAGCCGGCGCTCATTCCAGGCGGGCCGCATCCAGGGCGGCGAGCAGGGCGGGCTTGAGCACCCGCAGCTCCTCCAGATGGGCGCTGGTCAGCTGCTCCAGCAGGGCCTCACCCTTGGGCGCCAGGACCAGGTCCACCCGCCGCCGGTCGCCGGGCGCGGGCGCCTTGGCCACCAGGCCGGCCTCGACCATGCGCGCGGCCAATTCGGTGGCGCTGTGCGGGGCGATCAGCAGCTGCTCGGCCAAGGCGCCGACGCCCAGGGCGCCGCCGTGGCCGGCTATGGCCAGCAGGGCCTGATGCTGCTGGGCCGGCAAGCCCGCCGCCGCGGCCGCCGCCTCGCTGAAGGCCAGGAACCGGCGCAGGCGATAGCGGAAGGCGGCGATGGCGGCGTAGTCGGCGCCCGTCAGGCCAGGGCCGGTCTCATCCTGCGTCAACAAGCTTCGCTCCTGGGACTGGATAATATCGTAATACGACATATAACGGCCGCCCTGCACAGGAGCCGCCCATGGCGATCGACGCCGAACCCTCGTTCAATCCCGCATCCGGATCGCCGCATCGCCGACCGCTGGCCGATTTCTCGGCCGACCGGCGGCTGCTGATGCTGACGGCCATGGCGGTGGTGGTGGGCCTGGCCGGAACCCTGGCCGCCTGGGCGCTGATCCGGCTGATCGCCCTGGTCACCAACCTGGTCTGGTTCGGGCGGCTGTCGACGGTCTCGGTCAGCCTGGCCCATGTGGCGCCCTCACCCTGGGTGGTGGCCGCGCCGGTGCTGGGCGGGCTGGCGATCGGGCTGATGGCGCGGTTCGGCTCGGAGAAGATCCGCGGCCACGGCATCCCCGAGGCGATCGAGGCCATCCTGATCGGCGGCGCGCGCATGTCGCCCAAGGTGGCGGTGCTCAAGCCGATCTCCTCGGCCATCTCCATCGGCACGGGCGGCCCCTTCGGCGCCGAAGGGCCGATCATCATGACCGGCGGCGCCTTCGGCTCGCTGTTCGCCCAGTGCTTCCGCCTCAGCGCCGCCGAGCGCAAGACCCTGCTGGTGGCCGGCGCCGCGGCGGGCATGACCGCCATCTTCGGCACGCCCCTGGCGGCGGTGCTGCTGGCGGTGGAGCTTTTGCTGTTCGAGTGGCGCCCGCGCAGCTTCATCCCCGTGGCCGCCGCCGCGGCCGCGGCCGTGAGCAGCCGCCCGCTGGCCTTCGGCGCAGGCCCCTTGTTCCCCTTCGCCGCCGACCCGACCCTGCCCTGGTGGGGCCTGATCGCCTGCGCCGGCCTGGGCGTGGCCGGCGGCCTGCAGTCGGGCCTGATGACCAAGCTGCTCTACGCCCTTGAGGACGGCTTCGAGCGCTTGCCGATCCACTGGATGTGGTGGCCGGCCCTGGGCGGCCTGGTGGTGGGCCTGGGCGGCCTGGTCGAGCCGCGCGCCCTGGGCGTGGGCTATGACGTGATCGGCGACCTGTTGACCAGCAAGCTGCTGATCGGCGCCGTGCTGCTCATCCTGGCGGTCAAGGCGGTCATCTGGCTGGCGGCCCTGTCGTCGGGCACCTCGGGCGGAGTGCTGGCGCCGCTGCTGATCCTGGGCGGAGCCATGGGCTGGCTGGCCGGGCACCTGCTGCCTGGCGCGCCGGGCTTCTGGGCGCTGCTGGGCATGGCGGCCATGCTGGGCGGGACCATGCGCGCGCCGCTGACCGGAACCCTGTTCGCCGTGGAGTTGACCGGCGACCTGCACGCCCTGGCGCCGCTGCTGGCGGCCAGCACGGCGGCCTATGCGGTCACCGTGCTGCTGCTCAAGCGCTCGATCCTGACCGAGAAGATCGCCCGCCGCGGCCAGCACATCACCCGCGAATACGGGATCGATCCCTTCGAACTGGCGCGCGTGTCCGAGGTGATGCGGCATGAGGTCGAGACCCTGCCCGCCAACCTGACCATCGCCCAGGCCCTGTTGGTGTTCGAGGCCGGCCGCCACCGGGTCTATCCGGTGACCGACGCCGCCGGCCGGCTGGTCGGCCTGGTCTCGCGCGCCGAGGCCCTGCTCTGGCGGCGCGAAGGCGGCCATGAGACCGAACGCCTGGGCGAGCGGGTCTCCGACGCCGACACGCCCCTCGTCCATCCCGACGACACCGTAGGCCGCGCCGCCGACCTGATGCTGGCCAGCGACCAGGGCCCACTGCCGGTGGTCGACCCGGCCAGCGGCAAGCTCGTCGGCCTGATCGCCCGCCGCGACGTGCTCAAGGTCCGCGCCCAGGTCAATACGTCGGAGCAAGAGCGCGAGGCGTTCATCGGGGTGTGAGCGAGCCGTTGGCGCTCACCCCCGCCACGCAAGGGAGGAAAGGAAGCCAGATTCGTTTTCCCCCTGCGCAGGATTGAGCAGTCACCCGCCCGGCGTCACCGCCCTGGTCGTCCCCCAGTCGTCGGCCAGCTTGCGGGCCACCGGGCCAGCGACGCGGTAGAGGTTGTCCAGAGCCTCCTGCTCGGCCGGGAAGCCGGCGTGGGTCTCCCGCTCCAGGAACTGGGCTGGGGTCGTGCCCGCGGGCTCCAGGGTGTAGTCGCTGGCCCCGCGCAGGACCAGGACGCGATCGAGGCGCGCGCGGCCGGCATGAGCCAGGAAGGTCAGGGCCTGCAGGATGCCGGTGTCTTCTTCAGCCGACATGACGAATTGGCCCTGGCCGCCGGTCCAATAATCCACCCAGCGCTCGGCCCAGGCGTTGAGGCGGTCGCCATACCAGTTGCGCGCCGACATCAGCCCTTCGCCCTCCAGCACGAAGGGCGGCTTGAGCCCCATCCCTGAATAGGGCGCACGTAGCCTGGCCATCACCGCATCGTCCGGCAGGGGGATGTCGCGGGTCTGGGCGTAGGCCCAGTCGACCAGCCGGCGATTGAGCGCATAGGCCACATTGGCCGCCTCGGTCTGGCCGGGCGGGGCGGGCTGTTGATAGGGGGCGGTACGCTCATAGGGCACCACGCCGGTGGGCCAGTCGGCGGGGGCGTCGCGCGGGTCCAGTTCCTGGGCCAGGTCGCCGTCGACCACCCAGCGCGCCCAGGCGACCGAGCCGGCCGAGGCGGCCTTGGGGTCCACCCCAGCGGTGCCCGCGACGATCCAATAGGCGTGGCTGAGGTCGAAGCGCGGATCGGCCCCCAGGGCGGTGATCGAGGCCGCCGCCCGCGCCGTGGCCATGCCGGTGAGGATGGCCAGCACGTGACGCCTGGGATCGTATTGCAGCGGATGGACGCCGATCGGGAACGGGATGGCGGTCCGCATCGGCCACTGCGTCAGCCAGGCATGCAACTCGCCGCCCTGGTCCTGGCCGTTCTTGACCGCCTCCCAGGTGGTGACGATCACCACCCGCACCGTGATCGGCCTGGCCCGCGCCGCCGCGGCGGACGGCAGGGCCAGCGCCAGGGCGGCGATGAGGGCGAGGACGGATGGCGGGCGGGGCATGCGGAACGGACTCCGGTGACAAGGCGCAGCTAGCCGCGCCGGCGGCGGGTGTCTTGGGGCGATGGAGATGACGGGCAAATGAGCGCAGGAGCGGTCGCCGCACGGGCGCCGGCGCCTGAGGTTTGGGCTGGCCCGAGCCTCTTGACATCCGCTCATCCCGGCGGAGGCCGGGATGAGCGGTGAAAGGGATAAATGGGCAGAGCTTCACTCTGCGCTCCGTCCAGCTTCTGGCCTTGAGGAGCAGCCGGCTGGCGACGGCCTGGGCATGCCTCCCCCCGCGCCATGAATTTATGGGAAAACCGCCGCCCATGGGCTTCTCGCGGCCGCGCGGCTGGACGATCCTGACGTCCTGAGCCGGGTGAGACGAGGGGCAGGCGTTTGCAAGCGATCGACGACCAGGGGCCGGCGCCCGCCGACGCGCGGCCGCCCTCGGGCCTGGAGCGGCTGTTCCGCCTGAGCGCGCGCGGGACCGACGCGCGCACCGAGATCGTGGCCGGCTTCACCACCTTCCTGACCATGGCCTATATCGTGCTGGTCAATCCGGCGATCCTGGGCCAGGCGGGCCTGCCGATCGCCTCGGTGGCGGCGGCGACCTGCTTCTCGGCCGGCGTGGCCAGCATCCTGATGGGGTTGTCGGCCAATGTCCCGCTGGCCCTGGCGCCCGGCATGGGGCTGAACGCCTATTTCACCTTCACCGTGGTGCAGCAGATGCACGTGCCCTGGCCGGTGGCCCTGGGCTGCGTGTTCATCTCCGGCTGCGTGTTCCTGGTGCTGACCCTGGCGGGGGTGCGGCAGATGATCGTGGCGGCGATTCCGGTGCAGCTGTTCGCGGCGGTGGCCGGAGGCATCGGCCTGTTCATCGCCTTCATCGGCCTGCGCAACGCCGGCATCGTGGTCAGCGACCCGGCCACCAGCGTGGCCCTGGGCGACCTCAAGGCGCCCACCGCCGCCCTGTCGATCCTGGGCCTGGTGGTGATCGTGGCCCTGATGGCCTTTCGGGTGAAGGGGGCGATGCTGATCGGCATCCTGGTCACCACCGCCGCCGGCTGGGCGGTCGGCCTGGTCCATGTCCAACCCCAGCCCTACAGCCTGGCCGCCTTGTCCAAGACCGCCTTCGCCCTGGACATCCCCGGCGCCTTCCACCTGGGCGGCGGCGGCGTGTTCGCCCTGGTGGAGATCGTGTTCGTGTTCCTGTTCGTCGACCTGTTCGACAACATCGGCACCCTGGTGGCGGTGACCAAGCGCGCGGGCCTGACCACGCCGGACGGCAAGATCCCCAACCTGAACCGCATGCTGCTGGCCGACGCCGCGGCGACCATCGTCGGCTCCATGGCCGGCACCAGCACCGTGACCAGCTATGTGGAGAGTGCGGCGGGGGTGCAGGCGGGCGGGCGCACCGGCCTGACGGCCGTGGTCACCGGCGTCCTGTTCCTGGTCACCCTGTTCGTGGCCCCCTACGCCCAGGCGATACCGGTGGCGGCCACCGCCCCGGCCCTGATCCTGGTCGGCGGGCTGATGATGGCGCCCCTGGCCGAGATCGACTGGCGCGACACGGTCCAGGCCCTGCCGGCCTTCCTGACCCTGATCATGATCCCGCTGACCTTCTCGGTGGCCAACGGCCTGGCCTTCGGCCTGACCAGCCTGGCCCTGATCAAGCTGCTGCGGCGCGAGGCCAGCCGGCGCGACTGGCTGCTGTTTGTGCTGGCGGCCCTGTTCATCGTCCGCTTCATCTACGTCTCGGCCTGAGGGCTGCGCCATGCTGCAAGGCTTCCGCGCCGAGATCCTGATCGTGGCCCAGGACCCGGCCCGCTTCGGGCCCGAGGCGATCCGCCACCATGCCGACGGCCTGCTGGTGGTCGAGGACGGCGAGGTGGCGGCCGTGGGCGCGCATGCGGCCCTGATCGACGGTTTTCCCGGCCTTTCGGTGCGCACCTATCCTGGCAAGCTGATCTGCGCCGGCTTTGTCGACACCCACGTGCACTATCCGCAGGTGGACCGCATGGCCGCCCACGGCTCGCAGCTGCTGGACTGGCTGGAACGGCACATCTTCCCCGCCGAGCTGGCCTTCGCCGACCCGGCGCACGCCGCGCGGACCTCGGCCTTCTTCCTCGACGAGATGCTGCGCAACGGCACGACCAGCGCCCTGGTCTACGGCACCGTCCACGCCGGCTCGATCGACGCCCTATTCGAGCAGGCCCTGGCGCGGGGCATGCGCATCGTCGCCGGCAAGGTGCTGATGGACTGCAACGCCCCGCCAGACCTATGCGACACGCCGCAAAGCGGGCGCGCCGAGAGCGAGGCCCTGATCGCCCGCTGGCGTGGCCGCGGGCGGCTGGGCTATGCGGTCACCCCGCGCTTCGCCCTCACCTCCTCCGACGCCCAGCTGGCCGGCGCCGGGGCGATGCTGGAGGCCCATCCGGACGTCTATCTGCACACCCACCTGGCCGAGAACCCGGCCGAGATCGCCGCCGTGGCCGATCGCTTCCCGCAAGCGGCCGACTATCTGGACGTCTATGACCGCTTCGGCCTGGTGGGTCGGCGCTCGGTGTTCGCCCACGCCATCCACCTGGACGACCGGGCCATGGGCCGGATGGGCCAGGCCGGGGCGTCGATCGCCTTCTGCCCCAGTTCGAACCTGTTCCTGGGCTCGGGCCTGTTCGACCTGGCCCTGGCCGACCGGCACGGGGTGGGCGTGAGCCTGGGCACCGATATCGGCGCCGGGCTCAGTTTCTCGCTGCTCCACGCCGTGGGCGAGGCCTATAAGGTCTGCCAGATGCGCGGCTGCAGCCTCGATCCGTTCCGGGCGCTGTACCTCGCCACCGCGGCGGGCGCCAGGCGGCTGGGCTGCGGGGTGCTGGCGCCGGGCGACGCGGCCGACTTCGTGGTGCTGGACCCGGCGGCCACGCCGCTGCTGGCCCGGCGCACCGCCGGCGCCGACATCGCCGAGACGCTGTTCGCCCTGCAGATGCTGGGCGACGACCGCTGTGTGGCGGAAACCTATGTCGCCGGCGTGCGCCGCTACGCCCGCGACGCCGACCTGGAGCCCGCGCCGTGACCCTGCCTCCGACCGAGCACGACCGCTTCATCGCCGGCCTGCCCAAGGCCGAGCTGCACATGCACATCGAGGGCAGCCTGGAGCCGGAGCTGATGTTCGCCCTGGCCCAGCGCAACCGCGTCGCCCTGCCCTTCGACAGCGTCGAGGCGGTGCGCGCGGCCTACCAGTTCAGCCGACTGCAGGACTTCCTCGACATCTACTACCAGGGCGCGGCGGTGCTGCGCACCGAGGCCGACTTCCAGGACCTCGCCGCCGCCTATTTCGACCGCGCCGCCGCCGACAGCGTCCGCCACGCCGAAATCTTCTTCGATCCCCAGACCCACACCGCCCGCGGCCTGCCGTTCAAGGTCGCCGTCGAGGGCCTGCTGGCGGGAATGGCCGACGCCGAGGCGAAACATGGGATCACCTCCAAGCTCATCCTCTGCTTCCTGCGCCACCTGCCTGAGGACGACGCCCTGGAGACCCTCCGCGCGGCCGAGCCGTGGCTGGACCGCATCGCCGGGGTGGGGCTGGACTCCTCCGAGCTGGGCCACCCGCCGGCCAAGTTCGCCCGCGTGTTCGCCGCCGCCGGCGAGCGCGGCCTGAAGCGCGTGGCCCATGCCGGCGAGGAGGGTCCGCCCGACTATGTGCGCGAAGCCCTGGACCTGCTGGCCATCGACCGGCTGGACCACGGCAACCGCTCGCTGGAGGATGAGGCGCTGACCGCCCGCCTGGCCGCCAGCGGCATGACCCTGACCGTCTGCCCACTGTCGAACCTGAAGCTGTGCGTGGTGGGGGACCTGGCCGAGCACCCCATCCCGCGCATGCTGCGGCTGGGCCTGAGGGCCACGATCAATTCCGACGATCCGGCCTATTTCGGCGGCTATGTGAACGACAACTACCGCGCGGTGGCCCCGGCCTTGACCCGGGACGACCTGGTGACCCTGGCCCGCAACAGCTTTTCCGGCTCGTTCCTGGGGGCTGAGCAGGTCGCAGCGCATGTGGCCGAGGTGGAGGCCTATGCGGCGGGGTTCGCCAGCTGATCCAAAGCTCGGCGCCGCTCCCCAATCCCACGTCATCCTGAGCCGCCGGCGCGGCCGGCGAGTCGAAGGACGCAGCCGCTCCCCAGCTGGCTCAGGATGACGTGGGGTAGTGGACGGACACTGTCGGCGACCTTGGCTGTCACCAACACGTCAAGAAAGATTGACGCTCTTCAGAGTGGATATGGCGGAGACTTCCCGGGCCGAGAAACCGGGAGGTTTTCATGAGCTATTTCCACGATCATCAGCACACCAAGCATCCGGATCACCCGTTCCAGCCGCGCCTGTCGCCGCAGCGCTACGCCGCCGTGGTCGGCGTGGTCCAGGCCGGCGACACCAGGCCGATCGAGGGCGAAGGCGGCGACCACCTGCAGTTCTACCTGACGGTCGGCGAAGGCGCCCGCTGGCAGGTCGACGTCAACACCCAGTCCATCGACGGCTCGGAAGTGGGCGTCTATATCGCCGACGAGCCCCTGGACGCCGCCGGCGGCGCGGCCGGCCAGCCGTTCGGGGCGCCGGCCTATGGGGTCGATAACGAAGCCCAGCTCAGCTACGCCGGCCTGGGGCTGAAGGACCTGGACTTCCGGCAGATCGAGGCCGAGCGCATCGAGGCCGAGCTCGAGGCGGCGTTGAGCCAGAGCAGCTTCGTCAGCGTCTATGGCGCGGTGTTCCAGGACCCGACCGGCGATGGCGTGCACGACGTGCACTATACGGGCCGGTCCAACCAGGACGGGGCCCTGGCGGTCTATGTGGCCGGCGAGGGCGCGCCCAAGCGCACCTGGTTCTTCTTCAAGTTCGCCAACCAGTCCATCGGCCAGAAGGGCTAAGGCCCTGCCCGGCTGACATGAACCCGACCGCTCATCCCGGCGAAGGCCGGGATCCAGATTCAGCCTCGAACGCCTCTGGATGACTCTGGGTCCCGGCCTTCGACGGGCGAGCGGGTGTGCGCCCTCCATGCTGGACAGCGCTCCAACTTCGAAAGGAAGCCCCATGCCCCAAGCCGCTCAAACCAAGGCGCCGCCGGCCGCGGCGCTCGACGACGACGGCGCCCCGATGACCCTGCAGACCTTCGACCTGCTGGACCTGGAATCCCTCACCTACGACCGCCAGTATTCGGCCAACGCCAGCCTGGATTTCCACCTGTTCTTCGTCGGGCGCGACAACGTGCACGGCATCCTGAAATACCTGCTGCAGCGGGTCAGCCTGTCGCTCTACATGAACATGTTCGGCTATGACGACGACGAGCTGAACGCCATCGTCATGGGCATCGTCAAGAACCCGAACATCACGGTGCTGATCACCCTGGACAAGAGCCAGGCGGGCGGCGAACACGAGAAGGCCCTGCTGGACGCCGACCGCGCCGACCCGCTGGCCCAGTTCAACACCCACTTCGTCATCGGCCAATCGGCCACACGCCAGATCAGCCACACCAAGGGCTTCGTCGCCGACGGACGGGTGGGCGCGGAGGGCTCGGTCAACTGGTCGACCTCGGGCGAAGGGGTCTGGGTCACCCAGACCGGCCCCGGAGGCCCAGGCTTCAAGGCCCAAAACAACACCCAGACCGTGTTCACCGACCCGGACTCGGTCAATCGGTTCCAGACCCAGCTGATCACCGAGCACATGCTGGCCCAGAACCAGCACACCACGACCGGCTCGCGCACCCAGCGCCGCGCGCCGGAGCGCGAGGTCGAGGGCGAATGATATCTCCGTCACCGCCGCGTGACGCGGCGGGGATTAGATGCGCAGAGACCTTCCCATCGGTCCTCATCCTGAGGCGCCCGCGCAGCGGGCCTCGAAGGACGCACAGGCGGCTCCGTTCGTGCGTCCGTCGACGCCCGGCGCAATGCGCCGGGCGCCTCAGGATGAGGAAAAGCGGGAAGCCCCTAGAACTTGCTAGAACTTGGCCTGGAAGCGCAGCTCGAAGGTGCGCGGGTCGTTCCTCACCAGGAAGTCGTTGCCGTAATAGGTCGGCGCGGACTGCCAATTGGTCTGGTTGGTGAAGTTGTAGATCGACAGGGTGGTGGTGTATTTGCCGACCGTATAGAACAGCGCCACGTTCATGGTGAACTGCCACGGGATCACCGGCGAGTGATAGTAGCCGCCGTCATTGACCACATACTGCGGCACGTACAGCGACTTGCTCAGATCCAGCTGGCCTGAGCTGGTGGTCTGGATCGGCCCGGTGACCTGCACGCCGTAGCGGAAGCCGAGGCCGTAGTCGAACTTGTAGTTATAGAGGAAATTGAAGATGTGCTGCGGCACGCCGGGGTCGTTGAACTTCTGCCCCGGGGCGAACACCGCCAGGACGCCGGCGCCGTCGATATAGTTGCCGGCCAGGGCCACGCCCGGCGCGACCAGGGTCGGGTTGTTCGCGCCATACTGCACGCCGGGCATGGCAGGGTAGTTGTAGAAGCCGGCCGGCGAATTCAGCGTGGTGTCGATATAGGAGTAGCTGGCCGTGGCGAAGACGTTGCGGTTGGGCTGATAATTGGCCTCAACCTCCACCCCGCGGATATTGGCCTGGGCCGTGGCGGTGCCGCCAGGGCCGGTGGGCACCTCGCGCTTCTGGTCGAACACGGCGCCGCCCACGAACAGCTTCCTGTCCAGCAGGTCGAGCTTGAGCCCGGCTTCGTAGAGATAGCTGTCCACCCGCAGCAGCTTGGAGTCCGGCGTGCCGTACAGCGTGCACGAGGCGGTCTTGGTCAGGCAGGCCGCCGAGGGCAGGCCTGTCGAGTCCAGGTCCAGGACCGTGCCATAGGTGTTGATCCCGCCTTCGCCGCCGTTGGGATTGTTGCTCTGAGTGGCGTCCAGGGTCAGGTAGGTGGTCACCCAGGGCTGCGGGCGGTAGGTCAGGCTGACATTGGCGTCGCCCAGGCCGAACACGCCGGTGGAGTGGTTCTGCAGCAGGGAGCCGTTGAGGCAGCTGCCGCAGATCGCCCCGCCCAGCGGGTCATGGGTATGGTTCTGCACCGCGTCCATGCGCCCGCCGAACATCAGGCTCCACTGCGGATCGAACTCCATCCGGTCCTGGAAGAACACCGCCCCGTCATAGAGATCGGAGACGCCGGTGTTGCCCGAATTGATGGAGTCGCGGCCGGGCGTGCCCAGTTGGGTGCGGCCGAAGACGCTCGTATAGGGGAAGGCGTCGGCGTAATATTCCTGATAGGCCGCGTTGGTCACGAACAGCGCCGGATTGGCGGTGATGTCGTAGGCCCCGGGGGTCTCGGCGCTGTAGTTCGAGATGTAGCTGGTATGGGCGAAGCGATAGCTCAGGCCCGTCACCCACTGGTTGGTCACGTCTAGGCCGCCCAGGCCGAACTCGAACTGGCCCTTCAGCTCGGTGCGGTTCTCGAACGTCCACGAGCCGTTGGAGTTGTCGGCGTAGTAGTACTGCTCCTGGTTGTCACTGTCCTGGTAATCGAAGAACGTGTTGTTCTCGACGGTCAGGTTTGAATTGATGTCATAGGTCTGGATCAGCTGGGCGTTGTATTTGAGCGCGCGGCTGGAGGTCTGGGGCGCTTCGTCGATGGTCTCACGCGTATTGAGCGGAACCTCGTTGGTCAGGTTGACCAGGGTCAGGAACGGCATGACCGGCGAATAGGGATTGCCGGGCGAGCCGACCGTATAGAAGCCCTGGTTTCCGGTCGGATCGCCCGGGCCGCCGAAGTCGCCGTAGAGCTGCGAGTTCACCTCGCCCACCGGCTGGCCCTGGATGTATTCGCCCTTGTCGATCAGCGCCTGGTTGACCCGGTTGACGCCGACATTCTCCGTATACTGCGAATCCGACACCTCGGTGTTGAAGTCGGCTTGGTACTTGTCGGTCGGACGCCAGCGCACGGCCACATAGAGGGCGTTCTTGTCCGTGTAGTGGTCGTAGAAGTAGCTGTTGCTCTGCTCGCCCGAATAGCTGATGCGCACGCCGAGCGTGCCCTCGATGATCGGGCCGCCCGCGTCCAGGTTCACGCGCCGGTTGGCGACGCTGTCCAGCGAGGCCGAGCCGCCCCACTGGAAATGGGTCAGGCTGGGACGCTTGGTGATCAGGTCGGCCTGGCCGCCCACGCCGGGGCCAGGGCCGTCGATGACGCTGGCCGGCCCCTTGGTGATCGAGATGTTCTCGATGCTGTCGAAGTCGGGCGGCACGCCATAGCCGTTGTCCGTGAAGCTGGAGCGCATGCCGTTGATGAACAGGTCGGCGTACTGGCCACGGATGCGCGGGATGTTGGGCGTGCCGAAGGCCGAGTCCGTATAGCTGGAGGCGGTCAGATAGGAGAAGGCCCGCGGGTCTTCGATATTCAGCGTCTCCAGCTGGGTGGTGGACAGCAGCGTGGTGTTGCGCGGCGTGTCCATGACGCTGAGGTTCAGGCCGTAGGTGCTATCGGACGACAGGCGCGTGGGCAGCACCGTGTCGCGATAGCGCACCCCGTTGATGATGATGTCGGCATGTTCGGCGCCATGGGCCGAGGCGGTGGCCACCGGCTGGGAGAGGTCCTTGGCCGGCGGCGCGGCGGCGGGGGCGGTCTGGGCCAAGGCCTGCGCCGCCAGGCCCGCGCTGAGGACCAGGGCTGCGGCCGAGGCCTCGGCCGCCAGTCGCGCATTCCCCCGCCGGCGCTGACGACCGCCGACCAGCATCGGCGCAAAGCATTGATGGGCCCCCAGGCGCATTGGATCTTCCTGACTCGAATTTCGATCGATCCGGCGAGCGTCAGCTGCTCATCCTGACAGCCGCCCCCGGCATCCTAAACCTCGGCCATCGCCTACGAGGCTCAAGGTCGGGCGCGGAGGCGGCGCCGCATTGGTCCGGCGGCGAACGAAAACTTCGCAGCCGCCGCCCCTGCCGGACTGGTTTTTGACCAGTCTGGGATCGCAGACCGGCCGGCCCTGGAGGCCGGAACCGCTCTCGATCGGCCATGGGCGGCCGAGATGTCGAAGAATCCGGTGATTCTTGGATGGATTCGCCGGCCAGCGCCGGCGCCCGGGCCAGCCTCACCCCAAGGCCATGCGCACGGCCAGGGCGGCGGCCAGGGCCAGGGGCATGGCCAGGGCGCCGACCTTCAGGAAAGCCCATCCCCCCGCGCGCTCGCCCTCGCGGCGAATGGCGGCCAGCCACAACAGCGTGGCCAGGGAGCCGGTCACAGACAGATTGGGACCCAGGTCGACCCCGATCAGCAGGGCGTCGGTCAGCCGCGGCCCGGCCTGGGCCTGGTGGGCGGCCACGCTGGCGGTCAGGCCCGCGGGCAGGTTGTTGACCAGGTTGCAGACCAGGGCCAGGGCTGCGCCGGCCAGCGCGGCGGGGCCGGGCGCGGCGGCCTGGGTCAAGGCCTGGGCCAGCCGGTCCGTCAGGCCGGTCCGCTGCAGGGCCTCGACCAGAACGAACAGGCCGGCGACCAGCGGGATGATCGAGAGGTTCACCCCCGCGACGATCGCCCAGGGGGGCCGGCGAGCGGCGATGGAGACCGCCCCCACCGTCATCGCGGCCAGGATCAGGGTCGCCGCGCCCAGCGGCAGGCCGAGGGCCGAAGCCGCCATCAGCCCCGCCGCCGCCGCGCCAAGGCCGGCCAGGGCCGTCCAGGCGCCCGGCGGGGTGGGCGACGGGGCGATCCGCGCCTCGCACGCGCCGGCCAGGCGGCGGCGCTGGGTCAGGGCCAGGGCGGCGAAGGTCGCGGCGATGGCGGCGAGCGCCGCCGGCCCCAGGCGCCCCAGCCAGGCGCCCAGGGTCGGAGGATGGGCGCCATAGAGCACCAGATTGGCCGGGTTGGAGATCGGCAGCCCGAAGCTGGCCGCATTGGCGACCAGCGCGCAGGCCAGCAGCAGCGGCCAGGGATCGGCCTTGGCCCGGCGCGCCACGGCCAGCACCGCCGGGGTCAGCACCACGGCGGTGGCGTCGTTGGACAGGAACACCGTGACCACAACCCCCACGCCATAGACCAGAGCCAGCAGGCGCCAGGTCGAGCCGGCCGCAAGGTTGACCGCCAGCACGGCGGCGGCGTCGAACAGCCCCTCGCGCCGGGCGGCCTCCGACATCAGCATCATGCCGATCAGGAACAGATAGACGTCCAGCCCCCGCCCGGCCGCCGCCGCGGCCTGGCCGATGGGCAGACCGCCCAGGACGACCGCCAATGCGGCGCCGAGCACCGCCCACACCGCCTCCGGCCACCGCCGCGGACGCAGCAGGATCAGGGCGAAGGTCGCGGCGCAGATCAGCCAAGTTGTCGCGGGGGAGGCGCTCATCCGGTGCGGTTTCGCGGACGTATGGGCTTGAAGCAAGCGTTACGGCGCATCCACGCCCGATGGTTGACCCGCACAGCCGTCAGCGCAATGGAAGATAGTATTTCGCCTAACAGGCGATAGACTTCCGTGCAGGACGCCTGACAAGATTTACAACCGGGTCCGCCCTCGCGCACGCCGCCAAGGCTGGGCGCACGTGCGGACGGGTTGTCGCCGCTCACTTGATTGAGCCTGGACCCTAAAGTAAACGTCGCCGGCCCGCTGAAATTTCGATAAATACTCTACAGATGCACACATAGGCAACGCCATTATATTTGTAATTACCCAATATATGCCCCCGCCGATCCAATATTTATTCGAAATCCGCGACAATAAGCGCAGCATAGATTGGTTTACCGCGAAAGATTACCTGCGACATATCGTCAATTGTAACAGCGCAGAAAAACAGCCGCAGCGCGCATCACGTCGAGCGGAAAGCCCTGCGATTTCAACGCAATAATGCAATTAGGCCGCGAGTCCCGGTAGGGGCGCCACCCAGCGGGTGCTCGCCCATGTGGCGAAAGAGCACAGTTATGCACTCTCACCGTTAGGGTTTCTTCAAGCACAAATCCGCATCGTTCGCATCCAGAGCAGGGTGAAATTTCAAATAAATCCGCAGGATGGTGAGCGATGAAACACAGATTAAAATTGATGTTCGGGCTGGCGCTGCCCTTTTTGGCCATATCCAAGCCATCGCAAGCCGCGACCGCCACGGGATCCTTTCAAGTCAGCCTGACCATTCAGTCGAACTGTATGGTTCAGTCGGCGTCTAATCTGTCGTTCGGCACGACCGGGGTCATTTCGTCGAGCATCAGCACGACCAATACCATTGGCGTGCAGTGCACCAACACCACACCCTATACGGTCGGATTGAGCGCCGGCACCGGCACCGGCGCGACGGTGGCCACGCGCCAGATGACCAGCGCCGCCAACGCCACGGTGGCCTATTCGGTCTATCACGACTCCGCCCACACCCAAGTCTGGGGCGTGACCGCCGGCACCGACACGGCCGCGGGCACCGGGAACGGCGCAGTGCAGTCTTATACCGCCTACGGCAACATCGCCGCCCAGACCACGCCGGCCGCCGGCTCCTACACCGACCTGTTGTCGGTGACGGTCACCTACTGATCGGCGCGCTGTGCCTCGCTCGCGCCTCCTGCTGCTCGTCCTGGCGATGACCGCGACGCCGCTTGCGGCGACGGCCGGCGCCCTGGGCGTCAGCCCGGTAGGGTTCGAGCTGAGCTCGGCGCAGAAGGCGGCGGTGCTGACCGTGCGCAACGATGGCGACACGCCGATGTCGGTGCAGGTGCGCGTGTTCCGCTGGACGCAGAAGGACGGCGCCGATCAGTTGGCGCCCACGGACGCGGTGGTGGTCAGCCCTCCGTTGGCCAGCCTTGATCCGCACACGGACCAGGTCGTGCGGCTGGTGCGCCTGGCGCCGTCGCCTACGGACGCCGAAGAGTCGTTCCGGGTGATCGTCGACGAGCTGCCGAGCGCGCCGCCGCCGGGCTCGGCGCCGGTGGTCACCCTGCTGATGCGCCATTCGATCCCCGTCTTCTATGAGCCGGCAGCCCCGGTGAACGCCGCCCTCACCTGGCGGATCGAGTCATCCAAGGACGGCCTGATGCTGGTCGCCCACAACGCCGGGCGCCGGCGCGAGCGGATCGCCGACGTCACGGCCTATGACGCCGACGGCCATCCCCTGGGCGGCCACAAGGGCCTGCTGGGCTATGTGCTGCCCGGCGGCGACGCCAGCTGGCCCTGCCCCGGCGCCCAGGCGGGCAAACCCGATCCGCGACGCCTGACCGCGTCCACCGACCTGGGGCCGCTCGATGTGCGCCTGCAGCCCGCCTCGCCTTAGGGCGGCGGGCATGGCGGCCGTGCTGGCGTGCGTGGCGCCCCTGCTGACGCCGCAATCGGCCCGCGCCGCTCCTCAACCGGACACCCCCGCCCATCCGGCCGCCCCCCGCCAGGCGCTGCAGCTGGACGTATGGATCAACGGCGCGGCCACCGGCCTGATCGGCTCTTTCCGCCTGTCGGCCGCCGGCCAGCTGTCGGCCTCGGCCGACGAGCTGCGCGCCCTGGGGCTGCGGGTGGCCGGCGCCAGCCCCGACATCCCCCTCGCCCAGCTGCCTGGCGTCACCGCCCGCTACGACGCGCGCCAGCAGCGCGCCATCCTGACTGCCGCTGACCCCGCGCTGGAGCCGCACCTGATCTCGGTCATCCGCCGCGCCGGCCTCGCGCCCCTGTCGCCGCCCTCGCCCGGCGCGGTGCTGAACTATCAGCTGTTCGCCCAGGAGGGTCATCAGTGGAACGGCGGCGGCGGCGACGACCAGCGCCTGTCCGGCGATTTCGACGCGCGCCTGTTCGGCCCTCTGGGCGTGCTGGACAACACCTTCACCGCCCAGACCGGGACCGGCCAGGACCTGACCAGCGGCGTCACGCGCCTGCAGACCACCTGGAGCTGGAGCAGCCCCGGCAGCCTGGTCACCGTGCATGCGGGCGACCTGATCAGCGGCGGGTTTTCATGGACGCGGCCGATCCGCATGGCCGGCCTGCAGCTGCAGCGCGACTTCAGCCTGCGCCCCGACCTGATCACCATGCCCACGCCGACTCTCAGCGGCAGCGCGGCCGTGCCCTCCACCCTGGAGGTGTTCACCAACAACCAGCCCGTCTACATCAATGGCGTCGCGCCCGGCCCTTTCCAGCTGCAGGATCTGCCGGTGGTGGACGGCTTCAGCGAGACGCGGCTGGTGCTGCGCGATTCCTCGGGGATCGAGCAGAGCCTCGTCGCCCAGTTCTACGTCATCCCCGACCTGGTCAGGGCCGGCCTGCTCGATTTCTCCAGCGAGGTCGGCTACGCGCGCCTCGACTACGGCCTGCGCTCCAACGACTACGACGCCCACCTGCTGGCCCTGACCAGCGCACGCTATGGCCTGAGCGACACCCTGACCCTACAGGGCCATGCCGAGGCCGGCGCCGGCCTGGGCCTGGCGGGCGTCGGCGCGGTGGCGCGGCTAGGCTCGCTGGGCGTGGGTGAATTCGCCGTCTCCGCCAGCGACAGCCATGGCGGCGTGGGCGAGCAGGCCCGCATCGGCATGGAGGGGCGGATCGGTCCCGTCTTCCTGGGCGGCAGCTACCAGCAGACCGCCGGCTCCTATTCCGACCTGGCGGCGGCGACGTCCCTGCCGATCAAGGTGCGCACCCAATGGATGGATTCGGCCGCACCGCCGCGCCAGCTGACCCAGCTGACCCTGTCGACGCCGCTGAACTTCCATCACGCTGATGTGGCCGACGCGCCCATGGTCAGCCTGACCTACGCCGCGCGCGTCGACGCCTTCGGCCACAGCGACGACACCATCAGCCTGGGCCTGCGCAAGGCCATGTCGCGCTTCACCCTCTACGCCACGGCCTACGAGACGGTGTCGGACGGCTCGCACATGGGCTTCTTCGTCGGCCTGTCCATGCCGCTCAGCAGCCGCACCACCGTCTCGGCCGGGGTGGAGAGCCAACCCGAGGGAGCCTCGGCCTTCGTGGAGACCAGCCACCAGGCCCAGGCCGAGCCGGGCGCCGTGGGCTGGTACGCCCACCTGGACGCTGGCGAGACCGACAGCTTCCAGGGCGAGGTCAACTACATGACCTCCAAGGGCCGCTTCGAGGGCGACCTCGACCTGCTGCCCCAAGGCCTGGAGGCCCAGGCCTCGTTCTCCGGCTCGCTGATCCTGATGGACAAGGCCCTGTTCGCCGCGCCCTGGGTGCAGAACGCCTTCGCCGTGGTCGACGTGGGCGAGCCCAATGTGGCCATCCGCTTCCAGAACCGCTTCATCGGCGTCACCGACACCCAGGGGCGGCTGCTGGCGCCCGACCTGAACGCCTATGAAGCCAACCGGCTGGAGCTGGACCCCACCACCCTGCCGCTGGACGTGGAGGTGGGCTCGTCGCACGTCGTCGCCACCCCGGCCTTCGACAGCGGCGTGGTGGTCAGGTTCGACCTGAAGAAGGCGACCGGCTCGGCCTTGATCGTGCTCAAGACGCCCAATGGCGAGGTGGTGGCGCCCGGCTCCCAGGCCATCCTGGCCGCCACCGGCAAGGCCTTCATCGTCGGCTATGACGGCCAGGCCCTGATCGACCATCTGGGCGCCGACAACCGCCTGTCCGTGGCCCAGCCGAACGGAACCACCTGCGCAGCGCAATTCCCCTTCCAACCTGGAACCCAGGACCTGACCCATGCCCTGCCGACCGTTTGCCGTTGATCGGCGGCTCAGCCTGCTGGGCGTTGCCCTGGCCGCCGCCGTGCTGTGCCTGGCGCTGGCGCCCGGGCGCGCCGAGGCGGCGGGCTGCACGGCCTCGGTGACCAATGGCGCGTTCGGCTCGGTGGACCTCAAGGCCGGCGGCTCGGCCACCACCACCGCCACCCTGACCTTCTCCTGCTCGGGCCTGACGGCGGGCCTGCCGGTGACCCTGTGCCCGAATCTGGACGCGGGTTCGGCCGGCTACAACAGCAGCGGCCGGCTGCTGGCCGGACCGAACAGCAGCAGCATCAATTTCCAGATCTACCAGAATTCCGGGCTCAGCCAGACCTGGGGCACGGCCTATTTCCTGGCCTTCGGCGCCGCGCCCACCCTGACCGTGACCGTCAAGAGCGACGGCACCGCCAGCGGCTCGGCCACCCTCTACGGCTCGCTGCCAGCCCAGGCCGCGGTCGCGCCGGGGACCTACCAGACCACCTTCTCGGGCGAGAGCTTCATCTGGGGCCTGAACCTGCTCAGCTGCGCCGGCGTGACGATCGGCAGCGTGATCAACCCGCCGCCGTTCACCTTCAGCGCCACCATCCTGCCCGACTGCACCTTCAGCGCCACCTCGCCGGTAAGTTTCGGCAATCAGGGGGCGCTGAGCGCGCCCATCGCCGCCCAGGGCTCGCTGACCCTGGCCTGCACCCCGGCCACCCCGTTCACCATCGGCCTGAACGGCGGGCTGAGCAACGGCGCGCCCACCGCGCGGCTGATGACCAAGGGGACCGAGAGCATCACCTACGGCCTCTATATAGACTCCGGCCTCACCCAGCCCTGGGGCGCGGCCGGCGGCGCAGGCTCGGTCTATAGCGGCACGGGCAATGGCTCGAGCCAGACAGTGACCGTCTACGGCCAGACCCCGGCCCAGAACACGCCGTCGCCGGGGTACTATTCGGATACGGTGGTGGCGACGATGACCTTTTAGCGGCCCTCAGCCGCGCCCAGCGACTTGGACAGGAATATCCGGCTGGTCCCCTGCGGCAGGCAGGCCACCTCGCCGAACCGTCGCCAGCCGTGGCGCTCGTAGAAGGCCGGCGCCTGGAAGCTGATGGTGTAGAGCACGGCGGCGACGCAGCCGCGCCGCCGGCCTTCCTCTTCGAACCGGCGCAGGATTTCGCCGCCGAGCCCCACGCCGCGATGGGATTTGGGCAGGTGGAACAGCTCCAGGAACAGCAAGCCAAGCGACGAGCGCCCGATGGCGCCCCCGAGGATCATCCCGGTCTCCGGATCTCGCGCCATGACCGCGATCGCCTGGCGGTCGGAATAGCCGACGGCCTCGTCATTGTGCTCGTCCAGGCCGCGCCGGACCACGGCCTGCATCTCGGGAGTGACCTCGTCGGTGACGATCAGTTGGGGCTGGGCCATGGTGCGCTCCGCGGCGGGTCCGGCCATGCCCTAACCCGACTCGAACAAGATGAGAACACGCCGGGGGCGGGCGGCGTGCAGACCCTACCCCTGCACCAGCGCCAGCCACTCGTCCTCGGTCAGCACCTGCAGGCCCAGCTCGGCCGCCGTCTTCAGCTTGGAGCCGGCGCCGGGGCCGGCGACGACGATGTCGGTCTTCTTCGACACCGAGGACGAGACCTTGGCCCCCAGGCTCTCGGCCTGGGCCTTGGCCTCGTCGCGGGTCATGCGCTCCAGCGAACCGGTGAACACCACCACCTTGCCGGCCACGGCGGTGTCGCGCTTGGGCTGGGCGGCGTCCTGGATATCCAGCTGGGCGACCAAGTCAGCCACCACGCGGCGATTGTGGTCCTCGGCGAAGTAGGCGGCGGCGGCCTGAATCACCGCATCGCCGACCTGGTCCAGGGCGTCCAGCTCGGCCATGGCCTCGGGATCGCGCTCGGCCACCTTGTCCATGGCCTCCAGGAAGGCCTTGGCGGTGTGGTAGCCGCGGGCCATGACCAGGGCGGTGGTCTCGCCGATGTGGCGCACGCCCAGGCCGTAGATGAACCGGTCCAGAGCGATGGCCCGGCGCGCCTCGATGGCGGCGAAAAGATTCTTGACGCTGGTGTCGCCGAAGCCCTCGCGGTCCTTCATCTTCTTCAGACTGGCCTGGTCGCGTTCGGCCAGGGTGAAGATGTCGGCCGGCTCGCGCACCAGGCCCTCGTCGAAGAAGGCCTGCAGCTGCTTCTCGCCCAGGCCCTCGATGTCGAAGGCCCGGCGCGAGACGAAGTGGCGCAGATGCTCCACCCGCTGGAACGGGCAGGCGAACTCGCCGGTGCAGCGGCGCACCACGGTCTCGGCGCCCGAGCCGGTGGTCTCGCGGGCCAGGGGCGTGTGCAGCGGGCACGGGCAGTGGGTGGGATATTCGAACGGCTCGGCGTCCTGCGGGCGGGCGTCGAGCACCGGGCCGACGATCTGCGGGATCACGTCGCCGGCGCGCTGGACGATCACCGTATCGCCGATGCGCACGTCCTTGCGGGCGATCTCGTCGGCGTTGTGCAAGGTGGCGTTGACCACCACCACCCCGCCCACGGTGACCGGGCGCAGCCGCGCCACCGGGGTGACCGCGCCGGTGCGGCCCACTTGGATGTCGATGGCCTCGAGCACGGTGCGGGCCTGCTCGGCCGGGAACTTGCGCGCCACGGCCCAGCGCGGCGAGCGGGAGACGAAACCCAGCCGGCCCTGCCAGTCCAGACGGTCGACCTTGTAGACCACCCCGTCGATGTCAAAGGTCAGCCCCGGCCGCGCCGCCTCCATGGCGGCGTAGGCGGCCAGCAGGCCTTCGGCGTTCTCCACCCGCTGAGCCTGCGGCGTGACCTGAAAGCCCCAGGCGCGCAGGGCCTGCAGCGCCTCCCACTGGCTGGCGGCGAAGGGCGCGCTGATCAGGCCCCAGGCATAGGCGAAGAAGCGCAGGGGCCGCTGGGCGGTGATCTTGGGATCGATCTGGCGCAGGGAACCGGCGGCGGCGTTGCGCGGATTGGCGTAGGTGCGCTGGCCGGCGGCCTCGGCGGCGACGTTGAGGGCCGCGAAGTCGGCATGGCCCAGATAGACCTCGCCGCGCACCTCGATCACCTCGGGCCAGCCCTCGCCGACCAGGCGCTGGGGGATCTCCCCCACCGTGCGCAGATTGGCGGTGACATCCTCGCCCACGCGCCCGTCGCCGC
>OUWB010001100.1_pt1 | contig 22095 bp, 25 predicted proteins | sample 1779821 | NCBI WGS metagenome assembly OUWB01 (sample SAMEA3914806, study PRJEB12502) | metagenome | biome: forest; material: soil | place: Canada | collected 2011-08-03 | depth 0.1 m
TGGCACATCGATGCCGTCAGGGGGCGTCCACCCCATCAGGGAAAGCTTGGAGGGTTACAGGCCGCACGTCTGGCGCTGGCTCGTTGGGCGCCCGATTTTCGCGCCGATCTTGAGCGGCGCGTTTTCGAGGTGAATTTCCCGCAAGCACCAAAGGCATCGTTCGTCAAACGGTTGGCATGCCGCGTCGGGCTTTCGAAGCCGGAAGCCTTGCCAGCAGTTCGACCCGAAATCCTTGATCGCATGCCGCAGGCGCTGCTCATCTTGACCCCACATCAGATCGGCCGATGGCAATGGCTTGCCAAACACTATCGCTTGGAGGGGCGCCGAGAGCGCCGGCTCGATCTGGTCGAGCTCTACGGCCTGAGCGCAAACGAACAGATTGCCATACTCGCCGAGCTTCAAGGGAGCGAAGGGTTCTCTGAATCCGTCCGGCCTGTTCTCCAGTCCTTGCTGTCGGCGGCGCACCGAAAGGACCAAGATCTCGCCGAGCATCTGGCTTTGTCAGGCTGGACGTGGAAGGAGTCCTTGCCACAGGGTGAACAGTTTTATGGCTCTGTGCTGCTCTGCGATGCGTCCTCGGGGGAGACCGAGGATTTCACGACAAGGGTTCACCCGCAGACACTCGGCTGGCTGGCCGACCGGTGGCGTGATCGTACCGAATATCTCGACGCCTTCGCGGATTATATTGATACTGAAATCACCTACCTCGTGACCGCGAAGTCGGTGAGCTATCCCCGCGCCTTGTTCAGAGACACCAAAGCCTGGCCCCTTCTAGCAGATAAGATGCCCGACCATGTTCGAGCCTGGGGTGAGAGATTGCTCGGGACCGATGGCCTGCGCTTTTACGGTCACTTCATGACGATGGAGCACTTTCCGTGGCTTGAGCTGCTGGATGCCTATGACGGGCTCCATCCGGGGCGGCGAGCGGAGTTCTATGCCAAGGCCCTGGATGAAGCGCGTCACAGCGGGATCAGGTTCGAGAACTTTTTTGCTGAGGCGGCACGCCTTACCGGTCTGGGACAGGACGAGGTCCGCGAACGCCTCGTACGCGACGCCAATGAGGATGTTAAATTGTTCAACATCGCTCTGATACTGCAAATGAATGACGGTACGCCTTGGCTTCTGCAGAAGATCCGGGACGATCTCGCATCGGCTTCGGCCAGCACATTGCCCGGGGCCTGACCCTCGCTGGCTTCTTGGAATCGTCGGAGCATGCGGATGCGTTGTGGGCGAGCGACTTGGCCACCGCACCCGTGGAGGGCTGGTTGGCGTCAGTCTATCAGTCGGCCAAGGCTTCGTTCGACCGGCAAAGATGGGCTTATCAGTGGTTCGCGGCATTTTCGGGCGCAAGCGACGGTGAGGGAGCTTTTGCGGCCTGGGAACTCGTTGAGGCCTGCTCGGACGAACGATGGGCTTTCGACAACCGTCGTCCGACCTGGGAAGTCCAAATGTCATGGCCGTATGGCGTGCGATCGCACTACCGGCTGTCGTGGAAGGATGTTCAGAAGCGGATCAAGGATGAAAAGGAGGAACTCAAAAAGACCTACCTTTGGACAGACTTGCCGTTGGAGAACCAGTGGCCGCGGCGCCATTAGGGAGGTGGCCACCGCCCCGAGCGTTCAAGACCGTCGGTAAGCGGTGGACTTGAACGCCGTCATGTTGGCATTGGCTCGTTCGAATGACGCCGCGGTGATGAATGTTGACGAGTTCCATTTGACGGCCTCGAGAACGCCGGCGGCGATCTTGTTGTAGACGGTCTGACGGCTCTTGATGCCGGTCATCGCCATGACCTCGGCGATTGTATAGAATTCAGCAGGTCGGGGGGAGGCGACGGCCATTTTCGGTTCTCGAATGAGGCCCTTGCGCGGCTTTGCCGGCAATGCGGGCTGGCGGTTTGTGCGCGGTTTCCGTGGGTGAGCTAGGTCTCAAGCTATGGCAGGCGTTGTCGGTGTGGGCGTGAAGCGATCATGACTCGACGTTACCTGAAAGAGAAGGGTCGCTGCGTCGGTCTGAAAGAAACGGAAGCTTGGTCATAGTATTGGCTGCAAAAAGAAAGATGTTATCCACATGCCAATTGAAAATGATGCCCATCTGAACTAATTTCGCCACGTTTCAGTATAATGGTGGTGGGACGTGCCGCCGAGTTCATCCCCCCCCCGAAATCGGCGGTATAACAAGGACGCTCTTGCCCCCCAAGAGCGTCCTTTCGTATTGATCGGCTTAAAGGCCGCCACCGAGGGGCAGCCGTCAGGCGGGTGTCCAATAAGAAACCGCCTGATGGGCCTTCCAAAGATTTACGAATTGCCGGTTGGACTGGGTCAGATTGAGCGCGGCCCGATCAGCCATGGCGTTCAGTGTATTCACCGCTTCGGCGTTGGCTTTATCCAGAGCAAGAACCTCGTTTTGCTCAGCCGAACGCAGGGGGTCTATTGTGACCACTTTGTCGGCCCCAAGCAGGGTCTCCGCCATGTGCCGGGACAAGGCCACCTGTCCGGCCATGGAATAGTCGAGAAGCCTGGATGCCCACTGGGCGGGACCCCAGTCGTTTGGAATTGCTGATCCCGCCAGTCCGGCGGCCCCGAGGGTGGTGCCGACCGACAACAGCTTGACCCGGCCGGCCCGACCGCTGAGGACGTGAAGGGCCTCTGTGGCCGCGATCGCATCGGGGGCGTTGGCGATCAGCCCGCCATCGGCGAACAAATTCGAGCCAATGGCATGGACCGGAAAATAGAGGGGCGCGGCGGCCGAAGCGAGGGCGACATCGGCGACCAGGATGTTGGCATCCGGTCCGTCCACACCACCTCGGAAAATCCGGTACGTGCCAGCAGTCATATCGACGGCCGGGACGAGTGCGCGACGCGGCAAGTCGCCCATCTTGGTGGTTTTTACCAGATCATGCAGGGCCTCTTTCAGGCCGGTCGTCTCGTATTTGGCTGTCTTGGGGTGCTGGATCGCGGAGACGATGGCGTTGGCCTTGGCAATTTTCGGCGGAAAGATCGCTTCGCCTTTTTCGCGCATTTTCGCGGCGATAGTCTTGGCTGGGACACCGGCGGCCAGCCCCAGCGCAATCAGCGACCCGGCTGAAGTGCCCGCGAAGACGTCCGTGGTGCCGAGAAAATCCACGCCGTCGGCTTCCAGACGCGCCAGGAATTCGGCGGTGAACAGCCCCATGAAGCCTCCGCCGGCAAGTGAGACGATCTGGATATTCCTGATCTCGGGGTCGAAATCCATGCGATCTCCTACGGTGGCCAGCCGGCGCTTTTGTATGGGTCGAGGATCGTGCACCCGATCAGCAGGTGCGAGGCGGTTTCCGGCCCGACATAGGTCAGGCTGTAGGCGATCGCTTGTCCGATGATTAGGGTCTCCTCAGCCGGAAGCGGCGGCTGGCCGATAAGGCGGATCAGCCCCCATTCGCGGATCGCCGCGGACGTCAAGGGCAACAGGTTGGGGCCAAAATGGGCAGCGATCGCCTTATCGACATAATGCCGCCAGGCCTCGCGCCGCCTCGGGTCAGGCAGTTGCTCCGCCGCTGAGCGAAGTTCACCCAGGCTGACTTCGCTGGCGAATAATTGGTCTGCGGGCGTTAGGCTGTTAAGCCAGGACAAAAATGCGGTCGCGGAGGTGTTTTTCCCTTCGCAGAGCGCCTTTAGCGCCTGGGTCGACAGGAGATAGCCGGCCATCACGCACCCGTGGAGCGGTCAATGGACGGCATCAGGGTCAGGTCGAGCGCAGGCCGTGGGGCGGTGCGGGGCGCGAGTTCCATGCTCATATCGTATTCCGGCTCGGCGAACGCGGCGACGATTTGCTGGGCGTTCAGGGGCTCCGCAAATCCGTCGAGAATGGATTCGGATACGACGAAAATCCGTTCTCCGCCCGGACGATCAACCAGTTGAGGGCGGGCGGTAGCGGCTTCCATCAATGCCCGAAAATCATGTCGCGCCTGACCGGTCTTCCACTTGTCCGAATAAAGGCTGAGCTTATCAACGATGAGAGAGCTGGCGAACCGACGATGGCGCCAATACGCAGTTCCCTGAGTGTTCGAAAAGCCGGTGACGTCTGTCAAGGTCGCATAGAGGTCGTTGGCGTCGATATCACGGATATCCATTTTCAGGAGATGTTCGCGCCAATTGACCTTGAGCAGTCGAGCGGCGATTTGCTGAACTGCAGCCTTCGCCAGGTCGATATCGGCTGCAATGACGACCGGCATGCCCTGGTCGATGGCATAGCCGATGGCATGTTGGGGATTGGATTTGAAGGGAATGATCTCAATCGCGTTGAGACCGGTCTTTTGGCTCTTCGTGGCGCGTTCCTGAACTTCGATCAGCGTGCTCAACACCTCGCTGGAGTCAGTGGCAGCCCAATCGACAATAGTCGGCAGGGCCGAGCGAACGAGTCCGATTGACATGGTTGTCTCCTTTAGGCACGTTTGTACACGAAATTATGTTCCTTGTACATATGATGAGTTGCCCTGCATTCAAGTATTGTCTTATGCGGCCGGCCGCTTCATGGGCGGCGCAAGCTGGACTTAGTTGGCGTCGGCGACGATCTTGTCGACGGCTTCGACCCATTTTTTCTGACGCAGGATCCGAATATCCTGCAAGACATCCGTTCCGACGGTTTTCAATACGAGGTCGCCAAGGACGATTGGCGCCGAGTTCGGTGGCGTCACGTTGTCCGGCGGCTTCGTCGCATTGCTTGTGCCATGCAGGAAGTTATCGTCGGAGAAGACGGCGTGGCAGATGTCGAAGACGGGTTTGAACCAGTGCTCTTTTACCTCGCCGATGAGCATGTGGCTGTCCGGATGAGTGCGATATAGAGGCTTAGCTTCTTCATCCGTATTGGTTATTTTGACCTGCTTCATGGCTTCGAGGCTCGCGCATTTGGGCACGCGAATCGCGATGAAGGGCAATGCGGTCGCAAACCGGCCGCGTCCGCCTGCCACTCCTCGAAGCATGACGCCTGACAGGCAGCCTATGCTATCGGACGCATCCAAGTTTTCAGTATAGAACGTGACGCAGCGATGGGCTTTCGCGTGGTCGAATTCCTCGTGGGGGCGCGAGACGAGCGCGAAATAATATCGCGGTTCGACCTCGGGGTAGCCCCGATATAGGAACTTTTGGTCGCGCCGATTGTGAGACACCAGAAGGTGGCGTAAGCGTCCTTCGTGCATGTCGATTTCCATCGCTTCGAGCACGTATGTTTTGGACGGACCGACATATGGCCTGACGATCTGATATTGGCCGATCAGATGCCTGGCGTCAGTTGGTTCGATGCTCGACGTTGTCGAGACGGTAACGGGAATTGGCCGGGACATTGCTTCGACCTTCTTTGCGTATTCGTCCGCCGTCGAAAAGAAGTCACTTTGAGCGAATGGAATGTCGTGGCGGGCGCAAAACCTCAGGAAGCGGTCCATCGACTCGCCCCACAAATCGAGGTTTTCCTTGTTGAACCAATTCTGCACGACCACCTTACGGAACCTGTCCTTTTGTGGGCCGTCGCGGGAAACGAAATTGACGAAGTCGTCGACCGTGGTGAATCCGAGTCGCTCCATGACGAGGAGCAATTTGGCTTTCATCTCCTTGCAACTCATGTCAGCTCCCTGCGCCCTTAACCGTGTTTGGGCGCTATAAAGCCATGAGTTGTTTCAAATGCGCAACTGCCGATTGGCGGATTCCATCTGTCTACGGATGTTCCGTCTACGGCACAAAGGCTTGCATCGTCTTATCACAAGTGGCCGCCCCGATTTATCCAATGCTGAACGATCGCCCAGGCGGCGACGCCGAACGCAACTATCGCGGGACCGAAGATATTGGACGCAACGTTAACGAAGAAGTTGACGGCCGTATTGACGATGAACTGGAGCCAGCCGGGAAGGCCTTTCTTGACAGGGGGGAAGTCTAGCTTTTCATTTCTGACTTCGTTGAAGAACAGGCCCTTTCGCCTATCGAGGCGGCGCCTGTCATCGGGGGGCGTGTACCTTGACATAGTGTCCTCCATCATGCTCCGCGGTCGGAGCCCGAAAATCGGCGGCCCCCTAGCCGAGACCGCCAGAACAGGGGGCTTGGCCTCGTACGTGTGAAGCCTGCCGCCAATGATCCAGTGCATGCAGTGTGGGGCGACGGTGGCAGCGACGGTCACGATGATGCCGTCGAAGCCTTCGTCCTCTCCCTTGCTGCAATGAACCGTGGTCACCGGGGTCGCTCCTGCTAAATGCTGCAATTCCATGCGCTATTGGATAACGCGAATTAAGGATTTGACAAGTCCGTCCCGCGATAATTGGTCGCCGGCCGCGCGAACCGCCCGCAGTATGCGAAAGCGTGAGTATCCCGCAATAAGCCATTGTATAATTAAATGATATCTTTCCTGCTGTATCACGCAGGTGTCACGGGAATGTCATAGTGACGGATAGTGCAAGCAATTGCAGAAGGGGAAATCCCTCGGCAGTTCCAAAATGTATGGTACTGTGGATTGACAGCAGTATACTGTTGCTTTATGCACCCCGCTTCGCTCAAGAAATTGGGCTTAATTCGGTGGATCGTGTCGAAATTGCAACACTTTGGCTTGCGCCACCGAAGATGAAGAGGCTGATGCTATGACGCGTCGCACATCGTTTACGTTTTCACCCGAGGGGATGGCCCAGATCAATGCCATCCGGCAGCGTGTCCACGCGGCTGACGCCGGAGATGTGATTCGGACAAGCTTGACCGCCTACGATGACCTGGTCTCGTTGGCCGCTAGAGGCTACCAGATGTTTATACGGGATGCCGAGGGCGCTAAATGGCCATACTCCCCTTACGTAAAGCTTTCCTATCCTGGCCTGAAGCGCGAGGAGATCAACGCGGAAGCGGAGGCGGCGGCCAAGACCACGAAGGCTGAGACCTTCTTCTTCTCCGGCGACATCATCACTAAGATCGAATCGCTCAAGAAGCGCAGCCATCTGAGTTCGCAGGTCATGACGGTTCGTGTCGCCCTCTCGGCGTTCAAGGAGCTTGTTTTGGTCCTTGAGGCGGGAGACACATTTTATCTCCGCGACGCCGATGGAGTAGAAACCCCTTACAATCCCTTCCAGCCGGTCGCGATTGCCGCTTAAAAAGCCTCTGTATGCTCTCGCCTATCGCGAGGCGGGCCTTTTAAATCCTCGGTCGGAGCCCATGAAGCGTTCGAGCATAGGTGCAATTAGCCGTGCGGGGTCTGCAATCGACTGACCGTTCTGTTTCGCCAGAGCCTCAGCATAGGCGCAAAGATCGCGGTGAACACCCGCTTGAAGTTCGACGTGACCTTTACGGGTTTGTCGTCTTCAAGGGCGCCGAGTTTCAGTTTGGCCATCTCACTCTCCGTATGGTTCCAGGACCAGATCCCGGGACAAGATCACACGAACGGGAAATCCCGGGCGTATCGTGAGGGTCGGCTGGATATTGTGAGCCCGGTGACGCACCGGTTGAGAAGCGCTCATAGGTCATGTGAGCAAATGTCGTTTGCCCCGCAAAACAACATCAATATGGTTGAGATTTAGCCTCTCGGTCAGGGTCCCCCGATGTTACGCACCAATTCCATGCTACTCAGCCGGCGCAGCCTCCTATGGGGAGGCGGGGCTTTGGCCGGTGCGACCTTGGCGGGGTGCGCCCCGCCGACCAAGCTGCAGACCCTGCGGGTGGCGACTTACAAGGGGGAATCGGACTTTCGACTGCTGTTCAAGGCGGCCGGCGTCGCGCCGCAGGGATACGATGTTGCTTATAGTGAGTTCGCCGGCGGCAACCTGATCCTCGAAGCCTTGAACGCGGGGTCTCTGGATGTGGGCGGTATGAGTGAAATTCCGCCGGTGTTTGCGGCAGGTACGGCCAATCCCCGCTTCCGCCAGGTGGCTGTCGAACATGGTGACGTCAACAACCAGGTCGTCCTGGTCCCCAAGGGCTCGACGATCGGCGACCTGGCCGGCCTGAAGGGCAAGCGCGTCGGTTATGTCCGGGCGACAACGTCGCAATATTTCCTGATCCGCATGCTCGAATCCGTCGGGCTGGGCTGGGGTGACATCACGCCGGTTCCGCTGGGCGTTTCGGACGGCGCCTCGGCCTTTTCCAACGGATCGCTGGATGCCTGGGCGATCTACGGTTTCCCAATCCAGCGGGCGATTGCGCTCGACGGCGCGCGCATCCTGAAGACGGCCCTAGGCTTTTTGTCCGGCAACTATCTCATTTCGGCCAATGTCGACACCTTGGCCGATCCGGCGAAGGTCGCGCTGATCCAGGACTATTTCGGCTTGGTGCGCAAAGCCTATGGCTGGGCCGAACAGAATGCCGACCAATGGGCGGGCATCGTGGCTGACGCGATCGCTGTGCCGAAGGCTTATGTGCTCGACAGTTTCCATCGCAAGAGCGCGCCCTATACCCTGCAGCCGGTGACCCCGCAGGCCGTTGCCTCGCAGCAGGCCGTCGCCGACGTCTTCGCCAAGGCCGGACTGCTGCCGCATCCCGTCCAGGTGCAGCCGTTGTGGGACGATCGTTTCAACACCTTCTTGAGCCAGGGCGCGTGACCATGGACACTCTCGATCCCGTGCGCGTAGTAGCTGGGCCCGTTCCTCAGGACGTTCTCGACCGCCTGACCGCAGCCTTCGCCGAGACGGCCGAGGCTTATGATCGCAACGCCGAATTCCCCCGCGCCAATTTCGATCTTCTGGCGAAAGAAGGTTTGGTCGGGCTGACCGTAGGTGCCGAATACGGAGGGCGCGGCGCCGGCATCGCAGAAGGATTGCGCGTCTTGAGCGCAGTGGCCAAGGGGGAGCCGTCGACCGCGCTCATCCTGTTCATGACCTATGCCTATCACGCCGGCCGCAAGCGCACATCCGGGTGGCCCGAGGAAATCTACGCCCAGATTGCCCGGGAAGCGGCGGCCGGCCGCGGCTTGATCGGCGGATTGCGAGTCGAACCGGAACTCGGAACCCCAGTGCGCGGCGGCCTGCCGAACACGACGGCCCGCAAGACGCCCAAGGGTTGGCGGCTGTCTGGCACCAAGATCTATTCGACCGGTTCGACCGGGCTCGACTGGTTCGCGGTCTACGCTAAGACCGACGAGTTCGAACCGCGCGTGGGTACTTTCCTCGTGCGTCCGGACGCGGGAGACATCGAGATCCGGCCGGCTTGGGACCATTTGGGAATGCGCGCGACGGTCAGCCACGAGGTGGTCTTCACCGAGACACTGACACCGCTCGACCATGCCGTCGATATCCGCACGCAGAAGGAGTGGGCGGCGCAGCCGCCCGACACCAGCTTGTCGCTGTGGAATGCCCTGGCGATTTCGACCATCTACGACGGTGTGGCCCAGGCGGCGCGCGACTGGCTGCGCCAGTACCTCAATGAGCGAGTGCCGTCCAACCTCGGCGCGCCGCTGGCCAGCTTGGCGCGGGTCCAGGAAAAGTTCGGCGAAATCGAAGCCTTGCTGTACGCCAACCGGGTGCTGATCGAGACGGCCGCGGCGCGCGCCGACGCCTGCACGCCGCCGAGTGTGATCGAGGGCAACAGCATCAAATATCTCGCAACATCGAATGCTATCCGGGCGGTCGAGATCGGTCTCGAATTGACGGGCAATCCCGGGCTCAGCCGCAAGAACCCCCTAGAGCGGCATTATCGCGACGTCCTATGCTCGCGCATCCATTCGCCGCAGAACGACACCATCCTGACCCACGCCGGCCGGGCCGGCCTGACCCTTGGAGCGAACACATGAGCCTGGTGATCGCCTCGCAACTCGAAACCGGCTTCAACGATGCCCTGCGCAACCTGCCCCTCAAGCCCGACGTCATACCCGTTCGCGAGGAAAGCCCCTGGGACGCGGCGCGCGACGCGGACATCTTGCTGATCCGGCCGTCGCCGGTGTGGAAGCAAAGCCACCGCAATCCGCGGCCCGATCTTTGGCCCGGACGCCTGCAATGGGTCTACAGCGCCTCGACCGGTGTCGACTTCTATCCGCGTTGGCTGCTTGAGGCGCCTCTGGTTACCTGCGGGCGCGGCGTCGCTTCCGACGAAATCGCGGACTACGTCATTTCCGCCATCTATCACCGCGCCAAGGACCTGGAGGTGGCGCGTGTCCGTGCCCTGGCAGAATGGCGGCAAATCCCGCTTGGCCGGGTGACCGGGTCGACCGTCGGCATTGTAGGCTTCGGCGCTATCGGCCAGGAGGTGGCGCGCCGGGCCTTGGGCCTTGGCGCCAAAGTGATGGCCGTTCGACGCCGCGACCTCAAAAGCCCGGTGCCGGGCGTGCAATTGCTGTCCGACCTGAGCGAGGTGGTCGCCGTGGCCGATCATATCGTCCTGGCCCTGCCGGGCACGCCGGCGACCGATAAGCTGATCGATGCACAAATGCTGTCGCGCGCCAAGCCTTCAGCCCATCTGATCAATATCGCCCGTGGCTCGGTGATCGACCACGCCGCGTTAGTCGCGGCGCTGGACGCCGGGCAACTGGATTTCGCCACGCTCGATGTCACCGATCCGGAGCCGCTGCCGGAGGGGCACCCGATCTATCTCCACCCGAAGATCCGCCTGACGCCGCATATCTCATCCAACTACCTCGCCGTGCGTCATAGGTTGTTCGACAAGGTGGCCGACGACATCAGCCGCTTCGCGCGGGGCGAGACGCCCCCCGACGTCGTCGACGCCCTGACCGGCTATTGAATGCGCCGGGCGCACTATAGCTGCGACGTCCTGGTCATCGGCGGCGGCCTAGCCGGGTGCTGGGCGGCGATCGGCGCGGCCCGCGCCGGCGCCAAGGTCATTCTCGCCGAAAAAGGCTATGTCGGGACTTCAGGCGTGACGGCAACGGCAGGGCCCGGCCATTGGTGGGTGCCACCCGATCCGCCAGGCCTGCGCGACCGCGCTATCGCCGAGCGGGCAGAGCGTGGGCTCGGCTTGGCCGACCCAACCTGGATGGCGCGCGTCATTGACCTGACCTGGCGCACTTTGCCGACCTTGTCCCGGCACTATGCCTTCCATACCGAAGACGGCGTCACCCAGTATCGCGGCCTGCGTGGGCCGGAATATATGCGGGCCATGCGCGCCTTGGTTCTTGAGGCCGGCGTCCAGATCCTCGACCAGAGCCCGACCCACGAGTTGCTTCTGTCTTGCGACGGTACGGTGGCCGGCGCCTTGGGCGAACACCGCCAGCAGGGGCACAAGCCCTGGGATATTCGTGCCGGCGCGGTCGTCATGGCGACCGGCGGTTGCGCCTTCTTTTCCCACCTGCTGGGTAGTCGGACCAATACGGGCGACGGCTACCTGATGGCGGTGGAAGCCGGCGCACACCTGTCGGGCATGGAGTTCAGCAGCTACTACACGGTGGCGCCGGCGCGCTCGACCATGACGCGGTCGATGGCTTATATCTTCGCCCGGTATTTCGATGAAACCGGTAGCGAACTGGACATCGCACCGGGACCCGACGTTAATGAAAGGCTCGCCTTGGCGCTGGCGCGGGGCAAGGTCTTCTGCTCGCTCGATCGTGTGCCCGAAGATATTCGCGCCATCATGGCTCACGTCCAACCGAACTTCGTCGTGCCCTTTGACCGATGGCACATCGATCCCTATCGCGATCGTTTCGAAGTTACCCTGCGTGGCGAGGGCACCATCCGTGGGATCGGCGGCTTGAAGATTGTAGGCAGGGACTGTCAAACGACGGTTGCCGGTCTTTTCGCCGCCGGCGACGCGGCGACACGCGAAGAGGTCGCGGGTGCTGTGTCTGGCGGCGGGGCGCAAAATTCGGCCTGGGCGCTATCGTCGGGCCAATGGGCTGGCGAGGGGGCGGCGCGTCACGCGCGCGAACGGGGACATCGCCGGCCCATGCATCGGGCGTCGCCTCCATCCGGCCAGCATAGGGATATCGCCGCCGCCGAGGTCATCGCTGCCGTGCGCGAGGAGATGGAGACGCCGGCCAAGAATATGTTTCGCAGCGAGGGACAGTTGCGGCTTTCACTCAAGCGCATGGATGGCTTTGCCGCGGCCCTCAAGACTCAGGCGATCGGCGAGCGCTGGCAGACACGGGAATTAACGGCGGCGGTAGCGACCGCGCGCTGGAGCCTGTCGGCTGCGATCCGGCGAACGGAAAGCCGCGGCATGCACAAGCGTACCGACTACCCGGAGATTGATCGGCAACAGGCCCATCGCTTGACCGTGTCGGGCGTCGACGAAATTGTTCTCGGCGCTTCTCCTGTCCGCCAATTGGAGACTGCCGGATGATCGCCGACCTCGATCCCGACCTATGCGATGGTTGCGGCAACTGCATGACGGTCTGCCCGGTCGATGTCTTCGCCATGGGGACGGCCGGGCCGGAAATCGCGCGCCTCGATGCCTGCCAGACCTGCTTTCTGTGCGAACTCTATTGTGCCTCGGACGCCCTCTATGTCGATCCGGATGGTGAGGCGCAGCGCGCCATGGATCGGGCCGAAATCGCGCACCTGCGCGGCAAGTTCCGCCGCGACTCGGGGTGGGGGGAACACGCGGCCGCCAACCCGAACCTGCATTGGCGGATGGACGAGATTTTCCGGCGCGGCCGGGCGCCGGCGGCAAAATAAAACCGGAGGCTTGCGGCCTCCGGTCGGTTTGTTGGGCAAAGGTTCAAAAATCAGGCCGCGTCGCGCACCTTAGGCAAGGCGGCGAGAATGGCGTCTGACTCGGTCCGCTTCAGCCAGTCGGGGCTGACTTCGACGAACTGGACCACTCCGTCGCCGTCGACGATGAGGACCGTGGGCTGCGGCAAGACCCAGGTCTTGGTGCCGATGATTTCGCCGATCCAGCCGGCGGGCGGCGGATCTTGCGTCTCGCGCGGCGCGAAGGTGATGCCGAGCGCCGTGCCCAGGCGGTTGTCGGTGTCGGAGGCGACGACGAATTCCAGGTCATGCCGGGTCTTGATCTCGCCTAGCCCTTCCGGGATCTGCGGGCTGACCGCGATCAGAGCGATGCCCTGGGCCTTGAGCGCCGGCCAAAGCGTCCGCTGGTAATAGGGCAGGGCGATATTGCAGGCAGGACAACCGGCATAGCGGAAGAAGACGAAGACCGCGCCCTCGGCGGGGAGCGTGTCGCGCGAAACGACGCCGCCATCGACATTCTTGAGCTCGAACTCCGGCAACCGGGTGCCCGCGGCGATGTGGTTCGAGGGACTGTAGCGAGCAACCAGGTCGGCGCGCGTGTCGATATTCTTTTTCAGTTGCGCCGCGGGCCAGGTACGCTCGCGTTCGGCATGCAGGGCTTTGAATTGATCGGTCAAGCTTTCCTGAGGCATGATGAAACTCCTTTGAAGGTATTTCACGCTACCGCGACTTCGACCGGGAAAATAATGAGAACCCCTAAGGCCGGCTTGAGTATTTGTTATAGCTCGCGAACCATGTCCTTGGTGAGTTCCGCCAAACGGCGTGCCGATGAATCGAGTTCCTGTGCGGTCTCGACGATGCAGGTCACCGGGGGCAGGCCGGGCAGCGTATTGCTCTCGACCGGCGTAAGATCGCGCAGGAACAGGTGGGTTCTTGCCGTCACCGCGAGCCCTGACTGGACGGCGGCCTTCAGGGTCGACAGGTTCGGCGTCTCGATGGCGACCCGGTAGGGGATATTCGCGCTCTCCAGGCTTTTGACGGCGGCCTCGCGGAAGCGGCAGGGCTGTTCGATCACCGCCAACGGCACGACGCTCTTGCGCGCCAGCTCGGCGCAGCCATACCACTGCATCGGCGCCGTCACGACGGCATTGGGGTCGTTGGCGGCGGAAAACCCCAGAATGACATCGAGCTGACGGCGTTCGAGCAGGGTCTGCAATTCCGCCGTTCCAGCGACGCGCGCGAAAATCTGGGCGTCGGGGTGAAGCGTCGAAAAGGTCGCCAGCAATCCGGTGAACAGGGTGTCGGCGAAGTCCTGGACCATGCCGATGCGCACCGGGCCGGCGAACTGGTGGGAACTGACCGCCGCCACGGCTTCGTCATGCAGCATCAGAACGCGGCGGGCATAGTCAAGCAGGACGTCGCCTGCCGGCGTCAGGGCCAACCGGCGACCGTCACGCACGAACAGGGACTGCTGCAGCAGATCTTCCAGCCGCTTGACCTGTAGGCTCAGCGCGGACTGGGTGACAAAGACCTGGTCCGCGGCACTGAGCATCGAGCCGGTCTCTACTATAGCGACAAAGCTTCTCAGCAGATTGGTAGGCAGGTTGACGGGCATCGGATGTTCCAGACGGTGAACGACCAGTCCTGACGCGAGCATTGCTGCGCTGCAAACCTTTTTGGCTGCAGCCAGGATTTAATAAAACTAAATTGATAGGAGTTTAGGCGCGAAGCCAGTAAAAACAAGGAAACTCAAATGAGTTTTTCTCATAACTTTACGCAATATATCTTGATTGAATGAATAGGATTTCGGCGCCTAATGGGTGTCCTCTTTGCCAGGACGACGCCATGCCCATCGCCGCCTCGATCTCCAGATCATCCGAACCACCACGCGTGAAGGTCGCATCCTCAACGAAGCGAAAGAACAACCAAGGATGGCTGTCCCATCTTGCGCGTGCGCCTTGGCTCTCGCCGCTGGCCTTGTTGCTCGTGTGGGAACTGGGATCGCGAACGGGACTGATTCCGGTTCGTATCCTGGCGGCGCCATCGACCGTGCTGGTGACCCTATGGGCGATGGTCGTCTCCGGGGAGTTGCCGTCCAATCTGCTCGTCTCTTTCGGCCGCGTCGTGGCGGGACTGGCCATCGGTATCGCGGTCGGAACGGTGCTCGGCCTTGTCGCGGGCCTGTCGAAACCGGGGGAGACCGCGGTCGATCCGATCATGCAGATCAAGCGCACCATTCCCGTGGTTGCCTTGACGCCCCTGTTCATCGTCTGGTTCGGCATCGGCGAGACGCCCAAGATCGCCCTGATCGCGTTCGCCAGTATCTTCCCGATCTATCTCAATCTCTATGCCGGCATTCGCGGCGTCGATGTTCGACTGATCGATGCCGCGAAAAGCTTCGGTCTGAGCCGGATCGAGATCATCTGGGACGTCGTCCTGCCCGGGGCCCTGCCGTCCTTCTTCACCGGCCTGCGCTACGCCCTATCGATCGCCATCATCCTGCTTGTCATCGCCGAGCAGATTAATGCCACGGCGGGGCTCGGCTACCTCATCAACAATGCCCGCGATTTCATGCGCACCGACATCATCGTCGTTTGCCTTCTGGTCTACGCGGCGCTCGGCCTGCTGGCCGACGGCTTTGTCCGCCTGCTCGAACGCGCCGCCCTGGCGTGGCGCCCCTCCTTCATTTCGGCCTGAGACGGAGACTTCAGATGAATGCCCTCTTCGACAGCCGCCGCTTTGCCCAGGTCGCGCCGCTCTCCCGCGATGCCATCGTCGCCCAGACGCAAGAAGGCAAACCACCCGCCGTCCGATTGCGCGGCTTCACCCGCTCGTTCGGCGACAATGCGATCATCGAGGATCTCGACCTTGATATTGCACCGGGGGAATTCGTCTCCCTGCTCGGCCGCTCGGGCAGCGGCAAGACAACCCTTCTGCGCACCCTGGCCGGTCTCGATCGCGCTGACGGGCAGGATGTCGCCATTCCGTCGTCTCGGGCGGTCGTATTCCAGGATTCGCGTCTCCTGCCCTGGAAGCGAGTCTGGCAGAACGTCGCTTTGGGTCTGCGCGGCAAGGATATCCGTGCCCGGGCGGAGCGGGCCCTGCGCGAGGTCGGGCTGGCCCATCGACTGGATGCCTGGCCGCTGACCCTGTCCGGCGGCGAGGCGCAGCGCGCTGCCCTGGCCCGCGCCCTGGTGCGTGAGCCGCAACTGCTGCTGATGGACGAACCTTTCGCCGCGCTTGACGCCCTAACGCGGTTTCGCGTGCATGAACTGGTGCTGCGCCTTTGGACGGCCCACCGGCCGTCGATCCTGCTGGTCACGCACGATGTCGACGAAGCCATTGCGCTTAGCGACCGCATTCTCGTCCTCGATAAGGGGCGGATCGTCGCGGAAGAACGCATCGAGGCCCCGCGCGGCGAGCGCCTGGCCATGACCGGGGCGCTCCGCGAAAAGCTGTTGGGTTGCCTGGGCACCGGCCGCATCGGCGACGATGACGACCTGGAGGCCGTGTTCGACGACAAGCCCAACATCCCGTTCTCACCATCCAATCCGTTCTGAAGGAGGGGTGCATGACCCGTCTGTCCACCGACCAACTCGAAATCCTGGGCCTCATCTCGACTCAGTACGCTTCCGAAACCCATGCGCCGTCCGGGTCGGTCATCGACAAGACCTATGTCGAAACCCATGCCCTGGCGCACGAGAACGGCGGCTTCGACCGTGTCTTGATCGGCTATCATTCCGCGGCGCCCGACGGTGCGCAGGTCGCAGCCTATGCCGCCGCTCGGACGACGAAGCTGAAGTTCCTGCTGGCCCACCGGCCGGGCTTCATCGCGCCGACCCTGGCGGCACGGTCCCTGGCGACGCTAGAAAACTTCGCCGACGGCCGCCTGGCCGTGCACATCATCACCGGCGGGTCGGACGCCGAGCAGGCGCGTGACGGCGATTTCCTGAGCAAGGACGAACGTTATGACCGCTCGGGCGAATATATCGACATCCTGAAGAAGGTCTGGACGGCGACAGCGCCTTTCGACCACGAGGGCCGGCATTATCGGTTCACCGACCATTTCTCTCCGGTCAAGCCGCTGCAAAAGCCGCATATCCCGGTGTTCTTCGGGGGAGCGTCCGACGCCGCCATCGCGGTCGCCGGACAATATGCCGACGTCTATGCGCTGTTCGGGGAGACACTTGAGGGTGTTGCCGAGACGATTGCCAAGGTGCGCAAGGCGGCGGCAAAGCACGGCCGTGAGGATAAAATCAAGTTCTCCCTGTCCCTGCGGCCGGTTCTCGGTCGCACCGAGGCCGAAGCCTGGGGGCGGACCGAGCACATCCTGGAAGCGGCTCAGGCGCTCAAGGCCAAGGACGCACCGACCTTCTTCCGCCGCGCCAAGAACCAGTCGGAGGGCTCCAAGCGACTGCTCGATACGGCCAGCGGCGGCCGGGTGCGCGACAAGCGTCTGTGGACCGAAATCGCCGAGCTGACCGGCGCCCAGGGCAATTCGACGGCCCTGGTCGGCACGCCCGAACAGGTCGTCGAGTCTCTGCTCGACTATTACAATCTGGGCATCACCAAGTTCCTGTTCCGGGGGTTCGACCCGTTGGAAGACGCCATCGACTATGGCCGCAACCTGCTGCCGCTGTTCCGCGGGGCGGTGGCTGACCGGTTGGGCGTTAGCGCCGCGGCGGCGGAATAGCCATGACGCTTGCGGCTCCCGTTAGCATCCAGCCCGATCTTGGGAAATTGCATGCCTTCGTATCGGCCCTGGGTGAGGTGATCGATACTGCGGTTGGCGAAGCCTGCATCCTTGAGACCGGGCGGGTATTGCTGAAAGACCTGATCGCCACGGACGACTGGTTGCCCGACGCCTATGCTCAGCCCGGGCGCGAGCATTACCGGCAATATCTGCTTCATTGCGACAGCCGCGAGCGTTTCTCGGTCGTCAGCTTCGTCTGGGGGCCGGGACAAGCGACGCCGATCCACGACCATACGGTCTGGGGTCTGGTCGGCGTCCTGCTGGGCGCGGAGCGGGTGGAGAGCTTTCGGAAGACTGACGGCGGCGGTCTGGTGTCGGCGGGGGCCGCTGAAGTCCTCCGGGTAGGCGCGGTCGATGCCGTCAGCCCTTCGATCGGTGACATCCATCGCGTTAGCAATGCCGACGATGGCGTGTCCATCAGCATCCATGTCTACGGCGCCAATATCGGCGCCGTGCGCCGCGCCACCTATTCGGCCGATGGGACGAAGAAGCCGTTCATCTCCGGATATGCCAACGAAACTCTCCCGAATTTCTGGGACCGATCAAGGGCAACGACCTTTTCATGACCTCCATTACCGCTCAGGCCGTCCGCTCCGTGTTGCTGCGTGGCGAGGAGATCGCGCTTATCGACGTGCGCGAAGAAGCCCAGTTCGCGCGTGGACATCCCTTGTTCGCCGCACAGATTCCGCTGCGCCGGATAGCCACGGAAGCGCATTGGCGTATTCCACGCCGCGATGTTCTGCTGGTCGTCTACGACAACCAGTCCGTCGATGGCGAGGTCTTGGCAGAAGGGGCAGCGCAGCTGTTCGAAGATCTGGGCTATGAGCAGGTCCGTATTCTGCGTGACGGCCTGTCGGGGTGGAGAGACGCGGGCTACGAGTTGTTCGAAGACGTCAACTCGTACGCCAAGGCTTTCGGCGAACTGGTCGAACACCGTCGGCATACGCCGTCGCTGACCTCACCCGAGGTCAAGGCGCTGATCGACGAACGCGCCAATATAGTCGTCCTCGATGCGCGCAGGTTCGATGAATACAATACCATGTCGATCCCGACGGGGATATCGGTCCCCGGCGCCGAGCTGGTGCTGAACGCCCGCGATCTGGCGCCTGATCCGGAAACAACGATCGTCGTCAATTGTGCTGGCCGCACGCGCTCGATCATCGGCACCCAATCACTGATCAATGCCGGCATACCCAATCGCGTCGTGGCACTACGCAACGGGACGATCGGCTGGACGCTGGCCGGTCAGAGCCTGGAGACCGGCCAGACTCGCAAGGGCTTCGAGGCGGTGCCGGACGGCACGGATGACGCTCGCAACCTGGCGCGCAACGTCGCCTATCGCGCCGGCGTCAAGCGGCTGACGCCGGCCGATCTCGATATCCTGCGCCAGGACATCACACGCACCCTTTACTTGTTCGACGTACGGCAAAAGGCGGTTTTTGAGGCCGGCCATATCGACGGCTTCGTCAATGTGCCGGGCGGCCAGCTGGTCCAGGAGACTGATCACTACGCCCCGGTGCGTGGGGCGCGGATCGTGCTGTCGGACGACCTGGGACCGCGCGCCGACATGAGCGCGTCTTGGCTCGCCCAAATGGGATGGGAAGTCTACGTCCTCGACGGCGGCTTCGGCCCGGACGGGGGGGCATTGGAAGTCGGTGGCGATGGCGCGCCGCCGCCGCGCGGCCCGGAGGGCCGCTACAAGCGCCCTTACGAAGGCACTGAAAACAAGGCGGCCGCCATGCAGGCCTATCTCGACTGGGAATATGGCTTGGTCGATCAATTGGCGCGCGACGCCACCCACGGATTCTATGTGATTTAGGAGAGCAACATGAGCGTCAAATTCATTGGCTATATCGGCTTCAATAATTCGTCCGAAACCCAAGGGGCGGACGGCAATATCCTGAGCGGTGGCACCCAGCGCACGCGTGGTCTCGACCGCGCTTATGTCGACGCGGCCGCCAGGGCTCAGGAGGAAGGTGGCTTTGACCGCGTGTTGATCCCCTTCGGTTCGAACTCGCCGGAAAGCCAGATCGTGGCGGCCCACGCCGCGGCGATCACCAGCAGACTCGGCTTTCTGGTCGCCCATCGCCCGGGCTTTACCCAGCCGACCCTGGCGGCCCGGCAACTGGCGACGCTGGACCAGTTGAGCGGTGGCCGCGTGGCAGTCCACATCATCACCGGCGGCGCCGATGAGGAAATGGCGCGCGATGGCGACCATACCGTCAAGCCGCAACGTTACGCCCGCACCGACGAGTATCTCGAAGTCGTCCGCCAGGAATGGACCGCGCAGAAGCCGTTCGACCACGACGGCAAATTCTATTCGCTCAAGGGCGCCTTCTCGGCGATCAAGCCCGACAATCTGCCGGTCTTCTTCGGCGGTTCGTCGGAGGAGGCGATCGAGGTCGCCGGCAAGCATGCCGACGTCTACGCGACCTGGGGCGAGACGCTGGAGCAGACGCGGGAAATCATCGCCCGCATCCGCACGGCGGCGGCACGCCATGGCCGTACGGGCCTGGGCTTTTCGCTGTCGCTGCGCCCGGTCGTAGCGGATACCGAGGAAGCGGCTTGGAAGAAGGCCGATGAGATCGTCGAGATCGTTCGCGAAAATCGCCTGAAGGCCGGATTGCCGATCAGCGGCCACACTCCGCCGAATGTCGGTGCCCAGCGATTGCTGCAGACGGCTTCCGCCACTCGCCGCGACGGTCGCCTATGGACGGGCGTGGCGCAACTGACTGGCGCGGCCGGCAATTCGACCGGTTTGGTGGGCACGCCGGAGCAGGTGTCCGACGCGCTGCTCGACTACTACGAACTGGGCGTCGATCACTTCCTAATCCGCGGCTTCGATCCGCTGGGCGACGCTATCGAATACGGCAAGGCCCTGATCCCGCTGACGCGCGAAAAAGTGGCCAAGCGCCTCGAACTCGGCACCGCGCTGGCCGGCTAAGGAGAATAACATGTCCGCTATCCTGAAAACGCGTGAAGCCCCTTACACCGAAGCTGAATGGAAGGTGCGCGTCGATCTCGCCGCCTTTTACCGGCTGTCGGCCATCCATGGTTGGGACGATCTGATCTACACGCATGTCTCCGCGCGCGTGCCGGGGCCCGACCATCACTTTCTGATCAATCCGTTCGGCTTGACCTTCGACGAGATCACCGCGTCGTCACTGGTCAAGGTCGACCTTGACGGCAACCTTATCGGCGAGAACGAATACGGCATAAACTATGCCGGTTATGTCATCCATTCGGCGATCCATGCCGCCCGAGACGACGCCCATTTCATCGCCCACTTCCATTCGCCCGACGGCATGGCGGTGTCGGCGCACAAGGAGGGCATTCTGCCGCTGAACCAGCGGGCGCTCGCCCTCATTCCGCGTATCAGCTATCACGACTACGAAGGGGTGGCGTTAAATCTCGACGAGCGCGAGCGGCTGGTCAGCGATCTAGGCGACACCAAGATCATGCTGTTGCGCAATCACGGAACCCTGGCGCTCGGCGCGCATGTCGGTGAGGCGTGGAGCAATATCTACCAGCTTGAATCCGCCTGCACCGCGCAGGTCCGCACGCTGTCGATCGGCCGCGAAAATGTCCTGATCGCGCCGGAGGAAGCTCAGGAGGAGGTGCGGCGTCAGCTCGCCGAACGCCTTGGCGGCCGCGGCGGCCTCGACCGGGACGGCAAGCGTACGCACTATGACCTCGTCTGGGAGGCGTCGCTGCGCAAGGTCCAGAGATTGCTTCCGGGCTACGATCAGTAGCAAGGAAAGGGCGCCGTCGATAACGGCGCCCTTTCTCTTTTCCGTCTGCCTTCTGAAATCACGCGACCGTCTGAGCCCGTACCGGCGCGGCATTGAGGATGTGGTCGCGGATATGAACCCGAACCGGAAGGAGGCCGGCCTGGTAGAACGCGTCAGCCTCCGCCTGGAGCGCACCCAGCCGCACCTCGGAAAGGCCGATGTCCCGTCCGGCGAAAACCGTCTCCAGGCTGTTGAGGTAATGGGCAACGATATCGGGCCGGTCGTCGAACAAGTGGCGATGCACGGTAGCCAGCCGAAATTTCGCGTTTCCCGCAGGCACGCCATAGGTTTCATAACCAAGCCCCGAATTCCGACTTGGCCGTGCCGCGGACGCTATGATCACGCTGTGGCAGTGCCCCGAGGCGATGGCCCACAGGGCCGTCAGGCTGTCGGCTTCGCGCAGCAGGGTGCGGATGTCGTGAAACACCCCCTGGGCGCGGACCAAGGCGTTCGGTGTCGAACTGAGATCCTTGACGTCATAGCCAAGCGGCTCGACGCGCGCGGCGATGGCGGTTTGCAGGGCAGGCGCTACGTCCTCGCCGGCGGAGATCCAAAGCGTGTAGGGCGGGACGAGGGGAATCGGATGTGCGGGCATAGGAAATCAGGCCTCCGATGCATCGAAGCGGCCGGCGAAGACGAAGTCGCTCAGCGGCCGCCGCTCCGAGGGAAATTCCTGCGCGTGGAAATTTTCGGGCAGATGGTCCTTGCTGGTACGCCGGCCGATGGCGATGGCAGTCTCGACACGGTAGTTTTCGGGTAGACCCAGCACATCAGGCGCGGCCTTGCGATCGAAGCCGCCGATCGCCCGTGTCGAGTAGCCGAGCAGGTGGGCCTGGTGTGCGAAGCTGCCCCAGGCTGCGCCCGTGTCGAAGGAATGGCTGTCGACCGGCAGGGCCTGGCCCTGGAAGACGAAATCCCTTCGCGAGGCAATAAAGACCAGGGCGCCGGCACGATAGGCCCATTGGCGGTTCTTGACGTTGAGCAGG
>OUWB010000044.1_pt2 | contig 22009 bp, 20 predicted proteins | sample 1779821 | NCBI WGS metagenome assembly OUWB01 (sample SAMEA3914806, study PRJEB12502) | metagenome | biome: forest; material: soil | place: Canada | collected 2011-08-03 | depth 0.1 m
CGACCAGCTGCCGCGCGCCGTGGTCGACGCGGATACAGCCAAGACCGGCCATCCGCACGCCGACTACGACATCGAAGGCGCGGCGGTCGGCTACAAGTGGTTCGACCAAAAGGGCCTAAAGCCGCTGTTCCCGTTCGGCTATGGCTTGAGCTATACCGGCTTCGGCTGGTCCGGCCTGACGGCCCAGCCGGCCGGCAAGGGCATTGCCGTCTCGGTCACCGCGAAGAACACCGGCGCCGTCGCCGGCCATGCCGTGACCGAGGTCTATGTCGCCGCCCCCGCCGGCGCCGGCTGGGAAGCGCCCAAGCGCCTGGGGGCTTTCGACAAGACGGCCTTGGCGGCGGGCGAGGGCAAGAGCCTGACGCTGACCGTCGATCCTCGCCTTTTGGCGACGTGGGACGAGGCAGCGCATGGCTGGAAGATCGCCGCCGGCGACTACAAGGTGATGACCGGCACCTCGGCCGCCGACCTTGGCCCGGCGGTCACTGTGCATCTCGACGCCATGACCCTCGCGGTCAGCGGGAAGTAAGAATTTTTGACACGAACCACACGAACGAAGACGAAAAGCACGAAAAGTTCGAGAAGCGCTATCTCCCGCGCGAAGCGCCTTGTCTTTTGAAGGCGCTTCGCGCGAAAGGTTGGGCCGCACGGACCGTTCGTGCTTTTCGTCTTCGTTCGTGTGGTTCGTGTTAAATTCCTTTTAGAACCGCTGGCTGAGCAGCTGGGCGCGCTGGCGCAGGGTCTCGTCGATGGCCTTCAGCCCGTCCTGCAGGCTGGCGGCGTTCGCTACGATCCAGGCGCCATCACGGCCATCGACCGCCAGGCGCAGGGTCTCGGCCTGGCCGATCAGTTGCTCGTCATGTACGCCGAGGGCGTGCAGGGTCTGCGCCTCCTCGCGGTAGCGCTGGGTCATGCGATCGTTTTCCGGTACGGGCATGGCGTTGATGCGGCCCCTCAGCCCGTCGACCTGACGCACCAGCCGCTCGATCACTTGCGCGGCCGCCACGGCCTCGGCGTCCGGATAGGGCTTTGCGCGCGTCGGCGGCTGCAGGTGATCGCGGCGATAGTCACTCTCCGCCTGGCAAAGGACGGCATTGGCCTGGCCCAGCACCTCCGCGGCCTTGCGCCGGATGAGCTGGTCGTCGGCGCGCAGCTGGTTTTCCAGGCGATAGAAATTGTAGCCCCAACCGTAGAACAGGTTGATGGCGACCTTTTGCAGGTCGCCCTGGTCGTAGAACCCGCCGTGCAGGGGCGTTGGGGGCGCTGTGCCCTCAGTCATGTTTCGCCACCGGGCCGGTGTCGCTGCTTAAGGGGTAGAGCCCCTGGGGCTGGAGGCCGATATTGTAGGGCAGGCCGGCGGCGGCATTGGGCGCCGAGACCAGGCCGCGATCGGCCATGCGCAACGCCAGATAATAGCGGATGGATTCGAGCGGCGTCAGGCCCAGCGCCTGCAGCGAGATCAGTTCGCGCATGCGCTCGTCCTTGGGCAGGATCAGCACCTTGAGGTCGTTGAGCATGATGCCGAAGGTGCGCAGGAAGTCGCCGAGATGCCCGCGAACCAGTTCGCGGATCTCCTGGATGTGGGCGTTGATCTCTTCCATCTTGGTCACCTGGACGATCTGGTTGATCGACTGCTCGATGGCCGGACCGGCATATTCGGCGATCTCGTTGGTGTCGATGAACGAGCCGTTGAAGGGCAGGTGGGTGATCAGGTCGAGCGCCGCTTCCTTGGTGTCGACATGGATGTAGTAGTCGACCTGATAGGCCATTTCGGCCATTTCCGACGAGGTGGCGACACCCGAACTGCGGATCAGCAGCTTCGAGCGATTGATGTAGATGACCTCGTAGACCCAGGGCGAGGCGCCACCGAAGAAGCCCTGGGCGATGCTGCCCAGGATCGGCTTGTCGGGGGTGGTGATGGCGTATTGGCCGGTGTCGTAGACGTCGAGCACGGCGCCGCGCGACTTCAGCACGCAAAAGTGATTGCTCTCAACGGTCAGTAGCGAGCCCGAGACGATGCTTTCGTCGGCGATCTTTACCGCCAGGCTCTTGGTGCCCAGCATGTCGGTACCGTCGCGCTGCAGCGACGTGATGACTTGACGCGTGATGGCCATGATTAACCCCCTGAATTGTCATGACTAATGGCCGAGCGAACGCATCGGCGCGACAAGATAGGCTGGCGCTTTAGGTTTGTCGAGGCGGCAAAACGCAGCGATTCTTGACGAAGGACTTCCTACCATTCGCCGCCAGGAGATCGTCATGAACACACCTCTTATCGCCGGCGCCGGGCCGGTCGGACTGGCCGCGGCCTTATTCCTCGCGCGCCACGGCATTCGCACCCGGCTGATCGACAAATCGGCCGAACGTTCAGTCGCGTCGCGTGCCCTGGCCGTCAATCCGCGCACCCTGCGCCTGCTCGAACCGACGGGCGTCACGAAGAAGATGCTGGCGCGTGGGCAGAGGATCACCGAGGCCCGCCTGACCCGCAATGACGAGGTCATCGCCCGCATCGCGCTGAGCGGACTGGGCGGGGATTATCCCTTCATGCTGGCCCTGTCACAGGCGACGTCGGAGGCCCTGTTGGCCGAGGCCCTGGCTGAAATGGGCGGCGAGATCGAGCGCGGGGTCGAGCTCGTCGGCTGCGCCGAGCACGAGGTGATGGACGTCACCCTGGCGGTGAAAGGCGAGACCGAGATCGTCAAACCCGCCTGGATCCTGGGCGCCGACGGGGCGCACAGCGTGGTGCGCCAGTGCCTGCACATCGGCTTTCCCGGCAACACTCTGGCGCAGCCGTGGTCGTTGATGGACGTGCCGCTGGACGGCGACATCGACCCGGCAGCGGCGCATATTCGTCTTTTCGACGACGGTGGCTTCCTGTTCCTGGTGCGCGCCGTCGCCGACGCGCGGACGGAAAAGCCGCCCTATCTGTGGCGGGTGATCGGCAATTCGCCCGACCTGTTCGCCCGTCTGAGCGATGCGCGACCGGCCGGTCCGGCCGTATGGTCGTCGAGCTTCCACATCGCCCACCGAATCGCCGATCACCTATGCCGCGGCCAGGCCTACCTGGCCGGCGATGCGGCGCATATCCACTCGCCGATCGGGGCGCGCGGCATGAATCTCGGCATCGAGGACGCCTGGGTCTTCGCCGAACTGGCGGCGCACGATCGCCTCGCTCAATACGGCCACCTGCGCCGCCATGTCGATCAGGAGGTGGTGCACCGCGTCGAGGCGCTGACCACGCTTCTCCTGGGCCGGCAGCCGTGGCTGCGCGGCATACGTGACCTTGTCCTGCCGGCCATTCTGAACCTGCCGCTGCGGGCGCAGGTGCTGCGCACCCTGGCCGGTCTCGACCACAAACTGGCGGCCTAAAAAAAGTCGTCCAACGCCGCAACCTTTGCACCCGATCGAGCGAACTCCTGTTTGAAAGCCCGGGGCCTGAGGCCTCGGGCACGATCAAGCGGGAGCAAGACTATGAAAGCGGTTATTCAGGCGGTAACGGGTGTGGCGGCGGCCGCGTTGCTAGTAGGCGCCGCGGGAACGGCCCTTGCCGCCTTGCCGGTCGGCGCCCAGGCGCCCGACTTCAAGGCCCAGGCCGCCCTGGCCGGCGACACCTCGACCTTCTCGCTCAAGGAGGCCCTGAAGACAGGCCCGGTCGTGCTCTACTTCTTCCCGGCCGCCTTTACCTCGGGCTGCACGCAGGAGGCCCACGAATTCGCCGAGGCCTCCGACTCATTCGCCAAGCTGCACGCGACCGTCATCGGCGTGACGGCGGGCAATGTCGATCGCGTGGCGGAGTTCTCCAAGGTCGAATGCCGCAACAAGTTCCGCGTCGCCGCCGACCCAGGCGCCAAGATCGCGGCTCAGTACGAGTCGCAAATGCAAGGCAACCCCCTGTTGTCCGACCGGACCTCCTACGTCATCGCACGGGACGGCAAGATCCTGCTGAGCTATACCGACATGGACCCGCATGCCCACATCGAAAAGACCCTGGCGGCGACCGAGGCCTGGGCGGCGTCTCACTAAAAAATCATGTTTATCGCGCTTTTGTCCGCCTTCCTGGGCGGACTGATCCTCAATGTGATGCCGTGCGTGTTTCCGGTCATCTCCCTCAAGGCGCTGAGCCTGGTCCACCACAACGGGGACCCTGCTCGCCTGCGCCGCGAAGGGCTGGGCTTCTTTGCCGGGGTATTGGTGACCATGCTGGCCCTGGCCGGCGTGCTGATCGCCGTCCGCGCCGGCGGCGCGGCGGTCGGCTGGGGCTTCCAGTTGCAGTCGCCTCTGGTCGTCGCCGTCCTGGCCCTGGTCATGCTGGCTTCGGCCCTGAACCTGGCTGGCTTGTTCGAGGTCGGCGCGTCCCTGCAGAACGCCGCCGGCGGCATTATGCCCAAGGACGGCGTCTGGGGCGCCGCGGCGACCGGCGCCCTGGCCATCATCGTGGCGACGCCGTGCACGGCGCCGCTGATGGCGGGCGCGCTGGGCTACGCCCTGGTGCAGCCGCCCTTGCCCAGCCTGGCCATCTTCGCCGCCCTGGCGATCGGCTTTGCCGCGCCGTTTACCCTGGTCTCCCTGTTTCCGGCGCTGGCGCGCAAGCTGCCGCGGCCGGGCGCCTGGATGGCTGTGGTCAAGCGGGTCCTGGCCTTTCCGATGCTCGGCGCCGCGGCCTGGCTGGTATGGGTTCTGGAACAGCAGTCGGGCTCCAAAGGCCTGGGCTTGATCCTGATATGCGCCGTCGTGCTGAGCTTCGGCGCCTGGATCTACGGCATTGCCCAGCGCCGGCGATTGGCGGGGCAGGGCGGTTTGGTGCCAATGGCCGCGGTCGTCGTCATCGCGGCCGGGATCGCCCTATTGCTCGGTACCTCCTATTCGTTGACGTCTGCCTCGGTGAGGACACCGGACGCCCCGCCGGCGACGCTTGTGGTCGCGGCCGGTCCCATAGCCTGGTCGCCGCAAAAAGTGTCCGATCTGCGCGCCAAGGGTCAGCCGATACTGGTGGATTTCAGCGCGTCTTGGTGCATAACCTGTCAGGTCAACGAAAAGGTGGCGCTGTCGACCGACGCGGTGAAGACAGCGCTGCGGACAACCGGAACGACCTACATGATCGCCGATTCCACCAACTACAATGCCGAGATCAACCGGGCCATGGCCGGGTTCGGCGCCAGCGGGCTTCCGCTCTATGTCGTCTATCCCGCCGATGGCCGGCCGCCGGTCATCCTGCCCCAGGTCCTGACCCGGCAGATGGTCGTCACGGCTTTGCAGTCGGCAGCCCATAAGGGGGCGCCGACCGGCTTGTGACCAGAACGATCAAAGCGCACAGCGAAGGTCTTGCCGAATCCGCCGAATGGCCGTCCCTCATGCGGCGCGCGCAGGCGGGCGACCAAGCGGCCTATGCGCTATTGCTGCGGGTATTGCTGCCGACGATCCGCGCCCGCGTCCGGCGCCGGATCTACGACGAGGCCCTGGTGGACGACGTGATTCAGGAGACCGTGCTGACCGTCCATCGCATGCGGCATACATACGACCCGTCGCGTCCGATGATGCCCTGGATCAGCGCCATCATCGCCGCGCGATCGATCGACGCTCTGCGCAAACGCGGTCGTGCGCAGTCGCGCGAAGTCTCCGACGATGACGCCCTGGCCCGGGCGGTCGATACGGGATCGAGCAAGGCGGCCGACACGTTCGCCGTCGACCAGGAAGTCAGGCGCCTGCTCGACCACCTCCCGCCCCGGCAACGCACCGTGGTCGAGTTGGTCAAGCTTCGCGAAATGAGCCTCGATGACGCCGCCGCCCATAGCCACACCTCCGTCGCCGCGATCAAGGCCCTCCTGCATCGCGCTTTTGAAACGCTCCGCAAACACAAGACCCACGACCATGGTTGATCACGAAGACCTCATTCAACACCTAGCCAGCGAGGCGTCCGCCGTCTCGCGGCCCTTGCCCGTCGCGGCGCGCGCCCTGGTCTGGGCGGTTCTCGCCGTCGCCGCCGGCCTGGCCGCGAGCCGCCTGATGCCGACGGCTCACCCGGACTGGTCGGCGCCCGGCGCCTATCTGTTCCTGGCCAATGCGGGTATTTCGTTTTTCCTGGGATTTGCCGGGCTCGCCTTCGCCTTCAGCACGAGCATCCCCGGGCGCGACCAGCGCGGCTTCGTGTGGATCCTGGCGATACTCCTGCTTTGGGTCGCGATAAATGCCGCGAGCATCCTCGCCTCCGCCGATCCGATCGGCGAGCTGGGCGAGGGGCGGTATTGTTTCCGCTTCGTCGCCCTGGCCGGCGCGCCGATGGTCGCCATCACCCTGCTCGCCCTGTGGCGCACCGGATCGTTACGGCCGGCGCAGACCCTGGGTGTCGCCGGCGCGGCCGTGGGATTCCTGGCCTTCGGGCTCCTGGCCTTTTGCCATCCGCCCGAGATGAGCGCCGTGGATTTCTTCATGCATCTCGTGGCCGCCGCCGCCCTGGCCCTGGTGACGATGCTGGCGGGCTGGCGGCTGGTTGCGGCCTAAGCCGGCGTGTCGATCGGCGCGATATGGGTGCGGATCCATGAAGCGAAGGCTTCGGCCGACAGTTCGCCATTGGCGACGACGCAGAAGCCGAGGAAGCAGGTGGTGTCGTCGGCGACCAGGCGATAGCCGTTGAGCGACAGGAACAGCTCGACCGCCAGCAGCGCGGTCGGCGTGCTGGCGTCGTAAAACAACTGGTCGTGCGCCAGGCCATAACCGTAGATCGCGGCCAGGCTGGCCAGGTCGGTCGACGAGCTTTCGCTCAGCACCTCGGCGCGCGCATAGAGCATTTTCAGCATACTCAATTCGCGCGTGGTGGTGCGCCCGCCATATTGGGTGACGATCTCGGCCTGAATCGCCTGGATGACGCCTTCGCGCAGCAGCTTGTAAGCCATGGATCTAGAGCACTTTCCGAAAAGCGTGACGCACTTTTCGGATTAAAAAGTGCGTCAAAACAATAAACTAGAGCGTCGATCCGATGCAATCAGATCGGAAAACGCTCTAGGACTTGGTCAGTTCATTGACGACGTTGCGGCGCTTCTTCATCAGCGTCCGCGCCGAGTCCATCTGTTCGGCAAACCCAGGATCGTAAGGGGTGACGCGAAAACCGTCGGGCGTGCTGACCAGGAAGATGCTGTCGCCCTTGTCGAGCTGCAACTTGCCCAGCAGGTCGCGTGGCAGGATGACCCCCAGCGAGTTGCCGATCTTGGTGACTTTCAGTTCCATAATGCCTCCGCGCCGTATTACGTATGTTGTGACGTGTATTGCGTCGAAGAGTCAAGTGTAGGCCGAAATGTCTAACCATGAGTTTTACAGCCGGTGAAACGATGATCGGCGCCATATGTAGGCGCCGGCATTGCCCTGGCCGGCCGGGATAAGCTAAGCCTATTCAATGTCCATTCCCGACTCAGTGCTGTCGCAAGAGCAGGTCGCCCACATCGTCACCGGCGTGTTGCGGTTGGGCCGGCGCCTGCGTGCCCAGCGTCCGGCCGACAGCGTATCCTTGTCCGCCCTGTCGCTGATGGCGACCTTGAACGAACACGGGCCGATGCCGGCGGCGCGGCTGGCCGAACTGCAGCGGCTGCAGCCGCAGTCCCTGACGCGGCTGATCCAGGATCTGGAGGGACGGGGCCTGATCGCGCGCGGGCCGGGGCCCGACCGGCGCACCTTGATGCTCAGCCTCACCGATGCCGGCCTGACGGCGTTCCGCTACGACATCGCCGCGCGGCACCGCTGGTTGCGCGATGAGATGGCGCGACGGCTGGATATCGACGACCAGGTGCTGCTGGCCATGGCGGCCAGCGTCATGCTGAAGCTGACGCGCGGCGAGCCTGAAGAGGGCGCCGGCGACTGATCGGCCCGATGGCCGTCTTCACTCATTTCGGGGTCGTGGCGTCGTCCAGATCGTTGTCGCTGCCGATCGCCTGGTACAGGTCAGCCAGATTGGTGGCGCGCAGGACCTGTAGAGTAATCAGGGATTGCTGCGCGGTGAAGAGCGTGCGTTCGGCGGTGAGCAGGGTCAGGTAGCTGTCGGTGCCGTTTTGATAGCGCGCCTGCGACAGCTTGAAGGCCGTTTCGGCCGCTTCGGTCGCCTGGGTCTGCGCGTCCAGCCGCTCGTCGATGCGGCCGCGCACCGCCAGGGCGTCGCTGACGTCCTTGAAGGCCGACTGGATCGATTTCTCGTATTGGGCCAGGGCGATGTCGCGGCTGGCCTTGGCCGAGCGGAGGCCGTTGATGTTGGCGCCGCCGGCGAAGATCGATTCGGCCGCCGAACCGCCAAAGGACCAGGTGCTGGTGCCGGCCTTGAACAGGCCGCTGAGGGCGCCGCTGCTCGATCCGGCGGCGTCCGTCAGGCCGATCGTCGGGAAGAAGGCGGCGCGCGCCGCGCCGATATCGGCATTGGCGGCCTTCAGGTCGTGTTCCGAGCTCAACACGTCGGGACGGCCCAACAGTACCTGCGACGGCAGGCCGACCGGCAGGTTGTCGGCGACCATGCCGCTCGTCAGGCCCTGCGGCAGCAAGTCGTCGCCGAGCGGCGCGCCGACCAGCAGAACCAGCGCGTCCTTGTCCTGATCGAGCTTGGTTTCGGCGGCGCCCACGACTTCGCGCGCCGTCTCGTACTCGGTCTTGAAGGTCGCGAGATCAAGGTCCGACACGGTGCCGATGCGTGCCTGGCCGGTGGCGATGTCGAATGTGTCCTTGTCGGTCTTTTCGGTCTGTTGCGCCAGGCGCAAGGCGTCGGCGTCGGAGGCATAGGTCAGCCACGCCGTGGCGGTCTCGCCGATCAGGCCGATTTCGACGGCGTTGCGGTTTTCCTGGGCGGCGAAAAAGGTTTCCAGCCCGGCGCGGCTGAGCGAACGGACCTTGCCGAAAATATCGATCTGCCAGGTCAGGCCAAGATCGGCGCTATAGCCGGTCGACGTGGCGGGCACGCCCTGGGCCGCGGCGGAGAGGTCGCTGATGTGCGTCCGCGCGCCGGCGAAGGTGCCGTCGACGCTGGGGAGCAGGCCGGCCCGGGTGACGCCGTATTCGGCGCGCGCCTTGGTGATATTGAGCGCGGCGACACGAAGGTCGCGATTGTTCGTCAGCGCCAGATCGATCGTCGCCTGCAGCTTGGGATCGAGGAACAGCGATTTCCACGACACCTGGGTATTCGCGTCGGGTGCGGTCGCTGGGCTGGTCGGCCAGGTGTCGGCGACGGGCAGGGCGCCGCGCTCGTACTTCGGCGCCAAGGTACAGGCGGCTATCGCCAGAAGCGACGGCATGAGCAGCGCAAGCGTGCGGACCGTTTTCATCATTTCGCGCCCTTCGGATGCTTGGCATCCTTTTTCCTTTTCTTCTCTTCGATGTCTTGCGGCAGATTGTCCAGACGGAAGAGCCGTTGCACGATGACGAAGAAAAGCGGCACGAAGAAGATGGCGAGGAAGGTCGCCGACAGAATGCCGCCGATCAGGCCGGTGCCGATGGCGTGCTGGGCGCCCGAACCGGCGCTGTTGGCGATGACCAGCGGCAGGATGCCGAAGGTGAAGGCCAGCGAGGTCATGATGATCGGCCGCAGACGGATGCGGACGGCTTCGAGGGTGGCGTCGACCATGGTGCGACCGTCTTCGTGCAGCAGCTTGGCGAATTCGACGATCAGGATGGCGTTCTTGGCCGACAGCCCCATGGTGGCCAGCAGGCCGACCTGGAAGTAGATGTCGTTGTTCAGCCCGCGCAGCATGGTCGCCGCCAGGGCCCCGAAAATGCCCAGCGGCACGACCAGGATGACGGCGAACGGGATGGCCCAGCTTTCGTACAGCGCGGCCAGCAGCAGGAAGACCACCAGCAGCGACAGGGCGTAGAGCGCCGGCGCCTGGGCGCCCGCCTCCTCTTCCTGGAGGCTGATGCCGGTCCATTCCATGCCGATCGAGCCCGGCAGTTGCGCCACCAGCTTTTCCATTTCCTTCATGGCGTCGCCGTTGGACTTGCCTTTTGCGGCATTGCCCTGAATTTCCATCGCACCGGAGCCGTTATAGCGCTGTAGCTGCGGCGGGCCGAAGGTCCACCTCGATTTGCCGAAGGTCGAGAACGGCACCATGGCGCCCGAACTGTTGCGAACGAACCAGCGATTGATGTCGTCAGGCCGGGTGCGGAACGGCGCATCGCCCTGGACATAGACGTGCTTGACGCGGCCGCGATCGACGAAGTCGTTGACGTAAAAGCCACCGAGCGCCGTCTGCAGCAGGGAATTGATGTCGGCGACCGAGACGCCTTCGGCGCCGGCGGCGGTCGTGTCGATATCGACGTGCAATTGTTGCGTATCGTCCTGGCCGTTATAGCGGACGCTGGTCAACAGCGGGTCGTGGTTGGCGGCGGCCAGCAGCTGTTGCTGCGCCGCTAGCAGGGTGTCGTGCCCGGCGCCGGAGGTGTCCTTGATTTCCAGGTCGAAGCCCGTGGCGTTGCCGAGTTCACGCACCGCCGGCGGCACGGTCGGAATGACCTGAGCGTTGTGGATCTTGGCGAAGGCGCCCTTGGCCCGGTCGACGACGGCGAAGACCTTCATGTCGTCGGCCGAGCGCAGCTTGAAGTCCTTCATGCGGCAGATGACCATGCCCTGGTTTTCGCCCTGGCCGGCGAAGTTGTAGCCGGCGATGGTGAAGATGTACTGCACCGCCTTGTCCTTGGCGTAGACATCCTGCACCTGTTTCAGCACGGCGCTGGTCTGGGCGGTCGTCGAGCCGACGGGTAGCTGCACGAGGGTCTGCAGCACGCCCTGGTCCTCGTCGGGCAGGAAGGCGGTCGGCAGGGCGATGGCCAGGACGATCATGGCGGCGATGATGCCGCCATAGACCAGCATGAACAGCATCGGCGCCTGGATGATGTATTTGACCGTCTTCTGGTAGCGGTGGGCGAACACCTGGAAGCCGCGGTTGAACCCCGAGAAGAAGCCCTTAACCTTGATCTCGTGCTCCGGTTCACCTTCCTTTTCGACGACGGCGCCTTCGCCTTCCTTGGGCCGGCGCAGCAGGGTGGCGCACAGCGGTGGGGTCAGAACCAGGGCGACGATGACCGACAGCACCATGGCCGACACCAGGGTCACGGAGAATTGGCGATAAATGATGCCCTGGGTGCCGCCGAAGAAGGCCATCGGCACGAACATGGCCGCCAGGACCGAGGCGACGCCGACCAGGGCGCCGGTGATCTCGTCCATCGACTTGCGCGTCGCTTCGACCGGATCGAGGCCTTCCTCGTGCATGACGCGCTCGACGTTTTCGACGACGACGATGGCGTCGTCGACCAGCAGGCCGATGGCCAGCACCAGGCCGAACATGGTCAAGGTGTTGATGGTGTAGCCGAAGGCCGCCAGCACGCCGAAGGTGCCGAGCAGAACGACGGGTACGGCGATGGCCGGAATCAGGGTGGCGCGCCAGCTTTGCAGGAAGACGAACATGACGACGAAGACGAGCGCGATGGCCTCGATCAGCGTCTTGACCACGTCCTCGATCGACAGCTTGACGAACTGCGTGGCGTCGTTGGGGATGGCGTACTTGACACCCGGCGGGAAGGTCGGTTCCAGCTGGTCGAGCAGGGCCTTGACCTTGTCGGCGGTCTTCAAAGCGTTGGCGCCGTTGGCCAGGGTGATCTGGATGCCGGCGGCCTGGTGGCCGTTCATCCGCGCGATGCTGCCATAGGTCAGTGGCCCGAGCTCGACGCGGCCGACGTCCGTCATGTAGACCGGCGTGCCGCCGGGATTGTTCTTGACGATGATTTTCTTGAACTGGTCGACCGTGGTCAACTGCGATTGGGCGGTGATGGTCGCGTTCAGCGAAATGTCGCCATTGGCCACCGGATCGGCGCCGATGGAGCCCGCCGCGACCTGGGTATTCTGCGCCTGGATCGCGCTGATCACGTCCTGCGGGGTCAAACTGTAGGAGGCCAGCCGGTCGGCATTGAGCCAGATGCGCATGGCGTAGGACGAACCGAAGATGCGCGTGTCGCCGACGCCGTCGATGCGCGACATCGGGTCCTGCATGTGTGAGGCGATCCAGTCGCCGATATCGTCGCCGCTCAAGCTGTCGTTATCGGTATACAAAGCGATCGACAACAGCGCCGTGCCGGCGGCCTTGGTCACGCGCAAGCCTTGCTGCTGCACCTGTTGCGGCAGGCGCGGCACGGCCTGTTGCACCTGGTTCTGCACCTGGACCTGGGCGAAATTCGGATCGGTGCCGGCTTCGAAGACCAGGGTCACCGTCGCCGTGCCCGCCGAACTCGACTGCGAGGTCATGTATTTGAGATGATCGAGCCCGGTCATCGACTGTTCGATCACCTGGGTCACCGAATCTTCGAGCGTCTTGGCCGACGCCCCCGGATAGGTCGCCGTCACGGTGACCTGGGGCAGGGCGATGCGCGGATACTGTTCGATCGGCAGGTTGAGGATCGACAGAATGCCCGCCAGCATGATCACGATGGCGATCACCCAGGCGAAGATGGGTCGGACGATGAAAAAGCGCGACAACATGATCTACGGCTGCGTGGTCGGAGCGGCGGGAAGGGTGCTTTGCGCCAGCGGCACCTGGGTGGCCTTGATGGCGCCGCCCGGCCTGAGGTGCATGGCGCCCTCGACGATGACCTTGTCGCCGGGCTTCAGTCCCGACTGAACTTGCCACAGCGCGCCGGTCATCTGGCCCATGGTGACGGGTTGGGCGTGCGCCTTGCCGTCGTCGCCGGCCAGCAGCACCGACGCATTGCCTTTCGGGTCGATGCTGACGCCGATTTGCGGGACGAGGATCGCCTGATCGACCTGACCCTTGACGATCTGGGCGCGGACGAACATCCCCGGCAGCAGCAGGCCGTCGGGATTGGCGAAGATGGCGCGCAAGGTCACCGACCCTGTCGACGGATCGACGGTGACGTCGGAAAATTGCAGGGTGCCCACCTCGGGATAGACCGTGCCGTCATCGAGCGTCAGCTTGACCGCCGCGGTCGGCGCCTTGGTCACCGCGCCGCTCATCAGCTGTTGCTTCAGCCGGATCAGGTCACTGGCCGACTGGGTAATGTCGACATAAATCTTGGAAATGTCCTGGATCGAGGCCAGGGCCGTCGTCTGGTCGGCGCCGACCAGGGCGCCGGGCGTGACCGCCGACTTGCCGATACGGCCGGTAATCGGGGCGATGACACGGGTGTAGTTGAGATTGATCTGCGCCGTCTCGACCGCGGCCTTTTGCTGCGCCAGCGTGGCGGCGGCCTGCTTTTCGGCGGCCTCGTCCTTGTCGTAATCGGCCTGGGCGATGGCGCGGATGGTGATCAACTGCTGGTCGCGGCCGAAATTGTTCTTGGCCAGGTCGAGGGCGGCTTCGGCCTGCTGCTGGTTGGCGACGGCGCTGTCATAGGCGGCCTGATAGGGCGCCGGATCGATCTGATAGAGCGACTGACCGGCGGTGACCATGCCGCCTTCGGTGAACTGGCGCGCCTTGATGATGCCGCCGACCTGCGGACGGACGTCGGCGTCGAGGAAGGCCGACGTGCGGCCGGCCAGATCCTGGGTGACGTTCAGCGGTTGAGTCTGGGCGACGATGTAGCCGACCGGCGAGGCGTGGGGTGCGGCGGGCGGGTCTTTTTTCTGGGCGCAGGCGGCCAGCGACACGGTGACGGCCAGAAAAAGAGGAGCCGTCAGGAAGGTGCATTTCATGATACTGGCCTCATATATACGATGGCTCAAACGCACCATCCCGGCTTTTCCGGCGCTATTCGCGTGCGATGACCACGAAATACGTATCGCAGCAGGCCGGTTCTGGTTTAACCGGCGGGTTCGACTTGGTTCAAGATATAATATGTCCCCGGCAATATTAAATTTGCGACACCCTGCGGGCGAATAACGGATCGTGACGTCGCGCAGGGAAAAAGGGTCATGTTGGCTTGCCTGTTCGGAGGCATCTGGTAATAGGCAGGGATGGGGGAGCGGGGGCGACTTCGGGCAGGGCGGGGACAGCATCGGGCGGAGTGGCCGTGACGGGAGCAAGATTTCTTCGATTGAAATTGAGGCTACGTAAATTTTTTAGATCCAAGAGGTTATCTGTGTCACTAACGAGTTCGGTCTGTTTGATCGCCAAAAACGAAGCGCCATATCTGGTCGAATGGATAGCCTATTACCGGGTACTCAAGTTCGATGAAGTGATCGTCTATGAGAATAATAGCGATGACAATTCAGCGGAGATTCTGCGGAAGCTTGCCGCGGCCGGAAAAGTGACCCACCGTCCATGGACGCTCGGGCGAAACGAATCGCCCCAGATTACGGCCTATACCGACGCCCTTACCCGCGCCAGGACCGACTGGATGCTTTTCGTCGATGCCGATGAATTCCTGGTATTGCATAATGCGGACACCGTCGGCGAATTCCTGACGCCGCTGAACGCGCGTGACGATGTCACGGCGGTTGGCGTCAATTGGCGCATATTCGGCGATTCCCATATGAGCGAGTCCGATGGGCGGCCGGTGATTGAGCGGTTCACCCTGGCGGCGGCACCGGACTTCGTCGTCAACAGTCACCTAAAGAGCTTTACGCGCGTGAGGGCGTTGCGGAATATAGTCCATATGCATGTTTGCGAGACGGCGGGAACCATGGTGCATCCGTCCGGCAAATTGCTTACCATGCCGAACTGGGGTCTGTCGGAAACCATCGAGCTGGATGTTGCTCAGGTCAATCACTACTACACGAAAACGGCCGCGGAATATCAAAAGAAGAAAGAACGCGGCCAGGGCGGCGCCGGTGAAAACAATCCAGAGATGAAGTATTGGTACAATGAAGAGTCATTTGTCGGGCACAATCGCAATGACATCGAGGATCGGTCCGCAATGCGCCTCTATGACCGTGTGCGCGCGGAAATGGACGAACTCAATGCCCTCGTGGCGGCGTAAGACGGTGTGACGATTGTGGGTGCCGAACTTCGCGCGACGATAACATGGTTCAAACGTGCCGTTTTGGCGGTACGCTGGGCTTTGCTCAGCCTTCCGGCCTGGGCCGCTTCCAGGCTTGCGGGCGGCAAACGGGATATCGTCATCAATCGCAAGACGTTCGACGCGCAATGGTATCTGATCAACAATCCCGATGTCGCCGAATACCAAGGCGATCCGTTCGATCATTTCCTGGATCACGGCGCGTATGAAGGCCGGCCAGGCCGGTTTTTCGATTCGTACTGGTACAGGCGTGTCAATCCGGACCTGCGCTACACCTATATGGACACCTGGGCGCACTACCAGCGTTTCGGCAGGGATGAGGGGCGTCGTGGCCGTTATTTCTATGTCAATGGCGTCGGCAATCGTGGCGACGAGGAGATCAAGCGCAGCTTCGACGAGTGGGCCGTCACCTATGACACGCTCGATGCGACGACCGTGCAGAACATACATGGGGCCATCAAGACCTTTGCGCTGAACCGGCCGTTCGACATCGTCATGAGGGTCGACGCCGCCGCGGACATCTACGCCGTCGAAAGGTCACTCGTTGCGATAAGAGACCAGATCTATTCGCAATTGAACTGCATTGTCGTCGTGCCCGACGATTCTCCGGACGCAATCGTCAAGGTCATCCGTCGCGTGATCGGTCAGGATGCGCGGTTTCGGAGTCTTGGTTTAAGCGGCCATCTGGGCGAGTCCGCCGGTTTCAATCTCGCGGCGAAAGAGACGTCGAGCGCGTTCATATGCTTTTTGACGACGCGAGATATCCTGGACCCCACCGCCCTTTTCTGGGTAGCGTTCAATTGCCTGGAGAATGGCAACGCCGCGATCGTCTACGCCGACGAAGATCGAATCGGCAAGAGCGACAAGCGCGCCGATCCCTACTTCAAATCCGAATTCAATTACGAATTGTTTTTGAGTCACAATATGTTGGGCGACTTTGTCGTCTACCGCCGCGATGTTTTCGACCGGGTGCGAGGTTTCGACGAGCTATTCACCGGGGACGTCAGTTATGACTTGGCCACGCGCGCGTTTGACGCCTTCGGAGATGCCGGTATTTGTCACGTGCCACGACTGTTGAACCACCTCTACGATCAGGCCCCGCCTGTGCCCTACGACATTGCGGTTATCGAGCGGCACCTTGAACGGCGCGGTCGGCGGGGCACGGTCATGCCGAATGCCGAAGCGGAAGGTTACGGCCGCGTCCGCTTTGACCTGCCCAAGACGAGGCCTCTGGTCAGTATCGTCATTCCTACCCGTGATCGGCTGGAACTGCTGCGCGTGGCGGTGAATTCGGTCCTTGAGAAAACGACCTATGCGCCCTTCGAAATTATTATCGTCGACAATGGCTCGGTCGAAGGGCCGACACTGGACTATTTCGATACGTTGCGTGACCCCCGCGTGCGGGTTCTGCGGGACGACCGGCCGTTCAATTTCTCCGCATTGAACAATGCGGCGGTAGGTGTTGCCGCCGGCGACTACATCTGCCTGATGAATAACGACATCGAAATCCTCACGCCCGACTGGCTCGAGGAAATGATGTCATTTGCTGTGCAGCCGGACGTGGGCTGCGTCGGCGCACGCCTGTGGTACCCGAACGGAACCCTGCAGCATGGTGGCGTGCTTGTGGGGTTTCATGGTGTCGCCGGCCACATGCACAAATTCCTGCCCCGTGGCGATTCCGGGTATGCGAACCGAGCCGTGTTGCATCAATCGCTCAGTGCCGTGACGGCGGCGGTCCTGCTGGTGAAGAAATCGATCTATCAGGCGATTGGCGGACTCGATGAAAGCCTTGCGGTGTCATTCAATGATGTCGACTTCTGTCTCAAGGTGCGAGACGCAGGCTATCGCAACGTCTACACCCCCTTTGCCGAGATGAATCACTATGAATCCGCGTCGCGCGGCGCCGAGGATTCCCCTGAGAAGAAGGCGCGTGAGACCTCGGAAATTACCATTATCAAATCGCGCTACGGCGACAGCTTGATGCGGGATCCGGCCTATAGTCCCAATTTGTCGCTTCTTCGCGAAGACCTGTCCTTCGCTTTTCCGCCCCGTGTCAAATCGATCGCCGAAATATTGATTGAGGCGCGATCGACCGAACGAAAACACGGCGTCAGCGAAAGTCAAAGCGTTCGGTAGCGCGGGATACGGAGGCGGGCATCCAGGGGTCGCTGGAAATCCTGTCCGGCCATTTCGCCGCAAAGGCGTCAAGTTCCGCCTGGCGGCGGGCGCGCTTCTGTGGATCATTATCCTGGCCGCGAGATTCACCCTCGTGATGAATGGCTTCGGCTTCGGCCGCGTAGGCGCTGAACCAGCCTTTGGATTGCAGTTTCAGGCACAGATCGACATCGTTGAGCGTCACGGGAAACGCAATTTCGTCGAAGCCGTCAACCGCATCGAACCGGGCGCGTGAAACGCATAGGAGCGCCCCCGTCACCGCGCTCCGCAAAGAGTCAAGACGCAGGCGGCTCACGTCCTGCTGGTCCGCGAACGCCAGGCCGCGCCACGGATGGCCGCATAATTGAGTCAGGCCGAGCGCTACGCCGCCGTGTTGCAGCCGTTTGTCGGGATAATACAAACGGCCGCCGACGGCGCCGACATCGTCCCGCACCGCCAAACGTATCATATTGGCCAGCCAGTCCGGCCGTATCAGTTCGATGTCGTTGTTCATGAAGACCAGGAACTCGGCCTTCGACGCCTGTGCCCCCAGATTGCAGAGCGCCGAAAAATTAAACGGCATGTCGGCGCGAACCACCTTGAGGCCGTGCCCCCGGTATTCATCGAAGAGAGCGAATGTTTCCGGCTCGACCGATCCGTTGTCGACCACGACGACCTCGTGAGGCCAGTCTGTCGCGCCGAAAAGGCCGGTCAGGGCAACACGCAGCAGGTCTGCTCGATCGCGGGTCGGGATGACGATCGCCGCGGGCACACGCGGGGGCGCCGCCACGTGGGCACTCGCGATGGGTATAGCCAGGTCGCGAAAAGACAGGGGAAAGCCGCTCACGGCAAAGCGCGGCTGCTGCGATTGCCAGCCGCCTTCGGCGACGAAGCCGGTCCGGATCGCAAAAGGCGTGGGATAGCCCTGGCGGTAGAGCAATGGATCGAAGGCGACATTAGCCGAGGGGTATTCGCCGACCCAGGCGTCGGAAATTACGACCGATACGTCTGGTTGACGGACAAAAATGTCGGCGAACGTCGCCAGTGCGTCCGGCGTGAGCTGCTCTGCGGCGCCGATGACGATTTCAGCATCGTGCGGTGCATCCGGGTCCAAGGTAAAGCGGCGGTAGGTCTGCGCGTCCAGTCCACGAATATTGTCCGCACCGGTGGGGCGGCGGATCAGGAAAACCGGGCCGTCAGGCGTTGCCGGCAGAAATCGGTGGCGACCGGACGCCATGCGCGCGAAGTCACGGCGCGCCAGAGGACCAAGGTGCAGTCCCGCGGCCGGTTGCGCGCGCATGCCGAAGCTGCCTTTTGGCTGCAGCGCGCGCTGCAGCGCTACGTATAGCTGTCGGGGGCTCGCGCCCGCGCGCAGTGCGGCCAGCGCCCGGCCGCAAAACAAGCGGAGACGTTTGATAAGCGGCAATACGGAAAGCACGATACGCGAGGCTGGGTAAATGCCTGGGCGCCCTCCGACCAGCAAACGCGCATGATAGATTCCGCCGCCCAGACGCACATAGGCCGGGGTCCCGCTCTCCGCCGAAAGCTCGATGGTCGTACGGTTCGTCGTGTCGGATAGTTCAAGACACGCGGCGCAATCCGGACCCTCGACCTCCAGCCAATACCATCCAGCCGGCAAGACCAAAGGCTCCAGCTCCAAGCCGGCCCACGGTTGCCGCACGACGAATCCGCCATCGGGGTGCCGGTCAATGCCATGCGAAGGACGCGCCGGATAGTTCAGGAGGTCAATCGGCAGGGCGGCACCTGTGCTCACGAAGCCTCCCGAGGCTTATGCGACGGCGCTCTTCAAACGGTTATTCGGGATATCCCAGTCTTCGATATCGCCAAAATACACCTGACTGCCGCCATCGAGAACCAACAGCTTATTGCACATCGACTCGATCAGCCCGTAATTGTGGCTGGCCAGGACGATGACCCGCGACCGCGTGAGAATGTCGTTCAAGCGTGCCGTCGCCTTGTCGAAAAATGACTTGTCGCCGGCGCCGATCCATTCATCCATGAGCAGGATATCGGGGTCGACGCTCGTGGCGACGCCGAAGATCAGGCGCGTCATCATGCCGGCCGAATAGGTCTTCAGCGGCAGGTCGATAAACTGGCCCAGGTCGGTGAACTCGATGATCTCGGCCATCTTGGCCTGGATCTGCCGGGTCGTATAGCCACGGATGCGGCCCATATTTATGAGGTTCTCGCGTCCGGTGAGTTCATAATCGACACCCAAGTTGATATCGATCATCGAAGAGACGCGGCCATTTACCCGGATATTTCCCTTGTCGGGCTCGTACACGCCAGCCAAGACCTTTAACAGGGTCGTCTTGCCCGCGCCGTTGTGTCCGATCAAGCCCAGACGATCGCCATCCTTGAGCGTAAAGGTGACGTTATTCAACGCGCCGACGTGGATGATGTCCTTGCCGTCACGCAGCAATTTCCCGCCCACCGCCAAGTTGGCCAGCGTGTTGCGCAGGGATTGTGCCCGGATGGAATAGATCGGGTAAGACAGGTTTACGCCGTGAAGCTCGATAATATTGTCGGCCATGAAATACTGTCCTTACATTATACCCAGAACGGGATGCGCCGGCGGAAGAGCGAGAAAACCATGAGCCAACCGAGACATCCGACGACACACAAGCAGATGCAATAAATCCAGCTTTCCCGGGTGGCCATTTGCCCCAATAGCGGTTGGCGCAGGATGTTGACCATATTGTAGAGGGGGTTGATCTTAGCGATCCAGGCCTTGGGGCCCAGCAGATTCACTTGCCAATATATCGGCGTCAGGAAGAAGAACAGCGTCGACAGACTTGGGAGCAGAAAACGCAGGTCGCGATAGCGCGCAGCTGCCATCCCCATGATACTGCCCCAGAAGAGCATCGACAAGATAATGACGATGAGGGCCGGCGCGAGCGTCCAGTTCGGCAAGGTGAGCGTGCCGTTGAAAGCCATGAATATGTAAAACACAACGAGATTGTGCCCGAAAAGCATAATCGTCCTGGCCACCGTTTCCAGCGAAAAATAGGTGAACGGGTAGGCGTGATTCTTGATGATGCCTCCAGAGGAGAGAAACATCTCGGGCGCTTCGGAAAGTATCCACAAACACATCGTGCCGCACAGGTTGCCAAGCATCGAATATGGCAGAAACGTCTTCAGGTCTTGGTGAAACAATGCCCCGAAAACAATGGTAACGGCGATGGACGTAAAAACGAAATTGCCCGCGATCCAGAGCGTGCCGAGGACGGTTCGTTTATATTTGGCGCTAAGAGAGTGATACGCTTGGTGCAACCAGACGGGATAGAGTGCGAGGCCGCCACGCACGTCCCTCAATGTCTTATTCATAAAGAAGCTCGTAAAAACGATTTCGGCGGGTTCCGAACCCCCCCAACCGAACGGGTTCCGTGCATGCCTTTAAACAAATAAGCGGAGCCGAACAAGTCCCATAAAAGCTTGACGCGCACCTTTAAGGTGAATGTCGTGGACGCCCCATCCCGCCGCGTGGCCGGAGTTGCGATTGCCCGTCGGAGGTGTGTAGAAATTGCTTGCATGGCAACGCGTTTTGACGCTATTCCGCCACAATTGGCCTGTTAATCAAGGTTGGTGCGGCGCCGCTCTCGAGGTAAAATTCCTGACTCGATGAGTATAGGCATTCGGTTGATAAATAGAAGTCTGAATTTGTACGGATGCCGTGATATTCATTATAAGGTTACCTGGACCTGAGTTATGAAGAATTGTCTTGTTATTGGCGGCTCAGGCTTTATCGGGCGTAATCTCGTCCTCGAACTTGCCAAAAGGGAGTACAAGGTTTCGGGGTTTAGCAACGTCGCCCCGCCCGGGGACTTCAACCGGCGGTTTGACTGGCATCTGGGCGATTTCGCTGACCCGACGGCTGTTGCGGCGGCTGTGGATGGAATGGATGTCGTCTTTCATCTGGTGTCCACCTCGGTGCCGGGAACGGCGCAGGCGAATATCGCGGCTGACATAGATAACAACGTCAAGGCATCCGTGCAGTTCATGGATATTTGTTCCCGCCACAAGGTGGGCAGGGTTGTATTTATCTCGTCGGGTGGAACTGTGTACGGCCCGGACGTCGCCGTTCCGATATCCGAGGACGCGCCGACCAATCCGATCTCGGCCTATGGCGTCACCAAGCTCAGTATCGAAAAATATTTCTATATGTACGCTCATACGCAGGGCCTGAGGAGCACCGTCGTTCGATTGTCGAATCCCTACGGGCCCAATCAGGATGCGGGAAAAATCCAGGGTGTCATTCCCATCTTTCTGCGCAAGATCCTCAATGGGGAGACGATCTGTATATGGGGTGACGGCAGTGTCGTGCGGGACTACATCCATATCGATGATGTTAACGACGCCCTGCTCAGGGTAGCGGCCGAGGACGCGCCGTTTTCCCTTTACAACATTGGGTCTGGAGTAGGACACAGCCTCTTGGAGGTTATCGAGCAGATCGCCGCGATTTGCGGAAAGACCCCCGTCGTAAAGTTCATGCCGGCGCGCGGTTTCGACGTGCCGTCGAACATCCTCGATATCCGTCGTGCGAGGCACATGCTGGGATGGGCGCCGCGAATAAATCTGCATGCCGGCATCGAAATGACCCATAGGGGGATGACGGTCGACTGAACGTCGCACCGCGCGGAACACCCGCTTCCAATCGCGGCGGGATCAGATCAGCGATGTGAAACATCGGCCGGTGAAGCTGGTCCGAAAGATCGATTGAGTCGGCCGTGAACAACAGCCAGGCTATTGATTTGGCGAGATAATTCTGACGCTTTAAATAATCGCGATTGCCAGAAAAGGGCCTCTCCGGATGGGTTTTCTTGCAATTGACGATCGGCTTTCGGCATGATTCCATCGTCAATATTTCGGCCGTGGGAGTGTGAATCGTGCGTCCCAAAGAGCGTCG
>OUWB010004290.1_pt1 | contig 21925 bp, 22 predicted proteins | sample 1779821 | NCBI WGS metagenome assembly OUWB01 (sample SAMEA3914806, study PRJEB12502) | metagenome | biome: forest; material: soil | place: Canada | collected 2011-08-03 | depth 0.1 m
TCACCTCGACAGGACTTTAGCAAGGTTAATTTTCATACAGATTGATTAAGAATTCTTGAATCGGGACATATCGAACGGTCGTGCCCCATTGGCCACAGCACGAAACTTGCAAGGGGCTGCAGGCCTAACTGAAGGGAATGCGTGTTGCGCCAATCACGAAAAAATTGTTATACCCGGGGTCAAGACTTACCGAGTTTGGACGCGATGTCGTTAATTGTCTGCCGCGATTGGACAAATTGACTAACGGACGAATTTCATGGAAGGCCGGGTGACTCGTGCTTTTTCCTGAATGTCACGATTTACTTAGGTTGCCGGTGCCTCGCGTAGGGCGGCCAGCCACTCATAAAAGTCGGGACATCAGGACAGGCTCAGAACGCGAATCGCGCTAGTAACGTGACGGTGACATTAAGCCTTCGCCCAGTGTACTGGTTCGCCGAAGCGGATCATCGTTAAGCGTTCCCCGCGGGGAAGCTAAAAGTTAAATAGACAAGGCGCTTGCTGCGCCGCCTCGCGACGGAAGAGCAATCTTGCGAGGCCGTGAGCGGCACAGAGTTTTAAATATCAGCTGCTAATCGCCCGCTTCGTCGATGGGCGGGAAATTATCCTAGAGGATTAGATGAACAAACGCGAACTATACTTTGCCATGGCTTCGACCACCCTCGCCGCGGCGTTTGGCGCGGGGCAATCCCAGGCTCAAGACATTGATAGCAACTTCAACCGCAACACATCGGTCTCCGTTACGGACCGCGCAAACCAGAACAATCCGTCGGAAGGCATTCCGGTCGGCTCTTTCCTGTTGTTCCCAACACTCGGCGCGGCCGCTGGGTACAATGACAACGTCTTCTACGTCGATACGGGAAAGCAAAGTGACTCGTTCCTGGAATTGACCCCTGAAGTGGACATTCGGTCGCAGTGGACCCGTAATTCGCTGTCCGCAGGGATCAAAGGCGATTTCGTCGACTACTCGAAGTTTTCGTCCCAGAACCAAGCGGACTGGAGCGCATACGCCGATGGCCGGTACGATGTGTCTTCGCAGGTCAACGTGATTGCCAATGTGACACATTCCCATACCTACGAGGGCCTGGATAGCACCGGGGCCGACCTCACTGAATTGCAGCCTGTGCAATATGACACAAATTCCGGCGAACTTGGCGTCGTTCTAACCGGAAACAGACTGCGCTTCACCGGCACCTATCAGGCAAGCGAGGACGACTTCCAGAACGTACGCTCCTCTGGCCCCGGGGGCATTGACGTTGAGACCATTCGCAACGATCGCAACCAATCGTATTCCGGCCGTCTCGATTATGCCCTGAGTCCAGATATCTCCATTTACGGGACGGCGATCGGCAATCAGCATCAGTACCCGAATTTGGTCGGCTACAACTCGACTGGCTCAACCTTCGCGATCGGCTCGAGTTTTGACCTGAACCACTTGATGCGCGGCCACATCGAGATCGGCGACACGTCGCAAAACTATTCAAGCGCTTCGGTTGGTAAGCAAACGAGCGGCTACTTCAACGGGTCCGTCGAGTGGTTCCCGACGGAACTTACGACCGTTACCGGGACGGCGAATAGAAGCATTTACGACACGCCTTACCTCGGCGACACGGCCACATCGATCGACACGACAGGCTCCCTGGCGGTTGATCACGAACTGCTTCGCAACCTGATCCTCTCGGGCAAGATTTCCGAATCCCAGTACCAATACAAAGGAATCAGCCGCAACGACCGAGTTGGCACTATTACTGCTGGGGCGAAATATTACGTTAACCGCCACGTCTATATCAGTGCTGCCTATGCCAATGAAAAGTACACATCGACCGGTGCACAGGCTTATCGCAACTTCACCGACAACACGTTTAGGGTAACTTTAGGTTTTAGATATTAAACTGCGGGTCAAGTAATATTTTGGTTGGGGAATTAGGTTAGACGCAATGTCTGAACACATTATTCATTCTGACGAGGACAACTCGCTCGGACTCGAGTCGATTTTTTCCGATTTGAGACGGTACGCGGTCCTCTTCGTTGTCGTTTTCGCCGCGGTCTTCGCCGTGGTTTTCGTAGCTATGTATGCGAAAACACCGACATATACCTCCACGGCGAGCCTGATGATAAATCAGGCCAACCAACAACAAATCCCTGGCCAAAATGAACAGGCAACGCCTGTCGACACAGCGGCGATCGATTCAGAGGTTGAGCTGATTAAGTCGAACGCGGTTGCTGATCGTGTCGTCAAACAGCTTCATCTTGACGGCGATCCCGAGTTTAACGGCTCTGCCGCTGCCCACGGAACGATCGGGCAACTGAAAGCGATGTTGCACATTGGTGGCGACCAGAATCCGGATGCCGCCGCCGGCGGATCGCCGCTGGCCGCCCAACTTAAGGAGCAGTCCCTCGTAAACGCCGTGCTATCGAAGCTGAATGTCCAGCGTGTCGGGACGACCAATATCATCAAGGTCACCTTCACCAGCACGTCGAAGACGAAGGCAGCGCTTCTCGCTAATACCTGGGCGCAAGCTTATATTCAGGACAAGGATGACAGCTACCAAGCGGCCAATTCGCAAGCGAATGGCTGGCTGAGCTCGCGCATAGATGATCTGCGCAAGCAGGTCGAGGACGCGGACCGGCAGGTGCAGGAATATAAGATCGCCCACAACCTCTTAAGCGCGGACGGTGCCACGCTGACGGAGCAGGAGATTTCCGATCTCAACAAGCAACTGGCCTCGGTGAAGGTGGATCAGGCTGAGAGTTCGGCACGCCTCTCAACCGCGCAAAGCCAACTGAACAACGGTTCTAATGGCGGCGACGTTGGCGAAGCCTTGAATTCCCCCGTCATCTCTGGCCTGCGCGCTCAGGCCGCTCAGATTTCAAGCCATCTCGCAGAACTTCAGGGTCGTTATGGCCCCATGCATCCTGAGGTCATAAAGGCCAAAAATCAGCTGGCCGATATCAATGCGCAAATCGACGCTGAAATTAAGCGCATTATGTCGAACCTCGACGCACAAAATCGCATCCAAGAGCAGCGAACCGGGTCCTTGGAAGGCTCGGTCAACCACGCCCAAGCAGAGCTGGTCGGCAATTCGAAGGCCATGGTCAAGCTCAATGAGCTGGTGCTTAACGCCCAATCCGCCCGCCAGATCTACGAAAGCTATCTTGACCGGTTCAAGCAAACGGTGACGCAATCTGGCGCACAGATGAGCAATGCGTCAATCGTTGCCGACGGAAAGGTGGCGACGGGCCCCTCTTCGCCGCAACTGGCCCTGTCTTTGTTGTTTGCATTCGCCGCAGCGAGTGTCGTTTCGGGCGGGACGGTCGCCGGCCGTCGCGCTCTGGATTCAGGTTTGACGACAAGCCAGGACGTTGAGCGTCAACTTCACACGAAGTTCATGGGCAGCATCCTCACCCTTCGGTCGACCCTGAACCAGAAACTTGCGTCCAACTTGAAGCCGCATCAGTACCTGATGCAGAAATCGCTCTCGGTCTTTGCGGAAGGCTTCCGCAATATGAGGACCTCGATTCTCTATTCGGAACAGGGTGATAAGCCGAAGGTTGTTGCTATTACCTCCGCCTTGCCCGGCGAAGGCAAGACGACGACATCGGTATGTTTGGCTGCGACGATCAAGATGGCAGGGGACAGCGTCATCGTCGTTGACTGCGACCTTCGCAAGCGATCCGTGAATTCGGTCTTCGGCAATGCTCCCGCGAAAACGGGTCTGGTGGAGCTTCTCGGTGACTTGTCGCTGCTCGACGAGACGATCCGGACGGACGAAACGACGGGTGTTGCTTACATCCCGCTGTCCGATGGTGAGGTCACTCGGCAGGACATTTTCAGCATGCCTGAATTCGACCAGCTTCTGGTCAAATTGAAAGAGAAGTTTGAGTTTGTTATCCTCGACTCGGCACCGGTTCTTCCCGTCGCGGATACCCGTATCCTTGCTCGCAAAGCTGATTTTGTCGTCATGCTTGCGCGCTGGAGGCATACGCCAACCGCCGCGGTGAAGGCAGCGATGAGCATACTTGGATCTTCCAACGTCGATGTGCCGGGCGTTGTGCTGACGCAGGTAGATCTGAAAAAGCAGAGCAAATTCGGCTTTGGCGACGCAAGCTACTATTACAAGTCTTATAAAAGCTATTATCACGCTAGCTAAGACATCAACGGCGCGGGACCACGGTCTCGCGCCGTTCTCGTTTTTGCGTCTTGATCACCACAGATGGCGTCTACGAAGTTGGAGAGAGGTAAATCCGCTGTCCCAGACGGTCTGTCGGGACGATTCATAGCGGCGAGGTGCCCCCCAGCGACCTAATCCACCCCATCGCTTACGGACAATTACCATTTTCGGGTAGGGTGTTCGCAGGGAAGAATGTCCCGGCAACGCGCAATTTGCCCGGCTACTTTCGCGATATTTCACACGTATGTCCTGTGCCAGTGCGGATGCGAGTTGACCTAGGGTTGCCGGTAACTGGTAGTCACCCGCCCTAGGCACGCATACTACATCCTGATCAGGCGGCCCCGGTTCGACGGGGCAGGCGTTCGCCTTGCAACGGCACGGGTAGGATCTCGTCATAGATCGCGTCTACGTCCTTGCGCACGCGCGAAATGGTAAAACGGTCCGTGTCCTTGCGCGCGGCTTGACGGTAGGTTTCAATCTTTGCCGGGTCTTCGAGAAGAGACGAAATGGCAGCAGCCAGCTGTTCCGGCGCGCGCGGGGGAATGAGAATACCTGCACGACCATGGTCGAGCATTTCGGGAATTCCATCAACGTTTGTCGCCACGATCGCCAGACCGGCGCGGCGGGCCTCCGCGATCACCAGGGGCCCAGGATCCGCATGTGAGGCGAGCACAAATATGTCGCAGCTGTAGAGATAAGGTCGTGGATCGTCGAGGAAACCGAGGAAATGAACCACATCACCGACACCTAACTGAACCGCAAGAGCTTGATATTCCTCGAGCGAAGGCCCCTCCCCCAAAAGATACAAATGGGCTTCGCCAAACGTTCTATGCACAACCTCAAATGCGGTAATGAGATCCGCTACACCCTTACGGTGATGCATTCCACAAACGGAAAGGATCGCTGGATGATCTACTTTTTGGGGCGAGAAGGTTTCCGGAAGGCGAGGCGACTCTACGGAGCCATTGAGCACGACCCTTGACCGCGATGGCGAGACACCGCGGGCAACCATTGCCTTAGCGCCCGTCTTGCTGACGGAAATCACGCGATCGGCCAGTCCCATGATCCAAACGGCCCAATCGAATTCATTATGGACCGTCGTAACAATCTTTAAGCCAAAAAGCCGCAGGGGTTGCAGCGCGATGTTGTGAGCCGCCATGTGGACGTGGACGATATCCGGCCTAAACTTAGCGACGGTAGCATAGAGATGGGCGACGGCGCTTGTGAAGGCAAACGGCACAAAGCCTTGATGCGGGCGCGGCACAAAAAAGTGCTTCACCCCGTACCCCTCCATCAGGGGCACGAAATCACCACCGGACGATGCAAAAGCCACTTCATGACCGCCCCGGGCCTGAGTACAAGCCAAATCAACGGCAACATTCACGTTCCCGTTTGCTTTTCCGCAGTGGTTCGAAATGTGCAATACTCGCATATAAATCCCTTTTTGATCCATTTACTTCAACAAGATAAGAAGGATCAAGACAATCGTTAACCAATAGACTTAATTCGGCCGTTCGCGAATTTATTCTCAGGAGAAGGCTTTGCGTTATTTACTATGGGTGATATAAATGAAAAGATTGTGTCAGGGTATAGCAAGAAACTCATTAGCCGCAAATATAAACAGGAGCTGGTAGGTAAAATGGTGGCAGATTCTGACGTGCGGTCCAAGGCCGTTAATGTTCACGCCGAGACAGTTGGCGCATCGGCAGCAAGTTTGATGCCGGAGTTGTCGGAGACGCAGATTGAACAGATCGTAGCCGACATCAATCGCAGTGGGTATGGAGTCGTCGAGAATTTCTTATCCCCGCAGACCGTTTCTTCGCTGCAGGACTTTATATCGACGTCCGTCGAGCGCGGCGGCAATCAATATCTCGGCCTTATCGGCAAGGAAGCGGTTCAATCGACCGCGTTGGAGATGCTGAGCGACTCCCCCGCTTTCAATCGCCTAATGCATCGCGTCTACGAATTTGGTATGAAAAAACCAGCACCAAGTCAGAGCCTTTATCAGGTGGTTCGCTGCCTCAAGGGGGAATCCGGGCTCGTGCATTCCTACTATTTCCATTACGATTCCTACATCGTGACCGCCCTCATCCCCATACACATTCCGACAAGCGGACAGACCGGCGATCTCGTTATGTCTTTAAAGCGGCGCCCTTTCCGTTCGTCCTATGTTCGCAACCTTGTCGACAAGGTTTTGATCAACAATAAGTTCACCCAAAAAATGCTCAAGGGCTTCGCCATTAGCGAGACTCACGGCTTCAGGAAGGTGAAGATGATCCCTGGGAATATATATTTCTTCTGGGGCTACAACACGGTTCACGCCAACGAACCGTGCGATATCAATCAGATTCGCGCGACGGCCCTGTTCCACTTCGGCGATCCTTATACCAATGTCGGGTTACGTAAGATCACTGGCAGGGCGCAAATCCGGGCTGAAGCCGCGGCAGAAGCGGCCGTCGAAGCCTAAGCAAACCCGGCCCGTCACGAGCGATCCCGAACGCTCATAAACAGACGAGCGCCTTGCGGTACCGACGCCGTTCGGACACCAAGGCGCTCATTTTGTCTGTGGCGACGCAGTCAGGATAGGCTCGACGTGGAGAGATGGCCGCTCGACGGGGCGTAGGCTGCTGCGAAAAACTCTGAGCTGAAACCGCCTCAATTCAAGCAGCCACTTACCTTCAGATGATCTGCAAGTCTGACTGCGATAGAAACGGCCATCAGGGTAGGATTGGCGTGTCCTGAGGTCGGGAAGACAGAACTTCCCGCGACAAACAAACCCTTTGCATCGTGAACTTCGCAATTGATATCGACGACGCCCGATCTGGGATTATGAGACATGCGTGTGGTGCCACATGTGTGCCCCATGTCGATAATGGCGGCCTCGGCAGGGGCGCCGCGGGTCACCCAATCTTCCATTACGGGCTCGGGGAGCCCCATTCCGGGCAATTCAGTCGCGACCGCACGCGCCAGGTACAGCAGGGAATGAAGCTCGTCCTCTCTGACATTCCAGGACGCGACCGCCCGCGGCATGCCCAAAGCATCTGTTCTCTTGGAAAGCGTAATCCGGTTTTCGGCATAGGGGGGCTGCTCAATGATCGCGTCGATAAGCAAACCCTTGAGCTTGTGAGGCAGACCCCGGCTCTGAAATTCTGATACGGCAAGACCCGGATTGAATTTCAGCACCGTGTTGACGACTGCGGATTTAACGGCTTGCGGAAGGAGACGGCTCCCCAGAAGCTTTACGCCGGCTCCCTTTATCAGCAGGCCTGGGCTTTTCACTATGGCCAGGGTATCCATCAGAGCGTTTGACGAACGCCCTCTCAAAAGCCGTTTCGTTGCGTCCCACGGGTCGTCTGGAGCTCTATCCTCGAGAATGTAGCCCGCACAATTGAGCAGGTTTTGCTTACGCTGAACGGCGTCAGTGAGGCGCATTCCGTGCTGATACATATGAACGTCTCGAGAACCCCTTACGCCGTAAAACCCAAACGCTTTGACTACAGCATTCGCTTCCTTTTTGGCCACGTATCCGAGACGGACGCCTAGGTGGTCCATGAGGTATCGGCCCACCTGGTCGTGGCTGTTTCCCACGCCATTTGGCATGACCCGATTGGAGGCGAGGAGCAGCCTGGCGTTTTCGATACCGCCCGTCGCCAGGATGCAGCATTTCCCACCCACCGTGCGTTTCTGTCCGGAAAGCGCGGAAACCTCCAGACTTTGGAAACGCCCCGTTTGCGGATCCGTATTGATGTGGGTCACGGTCGCGTCCATCAGGAGGCGAGTGTTCTTGGCATGCTCGGCCACGAAATCGGGGCCAAACCGCATGACGTCCATCTTGTCACGTCTGGAGCGTGAGAATTGCCAAAAGAATGACTCCAGGCTGTTCGCGCCAGAAAACCGGATGGCTGGAATTCCGGCGAGGTCGAAAAGGCCGTGGTCGTACCGGTTCGGCCCAAGATTGAGATGGATGGCCGCCCGATCAAAATACTCTGTGAGGGTATCGCGCTCTATCGGCCAGCCGGACCTTGGCACCCAAGGCCTGTCTTCGAAATCGATTTGGTCAAATAGTGCGGACTTACCCGCCCAAGCATGACTTGACCCGCCCAAAACCCGGCACCGGAGGCCGTAACTCTGAGCTTCATGAGACCACATTTTGGCGCCCGACCCATGGAAACTGGCCCTGCGGGCAACGGCGGCCTCCCCAAGCGGACTGCCGCTGCTTTCAAGCGTCAGAAGGTCATTGTAGCTTTCTTGCTCATCCTCGATGCCACTCTCCAGGACCAACACACGATACCCGCTGCCAAAGAATTCGCGCGCGATCGTGAGGCCGACCGGACCACTGCCAACAATTATCAGATCGGCGTCCAATGACTCGCCGGTATCCAATGCTGACAATTTGTCAATCTGCATCCGTATCCTCGCATCTCACCGTCCCTCGCGCTTCGATGCACAGGTGGATCAATCTCTTTCGGGCGTCACAATGTGGTAAGATATTAAAATAGCCATCTCAAGTTCATACAACCTCGAGCACGGTTCGCCGAAGCGTTCTCGTGTCTACTGGTCGCCATAATAGGGCGCAGCCTTATCGAGGCAAGGCCGGTACTGCATACTCCTCACCATTTGCCTGGTCACCCAGACCATAAATTTGGGAGGTGCCAAACTACGCGTGAAGCCGTGATTACCCACCGGATGGCGTAACCAGCCAAGCGTAGCAAGAAAGGTTGTTGAAAAACGCCCGTTCGTCCTTCGACCGCGCGTCGTCAGTCCGCCGAAGCTGATGAGAACCTTGTGCACGCCATTATAGGGCTTCAAGAACTCGTCCTGCTCCTGTTGCGCCGACGAGACTCCGGTCTTCTTTATCATCGCATGCAGCGCCCCACCCACAGCCCGGGTGTGCTTGACCTGGACGGCGTCGATAATCGCCACGGCCGTTGCCGGATCGGAGGTAAACCGGTTCCATACGAAATCGATGCCGAATCCCGTCCGTGCCTTCTCGAAAAGCGGGAGCAGCCTTATGAAAACCTCACGTGAAACCAACGGAACCATCAACTCAACGAAGTTGACATTTCGATATTGAAAATTGGAGTTGTGCAGCGTGATGAGGTGCGAGCAATAGCTTCCTCGCTTAAGGCTTGGCTGAGCCAGCTCAAAGTTGTTGTCGCCGGCAATTTGAAAGAGCCGGTTTAGGGATTCAGGATCCGCGGCAATGTCATCGTCCGGAAACCAAAAATAGTCATACTTTTCAAGTATTTCTGGATTTGACTTGCAGAAGTTATATATGCCGTCCCATTTGCCACCCTTGTAGCGATGGACATATTTGGCCTCGGGGAATTGAGCGTCAGGGTCGTTACCGAAATAGCTCGCCGCAAGATCCCACCTGCTGTCCTGATTGCGCCAAGGACGATGCAATGACTGATCGCCACAGCGCAGAATGACCAGCACAGATTTATCAACCATTTCTCACCCGAAACGAGATTTCCGTAAATTTTCACCATTTGGACAATTCAACTCAGGAACTATCCTGGCAACAACGTAAATAAAGTGCTCACGCCTCTAAATAATAGCGTTATAAATCAACTTGCAAGTTTTGACCAGACCTGTCCGAAAGGACGGGGCAGCACTTTCTACGTCGCAGCTGTGGGCAGACGATAAGGAACTCAGGCCGCCCCACGCGCTAAACAGGTTATGAGGCCGATCCGCGCTGTATCCGGTTTACGGGTGTAGCGGGCGTATTGTCCGCCCTCACCAAGGGGGCGCGACTTTCCTTATAGGCCAATCTCGGAGCGGCTCCCTCGCCAGCCAATAGCCTAGCCATGAAGGTCCGAAGCTTGGAAACGAAAACCGAGCGCTCGAAACCCATCGCCCAGTCCCTCAAAGCCTGGGGCGAGAATTCGTGATGGGTTAGTTCCATGCGTTCGACCGCAGCCATCAGACTTTCGGTCGTTTGCTCGTGGAATAATATACCGGTTTTGCCGTCCTTGACTGTTTCGAGAGCACCGCCTCGAGCAAATGCAATGACAGGCCTGCCACTGGCCATGGCTTCGAGAGGCACGATGCCGAAGTCCTCGACGCCGGGAAAAACGAGTGCGCGGCATCGCGACAAATAACCACCTAGGGCTGCGTCATCGACACTGCCCACGAACTTAATATTCGGTCCTGCTGCTCGCTTTAAGGACCGTGACGCGCCGGCGCCGACAACAACAAGCCTCTTTCCGTTTCGGGTAAAGGCCTCTATCGCAATCTCGATCTTTTTATAGGGCGTAATCTGACCGCAGCACAGGTAGTAGTCATCCGCTTCATCGGAGATGGCAAATCGCGTTACGTTGACCGGCGGATTGATAATGGTCGATTCCCGACGGTAGTAGCGGGCAATTCGTTTTTGCACATATTCCGAATTGGCGATGAAATGGTCGACGCGGGCCGAGGTCGTCACGTCCCATACCCGAAGGCCAGGGAAGAACACCTTCATGGCCAAACGCGAGATCGGCCCCGCACTTTGGTAATATTGGGGATAAAGATCCCAAATGTAGCGCATTGGGGAATGGCAATAACAGACGTGCATCGCGTCCGGCCGCGTAACAATACCCTTTGCCGGGCCCGCTTCCGAGGAAATAACGAGATCATAAGGGGTAAGGTCAAAAGACTCCAAAGCCATGGGCATCAACGGCAACATCTTTTGATAGTGCTTCACGCCTCCCATTCTTTGCAAAAATGAGGTCGTGATTTTGTGCTTCTTCAGCGTTGGCGAGAGCTTATCAGAATCGGCAACCAGCGTGAAAATATCTGCGTCGGGATAGAGCTCACAGAAGGCCTCTAAAACCTTCTCGCCCCCTCGCATACTGGTGAGCCAATAGTGCACTAGGGCTACTTTCATGCGTTTTGCATACCTTAAAGAATCCGCCGTATCCGGACTTTTTTCTCACATTACACTTAGCAAAAAAGTCCAGATTTTTGGTAAACATTCCGAATTTTCTCGCAGCGCTAAGAGGCCGGCCAATTCTGGCTAGATCTTAGACCAATTGTGACGCTACGTCGTGAAAACGCAAGTCGTTCCACTTTACCGTGCCGAGAATCTCAAGCGTCATGGCAAACTAGACACAGCAAGACTCGCTGCAGCTTTTGCAATTTAAGGACAATATTATCGCCCTGCAATCTGCTCAAAGTTTTACGCCCCTCTCAAGATACGCCTACGCAGCGCGAGGAACGCCACTACATCTATTGGTACAGATAAAACTGGAACACAATTCGAGCGGCCTTGGGCGAAAGACTACTCCCGCGTCTCGGTGAGCTTCACAGGCCCACGTGGCAACTTGCGGCTTTGACACTCACACGAATAGCCAAGACTCTGGGATTCGCAGCGAATCATTCAAGTTTGTCACAATTTAACCATGGCTTTCAACGCCTATTTAACCGTGCGCGTGTATTCCTCACCGCAGAGGTGCAGAAACATGCCATTGCCGTCAGCGAAATCTGAATATCAAGTCGCTCTTGCTGCCGCGATCGAGGGCCGCACGAATGAAGCCCAGCCGCGCCTGGCCGCTGTGGATGATAAGACCGCACCCTTAAATATTCCCTCTCCGGTGCAAGGTCTTCAGACAGCCCTGGCCCAAGCCTTCTCGGAACCCGAGATGGCTCAGTCTGAGATTCAGCGCGGCGCGTTTGCCGTTGGCATCTTCGGGGCTGTGGCTTTTAGCGGCTTGGTGTGGACCGCCTTGTTTTTCGCGGCCAAAATCCTTTAAAACTCCAGTTCGGTTTCGGTGACGAAGTCTGCGCCGAACCCGGCCGCCACTGCGCACACCATAAGCGCGTGTGTTGTGCGCTTGCTGCTGGCCTTTTGCTTCCTCAATTGCGATACCGCAAGGCCGCTTGTCAGGCGGCCCATCCAAGGCGAGCGCAAGAGCCAAGCGCGTTTTGCCAGCCCCCAAATGCCGCTGTAGCTTTATTTTGCATCATTTTTTTCATAGTGACGGTGCCCACCTTGGGGCACGATGCTGCAGCGGGACCGAACGATCTTAATAGGATCCCTTTTGGGTGAGAACAGCTGGGATCGTTACGACGAGAATGTAGATGTAGAGGCGCACGGAGCGTTGACGAGCGAATAGCCGATCCATCGCGACACGACGCTTATATGTAACGTCATTGCGGCCCATGACTTGCCACAGACCAGTGATGCCAGGCGGGACCGAGGTATAGTGGGCGAAGGAAGAGCCATATTTGTGAACTTCGGCCTGAATGATCGGTCGCGGTCCGACGAGGCTCATATCGCCGCGCAAAACGTTCACCAGCTGAGGAAATTCATCAAGGCTGGTCTTGCGCAGAAAACGTCCAAGTGGCGTGACGCGAGGGTCGTTTCGCAGCTTATGATCCGCTTCCCATTCAGCCAGGGCTGCAGCGTCGATGCGCAGGAGACGGTTGAGAAAACGGTCCGCCTCAACGTGCATGCTGCGAAATTTGAAGCATTTAAAGCCACGACCGTTGAGCCCGATCCGGTCCTGGATGAAAAAGACCGGACCATTATCCTGCATCCATACGGCCAACGCCACCACCCCTAGGGCCGGAGCCAGGGCCACGAGCGCAATAAAACTGATGATGATATCCAAGAGACGGATACTGAAATCACGCAGATTGAGCTTGGCCTTCCGCTGAGGGCCCTCGGCAGACCTGCCTTGAGGCACTTGGAGAAGTAAGGTCGGCTCAGTGGGAAAAGTCATAAATGCCTCAAAATTCACCGCAAATTGGAGATCAAAATGCTGCACAGCAAAATCCGTGCCGACTCGCAAATAACGGTGCATTACCTGAGGATCCCAGTCGCACCGCGCGGATTCCCCCGAGGGGAGAATCACAATTTTGGCGTTCGTTGAACCAGAATCGGTCAGATGCGCCACGCCTTCGCCAAGAAGATCGCCCCCTGCCCGCTAGGAATAGAATCGTCAATCCGTGCCGCAGGCCGACGCCCCCCAAAATAATACGACGGAATGGTGGACTTCACTCGGGAGTGCTCCGCGTTTGAACAGGAAATGCAGTTTATTTTGTTAATCAAGAAAATTACGCCGGATTTTATGATTTAGAGATATGCTTAAATACAAGTTCTACTGGACACCTATGATGAAATTGACTCTGTTTTCGTCTCAAATATGCTTGCTTGGCCATATTGTGCTGGTCTTTACGGCGTCACCCGCATTCGCCTCGGCAAATGCGTTGGAGAACCCGGGCGCGACGCAGTCCTGGCAACAGGCCAGACCTGACAGCCGTCGCGACATCATGACGTCCAGCCCCGTGTCAAATATCCAAGCCGATCCGTCACAGGCCATGTCGCTACTCGCGGCCACCATGGCCGGCGCACCTAAGGATAACAAGGTCGCCGATCTGCCGATCCAACCTCCGAGCTTTGCGAGTTCCGGCTCCCTGCAAGCGCCGTCAATCCAATACATAATACCGGACGCTCCTTATGACTGGGGCCGCGTTCGACTGCCTTTCAGGTCGTTGAGCTCAAGCACACGCACTAAAAAATATGCGTAGCGCACCCGTCGCCGCCGGGGCGGACGCCCGATATGGCGGAAGGCGAACGCATACACTTCACCTCTACACCACATGCACGCGCGCCCAAGTACCGCGTGGCCGCCCCCCAATCAGGGCTTAGGGCAGACGCGTGCCCGCGCGCTACGCAGCTTTGCTGCGCGCGCCGTTCGCGTTGAGATTTGAAGCGCGCAGCGCAGACGACAATTGCTTTAGAGCGGATCTGGCACACCCGAACAAAAAGTGTGGAAGCACCTTCACCATCGATCTGGGGCTCGACTTTATATAAATTATTGAGTCCGCAGACCTTATGGTATTTTCGGAGGTCGATGCCTGTTTGGCTTCGCCAAATCCAAGGATAATTCGGGCGTACTTCTCAGCGCAGGCATATTGAAGGATCAATTGCCACAGGCAGGTGCCGGGTGAGAGATGTTGGATCTGATGCGCGAAGTGCATACGGTGGATGAGCAATTCACCCGAGTAGGCAACGCCCGTAGCAAGGGCGACCGCCTTCCCATTCGCCCGCAATATGAAGCATTTCAATAGGCCATTCGAGGCGCAGGCGCGGTAGTAGGCCTTTGCACTCTCTGCGCCGCGCGCGGGCATCAAACTCGCAAATGCCTCCTCCAGCAGTTCAAACTGATCGCAGGTCGAAACGGGGATAAAGTCGACCTGCCCATCAAAGGCCTCCCAAAGAAGCTTCTTTTGTCGACCGAGGTTGTAACGACGCTTTTTCGATAGGGCGCGCAGATAGGAATCGTAAAGCTCCGGCACTTGAAATTCATGCCACGCCGCCCCTCTTTTTTCATAATAGGGCGCAAATCCAGCCTGCAAAGCCGGGCTCATATCGAACTGATGCCGGTGCTCGCCATCCTGCTCTAAAGCCGGGACATTAATGCCGTCCAGATTTGGGAAGTCTTTTTGGAGAAATTCGACAATTGCGTCGATGGCACAGGGGTCTGGGCGGAATGAGGGCGAGCCGCCAATGATCGTCGCTAAGTTCATTGCCGCGATTGTGAGACGTCGCCCCGTAAAATGCTCGACAAGGCGCACCTTGCCAATTTTTAGAAAGCAATGACCGTGCTTTTTGCCCTTTGAATCTGAAACCTCCAAACAGATGATCGTTGATCTCGGATCATATTCGGACAGGACGTTTGCGAATGCCGCGCTCTGCTCAACGACAGGGGATATTGACCGAAAGGCATCAAGATTGGGGTTCGCGGCGTCCGTATCTGGAACGGGCATGCACCTGACGGAAAACTTTCCGATTTTCGCGGCGCTACGCGGCGGGAGCGAGGTCCCGCTCTGACCGTAATCTCCGAAGCGTTTGCGATATGGCCCTGGCGATACCTCGGACGTTAGGTCGAACATTCTAATGGACTCTAAGACAACGTGGGCTTGCGCCCACCCCCGAATGTACGACCCCTCCGCGATGGTAATCCCGTAATGTTTCTACGGGCTTGACGCATATTTCGCCGCGATTGACGTCCTTCGGCGCTGTTGGTGGCGGCGGCCAGGCATGCACGGCCGAGGCGCCGGATCACCAATTGCGCCCCACGCCGCAAATCCTACGCTGACATGAGGCGAATTAGGCCTCCTTTGTTGACCGCGACTTACCCTGGTCCTTGCATTGGGCGCAGACAGATGCCGGCTCGGCCGTGGGAGTTTGGAGCGCCCAATTGATTCGCAGGCTGATCAACTGACTGCATTTTATCCACAGGCCCGTTACGCCTCATCATTGGGCTTCGCTCTAAGACGGGCACCGTCATCGCAATGACGCACCGCAAAAATGAGAAACAATGCAATCGTTATCAGTCGAACCAGCGTGCTCTGATTTTTTTAGAAGGTGCGAATCCGCCTTCAAAGATATATCGCGCCCAATGCTTGGCAATCTATCGAAATTGCACCTTCGCTCGCACCGCAAAAGATGACCATCGATACTGTTCGGAGAACTTGTTATATTGCATTTGTGCGGCGCAGCATAATTTACATACATCATACTTTCAGAAAATTAATGACCTGCTTGGCTAATATTTGTGGGATAAAAAAAATTCGCCGCTTACCTTCGCAAGGTCTTTATTTAATCGAAGTTTTACCATAATGGTCGGTATTATAAGAAAGTGGTGTACAGACTCAGAACGGGTCGTCCCGGGAGGTTAAGAGTATGATTAAGTCCATGAGTTCAACGTTTTTGCCGATCGTCGAGTCACGTGCAGCTCAGCCGCAACGGAAGATTCCCATCGGATGGACGGTCATTGGCGCCGCCGTCATCAGCTTCGCGATCTGGTACGAGGTGATTGTAGTGGGATACCGCTTCATCGAACGCCTGATAAGCAGCGGCCTCTTGTAGATTGCAGCGGCCTCGCACAGACCAGCGTGTCGAGACGCAACGTGGGCGGCAGCCTTAGGCGTCACTTCCGCCTACCTTTGGCCGACCGCCGAGGACTATAGCCTGTGCGCTTCTTGGCGTTCGCCCTGTAAGGCGGTCTGGCGTCGGCTAGACCCCGCCCCTCGCCCAGGCCGACCTGTCGAAGGTACGTCTTCTAAAACGCTCATAACAAGCTCGTCAGCGGTACGGTAATATCGGTTGCTTGATCGACGGCTGCGCCGATGCACTTTTGAGCGTATCACTTGGCCGCGCGAGCGAATTCTGATGCGATCGACATAAATTGGGATCATGACCACGGCTATGCCAGCACAGTCGGCGACCCAATCGAGAATGTCGCAATCGCGTCCAATTTGCCCTTGGATGATTTCAATCAATCCACCGAACATCGCCAGTAGCCAGGCAAGGTCCCACCGTCGAACTTTTGGAGCCGATAGGAGGAGAAGCACTGTCAGGCCGAAGAAGGCAATTACATGCGCCTCCTTATCGGTGAGCCCAAATCCGCTCTCGGCGCCCTGGAAGGGACCAAAGACCAAGATGCAGATAGTCACAAAAATGATCAGAAAGCCCAGGCGAAACAAGGCGACCGAAGATTTTGTGCGCACAGCTTGAACCATGCTTCCCTTCCTGAAGTTCCTCCTAATATTCGGAGGAAGGCCTTCATTATGCTCGACTTTCTACAATTTAGCCTTAACGCCGCGGCGACGCCTCGCGAAATGGCACTTCAGGCTTGGTTCGCCTCCAAGAGCGGCGACGAAATCGCCTTTACTAAACATTCCCTGAGTTTTCACCGGAAGCTTTGGGTGCAAATATTCAATTTCACATTCGCGTCATCGGGCGATCAATTAAAGTTCAAGACGTAGTTAAGAATTTCGGCCGCAATTCGGCCATGAATTTTCTCAAAAACTGTAATATCAGTGCCGCACTACACTCGTATGTATTCTACAAAAAAGATGCGAGAGCAAATATGCATACGAGCCTGACGGGATCTAAAGATGAGGCGGGCCGACGCTTGCGCGTTGTCATCGTTGACGACGACCGAGCGTGTGCAGAGGGGCTAACGGACGCGGTTGAGGATTTCGGCGCCCAAGCCTGGACATGCTTAAACGGTGCCGAAGCGATCGCCCTCATCCGCCAGTGCAGGCCCGACATCGTCTTTTTGGACCTGGAGATGCCGGGCGTCAGCGGACTGGATGTCGCCGGCTCTATGCGAATGGACCAAACTCTTAACGCCGTTAAGCTGGTTGCGGTTTCTGGCCACAATGACCGCGAGGCACGCGATCAAACGGCAAAGGCTGGATTTGACCTTCATATCGCCAAGCCATTTAAGTTGGCGTCTCTCGAAGGGATGCTGGATCTGGTGAGCGCCACCTTACTTGGCGGTACGAGCGCCAAGGTCGTTGCTTAGGATCGGTAAGCTCGTGAGCCTGGCCTAGACAGGCGCAAGCGTTGCAGCTTTGGCGGCCAGGAGAGGCGGAAATAGTGCAAGCGGACGCTCGCGGAGAGACAGACGAGCGCCCGTATTTGCAAGCCGGACCCACGGGGCCTAAAGGGCCCGGAAGTCTGATTTTACCGAAAATGGGATAAATTGACGGTGAGGTTGCGCGGGAGGAAAATTCAAAATCCGATCGGCGCTTTCTCGCTTGCCATTACGGCAACGCAAAAATCTATCGATTTAGAGAGACGCACAAGTCTTGCCCCAGTTTAAAAGCTCGCGAGCTCAAAGACTTAGCTAACCCAGTGATAAGCGTACACTTGTTTACATTACAAGCTAAATTCCACGCCTCACGAAATAAACGAAATTTGAAGTGAACGCCCTGTTCTCCTGAAAACATGATTAATGTATCACGCCGTTGACCGGTCTCCGTTCACACCCGGTCACACGACCTACTGGCGGACGGCGACGTCCGCCTTTTTCTTTTGCATTACAATTTTGCGCGAAAATCGCTCTCTACAAAGCTTAGCGGGTTGCTTGCCTACCGAATGAGGGGGCGCGAAGTTTGCGCCTACCAAATGCGACATCATAATCGGGCGGGCGCGACAACGTTGCAGCCATCCCTCGCCGCGCAAATACGTCCGGTGGGCAGAAACGCAAGACCGTCACAATTCTAGGGCACGGTCGTTTTCGCACTGGGTTGAGACGAGGGTTCGCAATGCACGTACCTCTAGTTCCCTTTTTAGGCTTCTGCGCCGCGACTATAGCCACACTGGTTGTCATCCTGCCCATGGAATGGAAGCGGATTAACCGGGAGCATGCCGACCCGGAGAAGTCGAAGCGGCGTCCCGGTCAAATTTCGCGGGATTGAGCTTAAGCCGACAGTCGGAGCGGGTATGTCGGGCTCTTTATTGTCATGACGTCGCTGCAAAAAGCCAATTTCGCGCCTCGCTTTGGGCATCGTTTTACCTCGGCTTACAGTAGACGCTCAAAGCGCGGAACTTAAGTCACCTTCGATCGAAGCTGTCGCCTCATCGCGCGAAGGCCTAGGTGATCGAGTGAAAAGCGAGGAAGCGGGCTAGGGATTAGACCATGCTCGCAACTCCAGCGAAACCCTCTTAGGATGTGTCCGGTCGACGATGCGCGGCATCAGCGTATCATCGTTCAGATACGGTGGAGGTGGCAATGCTTTATGTGTCAGCGGGATTGGCGGTTCTGATGTTTATAGCCTTCGTGGCTTCGTGCATTTGGGAGGGCGGTCGCATTAAACGCGAAGATCGCCAACGCCAAGAGTTGGAGCGATCATAGCGGAAAAGCGCCCTCGCCGCGAGAACCAGTGGCGAGGCGCGTCCGACATTGCGCAGCGCTAATTTCGCGAACGCCTTATCTTGAGGCGTGCGGCTTTTCGCACGAACACTAGCTCACCATATACCTTAGGCGCGCCTTCGCCCGTGTACGGTCCTCAGCCACGGGATTTGAACGTGCAACCGACGACCACAAGGCCTTAATGTGTTGCCACGACTGGGGCACATCCTTTGTCAAATCGACCTTATCGGCGAACCGCACACCAGCGCGCGGAGTTTCTCGCCATGCCGTCGTCACCTGAAAGCCTATCCCGTTCTTAATGTCGACTAGTCGCCAGGTGTCAGGCACGGAGGGGTTGGCCAAGGTTTGAATCATAGCACCGGTCGCGGACAGGTTTCGTATGATGCAATTAAATACTACGCCGTTCGACGTGATCATCATGCCGCCGAGATAGGTGCGTTGGCGAAGGTCCGACCGCATGTTGAATTGCGGCTCGGCCCCAGGGCGGCTCACAGACGCGCTCCAGTGCCTCGACGGCAATAGATCCGAAGTTGCCTCGCCGAAGTACGCCATGATCACTCCCCGAAGCTGCGTGTTGGGTCAGTTTGCCGATTGGTCCTGATGCTACACGGATAACGTTGGTATCATGTTAACGGCAGCGTCGCGGGCTGCTTTGAATAAATCGCCCCTTAAGACGTAACGAGGCGGGAAATATACGCCCCCCAAATCGGCGGCAGCGCTGATTTTGTTCGACCCAACAAAAGCAAAATGCCTTCAGGCCGGATTTCGCGCGCCTCGCAGAAACGGCAGTGCGAGGGCGGCAACGACCACGATGACTTGTGTCATGACGAGCGAGACGAACTGCCCGAGATCCATTGGGGAGATATAAATGACGTGGAAGGGACTCGACACGAGGATTGTGAAATCACGGTCGGGGATCGGCTGTTCTGGACGATCGCGTAGGAGATGGATGATATCCCAAAGCGCAAAGCAAAAATTGCCGTAACCAACGGTACGGATCAGCCAAGTGATTGCTTGCCGTCGCACTTCAGCGTCCCTTTCCGGGAGAAGCCTCGACCAAAACATCATGAAGATCGAGCGATCGCTTTTGCGACCAAGGGAGCCAGCGGAATATCCACCGCTTCGCCGTCTTAACCCTAGACTGGGATAACATCGTCATGCAAGGAGCGGTGCGTTGATTCTAGCCCCCCGCAAGTCGAAACGAATGGCAATGTGGCGCTTGCACAACGAACGCCGCCGCGGGCAGCGGAATCATTGCACTTAGCGAGTGCGTTATAGTGATGTCTGCGGGCGCGGTGGGCTCGAGCACATCCACGAAAGTCTCAAAGGAGCGGGCGGAGAAGAGCTCTGAATTGAGATTGGCGCCGATCAAGTTCCATTCTGCGGGCTCAAATCCTGCGCGGAGCCGCGGACCGTAAGCCAAATTTCCTGGGCACGCTCGGCGGTGCGCCGCTGGGTTTCCAACTGGTCCTGCGTGCGCGCCACTTGCGCTCGACGGGCCTTGATCCAATAGTAGGCGTCAACCGCACCACGTTCGACGCGGACCTTGTGATAGGCGAGATAGTCGGGGTCTTCCGTCGGTACGTATAGGGCACGAATTGCGGCCCTCGCCTGTCGCCATTCGGCATCGACCTTGTCCATAAACAAGCTTCGCGCTCCATCGCTCGCCAAGGCGATATCGGTGTCAAGCGCATGGAGATATTCGCCCTTCTGGGGAAAGGCATCGGGCAAAAGCTTCACGGTCCTGAGGCAGTCGACGTATCTCATGGGGGACCCTTTTGAGACGAGGATGTCAGGATGATGATACCGCTAAAGCCCTAAAACTCGCTAAATAGGAGGTGCCGTATCGATCTGGAGTTGCTTTGTAGCCCTCTTGACCTGTTCTCGCGCCAATTCGTCGATATCCACATGATGAACAAAGCCTCGCCCGTCCATAAAGGAAGCAACCGTGAATTGCCCGTTGATGACGAGCTGCCAGGCGTCGGGTGGCAGGTTCAGCGCTTGTTTCAGCCGCGGTGAGATCTGCAAGTGGGTCAGCACGAGGTTTTTCATGGTCATTTCATCCGCGCAACGCTCGCCTCAAGGCGAGAAAGACGACGTGCCCGCAAGGGTGGTCGGCGCAAGAAACTGCAATCCCGATTACGGTAATGCTGCGACGCAGCAAATTCAATCTACAGGGTGATCACGAGTGAGTAATTACAGTTGGGAAGGCTAGTGTGCCCTCGCCCCTGGCCTGGGCTCGAATTCTTGAAGCGTTTGGGCTTCAGCCTGCACCTGGAATTTATGCAACAGTTCACGCTTTTCGGTTTCAGTTGCCTGTCTCTGGACGAACCCTGGCGTATGTGTCGGCTCCCGAATAAGGGGAAACGACCCGAATTGGCCGTCGCCGAAGAACCCGGCGATATGGCTTTCAAACTCGGTCGGGGCAGGCGCTACGGCGACCTGATTTACCCGAAGCCGCGCGATGGCGTCGCTTAGTCGATCGACGTCCAGGGCATCACACAGCCATTGCATATCCTGAAGATCGAGAAGAACCCTGAGTTCGGATAGGCCAGCTTTCCTTGCCAACTGGATTGAAGCGCGTATTCGGCTTGTGATGCGATCAACAGGCGTGCCTGACAAGCTTTGACCGTCGTGTGCGGCGATCAGCTCGACTAAGACCTCCACTGGAAAACGATTGACCCGGATCATCTTAGGCTTAGGCCGAGAGCCCTCTCTGCACTGGTGGAAGGAGACCAGCGTCCTTTGATGAAGCAGTTCGGGTATTTCGGTCAAGTCTAAGAGCCGCCGAGTTCGCCGTTCTTCGCGCGGTAAGTGGCTTCGGGTCGCAGCACGGCGAGATTGCCTAAAACAGGAAATCCGAGCCTAGATTTCCTGGTTGTAGGCGCCGATTTCCGAATACTTCTGCAGGCGCGGCTTCACTTCCTTGCGGAAAAGGTCGCGCATATCGTCGGCCGATTGCAGGCTTTCGACGACGACGACCAGTTCAGGCTTGTTCGACGAGGCGCGCACCAGCACCCACGAGCCGTCATCCAGATGGACGCGGGCGCCGTTGACGGTGATGACCTCGACGACCTTGCGGCCGAGGATCGAGCC
>OUWB011198995.1_pt1 | contig 21895 bp, 16 predicted proteins | sample 1779821 | NCBI WGS metagenome assembly OUWB01 (sample SAMEA3914806, study PRJEB12502) | metagenome | biome: forest; material: soil | place: Canada | collected 2011-08-03 | depth 0.1 m
CCAGGGACGCTCGAGCGTGCCGGCGCGGGCGATGAAGACGTAGTCGTGTCCGGCGACACCATGTAGCGGCAGCAAAAGGCGGGCCGCTTCGCGCAGACGGCGCTTGGCGCGGTTGCGCACGACGGCATTGCCGACCTTTTTCGTCGCGGTGAACCCGATGCGGATAGAGGCCGCTTCGGCCTCTTCGTCGTCCGCCCGCTTGCGCGCCTGAACCACCACGGCCGTGCGCGCCTGGTACGGGGCGCGGGCGGCCTTAAGGAATTCGGCGCGGCGGGTGAGACGGGTGATCATTGCGGGTGAATATGGGGGCGATAAGAAACGACAAAAGAGCCCATGAGAGACTCAGGGGCTCTTTTAAGAATCTTTAAAGTGTCGAAGACCGCTTAGGCCGTCAGGCGCTTGCGGCCCTTGGCGCGGCGACGCGCGACGACCTTTTGGCCGTTCTTGGTCGACATGCGCGTGCGGAAGCCATGGCGACGCTTGCGGACCAGGCGGCTCGGCTGATAGGTGCGTTTCGTTCCCATAGGGAGCTCCAAAAATCTTGAGGGGCGGCCGTTCAGGCGCCGAAGTCACGAAGAGGCGCGTGGATAATCCGGCGATGAGGCCTTGTCAATCATATTTGCACCTATTGCCCCGTATTTCTGATATAGTCTCTTAACCCCTTCGCATGCGATACGGATTCGCGTGGCAGGTTTTTCGCTTTGTCGCGCTTCTTATCCGAAAACGGGATCGCCCGCGCGGTGGGCCCATTTTTCGGGAAGCGCTTAGTCCACGGATGGTCGCCAGGCGTGTTCGATCACGGCAATAAAGACGACCGGCGCCCGGCGCCGAAGGCCTATCCGATCCGTCGTTCGGATCGGGACGCGGGCTGGAACCTGCAAAAAGGGGTGCGCGCCGCGACCCTGATCGCCGCGCTCGGCCTGCGTTACGGCGTGATGGCCTTCGAAGGCCTGAAGCGATTCGCCTTTAGCCTGTCCGGCCGGCTGTTCGCCCTCTCCGTCGTTATCTTCATCGTCGTCGAGGTCGTGTTGTCGATCCAGGCGCTGGCGGCGGCGCAGCAAAGCTGGCTCAATGACCGCGTCACCCGTGCCTGGATCGCCTCCGAGGCCATCGACACGTCGCAGAACAACACGGTGTCGCGCAAGATGTCGTCGAAGCTGCTGGAAAGCGCCGGCACTCTTTATCTGTCCCTCCCCAACAACAATGATGGCAGCAGCAATCGCCTTTTCGACCCCAATGTCGTCGTGCCCGACGAGGTGATGGACCTGCGGCCCAAGCACGGCTGGCAGTCCGACCTGGCCTATTTGTGGGCGCCGTGGGACACCTTCATGGCCAAACCCGGGCGCCTGATCCACTTGGTGGCGCATCCGCGCATCCGCAGGGACCAGCTGATCGAGATCGTCGTGCCCGGCGATCCGCTGAAGCGCGAGTTGCTGGCCGGCCTGTCGACCCTGATACGCACCTCGCTGCTGATCTCGCTGGCCGCCGGGGCCTTCGTGTTCCTGGGCCTGCAGTTCTTCATCGTCGGTCCAATCCAGCGGCTGACCGACGACGTCCACCGCTTCAAGACCAATCCCGAGGATCTCAGCATAAAGCCGCATACCTCGCGCCGCAGCGACGAGATCGGCCAGATCGAGCGCGAACTGGCCTCGATGCAGGAAGAGGTGAGGAACGCCCTGCGCGCGCGGGCACGCCTGGCGGCCTTGGGCCAGGCGGTGTCGAAGATCAATCACGATCTGAGGAACATGTTGACCTCGGCGCAGATGGCGTCCGACCGCCTGGCCATGTCGGGCGATCCCCAGGTGGCCAAGGCCCTGCCGCGCCTGGAACGGGCGCTCGACCGGGCGCTGTCCCTGGCGCAGAACGTCTTGACCTACGGCAAGTCGGATGAACACGCGCCGCAGATCCAGATCGTGCGGTTGAAGGACCTGGCCGACGCCGCGGCCGAGGACGCCGGATTGTGCCTGCCCGGTTCGAACGGCGACGGGGTGCGCTTTACGCTGCGCGCGCCCAAGAGTTTCTCGTTCGAGGCCGACCCGGAACAGATGTACCGCCTGCTGGTCAATCTGATGCGCAATGCGCGCCAGGCGATCGAGCTTCAGCCCAACCGCCGCACCCTCGGCCGGGTGACGCTGACGGCGGTCAAGACGTCGGAGCATGTGCTGCTGATCGTCGGCGACAATGGGCCGGGCATTCCGGAAAAGTTGCGTGAGAAGCTATTCCAGCCGTTCAGCTCGTCGTTGACGCCGGGCGGAACGGGACTTGGCCTGGCGATCGCCCGCGAGCTGGCGCAACTGCATGGCGGCGACGTGCATCTGCTGCAGACCGGCACCGACGGCACCTCGTTCGAGATCAAGCTGCCACTGAAGGGGTGAGGGCGGCGTTCAGCGTGCTGTCATCATCCGAGCGATCAAGTGCTCGAAAGCCGGTGTCAGTCGGGCGACGTGCCTTTCGACGTATTGGTCGGCCTTCTCCTCGCCCCAGCGGGTTTGGGAATAGTTATGGATATTGGCAATATCCTGCGCGGCCGTCTCGGAAAGGCGATATCCGCACGCGCGACAAACTCAGCCATGGACCGGGACAGGCGGGTATTGATGCGATCGACACTCATGGGGATACCTTGTGGACTCTGATGTCGCACAAAACGCGCCTTTTGTCGCCTATTTTGCGCCAAGGTCTGCGAGCAGCCGCTCGACAAAAGCGGGTACGACCTCGGTCGCCGGGCCATAGTGCTGCTCGGCGAAATAGCTCTGGCCCAGGGACGGTTCCAGATTGAGCTCGACGGTATGCGCGCCTGAGCGGCGGGCGGCGGCGACAAAACCGGCCGCCGGATAAACATTGCCCGAGGTGCCGATCGAGACGAACAGGTCGCACGTGTAAAGCGCCTCTTCGATGCGCTCCATGTCGAACGGCATTTCGCCGAACCAGACGATATGCGGCCGCAGCGGCGACTCAACCGGGATATCGTCAGCCCACGCCTGAACCGCGCCGGTCGTAACATGGCGCGCCTTCAGCAGTTCACCGTGCATATGGATCAGGCCGAAGCCGGCCTTGGGGGTAAGCGCCGCATGCGCCCGGTCGTGCAGATCGTCGACATTCTGCGTCACCAGCAGCAGATCACCGTCCCAAACCGACGCCAGCCTAGCCAGCGCCTCATGCGCCGCATTGGGCGCAACCTCGGCCAATTGCCGGCGGCGCTGGTTGTAGAAGTCTTGCACCAGCGCGGGATCGGCGGCGAAGCCCTCCGGCGTCGCCACCTTGTCGACCGGATGGCCGCACCACAGTCCATCGGAGGCGCGAAAGGTCGGCACGCCCGATTCGGCCGAGATGCCGGCGCCGGTCAGGATGACGATATTGCGTATCGCGCTTACCATGCCGCGGTCTGGGGCGCGTGGCCGTCGACCAGCACCTCGCCCTCGCGGCGCGGGTCGGTGCCGCCGTCATAACTGCCGTCGGTGCGGATGCGGAAGCCGTTGAGGCCGGATTCCTCGCCCTGGACGGCGGTCAGTTTGTAGCCCATCGCGGTCAGCCCGTCCCAGATGGCCGGCTCCATCGCGGCCTTCTCGACGCGGATCATGTCGCCGCCGGCGACGATGTTCGGCAGGCTGATCGCCTTCTGCATCGGCAGATTCCAGTCGAGCAGGCCGATCAGCACCTTGAGATCATAGGCGATGATCGCCTTGCCGCCGGGCGATCCGACGGCCGCGACGACGTGCTTGCCGGTGGCGTCGAAGACGATGATCGGCGCCATCGACGAGCGCGGATGCTTACCGCCGGCGACGGCATTGGCCACCGGCTCGCCCGACGGCATGACCGGGGTGAAGGAAAAGTCGGTGAGCTGGTTATTGAGGAAGAAGCCGTCGACCATGCGGCCGGTGCCGAACAGGCTTTCGACCGTCGTCGTCATGCTGAGCACATTGCCGTAAGTGTCGCGGATGACGAAGTGCGTCGTGCCGCCGGGCTCGATCGTCTTGTCCGGCGCGAACGGCTTATAGCCCGGCGGCGTGCCGGGCTGCGGGGATTGGCTTGGCGTGCCGATGGTGACGGTCTGGGCGCGCGCCGTCGCATAGCCGTCGTCGAGATAGCCGCCCTCCATGGCCATGAAGCGCGGCGTGTCGCCTTCATAGCGGTCGCGGTCGGCGTACATCAGCCGCTCGGCCTCGATCAGCGCCTGCCAGGCCTTGGGATCGTGCACGCCGCCGGAAAGCGCCGGCAGGTGTTCGGCGATGCGCAAACCCTGCAGCACGGCGACGCCGCCCGACGGGACATTATTGGTGCATACTATATAGACGCGATAGGGCACGCAGAGCGGCTTGTCGGTATAGTCCGCCGCCGCCGGATAGGGCTGCGACACGTGGGCGCCGACGGTGTAGTTTTTCAAGTCGTCCGTCGTCATGGTGCCGGGCAGGGGATCGGCGTGGGTCTTGGCGACGATATCCTGGGCGATCTTGCCGGTGCGCAGGGCGTCGGAGCGCTGGACGGCGACGAGCTTCAGCGTCTCGGCATAGGCCGGGTTCTTCAGCACGGCGCCGGCATCGACAAAGCCGCCCTTGCCGTCGCCGAAATAGGTCTGGACGTCGGGCGTATGGCGCTCGGCGAAGTCGTAAGCCGTCTCGTGCAGGTCGAAGCCGATGCGCTTGGTGACGACGAAGCCGCGGCTGGCCTGGTCGATCGCCGCGCCGAACAGCGTGTTCCAGGCAAGCTTGCCGTGGTCCTTTTGCGCCTGGTCGAGCATGAACAGCGCACCCGGCACCCCGGTGGCGCGGCCGGAGACGACGGCTTCGTTGAAGCTCATGGCAACGCGGGTACCGTTCGGGCCGTCTTTCATGAACATGTCGGGTTGGGCGCCGGCCGGCGCGACTTCGCGGCCATTATAGTCGGTCACGGTGCCGGTCCTGGCGTCGTAATACATCATGAAGGCGCCGCCGCTTAGCGACGAGCTTTGCGGTTCGATCAGGGCCAGCATGGCCTGGATGGCGACGGCGGCGTCGGCGGCGGTGCCGCCGCGCTTCAGCACCGCCATGCCGGCCTCGGCGGCCAGCGGCTCGGCCGCGACGACGATCGGCGTGATCTTGCCTGAAGTGATTTGGGCGGCGGCGTGCGCGTGTGGCCTGGCCGGGACGGATGTGGCTATGGCGGCCAGCATCAGGGCGACGGCGGCGGTCTTCAACGCGAAACGGGGCATGGAGGTATCCTGAACGGCAATAGTCTCTTTATGTAGGGATTAGACCCTTGCGCGCATGGGGAGGACAATGAAAAAACGCGGGACGGCCGCAAAAAAGTGTGCAAACGCGCTTGCCTCTGCCGGGAGGTTCGACGAATTGCCCGACCGTCTTCGACGGTGAGCACGCGTAGCTTAGCTGGATAGAGCATCAGACTACGGCGCGACCCGAAAGCGCGCGCGACGCCGCAGCGCAGCGGAGGCGCCCCGAAGGGGTGCGTTTCGTCAAAACGAAACGCACCCATCGCTCAGCAGGGGAAATGCTTGTGAGGTGGACCCCGCGGGCAGACGGGGCGGACCCACAATAAAATCGCTATGACGGCGCAAAAAACTGTACAATCGCGCTTGCCTTTGCCGGGAGGTTCGACTATTTGTCCGCCCTCTTCGACGGTGAGCACTCGTAGCTCAGCTGGATAGAGCATCAGACTACGAATCTGAGGGTCGGGCGTTCGAATCGCTCCGAGTGCGCCAGTCGAAATCAAAAGGGCCTCCCGTTTGGGAGGCCTTTTTGATTTCGCCCGTCACCCGCTGCCCGTTCGAAGCATGCGTTCGGTGCGACCCGAAAGGGCGCGCGACGCCGCAGCGCCTCTAGCGCGCAGGCGCCCGCACCCGGCCCTACGTCTTCGACCGTTGCTTCGGACAGCGCTGGGCATGATGCAGCAATAGGAGTATTTCGATACGCTGCAAGCGTGGCCTTACCCGATAGACAGCGACGAAGGGTGTCCCCTGGATGATAAGCTCGCGCGTGCCCTTGATCCGCCCGGCCCGCCCTTTCTCCGGAAGCTCCGCTAAAGCATCGATCTGCCGCTCGATCCGTTCATCCTGTTCCAACGCGGCGCTCGGATTGCGGGCGCGGATATACTCGATCTGCCAGTCGTAATCGTCCTCGGCCTTGTCCAGCCAGACGACCCTCAAGCCTGATCCCCGGCCAATTGTGCCACGATTTCAGCGCGGCGCTTGGCGCGCCTGGCCTTCACGTCCTCATTCGATATCCATACGGCATCCGGACTGTCGGCTCGGCGCAGGCTCTCCTCGACCTGTTCACGGAACCACTTGTCGTGCTCTGCCGCTTCGTAGGTCTGCTTGAGGGCGGCGGTGCGATCCGGTCGCGACCACGTGTGCACCTTCCCTGGCGCATAATCGCCGGCGTCGACCTGAAAATGCGATATGCCGATCCCCGTAAGGTAAGTGACGAGGCTATCCATCTTTTTGAACAACCGCGCGCCCTTGCGATGCGTCGTCAACGTATAGGCGACGTCATCATCGCCTTCGCGAGGGGAATCCCCTTCCGTGGAATGCACGACCACGGCCCAGCCGCCCTCGCGCACGACGACCCGGGTGTCGCGCACCGCCCCGGCCCGGACCAGGCGCGAGAGCGCTGAGTGGTCGATCGTTGCCGCTTCCATGCGACGCTCCTGTACGCCAATTCCATCCCGAGTGTAGGCAATCAATCATAGTTTGCAAGAAAAATTGCGCCACCAAGGGCGTCTGCACCGCGAAAGAGGATTTTGGCGACGCCATAGCCATCGCGCACTTGGCGCCCTTGGATTTTCGGGTAATCCCTATTTTTCCGCGCCGCCCTGAAGTTCAGGATCAATTGTGCAACAGTTCGCTGCACGTTTGGCGATTCGCGCCGTTCAAGCCCGCTATTCGAGCATGTTGGACGTCGATCGCAAGATGAACGCCAATGCGCGGATGCACGGGTGTCACCGTGCTTTTCGCCAGGTCATACGGCAATCGCGTCCGGAAGCGGCGCCTGACATACGAGGACATAACATGGCTGGGTTTACGGTCTCGGCGCGGCTGAAGAGCTTTGTTTTTGCCTTCGCCGGACTGGGCTTTATGTTGCGCACCCAGCATAATGCCTGGCTTCATGCGGTCGCTTCCCTGGTTGTTATCGTCGTGGGGATTGGCCTTCGCGTCTCCCTGGCGGACTGGCGATGGTTGATTGTCGCCATGGCGATGGTCTGGGTGGCGGAGGCCTTCAATACGGCGGTCGAATATGTCTGCGACGTCGTTTCGCCCGGCTACGCGGTCGCCGTAAAGCACGCCAAGGACATCGCCGCCGGCGCGGTGTTGATATGTGCCATTGCCGCCGTCTTCATCGGGGCTTTCACGCTGTTGCCGTATCTCCATCTGCATTGACTGGCCCATCGTCGCTCGCAGAGCCCAAAGCCGAGCCGTTCCCTTGAAGCCGACTTACACTGATGTCCGGCATGACGTTACCGTAGCTTCACCATAATTTTAATGGGAAGAACGATGTTGCGCTGTGCTCGACGAAGCGCGCATGGCAGCGTAACTTAAACCTGACAGCCTTCGGCAAATCTCGAGGCCGTTCAATATTCAAGGTATCCGGGCAGGAGGGTGCACCATGAAACGTTTACGGCGCAAATGGTTCGCTTCGGTCACCGTGCTGTTCTGGTCGTTATATGTGATAAGCAGCCCCGCCAGGGCGGACACGCCGTTGGACGGGTCGACGTGGAAAAGCGACAATTGTCATTTCAACGAAATCACATTTTACAGCGCGGTCGGTGCGACTCTCAATTACAAGGAGGACGAATCTCTCCTTGGTTGGCAAGAGCTATTCAGCGTCGATGCCAAGACATATACGGTAACGATAGCGCCGATAAATGAAAGCGATGAGGACAACGACAAGTTCACGGGATTGTACAGCATCTCCGTTGACGGAAAGCTCAACACCCTGGTCGGATATCATTTTTGGCGCGATGATAAAGGGACACATAACGAGCGATGCTCTTACACGCTGGCGGAATAATGATTTCGTCGCGTTTGATTACGGTAACGTCTTATCGACGGCGTAATTTGCCGCCATGCCCAACTATCGGCGCCCGGCGCCGTTGAAATCCCACACCCCCTATCGCCTTGATAGCGTTGTCATGGCGCGTATAGTAGGGTCCGCATAGAAACGACAATTTGCCGGTGCCGGCCAAGCCGCCGCAGGGGGACCACCCATGTTCAAAGCCACTCTGACAACGAGCCTCGCGGCCCTATGCCTTGCCGCCGTCGCCGGCCCAACCTTCGCGGCCTCGCGCTCGGTCTATCTGACGGCGCCCGATGATCCGCTGGCCATAACCGTCAAGGCCGTCGGCGACGGCAAGGCCGACGACACGGCGGCGATCCAGGCGGCCATAGACCAGGCATCGAACAAGGGCGCCGGCGGCATCGTCTTCCTGCCGTCCGGACGCTATCGCATCACCAAAAGTCTCCTGATCCGGCTGGGCGTGCGCGTATTCGGCGTCGGTGCGACGCGTCCGGTCCTGGTGCTGGGCAAGCATACACCGGGCTTTCAGAAGGGCGTCGCCAACATGGTCGTCTTCACCGGCGGCGACCAGTACGACGTCGGCAAGGTCCCCGTGCCTGTCGCCAGCGCCGTGCCCTATAGCGACAAGGTCCGCGACGCCAATTCGGCGACCTTTTACTCGGCGCTGTCGAATGTCGATTTCGAGATCGGCGACGGCAATCCGGCCGCCGCCGGGGTGCGCTTTCGCACCGCCCAGCACACCTTTCTGAGCCATATCGACTTCCGTCTCGGCTCGGGCTTTGCCGGCATCTATCAGGCCGGCAATGAATGCGACGATCTGCATTTCTATGGCGGCCGCTACGGCATCGTCACCGAAAAGACCTCGCCGGCCTGGCAGTTCACCCTGCTCGACTCGACATTCGAGGGCCAGGGCGAGGCGGCGATCCGCGAGCATGAAGCCGACCTGACGATGACCGACGTGGCTATTCGCCGCACACCGGTCGGCATTTCGATCGACCGCGGCTATAGCGACTCTTTGTGGGCCAAGGATGTCCGCTTCGACGACGTCTCCAAGGCCGCCGTCATTATCAGCAACGAAAACAACGTCAATACCCAGGTGGGCTTCGACATGGCCCAGGCGCGCGATACGCCGGTCTTCGCGCTGTTTCGCGACAGTGGCCGCACGTTGAAGGCGCCCGCCAAGACCTATCGCGTGTCTGATTTCCGCTATGGCCTGACGATCGACGGTCTGGGCCAGATGGGCCATTACGCCACGACCTTCGAGGCTGTTCCCACCGCCGCGCTGGCCGAAACCGCGCCGGTGCTGAAGCCCATGCCGGCGGTCGCGGAGTGGACCAGCGTCCACAGCTTCGGCGCCACCGGTGACGGCAAGACCGACGACACCGCCGCGATCCAGAAGGCGATCGACAGCCGCCGCGTCGTCTATTTCCCGATCGGCCTCTACAAGGTGACCGACACGATCCATCTCAAGGCGGACACGGTGCTGATCGCGCTGCACCCCAGCGTGACGCAACTGGTGCTGCCCGACAATCTACCGGCTTTCGCCGGCGCCGGTGACGCCAAGCCTTTGCTCGAAAGCGCCACCGGTGGCGATGCGACGGTCAGCGGCCTCGGCCTGTTCACCGGCATCGTCAATCCGCGCGCCACGGCGCTGATGTGGCGCGCGGGCGCGGGGTCCGAAGTGTACGACGTGCGCATTCATGGCGGCCACGGCACTAATCTCGCTGGCGCGACACCCGGCGATCCCTATGCCAAGACCAGTGACGGTGACCCGCAGCTCTATTGGGACCGCCAGCGGTCCAGCATCTGGGTGCGCGACGGCGGCGGCGGGACCTTTGCTAACGTCTGGACGCCCGACACCTTTGCCGAGGCAGGCTTCTATGTTTCCGACACGGATACGCCGGGTCATGTCTACGAGTTGTCGGCCGAGCACCATATGCGCGCCGAAATCGTGCTCGACCACGTGAAGAACTGGGAATTCCTGGCGCCGCAGACCGAGGAAGAGGTGCGCGAAAGCCAGGACACGGTGTCGCTCGATATCCGCAATTCGTCGAACATCCTGTTCGCCAACTATCACGGCTATCGCGTCACGCGGACGATCAAGCCGGCGGCGGCGGCGGTGCGCCTGTTCAATTCCGGCGACATCCGCTTCCGCAATGTCCTCATCAATGCCGAGAGCGGCTTTGCCACCTGCGACGACGCCGGCTGCGGCACCTATCTGCGCGCCAGCAAATATCCATTCGAGAACGCCATCCAGGACATGACGCGCAAGGCCGAGGTGCGCGAACGCGTCTTCGCCAGTTTCGATGTGCCTGAAGGCCCCGTGCCGATTCCGGCGGCCGTGTCGCCCGGCGTCGAAAAGCTGGAGACCGGTTTCTATTCGATCGCCGGAGCGACGGTCGATCCGTCAGGCACGCTGTACTTCATCGATCGCCGTTTTCAGCGCATCTATAGCTATAAGGACGGCATGGGGCTGGCCATCGTCGCCGACGCCCCGGCCGATCCGGTCAATCTGGCGGCCGATGCGTCGGGCAATCTATTGGTGCTGTCGTCCGGCGGCGCCGAAGCCACCGTCTACAGCTTCAAGCCGGGCAGCGCCGGTGCGCCGGTGACGGTGCTGAAAGCCCAGCCGGCCGCCGATCATCCTGGGGCGGCGACGCTTTTGCCCGGCAATGTCTGGGACAATGGCGAGTTCCGCGACCAGCTTAACCCCGATACCTACGAATTCACCACCTTGGCTGAGATGTTCACGCGCGACATGGGCACGCCGAAAGCGCGCGAATACGTGTCGCCGGACGGCAGCGTCATGCTGCCCGCCTTTCGCGTCTACCAGCAGGGGCCGGCGGATCATACGGGCTGGCGCTTTTCCGATACGCTCGATACCTACGGCTTCGTGGCGGCGAAACCCGGCCAGCGGGTCTTCATCAGCAGCGGCGCCGAGGGCCGGACCTATAGCGGCATAGTCGGCCAGGGCGGGGCGCTTACCGATCTGAAACCCTTTGCCGGCCGCGGCGGCGAAAGCGTGGCGGTCGATGCAACGGGCCGTGTCTATGTCGCCAATGGCCAGGTCTTTATCTATGGACCGGACGGCGCCGAGACCGGCCGCATCGACGTGCCCGAGCGCCCGCTGCAGCTGGTCTTCGGCGGGGCGGACCACAAGACCCTGTACATTCTTACGCACCACAGTCTTTATGCCGTACGGCCCAAGAGGTAAGGCGTCTACACCGGGGCTTCGACGGTCGTCTCGTCCTGAGCCATCTTCCTCAAAGCGTCCGCCACCACCCACGCCACGCCGGTCAGCGCCAGATTGGTCGCGTTCTCGACCCAGAGGAAATGGCTGGCGGGATCGTGCAAGAGCATCGGAATATGCACCAGGGGCTGAAAGCTGGCATACATGATGGTCAGCAGGATGGCGGCGAGGCGTGCCCGAATGCCCGTCAATATGGCGAGACCGGCGGCCATATGGCAAAGGCCGGTCGCATAGCCCCAGAACTCGGCCGGAAAGGGCAGCCATTTGGGCACCAGAGGCGCGGTCAAATTCATGTAGACGAAGTGCGCGCCACCGAAAATGAGCGCGCAGACCGCGAAACAGATCTCGCCCAGGCGCTTGAGACGCGCGGCGAGGACCGGATCTATATCGGCGTGGACGGCGAAGACGATCAGCGCGCCCGAGGCCATGGCGATCTGTTCGGCGGCGTTCTCGTACTCGCCATAGACCGTCCATTGCGACAGCAACTCCGCCCCGTCCATCACGACCATGACGACGAGCGTGAAATAGGCGGCGATGGCGATCGCGCCGCCGGGCGTCGTCCGGCGAAACTGGATTAGCGCGCCGCTGATAAGCATGAACGCCCCGGCCACGCAGGCGAGGTCCGCACGATAGGCAAGGTGGTCCGGAACCGACTGCCCGGTGACGAAATCCCGCCAGACCAGGCTGAGCGCGCCCAGCGCCATCACGCCGAGCCCAAGGACGTGCCGTCCAATAGCGATAGGCTTATTCGCGGTCATCACCTGTCCCCGCTCCCTGAAACCACGGATCAAGATACCACGGCCTTGGCCCAGTGCAAAAGCGCCGCGAATTTTGATGACAGCCGCGGATTTTGCTGACACGTTAGCAGTTGCACAATAATTTGGATGGCGCCAAAATCCCTACGTAGCAAGGCCTGACCGGAACGCATCGGCGCCCGTTCAAGTCTTTCATGATGCGCCGCGGAAGACACCCGAGAAAGACCGAGGACGATCGCCTTGACACTTAGAACGCGCGATATGCTGAAACTCGGCCTCCGGCTCTTTTGCGTGCTGACGACGATCGGCGCCGGGGCGGCGCACGCCGCCGATACCAAGCGCAAGGTTATCATCGACGACGACGGGTTCAGCCTCATGCAGATCATGCTGCTCGAGTCGGATGATGTCGATGTCATCGGCTTGACGAGCGTGTCCGGCGACGTATGGGCCAATCGCGCCACGGCGTACGATCTGCGCGGGCTCGAGATCATTGGACGCACCGACGTTCCGGTCATTCAGGGCGCCACCTATCCTCTGCTCAATTCCGAGGCGCAGACGACGCGCTGGGAGGCGCTTTACGGCCGTCTCACCTGGAAGGGCGCCTGGATGAGGTCGTGGGTCGAACCGACCGCCCAAAGCACCCCGAAATATTACGGCCCCGACGACCCGGTCGATGATCTGCCGTGGGGCACGCCAAAAACGAAGGCGCAGGATGAGATCGCCGCCAACTTCCTGATCCGCATGGTGCACAAGTACCCGGGCCAGATCACCATTGTCGAAGGCGGCCCGATGACCAATCTGGCGCTGGCCCAGCGCCTCGATCCACAGTTCGCCGGCCTAGCCAAGGAGTTGGTCGTCATGGGCGGCAGTCTCAATCCGCAACAGAAGCTGTACGACCGCGCGTCTTCGGACTTCGCGCGGGAATATGTCAACACGCCGCGCCGCGAGTTCAACATCCGCTTCGACCCCGAGGCGGCCAGCATCGTCGCGCGCAGCCCGTGGAAGAAGATCACCATCGTGCCGGTGGACCCGTCGACCGCGACCCAGTTGTCGCCCGAACTGCTCGCGCGCCTGGCGAAAGCCGCCCGGCCAGACATCGGCGCCTTTCTCGCGAAACTGCCGGCGGGATTTCCGTTATGGGACGAAACCGCGGCGGCCGTCTGGCTCGATCCGGGTTTGGTGACCGACCGGGAGAGCCTGTTCGTCGATTTCAACACGCAATTCGGCGCCGGCTATGGCGACTTGCTGTCCTGGCGAGAGGGCTACCAGCCGGACCTGGGTGAGCAGAAGGCCGATGTGGTGCGGTCCGTCGACCCCAAGCGGGAGGAAGCGCTGATGGTCAGGCTCATCGCCAACAGCGCCGGGCGGAAGTGACGGGGCTGGAACGGGTTGAATTGCACGCCCCCGGCCGTGGACAGCCCTTGGCGACGGACGGGGGCTTGAGGGGATTCCCCAGCCACACGAACTGTTTCAATTGTCCGTGAAAAATGTGAGGGACATGTCACTTTCTCGCACATGCGAGATATGTTATAGACAGCGCTGTCATTACCTTTTGTGTGTGGCAACGCTCCGATGAAGACGCGGTTCCATAGCGTCTTCCTCCAATAGAAAGTTCGTCTCATGAAGACCGTGTCCAATTTCGTCGTCCGTCTTGTCGTCCTGTGGGCCCGCGCCCATCGCCTGGAAATCCTCGGCTAAGGCTTCGCCGCTGCGAACGGCGGTAGTCGTTCGTTCACCAATCCTGTTGGCACCTCATTTATCCTCGCCCGCTATGGTCGGGGTCTCGATCCCTGTCGCTTGACCGGAGGCGAACATGAGAGAAGCCCTGTCCCGCTCCGCGGACGCCCTTGCGTACGTGCCCCATCAATTGGGGGGCGGCGGCCTCCACGAACCACCGTTTCGACAGGCGCGGGTGCTTCTGGTCGACGATTCCCAGCACGACGTCACCCTCGCCAAATATTTTCTTTTTGGCGCGAACGGCATCGATTGCGACCTGCAGGTGGCGCGCTCGAGCCCCGACGCCATGGACATGCTGTTGATGGCCTGCGCCGGCGGCCATCCGATCGACCTCGTCCTGCTCGATATCAGCCTGCCCGGTCACAACGGCTTCGCGCTTTTGAGCCAGATCCGGGCCCATCCCTATCTGCGCAAGACAAGCGTCATCATGTGCACCGGCTCGGCGCACGAAGCGGACCGCGATCAGGCGCTGGACCACGGGGTCGCCGGCTATATGGTGAAGCCTCCGGCGCTGGACAAGTTCCGCACCGTGGTGGCGCGCGTGCCGCTGCTCGACGTCCAGGGCGAGGGCGATCATTTGCGTCTGGTCGCCGTATCGCTGGACCGGCCCCATCCGATTTTATGATGTCGCGCGCCGGGCGCGGCCCGATTTCGGACGCCGCCTGAAAAGACGCATTGCATTTGGCCGTGGTTTGCCACTTCTGGGACAGGACCGAGGCGTCGCGAACGTTTGGGCTCGGTCTCAAGACGGAGAGGGCGAACGTGCCAAAGACCGACAGCCAGCCTTCCGGGCTTTCCATTTTCGACCTCAGCGGCAAGACCGCCCTGATCACCGGCTCCAGCCAGGGGATCGGCCTGAGCCTGGCTACGGGTCTGGCGCGTGCCGGCGCCCGCGTCGTGCTCAACGGGCGTTCCGCCGACAAGCTGGCGGCGGCGGCGCAAAGCCTGGGCGAGACCGGCGCCGATGTGACGATTTCGGCCTTCGACGTCACCGACCCCGACGCGGTCGTCGCGGCGATCGACGCGTTAGAGGCCGCCGGGCACGAACTCGATATCCTCGTCAACAATGCCGGCATCCAGCGGCGCCGGCCGCTTGAGGACTTTCCCGCCGACACCTGGCGCGAGATCATGGCGACCAATCTCGACAGCGTCTTCTTCGTCAGCCAGGCCGTGGCGCGCCACATGATCCGCCGTGGCCGCGGCAAGATCATCAATATCAGCAGCGTTCAGGCCGAACTGGCGCGCCCGGGCATCGCCCCCTATACCGCCTCGAAAGGCGCGGTCAAAAACCTGACCAAGGGCATGTGCGCCGACTGGGCACGGCACGGCCTGCAGATCAACGCCATTGGTCCGGGCTATTTCGCCACGCCGCTCAACGACGCCCTGGTCAAGGACCCGGTCTTCGACGGCTGGCTGAAAACGCGCACGCCGGCCGGACGCTGGGGGCAGGTGGAGGAGTTGCATGGGGCCGCGATCTTCCTGGCCTCGGCGGCCTCGGATTTCATGAACGGCCAGACGCTCTATGTCGACGGCGGCATATTGTCCGTCTTGTGATCGCCGATCCTACGGCTTTTCCGCCGCATAGCTGGCCGCGAGGGCGAGGAACATATAGTTGGTCTCGCCGCCGCCCATGACATATTCCCGCTGCTGCCAGAAATACGGCCAGACCTTCAGCTCGGGCAGGTCGGGCCGGATCAGCGCCGTGCCGGAAATGACCCCGCCTGGAATATAGGACCAGTCGGCGCGGTTGGCGCCATAGGCCGTGGTCGCCGAGTGCGCGCCGACGCCCGAGGCGAAGGATTCGGTGTTCTGGCCCGGATGGACGCCCAGCACGAAGTTCAGCGCCTCCATCTGCAGGGCATTAGTCGTATATTGCGGCCAGGCCTTGCGGAAGAAATACTGCTGAACGCCGAAGTCCTGGATGTCCCAACCGGCGCCCCAGATATAGGGCTTGTAGGGCACGCCGTACGGCGTCTTGGTCGCGTCGTCGGTCAGCTTGGCCTGATAGGCTTTGACGGCGGCCGCCACATCGGTGGTGAATGCCTTGTCCGTGATCAGTGGCATGGCCGAGGCCAGCCACGCGCCGGTTTCGTCGATGTGGACGACGATCTGCGGCTTCAGCGCGACAAGGCGCTTGATCAGAGCCGGATCGTGCGTCGTCTGGGCCAGTTCCGACAGGGCGAAGACCTTGGATTTCAGGCTATGGGCGCGGTCGATGGCGTGGACGTACAGGTCCTGCGCCGCCGCCAGGGCATTGGCCGACATCGCCGGGTTTTCGCTCTTCAGCACGCGTGAGGCGGTGGCCAGTTGCGCCGCCGTCACCAGTTCGCGGTCGGGATTGTCCTCGGTGAACACCCAGCGGTCGTCGGTCTGGCTCGATGTCTTGGGGGTTGTGTCGCCCGCCTTCAGGCTGGGGTCGTAGTCGAGGCCGTCGGTGTCGGTCGAGATGTCGCCGAGCAGCGTATATTGCGTCAGAGTTGCTTCCTGAATGCCGCGATAGGTGCGGCCCATGGCATTGTAGCCGCCCAGCACGCTGAGCAGGCCATGCTCGATCTGCTGGATGGCGTCGTTCTTGCCGTCGGGCTTGTGGATCTGCGTCAGCTTCCTGGTTTCGTCGATGGTCGTGGCGTCGTAGTTGAGGCCGAACTCCTCGACCATTTTGCTGAGCAGCCACACCGTGCCCATCTGCGACTCGACGCGCAGGTCATAGTCGCCGGCGTCGTGCCAGCCGCCGCTGTCGAGGCCCGGCACATGATCGCCGGGCTTGTACTTGGTCAGGGTGTCCGGCCCCTGTTCGTAGCCGTCGAAATGATCGCCGATCTGCGCCATGCGCGCGTCGTCCTGGTGGTCGAGGCCGTGCCAGACGCGATAGTTTTCCTCGACGCGCATGTGGCACATCTGAACGGCCAGGAAATATTCCAGGGTCGGCTGCCAGACATAGCGGTCGTAGACGTCGGCGGCGATCTTGAACGGATGGCTCATCTGGTCGCGATAGCCGATCTCGTACATGCCTTCTTCGTGCACCGAGGTCAGGTCGGCCTCGAGATAGTTATAGCGCAGGAACTGGCCCCACGGCTTGGCCGCGAAGCGTGCGACCTCATGTTTGCCGTCGGGGGTCATCTTGTAGAGGATCAGAGGATCGGCCTGGGTGTCGCGCTTGTCCTGTTCGACCAGAACCGTCTTGGTCTGGCCGGGCAGATAGCCGACCTGGCTGACCTGGATGACCGGCGTATAGCGCCAGTTCGGGTCGACATGGGGCGTGACGATCCAGGTGATGGCGTCGGTCGTCGCACCCGGCCTGGTGATTTCGCGCACGATGTACCAGGCATTGTTGAGGTTGCCGCGGCCGTCGATCAGCTCCAGCTTGCCGGTCTGGCTCTGGATCGTCAGGCGCTGCAGGTCCGCATCGGGCGCGACGGTCAGCGTCTTGCCCTCGGCCATCGGCGCGGAAATCAGCTGGCCGTGATCGTCGTCGATCGGCCCGTCGGCCTGGCGCGGGAACAGCCCACTTTGTGCGTCCATCAGCCAGGTCTTGCCGAACAGATCGCCGGGGAACAGTTCGAAATTGAAGCCGACCTTGCCTTGCCATTCGGCGGGCAGGGGCTTGTCGAGATCGACCGAGATCTTGAAACTGTCACCCTCCAGCGGCGTCACGCGCACATGGTAGGTGAAGTTGAGATCGGGATAGTCGATCGGGTTGAAGCCCGTGCGGTTCTTGCTGGCGTCGGGATAGTGCAGGGTCTGTGTCACGGTATGAGTGGCCGGGTCGACGACGGGCGTGCCGTCGCCGGCCGGCATGGGCGACCATTGCCCGGGCGACGGCTCAAGCCGCAGATCGCCATTGGCCGCGACGCGGACCCCGTGCTGGATGACCGTCACCCCGGTCTGGTGACCGTCGGGATAGATGTCGGCGAACACCGTGACGTTTAGCCCCGGCGCTTCGAAATAGCCCTTGTCGTTGAGCTTGAGCAGGGGATCGGCGCAGGCGCTGCCGGCGGCCAACAGGGCCAGGATTGAGGCGGCCGTCATCAGCTTGGTCGTGAACATCGGGGCGGTCTTCCGTATCGGGCGTCAGTTCGGTAGTTCGTCAGTTCGCGGGGCAGGTGGCGCCGGCCCGCGCTTCGACCAGGCGGATGTCGCTGATCGTCACATCGAGCGCGCCGGCGGTCTCCAGGTGCAATATGGTCGGCGTCGCCGCCAGATCCTGCCCCTTGGCGAAACACGACAACGGGATGGCGATGGCCTGATCGTCCGTTCCCGTCGCCGCCTTGATCTCGGTGGTGATAGGCAGACGCGCCGTGCCCACGCCCAGCCACACCTCGCCGCCGGGTGCCGCATGGGCGCGCAGCTTGACCTGCAGCATCATGGCGCCGTTGGCTTCGCGCCCGACATCGGTGGGGCGGCCTGCTGCGACCTCGAGCCAGGCCTTCGACTTGCCGCTCCATACCGCGTGCAGCGCCTGGCCGTCACCGGGCTCCAGCGTCAGGGCCGCCGTGCCGTAAAGCGTCGTCCGCGTGCCGACATAGCCCATATGCGCCATATTGGCGTCGCCGATCGAGACGCTGTAGCCGTTCCAGCTCTGCCCCTTCGAAAAATAGACATTGCGCTCGCCATAGCGAATGGTGCCGGCGACTACGGGCAGGGCCGGGGTGTTATGCGGTGCGCCATAGGTCAGGCCGAAGCCGTAGGCGAACTGTGGATCATAGGCCTTGTCGCCGACATTGAGCGGCGTCTGATCGGGGCGCTTCGGCCAGGAAAAGCCGAGCTTGCCGCTGAAGTCGTGTTGCGGCGCGCCGTCCGGCCGGGCCAGCAGGACGTCGGCCACGCCTTCGCCTTCCGAACCGGGCAGCCAGGCGGCGACGAAGGCGTCCGCGGCATTGATCTGCGGGTTGACGTAGAGCGGGCGCCCCGACAGCAGCACGGCGACGACGGGTATGCCCTGGGCCTTGAGCTTTTGGAGCAGGTCCAGGCTTTCGGTATTGTCGTGGTGCAGGGCGACGTCCGTCTGATCGCCCTGGAATTCGGCATAGGGCGTTTCGCCGAAGACGACGATCGCCACGTCGGGCTTTTGCGTGAAGCTGCCGTCGGGCGACAAGGTGGCGTGGCCGCCGGCCGCCTCGACCTGGCTCTTTATGCCGGCGTAGATCGAGGTCGCGCCCGGAAAGTCGTTGGGGCCATTGTCGGCGCCCTGCCACGACAGGGTCCAACCGCCGGCCTGCATGGCGACATTGTCGGCGCCGTCGCCGGCGACGAGGATATTGGCGCCCGGCTTGAGCGGCAGCACGGAGCTGTTGTTCTTCAATAGAACCAAAGATTCGGCGACGGCACGGCGGGCGATGGCGCGATGCGCCGGCGTACCCAGCGGCGCCAGGGTATTGGGGCGGTCCCTGGGGGCGGGCTCGTCGAACACGCCGGCGCGCAGCTTGACGCGCAGGATGCGCCGCACCGCGTCGTCGAGGCGCGCCATCGGAATCGTGCCGGCCTTCACCTCGCGCACGGTATTGGCGTAGAGCTGCTTCCAGTCCTGCGGCGCATTATAGATGTCGAGGCCGGCATTGAAGGCGGACGGGCAGTCGCCATTGCTGCAGCCCGGGATCTGAGCATGGGCCAGCCAGTCGCCCATGATGAAGCCGTCAAAGCCCATGCGGTCCTTGAGGACGTCGGTCAGCAAGGCCTTGTTGGCGTGCATCTTGATGCCGTGCCAGGAATTGTAGGAGGCCATGATCGATTGCGTGCCGGCGTCGATCGCCGCCTTATAGCCCTGGGCGTGCAGGCGGATCAGGTCCTGCTCGCTGGCCAGGCTGTCGCCCTGGTCGCGGCCGCCGTCGGTCGAGCCGTCGCCCAGGAAATGCTTGGCCGTCGAGATGACGTGGTCCTTGTCGAGGAAGGTCGCGCCCTTGCCCTCGAGGCCGTGGACCATGGCGGCGGCGTATTCGGAGACGATCCTCGGGTCTTCGGAATAGCTCTCGAAGGTCCGCCCCCAGCGGTCGTCGCGCGCCACGGCGATGGTCGGCGCGAACGACCAGTCCATGCCGGTCGCGCGCACTTCCGCCGCCGTCGCGCCGCCGATCTGTTCGATCAGCGCCGGGTCGTGCGCCGCGCCGAGACCGATATTGTGCGGAAACAGGGTGGCGCCGAAGACATTGTTGTGGCCATGGACCGCGTCGCTGGCCCAGATCAGGGGAATAACGACCTTTTGCCCATCGACCGGCTGCACCGAGGCGTCGTAATAGGGCTCGATCAGGTTCAGCCAGTCCTGGACGGACGAATGCTTGTTGCCGCCCGGAACGGAGCCGCCGCCGTTCTCGATCGAGCCGATGTGATATTGCCGCACCTCCGCCGGGGTAATCGACTTGAATTCCGGCTGAATGACCTGGCCGACCTTTTCTTCGACGCTCATCCGGTCCAGCATGCCTGTGATGCGCGACTCCATCTTCGGGTCGAGGCCGATCGGGCTTTTGGCGGACGGCCACAATTTGGGATGAACGCGCGGACCCGAGGTGGAAGCGCCGGGCGCCCGGTGAGCGTGGTGCGCGCGCGCATCGACCGTGGCGGGGGCGGCCAAAAGGCCGGCGCTGGCCGCGATCGCGGCCGAGCCAAGCCAGAATGCGCGGCGACGCCGCGCCTGTACGAACCGCATGAGACCCTCCTGTAGATCGTTATTTTTGGCCATTTATGGCAACGTTTTCATGAACCGTTATGTCATAAGGCGGGATTAAATCAATAGTGGGAAAACGGGCACTATCCGGTGTCGCGTGGGCAGCTGTTTTGAGGTTTTTATTGACAACGTTTTCATAAGACCCGAAGTTGCCGAAAAATGCGGCCGAAAACCTGCCAAAAAACGCGGCGCGCACAGGGGAGAGTCCATGCAAACCTATTCTGAACTCGGTGAGGCCGAAGCCCGGCTGGCCATTGACGCGGCGGTGGCCGAGCTGAAAAAGCGCGGCAAGGCGGCGGTCATCGCCGTGGGCGATCGCCACGGCGAACTGATCGCCCTGTGGCGGATGGACGGCGCGCTTTTGCCGGCGGCCGGCATCGCCACCAACAAGGTCTTCACGTCGGCGCGCGTGCGCGGCCTGAGCGGCGACCTTGGACGTTTGGCCAATGCCGAGGGCTGGGACGTCCACTATCACGGCGACGCGCGCTATGTCGGTTGGGACGGCGGCGTGGCGGTCGTACGCGGCGGCGTGTGCCTCGGCGCCGTCGGTGTCAGCGGCATGACCGGCGTCGAGGACCTCGCCGTGGCCCAGATCGCCGTCGATGCTATTCTTGCCCATATGGAATAAGTTCATGACCCATACCTATACCGCCGCGCCGTCGCGCTACGACACCATGCCCTACCGTCGCTGCGGCCGAAGCGGCCTGAAACTGCCTGCCATCTCGCTTGGCCTGTGGCAGAATTTCGGCGGCGACGACGTCTTCGAGACCGGCCGCGCCGTTCTGCGCTACGCCTTCGACCGGGGCGTGACGCATTTCGATCTCGCCAACAATTACGGTCCGCCCTACGGCTCCGCCGAAGAGAATTTCGGCCGCGTCATGGCATCCGACTTCAAGGCACACCGCGACGAACTGGTCATCTCGACCAAGGCCGGCTGGGATATGTGGCCAGGCCCCTATGGCGGTATAGGCGGCTCGCGCAAGTACCTGATCGCCTCATGCGACCAGAGCCTGAAGCGCATGGGATTGGACTATGTCGATATCTTCTACTCCCACCGCGTCGATCCGGAAACCCCGCTCGAGGAAACCATGGGGGCGCTGGCGACGCTGCATCAACAGGGCAAGGCGCTCTATGTCGGGATTTCGTCCTATTCGCCGGACCTGACGGCCGAGGCGGCAGCGATCCTCGAAGCCTATCACGTTCCGCTGCTGATCCATCAGCCGGCCTATTCGATGCTGAACCGCTGGGTCGAGGACGATCTGCTCGACATGCTGGGCGATATCGGCATCGGCTGTATCGCCTTTTCGCCGCTGGCCCAGGGCCTGCTGAGCCGAAAATATCTCAACGGCGTGCCGGCGGACGCGCGCGCGGCCAAGGGCGGCTCGTTCGATCCCGGCCTGATCACCGAGGACAATCTGCGGCGGATACGGGCGTTGAACGATATCGCCGAGCGGCGCGGCCAAACCCTGGCGCAGATGGCGATCGCCTGGGT
>OUWB010000288.1_pt2 | contig 21857 bp, 19 predicted proteins | sample 1779821 | NCBI WGS metagenome assembly OUWB01 (sample SAMEA3914806, study PRJEB12502) | metagenome | biome: forest; material: soil | place: Canada | collected 2011-08-03 | depth 0.1 m
TGAACGCCGAGCGCAAGATGCGCATGTTCAAGATGCTGGTCGAACTGGGCTTCAAGGAAATCGAGGTCGCGTTTCCGTCGGCCTCGCAGACCGATTTCGATTTCGTGCGCGAGTTGATTGAAGGCGGACATATTCCCAACGACGTGACGATCGAGGTGCTGACCCAGGCACGCGAGGATCTGATCCGCCGCACGATGGAAGCCGTGCGTGGCGCCAAACAGGCCATCGTGCATGTGTACAACGCGACGGCGCCCACCTTCCGCAAAGTCGTTTTTTGCACCGATCAGGCTGGCGTCAAGCAGATCGCGGTGCAAAGCGCGGCGCTGATCAAGGCCTTGGCGCAAGAGCAACCGGCGACGCGCTGGACTTTCCAGTACAGCCCTGAACTCTTCACCTCGACCGAACTCGAATTTGCCAAGGAGGTGTGCGATGCGGTGATCGAGGTCTGGAATCCGACACCCGAACATCGCGCGATCATCAACCTGCCGGCCACCGTCGAAGTCTCGACGCCGAACGGTTATGCCGACCAGATCGAATGGATGCACCGCAATCTCGCACGCCGCGATTGCATCGTGCTGAGCGTCCACCCGCACAATGATCGCGGCACGGCGGTGGCTGCCGCCGAACTCGCCGTGATGGCCGGCGCCGATCGCGTCGAGGGCTGTTTGTTCGGCAACGGCGAGCGCACGGGCAACGTCGACTTGGTGACGCTCGCGCTGAATCTCTATTCGCAAGGCGTGGATCCGCAGCTCGATTTCTCGCGCATCAATGAGGTCGCGCGTACGGTCGAAGACTGTACGCAACTGCCTATCCATCCGCGCCACCCCTATGTCGGCGATCTGGTTTTCACCGCGTTTTCCGGCTCGCACCAGGACGCGATCAAGAAAGGCTTCGCCGCGCGCCAAAGCGGCGATATCTGGGACATGCCCTATCTGCCGATCGACCCGAACGACGTCGGACGTACCTACGACTCCATCATTCGCGTCAACAGCCAGTCGGGCAAGGGCGGTATCGCCTATCTGCTCGAGCAGGGCTACGGCATCGCCTTGCCGCGCCGCCTGCAGGTGGAATTCAGCGCCGCTGTGCAGAAGGTGGCAGACCACAGTGGACGCGAGATCGCACCGTCTGATATCTGGCAACTGTTCCAGGACGAATATGTGCGTGCGGTCGAGCCGTTCGCCTATCGCCGCCATGTTCTCGACGAACGCGACGGGCGCGTGACGATTGCGTTACATGTGGCGATCGACGGGCAGGAACAGGTGCTGCATGGCAGCGGCAACGGTCCGCTCGATGCCCTGGTGCAGGCCGTCAACCGGGTGGTCGCGGCACCGGTGCGTATCGACCATTACGAGGAACGGGCCACCGGGCAGGGTGCCGACGCGACGGCGATTGCTTTCGCCGAACTGGCGAGCGACGCGGTGCCGGGCACGACGTTTGGTGTCGGCATGGACGCGAATCTGGTCACGGCATCGATCCAGGCCGTGATCAGCGGCGTGAATCGCCTGCATGCGCGGGACGCCGCCGGTGCGTTTTTCTCGGCTGGGGTATCGGCGCGGGCCAAGGCGGCCGGCCCAGCCCAGGTCAACTGAATCCCTGTCGGCTGCGGGCGGGATGAAGGGCTATCGGGCGGCCCGATCCGGCTGGCCTGAGGCGTTGCGAGCATCGTCCTTACCACAGACGATTATTGCGCGATTGGCTGGTGCATCGACATGGCGGTATGATCTATCGTCATGCCGATGCGCCTTCGCTTCGGCGAACAGGACGCCGATTATGCTAAAAATATGGGGCCGAGCCAATTCGGTCAACGTTCAGAAAGTAATCTGGTGTTGCGACGAACTGCGTATTCCCTACGACCGGATCGACGCAGGACTGGAGTTCGGCCGCAATCGCGACGCCGATTTCCTGGCGAAGAACCCGAACGGCCTGGTCCCGGTGATAGAGGACGGCGATTTCATCCTGTGGGAATCGAATTCGATCCTGCGCTACCTGGCGATGCAGTACAAAGGCGGCCGCGGCCTCTATCCGGCCGAAGCGGCCGACCGTGCCTGCATCGATCGCTGGCTGGACTGGTCGCTGTCCACGCTGCAGCCGGCCGAGCGGCCGGTGTTTATCGCGATGGTCCGTACCGCGCCTGAAGCGCGCGATATGGCCGCGGTGAAAGAACAGGCGGCCAAGCTGGCCGCGCTGTGGGCGATTGTCGACGCGCAACTGGAAGGCCGACGCTTTATCGAACACGACAGTTTCTCGCTTGCCGACATCGTGCTCGGCGCCTTCGCGCGGCGCTGGTTTGGCCTGGACGGCATCCAACGACCGCCGATGTTCAATCTGGAACGCTGGTATCAGCGCCTGAGCGAACGGGCATCGTTTTCCCGGCATATTGCCAAGCCGCTGACCTGATTGTTCTTCTTCGACTAAGCGGGCCGACTAAGCGGCTTCCGCGGCTTCGGCCACCACGATGCGGTTGCGCCCTTCGCCCTTTGCGCGATAGAGCGCGCGATCCACTTCCAGCAGCCAGCGATGATGCGTTGGTAAAGGCGGCCGGAAGGCACACAGCCCGACGCTGACCGTGCATGGACACAGGCTGTTGCGGTCCGCCGCCGACGCGCGTACCGCAGCGATCAGCCGCTCGACGATGGCGGACGCCTCGGCGAGCGAGGTGTCGATCAGAATCACGCCGAATTCCTCGCCGCCGTAGCGACCAATGACGTCGGTCTTGCGCAAGGTGCGCTCCAGCATGCGGGAGAATACCTCCAGCGCGGCATCGCCGGCGGCGTGGCCCTGGGTGTCGTTGACCCGCTTGAAGTGGTCGAGGTCCAGCAGCACCAGGCAGGCTTCGCGGCGCTCGCTTTGGCAGCGGGCGAAAATTTGCGCCAGGCGACTTTCCCAGAAGCGCCGATTCAAGAGACCGGTCAGACCGTCGATACGGCTCAACGCCTCGAGTTCGCTGGAGCGTTGCGCCAGGCGCTGGGACATCGCATAGGTGGTGTTGCCGAGCGCGAGCGGGTAGATCACCAGGAAGGGCAGGCAGATCAGCAGCGTCCGCATATTGGTCTGCGGCTGAAGATGCAGGCCCAACAGCAATGCGCAGAGTGCCGCACCGGCCAGATGCGCGACCAGTCCGCGCAGAAACAGGACTTTGCCGCCGGCCGCGATGTTGTCCATGCTCAGCATGGTCAGGATCAATGCGGTGGGCAAGGCATTGAACTGCATCGCCACCGCCCAGACCCCGCCGAACGCCGAATCGATCAACAGGTTGCGTTGCTCGTTCTGGAACGGCCGCGCACTGCGCAACGCGTATCGGCAGGCCAGATGCGGCCAGATAAATCCGTGGAATACCAATAACGCCCATAGTGCATGGGATACCGGCAAGTCCCGGAACACGGATGCCACGCAGAAAAAGCCGGCGCCCAGGCCGAGTACGCGCAGACGGTAGATGCGCAAGACGAAGCCCTTGCCTTTGCCGGCCGGCGGCAGTATCGGGGAGGTCGAAGCGTATTCTGCCAAGGATCACCGCCTGTTCGGGATGTGAGCAGCGCGGACGCACCGCGCGCCAGCGCGATCTCGCGGAACTGACCAAACTCACTTTACGCACATTATGCGATAAATAGCACGGAATCGATTTTGCCGCACCCGGTCATACCCACCGCGGACATCTCATCGCAAGCGGCTGCGGGCCGCGGCCAGATCCTCGCATACTTGCGTGGCGCCGTCGGCCAGCCGCGGCGTGGGGCGATCGATCAGGTCGCCATCGATCACGAACAGATTGCGGTGCGCCACGGCCGTCAAGGCCGGCCATGACTGCCAGCGCTCGAGCCCGGCGACCTTACCGGTCGAGCGTGTGGCACCGGCGCCGGCCGTCATGATGACGTCGGGATTGAGTGCGATGACGGCTTCGGCCGAGACGGTCGGCACCAACGGCGCGGACTGGGCGAACACATTGCGGCCGCCGCAGAGCGTGAGCACGTCGCTGATCCAATGGGTACCGTTCAGTGTCATCAAGGGCCTGTCCCAAACCTGATAGAACACGCTGACCGGCGTCGCGTTCGCATAGCGTGCCCGCAGCGCGGCGATCTTGGCGCGATACACGTCGGCTGCCTGCCGGGCTTGCACGCTGGTACCGAACAGCACGCCGAGTTTAGTTAACGTGGTCGCCACGTCGTCGACGGTATGTGGCGCACTGAGATACATCGGAATATGCAAGCCGCGCAGCGCGTCGAGCTGCTGCTCTGCATTGCCGTGACGCCAGACCAGAATCAGATCGGGCTTGAGGGCTGCGATGCGCTCGAGGTCCAGCGCACGGTTGTCGCCCACATGCGTGATTTCCTTGGCGGCTTCGGGATAGTCGCTGTAACTGACCACGCCGACCAACTGCGAGCCCGCGCCCGCCGCGAACGTCAGCTCGGTGAGATGCGGCGCCAGGCTGACGATGCGTCGCGCGGGCGCGGACAGTGTCACCCTGGCGCCGCTGTCGTCGATCACGCTGTAGACCTGGGGTGTGCTTGCCGTCGATGCCTGGGCGGCCGGCGCCGCACACGCCGTGCCGGCAGTCATGGCGAGAGGCAGGGCGACGATGGCGGCTTGCGCGACACGGCGAGCAGTCGCGCTCACGGGGGACAGACCCGGCTGCCGACATGCTGGTGTGGCGGGTGCCAGGCAGCCAGTGCCTGATCCAGTCTGAGCCATGCGGCGTCGTCGGCGGGCAGGCCGAAGCGCAGGCTCGCGGGCGTTTCAAAGCGGCGTACCCAGATCGCCTGCCGGGCCAGATGATCCTGCAGCGCCGCAGCGTCGGCACAGCGTACCCAGGCGAACAGCGGGGTGCCGCACGGTGCGAGTCCATGCTCGCTGAGCAGCTGGTGCAGGCGTACACCGTCGTGCTGCAGGCGCTGCAGCGCCGCCCGTTGCCAGCCGCGGTCGAGCAGGGCGGCGCGTGCCGCCGCGCGCGCGGGGCCGCTGATGCGCCAGGCACCGAGGGCGAGGTCGAGTTGTCGCAGCAGGCCTGGTTCGGCCAGCACGAAGCCGACGCGGGCGCCCGCCAGCCCGAAGAACTTACCGATCGAGCGCAGCACGATCAAGCCCGGACGGCCGCAATACGGTGCGACGCTGAGTTCCGGCACGACGTCCGCGAACGCTTCGTCGACGATCAGGCTGCCGCCGCGTGCCGCCAGTTGCGCGTGCCATTGCATCACGACCTCGGGCGGGTAGCGCTCGGCACCGGGATTGTTCGGATTCACCAACACCATATGCCGTACCGCGGCCGGCAACTCGGCGTGCGGCTGCAAATTGAAGCCGCCGATGCCGGCGCCGGTGCTGATTCCGCTACCGTAGTCGAAGCGCAACACCCGGTGTCCGGCGCGCTCGAACGCCGGCCGGTATTCGCCATAGGTCAAGGCGGCAATGGCGGTACAGGTGTCGGGCGTGTGGCTCAATAGCGCGGGCAGCAGGCGGATTGCGGCCTGGCTGCCGGCGGTCGGCAAAGCGTGTGGGCAGCCGTAGTGGGCCGCGGCGATCTCGGCCAGATCGTCCTCGTCGTCCGGCAGGCGTTGCCAACTGTGCGGGTCGGGCGCGGCGACCGGATAGGCGTGTGGACTGATGCCCGTCGACAGATCGAGCCAGGCCGTGCGCGGGTGACCATAGCGCCGCACGGCGGCAGTCAGGTCGCCGCCGTGGACGATGCGCTCGGTTTGGCGGTTCATGTCGGGAGAAATCGGTTCAGGCATGTTGCAGGACGGTTAAGGCGGGAGCCAGGGCAGCGACAAGTCCCAATACGGCGAGGGTGGCGAGCCAGACTGCCAGCGCGCTGCGTACCAGTCGCTGCGCCCGGCCGATATCGGTAGCGGCGGGTGCCGCGCCCGATCCGAGCACGGGGCGAGATTCGATGCGGCCGTGATAGCGGGCAGCCCCGCCCAGGCGCACCCCCAGACTGCCGGCCCCGGCGGCCATGACCGGCCCGGCGTTCGGACTATCCCAGCTTGGCGCCTGGGTTTGCCAGCAGTGCAACGCGCAGCGACTATCGCCGCACAATGCGTAGGTGGCCGCGGTCAGGCGTGCGGGCAGCCAATTGGCCAGATCGTCGATACGGGCCGCGGCCCAGCCGAAGGCGAGCAAGCGCGGGGTGCGGTAGCCCCACATCGCGTCCAGGGTGTTGATCAGGCGAAAAGCCAGAGCCCCAGGGCCGCCCGCGAGCGCAAACCAGAACAGTGCGCCGAAGATCGCGTCGTTGCCGTTTTCCAATGCGGACTCGACCGCCGCGCGTGCCAGCGCGGCCGCATCGGCATCGGTCGTGTCGCGCGATACGATGCGCGCGGTCAGGCGACGGGCGAGCGTCAGGTCGCCTGCCGCCAGCGCCTGTGCGATTGGCGTCAGATGGTCGTGCAGACTGCGCGCGCCCAGCGCGAACCACAGCAGCAACACATGCAGCGCACAGGCGAGCGCGAACGGAAGATGGGCGATCAGCCACAGCGCCAACGCGGTGGGCGGCAACACCATGACGGCCCAGGCGACGCAACCGCAAAAGCGGTGCCATGTTCCGCCAAACCGATTCGATCCCGCCGCCTCGACATCCGTGCGATTCATCCGACGCTCGAGATGGCTGGCGACGCGACCGAAACCGACCAGCGGATGCGCGTGGCGTGGCTCACCCGCGATCCGGTCAAGCAGTACGCCGAGACAGGCCAGCAGCGCCGTCCATGGCAGCGGCAACAGCCAATGGGACAGCGCGCAGGGCAATAGGCGGGAAAGGTGTGAGCAGACAAACATGCGGGCATTGTACCGGGTGGCGATGCGATAATGGCGGCATGATACGCATGACATCGCCTCCGCGCTCGCCCTTCGATAGCCCCCAACGTACCGCTGACGTCCAGAGCCAGGGATCGGCACGAAGCGGCACGATGACGCCCGGTTCCCACTCGCCTCGCGGCGCGCTGATGGTACAAGGCGCGACCTCGGACGCGGGCAAGAGTACGCTGGTGGCCGGCCTGTGTCGTCTCGCGCATCGGGCGGGGGTGTGCGTTGCGCCGTTCAAGCCTCAGAACATGGCGCTGAACAGCGCGGTGACCGCGGACGGCGGCGAGATCGGGCGTGCGCAAGCATGGCAGGCGCTGGCTGCCGGACTGGCCGCGCATACCGACATGAATCCGGTGCTGCTCAAGCCGAACAGCGATACCGGTGCGCAGGTCATCATTCACGGTAAGGTACACGCCACGCTCGACGCGCGCGCCTATCACGACTACAAGCCACAGGCGATGGCGGCGGTGCTGGCCTCCTATGGCCGCTTACGCGCCGGCTATGACCTGGTGTTGATCGAAGGGGCCGGCAGCCCGGCGGAAGTCAATTTGCGCAGTCGCGATATCGCCAACATGGGGTTTGCGGAGGCGGTCGATTGCCCGGTCATCCTGATTGCCGATATCGATCGAGGCGGTGTGTTCGCTCATCTGCTGGGTACGCTGGCTTGCCTGTCCGACAGCGAGCGCGCACGCGTGCGCGGCTTCGTGATCAATCGCTTCCGCGGCGACCGGTCCCTGCTGGAGCCGGGCATCGCCTGGCTGGAGGCGCAGACCGGCAAGCCGGTACTCGGTGTCCTGCCTTATTTGCATGGCCTGTGGCTCGACGCCGAAGATGCCCTGCCGCGCGCGCATGCGCCGGCGGCGTCCGCCGGTCGTGTGCTGCGCGTCGTGGTGCCGGCCTTGCCTCGCATCAGCAATCACACCGATTTCGATGCGCTGCGCGCCCATCCGCAGGTCGAGTTCCGTTTTGTCGGAGCCGGCGAGGACTGGCCCGCGGCGGATCTGGTGATCCTGCCTGGCAGCAAGAGCGTGCAGCATGATCTGGCGTGGCTGCGCGCCCAAGGATGGGAAACCGGCATCCGGCGCCACCTGCGTTATGGCGGCAAGTTGCTGGGGATTTGCGGCGGGATGCAGATACTGGGACGGCAGCTGCACGATCCTGCCGGTTACGAGGGGCCGGCGGGATCGATGCCGGGTCTCGCGCTACTTGACTATGACACCACCTTGCAGGGCGGCAAGCAATTGCGCAACGTGCAGGGGCATCTCGATGCCGCTGTGCATGCCGGCGGTGCCGGTGTCCCGGTACGCGGTTACGAGATTCATATGGGACACAGTCAGGGCCGCGCGCTCGAGCATCCCGCTGTGTGGCTGGAGACCGAGGCGGGCATGGTGGCGGACGGTGCGGTGTCGGACGACGGTCAAATCGCGGCAACCTATCTGCATGGCTTGTTCGATGCGCCCGAGGCCTGTGCCGCTTGGCTCGCCTGGGCTGGATTGGATGCGCCCGAGCGCTATGACCACGATGCGCGGCGAGTGCAATCGCTCGATGCGCTCGCCGACGCCATGGCTGTGCATCTCGATCTGGATGCGTTGTGGCAGCTATGCGGGTGAGGTGCGGGTCCGGCCAGGGTGGTATCGCTACGCCGTGAGCGGCAATTCGTCCAAGGGCGACATGGTGACGCTGACCTTCAATTCATGCGCGCCGCCGCCCAGGATCACGCCGCGCAGGGGCGATACGTCGGTGAAGTCCCGTCCCCAGGCCAGCGTCACGTGTTGGAAGTCGGGCAACACATTATTGGTCGGATCGGCATCGATCCAGAGATCCTCGCCCTGATGCGGGCACCATACCGAGACCCAGGCGTGCGACGCGTCGGCGCCGATCATGCGTTCTTGGCCCGGCGGCGGCGTGGTCAGGATGTAGCCGCTGACGTACCGTGCCGCCAGACCCAGCGAGCGCAGGCAGGACACCATCAAATGGGCGAAGTCCTGGCACACGCCGCGGCGGGCCTCGAATACCTTCGCCACCGGCGTCGCAACCGTGGTGGCCTCGGGGTCGAATGCGAACTCGGCGTGGATTTTCGCGGTCAGTGTCCGCACGCCTTCGAGCAGCGGCGTGTTCGGCGGAAAGCAGTCGGCCGCGTAGGCGGCAAAATCGTGCTTGACGCGCCCGTATTGCGATTCGAAACGGTAGCGTGCGGCACGGAGCTGGCTGGGCTCGGGCGGTACGCCCGCATGGTAGGTGAGGCGTTCGCGCACATCTTCCCAAGCCATGGTTTCGCCGTCTTCCGGCAAGAGCTGGCCGAACACGTCGACTATGCTCTCGGCACGCACGTGCAGGGTCTCGTGCGGCGATTCGATCGCAAGCAGGGTGACGGGATTGCCGAACACATCGCGCCGCTCCAGGCGCCGGGCAAAACCCGGCACGATTTCGAGCCGGTGCGACACGGCACGCTGCCAGGCGATCTCGCGCGGGGTCAGATGGAGCAATTGCCGCGACAGCGAAACAGGTGCCGCATAGTGATACTCGGTATCGTGAATGATGCGGTAGCGGGCCATGGCGCAGGCAAGAACGGTTCAGGCAGCCAGCGTTTGCTGACTGATTTCGTCGATATGGGTGAAATGGCGCATCGCCAGGCGGTCCGACAAGGCGTAGGCGTTGCTCGCGATGTCTTCGAGCAGTCGGGCGAGGTCGGTGCAGGCGGCCGGGATTGCGTACTCGAAGCGGGCCAGGTCGAAGCTGTTCAGCAGCTTGAGTTGGGACGGCAACCCGCCGGTCGCCTCGCCGCGATCCTGCATCAGGCTGTCGGCCAGTTCGTTCAGATAGGCGATCAATTGGCGTATCTGCAATACCACGCCGTGCGGATTGGTGTCGTCGAAAATGATCAGATCCAGTACCGGCAGCAGCTGCGGCTGGGCGCGGTAGCGGTGGCGGTAGGTAATGATGCTGTCCGCGGTTTCGAGCAGCCAATCGAGGCTGCCGATGGCGTCCGGCGTGATGCGGACGGTGCTTGCCAACGTCGACAGAAAACGCGCGATCGCGCTCGACGTAAAGGCAAGGCGTTCGATGTGGCGGCCGATGATGAGCAGGCGCCAGCCGTCGTCGCGCGTCATGCAATCCATCGCGAAACCAGCGAGCGCGACGCTGAACGCCATGGTTTCGTCCAGCGTGCGCAGGGCTTCCGTCAAAGCGGCGCGACCCGTGGCGCGCTGAGTGCTGGTCGCCAGCATGCGTTCCATCCGGTTCAGGGCCTGCCAGTTGTCGCGCGACAGCCGTTCGCGCACCTGGGTTGCGGTCCACATCAAGTGTCCCAGGCAACTGGCGACGCTGCTCCCCTGTTTGTCGTCGAACACCGCCGCAATCAGCAACTGCTCGGCATCGCGCGGTGTGGGTGGGTCGAGTTCGGTGGTCGACGGTTCGGCCAGCAGACCGAGCCAGCCGCAAATGTCGAGCGCGGCTTCGCGCGCGCGCGGCGCCTCGCGGCTGGCGTCGTCGAAGCGCGTCAGGGCGACGCGCAACAGGCGCGCGGTATCGTCGCAGCGCGCCGTATAGCGGCCCAGCCAGAACAGATTCTCGACCACGCGTGAGGATAGGGTGGTGGGATTACGCACCAGATCGCGGGCGGTCGTTACGCGTTTGAGCAGCGTCAGTGTGCTGACGGGTTGTTCGGACAGTACCCAGGTGTCTTTGCTGGTGCCGCCGCGCTGCATCGAGATCATCTGCGCGGCGGTCGGTAGCGCGACCCGGGTCAGGCCACCCGGCATTACGTTGTAGCCGCCATCGGTCGTGGCGCTGGCCAACAGCCGCAGCGCGACCGAGCAACCGACCAGTTTCTTGTCGGCGTCGGGCGATACCACCGGCGCCTGCGACAGTGCGATCACTTCCTGCGCCGCATAGGCGTGGGGCTGGGTGCGGATGCGAGCGATCAGATCGTCGCGCGCAGTGCCCGTGACGTCGCGGCCATAGACGGGTTCGAAGCTTAAGGACGGGTAGGCCGGCTTGATCACCAGCTCGTCCAGATGTTTGATCACGTGCTCGAGCGCCGGCGGCTCGCCGCACCACCAGGTAGCGACCGACGGAATCATCAAGCGCTCGCCCAGCAGATGTTCGCAGATATTCGGCAGGAAGCCGCTGATGGCCGCGGCCTCGACCACGCCGCTACCGAGTGCGTTGGCGATCAGCACATGACCGGCGCGCGCGGCCTGCAGCAGGCCAGGCACGCCCAGGGCGGAATCGCCGCGCAGTTCGAGCGGGTCGCAATATCCATCGTCGAGGCGGCGCAGGATGCCGTGCACGCGCTGCAGACCGCTCAGCGTCTTCAGATAGACGTGGTCGCCGCGTACTGTGAGATCCTGGCCTTCGACCAGCGGAAAGCCGAGATAGCGTGCCAGATAGGCGTGCTCGAAATAGGTCTCGTTATAGGGACCCGGCGTCAGCAGCACGATCAATGGCGGTTCGCCGTCGGTCGGCGCTAACTGGCTCAGGCTTTGATGCTGGCTGCGGAAGTATTCGGCCAGGTGATGCACGCGCAGGTCGCGGAACAGGTCCGGGAACACGCGCGACACGATGAGGCGATTCTCCAGCGCATAGCCCGCGCCGGACGGCGCTTGCGTGCGATCGGCGATGACCCACCACTGGCCGTCCGGGGAGCGCGCGACGTCGACGCCGTATACGTGCAGGAAGCGGCCGTGCGGCGGCGCCATGCCTTGACAGGGCCAGAGAAAACCCGGGTGGCCGAACACGATCGCAGGCGGCAGCAAGCCTTGCGTGAGCAGGGTCTGCTGACCGTAGAGGTCGGCCAGGATGGCGTCCAGCAGGCGAGCCCGCTGCTCGACACCCGCCGCCAGCACATCCCATTCGGCAGCCGGCAGCACGAGCGGCAGCGGATCGAGTTCCCACGGACGGCCCGCGCCTTGCGGCGACGAGTACATATTGTAGGTCACGCCGTTTTCCACGATCTGGCTGCGCACGAACTCGGCCTGCTGATGCATCTGCTCGGGACTCGCCGCGTCGATTTGCTCGCACAGCGGAGCCCAGTGCTCGCGTATCCGTTCATCCGCGTCGAGCATCTCGTCGTAGCGGTCGGACTTCACTTCGTAGGATGAGAACAACGCACTGGGCATGAGAGTCGGGCGAGCTAAAAATGGGCGGCGGCACGAGCCCGGCACTATATCATTCTACCGCCGCAGGTCCAGGGTGAACGGGAAATTGGGGTTTGTTCCGATTTCGACCGATTGATGCGGTGGTGCGATGTTACCGGGTGTATGGCCCATCCGGAAAAAGCGTGCCAGGCGCCGACTTTCGGCGGCATAGGCATTGACCGGGAAGTCCTCGTAGTTGCGCCCTCCCGGATGCGCGACGTGGTATTGGCAGCCGCCCATGCTGCGACCCATCCAGGTATCGAGCAGATCGAACACCAGCGGTGCGTGCGAGCCTATGGTCGGATGCAGGCAGGAGGGTGGTCGCCAGGCGCGATAACGTACCCCGGCGACGAATTCCGCGCTGTTGCCGGTCGGCTGCAGTGGAATCGCGTGGCCGTTGCAGGTCAACACGTAGCGGTCGCCCCCCATGCCGTTGACCTTGACCTGCAGGCGCTCGACCGACGAGTCGACGTAGCGCACCGCACCGCCCGCGCTATTTTCCTCACCCAGCACATGCCACGGTTCGAGCGCATGACGCAGCTCGACGTGGATGCCGTTGGCGGCGAAATCGCCGTAGATCGGAAAGCGGAACTCGAAATGCGGTGCGAACCACTCGGGCTTGACCTCGTAACCGGCGGCGCGCGTCTCGCTCAGGACGTCGTCGAAATCGAGCTTGGTGAAGTACGGCAGCATGAAACGATCATGCAGTTGCGTGCCCCAGCGTACCAGCTTGTCGGGCGCGTAGGGTGTCTTCCAGAAGCGGGCGATCAGTGCACGCAGCAACAGCTGCTGTGCCAGTGACATGCGTGCGTGCGGCGGCATCTCGAAGGCGCGCATCTCGAGCAGTCCCAGGCGCCCGGTCGCGCTGTCCGGCGAATACAGCTTGTCGATGCAAAATTCCGTGCGGTGCGTATTGCCGGTCACGTCGGTCAGCAAATTGCGCAACACGCGGTCGACCAACCAGGGCGGTACGGACTCGCCGGGCGGCGGCAATTGCTTGAACGCGACTTCCAGTTCGTATACCGAATCGTTGCGTGCTTCGTCGATGCGCGGGGCCTGGCTGGTTGGACCGATAAAAAGGCCGGAGAACAGGAACGATAGGGACGGATGGTTGTGCCAATACGAGATCAGGCTGCGCAACAGATCGGGGCGGCGCAGGAGCGGCGAGTCACCGGCTTGGGCCGCGCCCAGCGTGAAATGGTTGCCGCCGCCAGTGCCGGTGTGGCGGCCGTCCAGCATGAATTTTTCGGTGACGAGACGGGTTTCCCGCGCCATCTCGTAGAGATGCGTGGTGCGCTCGACCAGTTCGTCCCAATTGCCGCACGGATGGACATTGACTTCGATCACGCCCGGGTCGGGCGTGACGCGGAACTGGGTCAGCCGCGGATCGGACGGCGGCTCGTAGCCTTCGATCACGACAGGACAGGGCAGGTCGGCGGCGGTCGCCTCGATCGCAGTGACGAGCGCCAGGTAGTCCTCGAGCGCGTCGGTCGGCGGCATGAACACATACAGTATCCCGCCGCGCGCCTGCGTGCACATCGCGCGACGCGTGATCCAGGCCGCCGACTGGCCCTGTGCCGGTACGGCATCGCTGGCAGCAGGCATGCTCTGGCCGTTTGTGGTGGCACGCCGGGTCAGATGGAGATGGATCGGATTGAGCAGGGTGGCCGCGCTCGGCAAGGGGCGCAACGGCCGCATCGGATCGGGCGTATGGACATATGGGTAGTCGGTGCTGGCGGTCCACGGCTGCGAATCGAGCGGCAAGCGATAGCCGATCGGCGAGTCGCCGGGAACCAGATAGCAGCGCTCGCTGCGCAGGAACCAGCGGCCGGATTGCCAGTTGCCACCGGCTGCGCGCATGATGGGCAGCACGTGGCCGACCGCGTGCTTCAGCCCTTGCTCGAAGATCTGACACAGACGCTCTCGCTCGAGCCTGTCCTCCAGGCGGGAGTCGAACACGTCGACGTTCAACGGCAGGCGCCGTTCGCGCCAGAGATAGTAGAGCGCATCTTCGAAGGCGGGGAACACATACTGGGGATCGACGCTCAGGCGTTGCGCGACCCCCGCCAGAAAGCGCGCGGCGAGCGCCTCATCGGCGTGACCGGAGTGGCGTTCGTCGGCGTAGAGCGACGGATCCTGCCAGATCGGCTCGCCGTCCTTGCGCCAGAAGCAGTTCAGCGACCAGCGCGGGAGCGGCTCACCCGGATACCATTTACCCTGACCGAAGTGAGCCAGGCCATGCGGCGCGTACTTGTCGCGCAGCTTGTGGAACAGTTCGCCGGCCAGCTTGCGCTTGGTCGGACCCTGCGCGGCGGTGTTCCACTCGGCGCCGTCAGGATCGTCCATAGCCACGAAGGTCGGCTCGCCGCCCATCGTCAGGCGCACGTCAAGTTGCTTCAGGTCGGCGTCGATACGATGCCCGAGGCCCTCGATTTCGAGCCATTGCGCTTCGGTATAAGGCTTGGTGACGCGCGGCGCTTCCCAAATCCGTTCGACCGACATGGCGTGGCTGAATTCGCACTCGCAGACATCGGTGGCACCGTCGACGGGGGCGGCAGCGTCGGGGTCGGGAGTGCAGGCGAGCGGAAGGTGGCCCTCGCCCGCCAGCAGGCCGGACGTCGGATCCAGACCGATCCAGCCGGCACCCGGCAGATAGACTTCGCACCAGGCATGCAGATCGGTGAAGTCGGAGGAAGGACCAGTCGGGCCGTCGAGCGACTTGACGTCCGGCACCAGTTGGATCAGATAACCCGAAACGAACCGAGCGGCCAATCCCAGATGGCGCAGCAACTGCACCAGCAGCCAAGCGGAGTCTCGGCAGGAACCGGTACGTTTTTCCAGGGTTTGCTCGGGCGTCTGGATGCCGGGTTCCAGGCGGATGGTATAGCCGATGTCTTGTTGCAGGCGCTGGTTGATCGCGACCAGGAAATCCACGCTACGCGCGCGTTCGCGCGGAATCGATGCGAGGTAGTCGGCAAAGCGGGGCGTTGCGGCTTCCTTCAGCAGATACGGGGCAAGTTCATGGTGTTGGCTCGCCTCGTAGTCGAACGGAATTGCCTCGGCATACGGTTCGAGGAAGAAATCGAAAGGGTTGATTACCGAGATTTCGGTGACCACATCGACTTCTATGCGCAGTTCGCGGGTCGGTTCCGGAAACACCAGGCGCGCCAGCCAATTGCCTTGAGGGTCTTGCTGCCAATTGACGAAATGTTTCTCGGGCGTGACTTTCAGCGAGTAAGCTAGGATAGGGGTGCGGCAGTGCGGCGCGGGGCGCAATCGTACGACTTGGGGGCCCAGCTTGACCGGCCGATCGTATTGGTAGTGCGTGACGTGGTTCAGCGCGACGTGGATAGCCATGGGCAGCCCAATGAAGTGGTGATGATAGTCAAATCAAACAGCGAACTCCAAACCGGGACCAGCAAGTTCCGAGCCAGATCGCATGCTCATGCATGGCATGCAGCAACGTGCGGCGCGTGCCGGCTACTGTCGTTTCCGATACTAACCTAGCTTGGATGAATCAGATACCGCGCGTTCCGCTATCGGGACGCGCTGGACCACCGGACCGAGCGGACGGGAATGTTTTCTGCTTGGTTTTCCTTGGATTGCCCTTCGACAAGGAGCCTGCCATGCCTCAGCCAACGCAATCGCCTCAACTGTCGGATAATCAATTTTCCCATGTGCGCCCGCAGGATACGGAGTTCCACGATGCGGGCCTGCGCGACTTCTTCCTATACCGCGATCTCGGCATCGCCCAAGCCACCGGCGGCCGGGTTCTGGCGCAATTGGTCAAAGCCCAGCATGCACCAGAGCAAGGCACCGGTTGGCACCGGCATGAGGCGAATTTCCATATCGTGTTCATGCTCAAGGGCTGGGCTCGCTTCATGTACGAGGACAAGCCCACCTTGGTTGCCGCGGGGGACTGCGTGCACCAACGGCCGGGTATTGTGCATTATCTGTATGACTACTCGGAGGACATGGAGTACCTGGAAATCGTCAGTCCCGCCGATTTTTCGTCGATTCCCGTCCAAGGGCCGTGCGCGGTGCCACCCGTCACCCCATGGCCCAGTAGCGTTTGATCCAGGGGGAGAACGCCGGCTGCGGGCCGTTGCGGATATACATCATGTCGCGGTGTATGCGACGTGCCCGTACATGTTCGGTGAACATTGTTTGCTATTATCCTGTGTCCGCAAGGATTCGAGACGGCACCAGTGCAGGACGGCGGCGCGGCAAGTCTGCGCGCCGTACCATGCCGTGCCGCTCGAGACGACCCCGGCCAGGGTGCCGGGCGCACCACGCGTTTCGCCACAGGCACTATGACAGGCTTTCTGCCCAGCCTCCGTATCCGATTTCTCGGTCTGACTCTTGCCGTTTTCCTGATTGCAGGTGCTGTGACCTGGCTGGCGTTTTCGCACGTCACGGACGGTATCAGTCGCGAGCTCGGCGTCGATTTCGCGCAGCGCCAGGTGCTGTACGACAAGGCCCGTATCCAGATGCCGCTGATCCGCGAACTGGCCTTGACCGACAAGCTCGCCCACTCGGCTTTTATCCGCGACTGGCTGCTCGATGAGAACGACCCGGTCATGCGGCGCCAAGCCTTGACGGAGCTCGAGGATTTCCGCACGGTCTTTGCCGACCATAGCTATTTCCTGATTGCGGATCGCTCGCTCCATTACTACTTCAACGATAGCAAGAACACGTATGCGGGCCATCAGTTGCGCTATACGCTGGACCCGGCGTTGGCGCGCGACGGGTGGTATTTCCGCACGCGCCACGACAACCAACCCTACGAGCTGAACGTCGATCGGGACATTCCGCTGAATGTGACCAAGGTCTGGATCAATATGCGGGTGCGGGGGGCCGACGACCAGCTGCTGGGCATGGTAGGTACCGGACTCGATCTGAGCGATTTCATCGCCCGCGTGATGCGCAGCGACGTGCCGGGTGTCACCAGCATGTTGATCGGTCCCGACGGTTCAATCGAGGCCCATCCCGATCGCAACCTGATCACGCTCGACGCCGCCGGCCAGTCGGCCGCCACACGTCATACTGTGTATCGCCTGCTGGGCAGCGACGCCGAGCGTACGGCTTTGCGCGATACCTTGGCCGGGCTCAAGCAAGCGCCGGACACGGTACGCACCCTGTTCGTCAATTTCGAGGGCCGGCCGCGTCTCTTGGCGGTGGCCTATCTGCCGGAACTGGATTGGTATGTGATCAGCGAGATGGACCTGCATGTGCTGATCGGCACCGCGCCGTTTCGCCTCATTCTCGGCGTGATCGGCCTCGCGCTGGTGGTCAGCCTGCTGTTGATCTCGGTCGCCCTCGACCATCTGGTCTTGCGGCGCTTGAGCCGGCTGGATGCGGCCACGCGTCAGATCGCTCGCGGCGACTACGCGTTGCGCCTGCCGCCTTCCGGGGATGACGAATTGGGGCGCCTGTCCAGCCAATTCGAGGAGATGGCGGGCACCGTGCGCGATACGCTGTCTCACCTGGAAGCGCGGGTCGCCGAACGTACCGCCGAGTTGAACACCGCAAACCAAGTGCTGGCCCAACAGCAGGAAGATATCCTGGCGTCCCTGCGCTACGCGCAGATGATGCAAAGCGCGCTGCTGCCGATCGAGGCACAGCTCCAGGAGCAGTTGGGCGAAACCTGTGTGCTGTGGCTGCCGCGCGACGTGGTCGGGGGCGATTTCTATTTCATGTTCGAGGCGGGCGCGGCGCTTTATATCGGCGTCGCCGATTGCACCGGACATGGTGTGCCCGGTGCGTTGATGAGCAGCGCGGCCTACGCGGCGGTGCGCCAAGTGCTCAAGCAGCCTTCGCGGGCTGCCGATATACCGCTTGACGTGTTGTTGAACGAAATCGATATACACCTGCGCGACAGCATGCGCCATGACCAGGCCGGTGTCGACCAAGGCATGGACTTGGGGTTGTGCCGCCTGACGCGAGGAACAGCTCTACTCGAATTTGCCGGCTGCGGCATCGACGCATATATCATCGAACCGTCAGAGCAAGTTTCCGCATCGGCGACGGGATTGCGCATGCTCGCGAGCCGCAAGCGCGGACTCGGCTACCGGGCCCGCGGCATCGCGGCCGGGATTCCGGTGCATCGCGTGGTGCTGCGCGACGGGCTGCGCGTCTATTTGCCCAGCGACGGGGTGTTCGACCAGCCGGGCGGAGCGCATGGCTTCGGCCTGGGGCGCGCGCCGTTCGAACAGATGTTGCTTAAACTGGTGCAGGAGCCGCTCGGGCGGCAGGCACATTTGTTCGAGACGATGCTGCAGGAATACCGCGGCGATTTGGCGCAACGCGACGATATTACGCTGCTCGGGTTTGCCGCCCAGGCATTCGTTCAATAGGAAGGGCGATGAAAAATCTCAATCTATGGGAGTTGCGACAGGAGCTCGATGCCGCCAACATCCTGATCTGCTTTAACGGTCCGCTGTCGCAAAGCATTATCGAACAACTTGGCGTCGCGGTGCGGCGGCACCTCGAAGCCGATGCGCTCGACGAAGGCATGCTCTACGACGTTTTCGCGGTCTATATCGAGCAGTCGCAGAACATCCAGAACTACACCGCGCGCAAGGCGACCGAGGGCGGCAGCCCCAACGGCGTGCGTTTCGATGCCGCCACCATTGCCATCGGCCGCGTCGAGCCGGACCACTATCTGGTGACGTCCGGCAATCCTATCGCCAAAGCCGATGTGCCGGCCCTGACCGCGATGCTCGACGAACTCGCCGGATTGGATGCGGGTGGTTTGAAGGCGCTCTATCGCGAACAGCGCCGCAAGCCGCGCGAGGGTAAAGGGGCCGGCCTGGGGCTGATCGACATGGCGCGCAAGGCGAGCCGTCCGCTCGAGTATCAAGTGCGCGAGATGGATGAGCATACCGCTTACTTTCATTTGATTGCTGTCATCTGAGGATTGTGATGCAGTATTACGAAAAAACGGCCACGGTCTCGACACCCTGGGTCAGATTGGATCCCGCCTTGGGACGCATCGACCTCGTCGGCGAAAGCTATCCTGCGAACAGTTTCGAGTTCTATCAACCTATCGTCGAGTGGCTCAATGCCTATCTCGAAGTCGATCGGGCGCGTCCGATCCACGTCGAGCTGGAGCTGTCCTATGTCAATACGGGCAGCATCAAGAGCATGCTGGACATTTTCGACATGCTGGAACACGCTCATCAAGGCGGGCGTCCGGTCGGCATCGTGTGGAAATACGATTCGCGCAACCAGCGCGCGCTCGAAACCGCCGAAGAGTTCAGCGAGGACGTCAGTTTTCCGTTCGATACCGTGGATACGTTCGTGCCATGACCGTGCCTTCCGACCGATTTCCTCATGTGTTTGCGACCGACGGTGTCGTCGCGCAGCGCGTTGCCAGAATTGCCCAGGAGCATGCGGACAATGCGCTGTTGCCGGAAGTCGAGTGGCTGGCGGCACAGTATCAACGTCTGCAACAACGTTTCGACAAGATCACGGCAATCAGCGACAGACTGCAGGCCCAGATCCTGGAAATGAACAAAGTGTTGCAGGAGCAGGCGATTTCAGACCCGCTGACTGGACTGATGAATCGGGCGGGACTGCTCGAACGCCTGAACGCGGAGTGTGCGCGGCTAGCTCGCGAACATACGCCGTTCGGGCTGTTGATGCTGGACATCGACCATTTCAAGGCGATCAACGACGCCTACGGCCACCATGTCGGCGATCAGGTCCTGATCGACGTCGCCGCCACCTTGCGACAGCATATGCGGCCCTACGACGTGTTCTCGCGCTGGGGCGGAGAGGAATTCCTGCTGCTGCTGCCGGCGATCGAACCGGAGCCGCTGGTGGAATTCGCACAACGCTTGCGTACCGCCATGCATCAGGTGACAGTACATGATATCGATCCGGCGGCGCCGGTGCGCGTGAGTATGGGGCTGTATCTGTGCGCGGTCGAGGAGGACCCGGCGGAAAGCGTGCGCAAGGCGGATAGCGCGCTGTACCAGGCCAAGAAGCGCGGGCGCGACCGGGTCGAAGTCTACCAGGATCGCTGACGCGGCAGATAGCCGGGCAGGTCAGGGGGCCGCAGCGACGGGCGAGCGCGGCTGAGCGTGCGTTTGCCGATCAGGATGCGACGGGGCTGTCGCCTTGCGGTTTGGCGGCCAAAAGCGCACCGGTCAATAGCAGTCCGGCGATGGCGGCTGCCGCGGCGAACAGGAATACCTGGGCGAAGCCGAAATCGCCGGCGATCAGGCCGGCCAACGGCCCGGTGATTCCAAGCGACATATCCAGAAACAGCGAATAGCCGCCCAAGGCCGCGCCCCGGCTTGCGGGCGGCACTAGGCCGACCGCTTCCACGCCCAGGGCTGGAAACACCAGTGCGAAGCCGCAGCCTGTGAGCGCCGCACCGGCCAATGCCAGCGCAGGTATGGGCGCCAACCATAGCAACAGCAGGCCGGCGGTCTCAACGCAGAAGGACGCGATGGCGACGCGAAAGCCGCCGTGGGTCTTGATTGCATTCGCGAACAACAAACGCGTGCCGACGAATAGCAAGCCAAACACCGTCAACGAAAACGCGGGATTGGACCAATGGCGGCTGGCATAGTACAAGGCAACGAAGGATGCAATCGAGCCGAAGCCCGTCGATCCGAGAGCGAGCGCGATACCGTGGGGCAGGATACGCTTGAAGACATGGCGAAACGGCAGGCGTTCGCCGTGCGTTACCGCGATCGGCGCCTGCAGTTTGGCCAGTCCGATGCCGCCCAGCGCGATCACGCAGATCAGGATGCCGATCGAGGCCAGGCCCAGATTGCCTTCGAGCAGTACCCCGAGCGGTGCGCCCAAGGCTATGCCGCCGTAGGTGCTAATACCGTTCCAGGAAATCACGCGGGCCGTCTGGGTCGGGCCGACGCGGCCTATGCCCCAGATGATCGAGCCGGTGCCGACGCAACTCTCGCCGCAGCCCATTGCCAGCCGGCTTGCCAGCAGCAGGATCAGGCTGAGCCAGGGGATGGGCTTGGTGAGCGCGGCGCCAATCAGCAACACGCCGCTGAATACACATGCGCACAGTCCGATTATCACCGTGCGCTTGGCGCCGGCGGAGTCGGCCATGCGTCCGGAGAGCGGCCGGCTCAGCAGCGTTGCGATGTATTGGCAACTGATGGCGAAACCGGCCAGTATCGAGCCGTAGCCGAGTTGGTTATGGACATAGCCCGGCAGTACCGCAAGCGGAAGGCCGATGCTCAGGTAGGCAATGAAGGTGAAACTGACGATCCAGACGATTTGTAGCGTAACGGCGGCGTGTTCGCGCCGTGTCACCTGTTGCGCGCTGTCACCGGCAGGGGCATGCGGGAAAGACATCAGGCTGATGGTCCGGGAAGAATCGGGGATTGGGGAATACCCGTATTCTGTCACGATTACACAAAACTTGCTGTAAGCGCGTCTCGCGCGACCCGTTTTAGGCCCGGCCGCGCTCAGCGGCGTGCGTCGGTTGCGAGCCGAAAGGTAAGTACCGCGTGTTCGAGCGCTTGCGCCTGCTCCTGCATGCTCGACGCGGCGGCGGCAGCCTGTTCCACCAGTGCTGCGTTTTGCTGCGTCATTTCGTCCATCTGGGAAATCGCGCGATTCACTTCCTGGATGCCGGTGCTCTGTTCCTGGCTGGCATGGGTGATTTCCCCCATCAATTCGACCACCCGCAGCACCGACTCGACAATCTCGCTCATGCTCTGGCCTGCTCGGTCGACCAGCGCGCCGCCGGCTTCGACCTTGTCCACCGAGTCGCCGATCAAGCCCTTGATCTCCTTGGCGGCCTGGGCGCTGCGGTTGGCCAGACCGCGTACCTCGGTCGCCACCACGGCGAAGCCGCGCCCGGCTTCGCCGGCGCGGGCTGCCTCGACTGCGGCGTTGAGCGCCAGGATGTTGGTCTGGAAGGCGATGTTGTCGATCACGCTGATGATGTCG
>OUWB010038893.1_pt1 | contig 21851 bp, 16 predicted proteins | sample 1779821 | NCBI WGS metagenome assembly OUWB01 (sample SAMEA3914806, study PRJEB12502) | metagenome | biome: forest; material: soil | place: Canada | collected 2011-08-03 | depth 0.1 m
GCGCCCTGATCGACGGGGCGCCTTACCTCTACGCACAGTTCGCGACCCACAACGCCCACACCTTAGCCGCGGTGCGCCGCATGGCCGAAGCCTCGGGCGTGCAGATCGAGCACCAACGCCTGCACGGCATGGGTGAGGCGCTCTACCGTGCCGCAGACTCCCGTTACGGGGGGATCATCCTGCGCGCCTATGCGCCGGTGGGCGGACATGAAGACCTACTGCCCTATCTGGTGCGTCGCCTGCTGGAGAACGGCGCCAACACCTCGTTCGTCCATGCCCTGCTCGACGAGCGGGTGCCCGTTGAGAAGGTGGTGGTGGATCCGATCGGCGCGGTGGAGGCCGAGCCGGGTCCCCACAATCGCATCCCAACTCCCCGTCAGATGTACGCCGATCGGCTGAACTCTAAGGGAGCCGATGTCAGCGCCGCCGCGGATCAGGCGCGTCTGGAGGCCGCCCTCGCCGTGCTCGACAAGGAATCGCTGGTCGCCGGCCCGATCGTCTCTGGCCGTTCGCTGACCGGAGTTGGTGCGGTTCCGGTGCGCAGCCCCTCCGATCACGCATGGGTTGTTGGCCATGTTGTCAAATCGACGGAAGCCGACATCGATGCGGCGTTTCAAGCGGCCCGCAAGGCTCAGCCGGCCTGGGACGCGCTGGGTGGCGCGGGCCGAGCCCGCGTGCTGCGTAGCGTTGCCGAGGCGATGGAGTTGAACTTCGACCGGCTGGCGGCGGTGTGCGTAAGGGAGGCCGGCAAGACCTGGCCCGACGCGATCGCCGAAGTCCGCGAGGCCGTCGATTTCTTGCGCTACTACGCCCTTCTTGCCGAGCGCCAGTTCGAGGGCGACACGGTGCTCGCCGGCCCTGTCGGGGAGATCAACACCCTGGCGCTACGAGGCCGCGGGGTCTTCGCCTGTATTTCGCCGTGGAACTTCCCTTTGGCGATCTTCACCGGCCAGGTTGCGGCCGCTCTCGCCGCCGGCAACGCGGTGTTGGCCAAACCGGCGGAACAGACACCGCTGATCGCGGCTGAGGCCGTCCGCATTTTCCATAGTGCAGGGATCGATACCGAGCTGCTGCACCTCCTGCCCGGCCCGGGCTCGGTGGTGGGCGCGGCGATGACCGTCCATCCGGACCTCGCGGGCATGGCTTTCACCGGCGGAACAGAAACGGCTTGGGCAATCAACCGCACCCTCGCCGCGCGCCACGGGCCGATCGTGCCATTCATCGCCGAAACCGGCGGCCTCAACGGGCTCTTCGTCGACACGACCGCACTGCGCGAACAGGTCATCGACGACGTTGTCCTGTCAGCCTTTGGCTCGGCCGGCCAGCGCTGCTCCGCCTTGCGGCTTCTGTTTCTGCCGAATGACACCGCGGACCTCATCATCGAGGGGATAAAGGGGGCGATGGATGCTCTGGTGATCGGCGATCCAGCACGATTCTCCACCGACATAGGTCCTGTGATCGACCATGAGGCGCGTGCTGGGCTGGAGACCCACGTCTCGTCTCTCCAGGCGGCGGGCCAGGTTCTTCACCGACTCCCAGCGCCCGCGGGCGAGGCCACCTTCTTCGGCCCCACGCTGGCTGAAATCCCGCTGACGGCCCTGCCCGATCGCGAGGTTTTCGGGCCGGTGCTGCACGTTGTGCGATACGATCCTGAACGGTTAGAGGATGCCTGCGCGGCGCTGGCGTCGAAGGGATATGGCCTGACGCTCGGCGTACATTCGCGGATCGAGCGCTTCGCCCGGCGCGTCCAAGCTTTGGCCCCGGCCGGCAATGTCTACGTCAACCGCTCGATCATAGGTGCCGTGGTTGGAGTCCAGCCCTTCGGGGGCGAAGGCCTTTCTGGGACGGGCCCCAAGGCCGGCGGTCCCCACGCCCTCCTGCGGTTTTCTGTCGAGCGCGCTGTCAGCGTCAACATCGCCGCGCAAGGCGGTGATCCGGCCCTCTTAAGCCTTTAGGCGACCCGAAAAGCACCAGCCCCAGGGCTCACACGCGAGGAAGATCATGGCTGACGGCGCCCTATACTCTGGGCCGACGTTTGAGATGGCGCGCCGACAGTTTGTGCGGATCGCCGACCACCTGCAGATCCCGGAAGACGAGCGGGAGCGGCTTCTGCTGCCCAAGCGCACAATCGCAGTGTCGTGCCCGATCCATCGTGATGACGGCTCAACCGCGGTGTTCCAAGGCTTCCGCGTCCAACATCACCTGACACGGGGGCCGACCAAGGGTGGGACGCGCTTCGCCCTATCGGTGGATGTAGGCGAGGTGGCCGCTCTGGCCGTCTGGATGAGCTGGAAGTGCGCACTGGCGGGACTTCCCTACGGCGGCGGCAAGGGGGGCGTGACCGTCGATCCATACAGCCTTTCGTCCCGAGAGCTTGAGGCGCTGTCGCGACGCTACATGCAGGAGATGATCCCGTTCGTTGGCCCGCACACCGACGTGATGGCCCCGGACATGGGCACCAATGAGCAGGTAATGGCTTGGTTCATGGACACCTACTCCATGTACCAGGGGCAAACGGTCTCAGAGATCGTCACCGGCAAGCCGGTGGATTGCGGCGGCACCGTGGGCCGGCGTGAGGCAACCGGACGCGGCGTGGCCTACTTGATCAGCCGTGCGATGGACCTGCTCAAGATGAACGCCAGCTCATCCACCGCGATCATCCAAGGCTACGGTAACGTCGGTGCGGTCGCGGCCGCCTCCCTCGCGCAGCGTGGCGTCAAGATCGTTGGCGTCAGCGATCATACGGCAGCCTACTACGACCCGCGCGGCTTGAGCGTCGAGGACCTGGACGCCTACGTTGCTTTGAATAGGGTGTTGCGCGGCTTTTCCAGCGAGCTGGTGATAGACTCCGATGCCCTTCTGATTCAGCCATGCGATATCCTGGTTCCCGCAGCCACGGAGCGCGCCGTCACCGCCCACAACGCGGGCGATTTGCAGTGCAAGATCCTGGCGGAGGGCGCCAACGGACCCACCACGCCCGAGGCCGACGCGGTTCTGGAGGCCCGTGGCGACGCCTTCGTGATCCCAGACATCCTGTGCAATTCCGGCGGTGTCGTGGTGAGCTATTTCGAGTGGGTCCAAGGACTGCAGCAATTCTTCTGGGACGAGGCGGAAGTTCTTGACCGGCTGGATCGCGTCCTAGAGCGGTCATTTCAGAAGGTCATGCAACGGGCCGCAAAGGACCGGATTTCCCATCGCAACGCTGCGCTGGCGATAGGGGTCGAGACCGTGCGTCAGTCCAAGATGACCCGAGGGCTATTCCCATGAGCGCTCGCCGGATTCTGCGTTTCGAGGGTTTGCCGGCGCGGGAACTCTTGCGTTCGACCCAGCGCCGCGAAAGCGATTTTGCTGCTGTCTCTGGCGACGCCGTCGGCAAGGCGGTCCTGCCCTCGGGTTGCATCGTCTCGTCTCACCCGCAGCAGGACGATATTGAATATTGGGGGAGGATCACCGAGCGCGCAACAGATTGAGCATGTTGGCCACGAAGACGGGGTAGTTTGGTCGAGGGACCGCTACTGTTCGGATCTACTCCGAGACCGCAGCCGTGATGATGATCTCGACTAGCAGGTCGCGATCCGCTAGCTCGCACTGTGCGGTCGCTCGCGTCGGGGCGGCATTGGGCGCGGTCCAAGCATTCCAAACCTCGTTCATACCCTCAAAATCTCTGGCGATATCCTTAAGCCAAATCTGCGCCGTCAGAAGACGGCTTTTATCTGTCCCCGCCATGGCAAGATATTTGTCGATACGAGCCAATGTTTGCCTCGTCTGTCCCTTGATATCCTGGGTGTCGTCGTCGGGCGTCATGCCTCCGATGTACACGACGCCATTGTAGACGACGACCCGGCTACTGCGGCTGGAGATTTCGAACCGGGCAATGTTACTCATCGTATTTCCTTGGATTTTTCGGGATGCTGGGGAGGAATCCGACAAATTTGCACAATGCGGCCATGGGTGACGTCGCGCGAACCGCAGCGTTCTGACCGCGCTGGGTCTGTTGCTCCGAAGGGGCAAATCAGAGCCTAGATTTGAGATTCACGTCTGGAGGTGCGTCAGGATAGGCGTCAAGCACCGGTCCCAGCGCTTTTTTCAGCGGCCCGAGCCATGGCTCAAAATTGCGCCAGTGGTCCACCGCTTCGCCGAAAATCGGTTGGCGTACCTGCTCGGAACTGGCGGTGCGCACCGCTCGATCATTAGTCCAGAACGCCAAGCAGGCGTCCTCAAACGGCAGGCCGACATGGGCTAGGAGCCGACGCACCTCGCCCTCCGTATCGGCAACCATTCGCTCGTAGATGACTCGATGGACTTTCCCCGGCAGCACTGAGTCATAGTGGGCCATCGTCTCCACATAGTCCGCATAGTAGGCGCCGATGTCGGTGAGATCGTAGGTGAACGCTTGGCCGCGGGCGAAGTGTTGCTTGAATCCAGAAAGGCAGCATCCAAGCGGATGGCGCCGCGCATCGATAATGGTGGCGTTCGGAAGGATCAGGTGAATAAGGCCGGCGTTCAGCCAGTTGTTGGGCAGCTTGTCGATGAACAAGGGCCGATCCGTGCGGCGCTGGATGCGGGTGGTCGCCAGATAGCGCTCGCCCAGGGCCGTCAATTCGTCGGCGCTAAGGTCGGCCAGCACCTCTGGATAGAGGTCCGACACGCGCCCATCGTCGCGCTGATCCAGCTTGTGGACGATTGCCAACATGTCGGGCAGTTCCATGGTCCCTTCCACTTGAGAGTGGCTGGAGAGGATTTGCTCCACCAGGGTCGAGCCGGACCGCGGCAGGCCGACGATGAAAATCGGATCACGGGTCGGACACCCGGAGCCGCGTCGGGCCTCGAAGAAGGCGGTGTCAAAGAGGGTGCGGCTTCGCACCGTTTGACCGGCGATGTCATCACGGGAGTAGCGTAGTTGCGCCTTGCGGATGGCGTTTCCGCGAGCGTAATCCTCGAAAGCCTCTGCGAACTTTTCCGCATCCTCCAGCGCCTTGCCCATGGCGAAGTGTAGATGCAGCCGGTCGTCCTCGCTGATGTCAGCGCGCACCAGTTGGGTGCGCATCGTGACGATGTCCTGCTCAGAAAACCGGTAGGTCTTAAGGTTGGCGAGGCTCCACCAGACCTCTCCCAGGTGCGGGGCCATGCCGACAGCGCGCCGATAGGCTTCGACTCCATCTGCGGCTCGGCCGACGGTCTTGAGCGCATGCCCATAGCTCATCCACGTGAGCGGCTGCCGGGGATGATCGCGGAGCAGATCTTCGTAGAGGGTGATAGCGGAGGGCTGATCTCCTAGGCGCGCAAGGATCGACGCCTTCAGAATTCTGTAATTGGGATCTCGATCGTCCAGCGCCGCCAAGCGGTCGGTTTCAATGAGCGCCTCGCTAAGGCGCTCCTGGCGCATCAGCACCTGGGCGTAAGCGCGGCGGGCTTCGTGGAAACCCGGGCTCAATTCCAGACACCGGGCCAGTAGATTAGCCGCGTCGGTGTACCGCCCGAGCCTCGCGGCGACCTCGGCGAACATTCGGATCGCGGCCACGTCGGTGGGCTGCACCATCAGCCGTTCGCGCAGCGTGGCCTCGGCGATTGCTATCTGCTCCGCACGAAGGGCAAGCGCGGCTTTGACCAGAAGCGGATCGTTGTCCCCGGCCTCGATCGCGCTGAGATGGGCGCCGTCACAGGCCTTCGCGTCGCCGGCCGCTTCGTACACGTCTGCGAGCAGACGCCAGGCCGCAGCATCCCTTGAGTCTGCTGTGGTGCGCTTGCGTAAGGTCGCGATCGCACCGTCCGAATCCCCATTGGACCATTGCGCTTGCGCTAGCAAGCGCATTGCCTCCGGCTCCCCGGGGATCGCCGCTAAAATCTCCTCGGCTTGGCGGACCGCAAGCGACGAACTGCGCTGCAATAGGCGCCTAGTGTGGTCCAGCGCCTCGGTAAGGCTGCCCACCGGTTCGGACGTCTTAACCGCCAATCTATCTCTCCGCTCGCCGAAACAAGCTCTCGTACAAGGGCGACGCCAGCAACGCGACACGGTCGCATAGATCATGCCGCGCCGCGTAACGCCTATACGGCGAGCTTTCTTTGGCGCGAGGAGAACACCTGCACGCCGTTCGCCTGTATCAGCCTCAGCATCTCGTCGGCCGTCCGAGGTTCGCAGCGCCCGAATTCTTGACACGCGCGAACCCCGATCGAAGCTCGTTTTAGAATTTCTGACCTAGCTTGAAGCCAACCAGCCTCGGCTTTGTCACATAGTCGAGCCCGTAGGCGCCGCAGACCTGGATCGAACAGAAGGTGCCGACGCGAAGTACTCCCCGCGTATCGAAGGCGTTCTTGATGAAGAATTCGATCGACCAATTGTCCCTGCTGAATCCAGTAGAGAAGTCCGCTGTGGTGAAGGGCTTAGTCGGCCCAAGCGCGGCTTCGTCCGCTTGGAAAAGGGCAGAATTTGACTGCCCCTGCGCCGCTAAATCGCCCTCGACGAAAGCCTTGTAGTCACGCACCGGGAATTCGTATCGGGCGCTGGCATTGACCTTGTAGTTCGGTTGCACGGGCAAGATGGAACCCTTGGGCGCGCATTCCGAGGTGCTGCAGATGGTCTGTAGAAGGGCCGCGTGCAACGCAGTGCCTGAGGCCGACAATGTTAGTCGTTCGGTGACGCGGTAGGTCACGTCGCCCTCCACCCCATAGCTGCGCGCATCCCCGGCATTAATGATCAGGCTTTCACCGTTGCCGCCCGCCGGCGCGTAGGCGTACTGCAGGCCATGCCACTCCTCATCGAATACCGCACCGTTCACACGCAGTCGTCCGTCCAACCACGTTGTCTTTGAACCGATTTCGTAGTTTGTAACCGTGTCTGGATTATAGGGTGCCGCGCCCGCTTGCCGGTTCACGCCCCCGGGACGGAATCCCGTCGAGTAAGTTGCGTAGACCATCTTGTTAGGCGTGATTTTCCAGGCGAGGTTGAGCTTATGGGTCTCGCCATATTCCTTGACGCCGGCGTTCACGTTTGTGCACGGAGCCCCCGGAATGGCGGTCGCTACGATACATGAGGCTTTTGATGCGCCGCCTGCCGTGCCAGAAAACCCTACCAGGGTATTGTCCACCGTGAAGTACCGACCGCCGGCCGTGAGCGTCAGGTTTGGCAGAATGTCATACGCCGCTTCTCCGAACACGGCAAAGTCGCGGTCAACCCGGTTGAGACGGGTGAGGAAGACGTCATCACCGAAGCCTTTGATCGGGGCGTAAGCCCCGTTGTTGGCGTTCGAAGCGATGCCTGGGATGTAGTAATTGTCGGCATAATTATCGGTCTGCCGCTCATTGAAGAGGCCGCCAAGGACGCGAAGCGGATAATCCACGGGCGAAGAGATCCGAAGCTCGTTGCTCTGCTTCCCATAACTGTCGTGCGAGTCGAAGAACTGGTCCGGATCGAGGAATCCGCCGTGCCCGTTTGGGAGGGTGGCATACGAAGGACCGTAGAGCTTGTCGTAGGCGACGGTGTAGTAGGAATAATCGTGTTGATTGTTGATGGTGCGTCCGAACAGTCCGCCTGAGTAGAGGACGTCCCAATTGGCGATCTTGCCCTTGATCGTCAAAGACGCCTGGTACCAGTCATCGACATTGCGGTCGGGTCCAAAATCCGAGACTTTGAGATCGCCAAGCCGCTGGTTCTCCAAGAAGTCCCCATCAGCCGTTTGATGCTGATAGATGACGCCGGGAGTGATGCTCCAATTATCGTTCAGATCCACCCTCAAAGCGGCGCGGCCGCCGTAGGTGTCGACCGTGTTGAAATCCTTCTTCACGTATTTGCTGTTGTTCTCGGACAGCGTGTCGCCGGTGGCCGGACTCGAGCCCGGATCGAGCGCGAAAACGCGGGTGTTTTCTACATTGGAGATGTAGCCACCGTCGTGTTCGTCGAAGCCCACCAAGCGGATCGCGATCTTGTCGGTCACCGGGATATTGACGTAGCCCTCCGCTGTCCCACCGGCCCCGTGGCCGGTGTAGTCCGTCCCCTGAAGATCGTAAGCTGCGGAGAAATGGCTTGGATCAGGCTGGTTAGTGATAATCCTGAGCGTGCCGGATAGCGAGCTAGCCCCGAACAACGTGCCTTGCGGACCCGAAAGCGCCTCGACACGTGCGATGTCGTAGACATGCAGGTCCGGGGTACTTCCGATTGAGGTCAGAGGTGTTTCGTCGACGTAGAGGCCGCTGGCGGGCTGCGAGCCCAAATGGATGCCGTCGCCGCCGGTGGAGATGCCGCGGAAATAAATCTGCGACTGGCTCGGGCCGAGCGATTGGAAGCTCACGCTCGGGAGTAGCTTAATGTAGTCGTCGGCGGATTCGATGTGATGCTGCGCCAGGACAGCCGGCGTCAGCGCTTGAACGCTGGCGGGCACCTTCTGCAGGCTCTCCGATCGCTTCGTAGCTGTAACTATGACCTCGGCTATAGTGGTAGAGCTTGGCTGTGCTGCGCTCGGTGCCGCCGTCGTCTGCGCGGCCACTGGAACTGCGATTCCGCAAGTACTTCCGACAATGGCGAGCGCGGAGGTAGTGGTTAAAGCCCAATCCTTGCAGAAACGCCTTTGTGTCGAAATCATCGCTTTGCCCCTCGCGGTTTTTAATGACGCCCCAATGTCCGCGTCCCCAGTCGAAGCTTGTTGGGCTGTCGCAATTCGGTCAAAGTCGAAATTTCGGGTAGGGTATTCTCAGGAGTTATGGTGTGACGATAATCGCGCAGTGGATTCGCGGCGTCGGCGAGTTTGGCAAAGCACCCGACGCCGCCCCTTGTACAGCCGGTCATCCACTTTGCTTGCGCCTTAGGTTGAGGCTGTCATCCGGCAGTCTATCGGCCAGCGATGCACACAGCGGTCGCGGGCCAGCGCAAGGCGACCTGATCTGAGCTCCGCGCAGCGCAAAGTCTCAAGGGCATACCACGGCCTATGCAGCAACCGCTGCAGTTATGACGATCTCTACGAGAATGGCCACCTTCCGATATTTTCAAAAGTCTTTGAGCATCTCGCGGGAAACTTCTTCGGCGGTGTCCCGCAGTCGCTGGGTGAAAATGTCTACGAGCTGGGTGTTCCTGCTTTCTACACTCCGACAAAGCGCCACGCTGTCGAACACTTCAGGTTCGAACCGCCGCACCGCGATGCGGTGCCGGAACTCAGTCACCAGAACCGGGTGAACCAACGACACGCCGACACCCGCCGCCACAAATTCGCACACGCTGAGCACAAAGTTCGCAACAAGCACAACCGGCGGTTTCACATCATGAGCCTCGAATAGCGTATCAACGCGATGGCCCACGTCGCTATCGGAGGGAAAGCTCACGAAGGGGATCTGATCGAGGTCCTGGGGCCGGATGACCGTTTTCGCTGTCAGCGGGTGGTCCAGCGGCATGACGCAAGCCATCGGCTGCGTCATCAAGGGCTCCTGCGTAGTATAAGGATTTTTGAAGCCGTCGTCGATTACTCCAATGTCGAACCTCCTGGAAACGACCCAATCCACGATCCCCGGAGAACTTCGGGAGTGAACCGAACAAAATACGTTGGGGTAGTCCCTGAGGAAGTTAGTCGTGGCGCGCTGGATGAAAGAACCTGCCAACGCGGGCATGACGCCAATTGAAATGCGACCTTGCTCTTCGCGCCGAATGGCGTCCACCGCATTGTCGACTTGGCGCAGGCCTGCAAAGATGCGGTCGATTTCTTGGTACAGCCGCATACCATGCTCTGTCGGAGCAAGGCGCCCCTTGTGGCGGTCGAAGAGCTTCAGGCCCGTATCAAACTCCAGATGAGCGATGAGCTTGCTCATGGCGGGCTGCGAGACGTGCATGATCTCAGCGGCGCGGCTCACGGTCCCGCTCTCTATGACCGCTTTGAAGGCTTCGACTTGGCGCAAGTTGATTTGCCGAGGCATTATAACCTGTCAGAATGGCATGGCGAAAATTTGAGCCCAATCGGATAAATCACGGCGGCTCGGCCTCGTCAAATTGACGGTACGGCACGCGATCCGGCTTGGTAGGCACGACCTCATTTGGCGCCGGTGCGCAGAGCGACGACGGGGAAACTGCGTGCTCGATTGTCAGCGGAACGTCTTCCTGTGCGCGCTGAGCGGCGACGGCCTTGAGGGCATCACGCCGGCCAACTCGTACCCCGGACACCAAGCCTGCTCAGGCCGGGGACTCGCCATGAACGGGTTGAGGCCCCTCTCTGGACCTCAAGCACTCAATCGGTGGCGTGTTCAGATCGAAATTTCTCTGACACCGTCAATACAACAGCTGAAGACGCCAAGATGGCGGCGATCAGGAAAGCAAAAGTCAGAGCAAAACCGCCGCCCGAGGCCTGAACGAGAACGCCAATCACGATTGGTGCTACGAAGGCTGCTATCTGACCCGCCATATTGATGAATCCGCTGGCGATGCCCATCAACTTACCGGAGACAGTTGTCATCGGGAGCGCCCAGAATGTTGAAAAGAATGACTCCAGGAAAAATCCGCCAATGGTCTGGTAGATGATCATCTTGGGAGCCGAGTCTGCAGTGAACGTGAGAAATAGCAGCAAGGCCGATATCAACTGCCCCACAATAATTGGAATCCGTCTATTTCGGATAAAATATTTGTCGGAAACCCAGCCGCCAACGAGACATCCGGCCACGCCGCCAAACGAGGGAAGCGCTGCTGCTACGCCCATTTGTGCTAAAGAGAAGCCGCGAGCATTCACCAAATAAGTTGGCAGCCAGGACCAATATCCCCAGTAAGCTGTATCATACGCCAGCACGGCGAAGAAGTATTTCAGTACATCCGGGCGCAGGAGGATGTGAGTGACCTCCGCCCTCGTTAGCTTACCGCCGGTGGTTTCGTCGGCACGTTCCGCAATGGTTTGAGGGTCATCAGTAGGATCGAGGTCGCGATGCGGGACCCTATCTTTTACGAACAACCAGAAGAGCAACGCAGTTGCAGCGCCGGGAATAAGGAGGGAGTAAAAGGCCGCGCGCCAGCCCCAGTGAGACACGATCGGAATCATTAGAAGCGGCGCAAGGGCAGTTCCCAGTGGCATCACAGCAAGCATCAGGGCGTTGGCTCTAGTGCGCTCCCGCTTTGGAAACCACACCGCTACCGTCTTGAACGCACACGCTGGGAACATGCCGTCACCCAGGCCAAAGAGCACCCTGACCCCGAGCAACTGCGTGAGGTTTCCCGCCGCTGCCGTAAGAGCGACGAATACCGCTCGCCATAAAATGGAAATCGTTGCGATAATGCGAATTCCGAAGAGATCGGCCAGAAGGCCGCCTGGGACTTGAGAAATCGCATAGCCAGCGTAAAACACGCCAAGCACTACCCCTGTATTAGTAGGAGTGAGATGGTAGTCCTTCGCAATATATGGCATTGCGACTGACATAACGGTTCGCTCTATGTAGGTCGCGATCCACGTGAACCCTAATATTAGCAGAACCGTGTGACGCGCCTTCCAGCGGAATCCTGCGCGCATCAAAACGATTCCTTCTTTTGGTTTCCGCGCAAGCCTCGCGGCAGCGCTCCTAGCTCCGCCATCATGACGACGCTTTGGCGCATACAGCGGCTGCGAAGATCACCGCCGAGGCACTCGGCCTGACCGAGGCCCTGCCTTTGGCTCAAATGGCGGAACGGTTCAGAAGTGCTCGGCGTCATTGCGCGTCTCCCATGGCGAGAGTCGCGGACGCATTTGCAAACCGGCACGGCGCGAACTGAGTGAGAAGTTGGTCGGACTTCCCATCGATCAGTGAGCGTGCGACCGCCTCTCCGACCGCAGGCGCCAACAGAAAGCCGTGACCACAAAAGCCAAACGCGTGCCACAGGCTGGGGTGGTTCGTACTCGGACCAATGATTGGAATGCCATCCGGCGTTCCACCCTCAAGTCCCGTCCAGGTTCGTACAATCGCGACGCTCGCAAGCGCGGGAAAGGCCTCGACTGTGGCGGCCGCGGCTGTAGCCATTCTGTCCATGACCGTGACGGACGTGTCTTCATCTGGACGCGCCTCGCCAAAGATGCCGCCGCCAATCACGAGTGAACCGACCGCGCTCTGCTTGAAGGAGAGAGGTCGGTCTATGCCGATTACGACCGGAGTAATGAATGGCTGCACCCGGTTGGTGACCATCATGGAAAGCGCCATGATTTTCTCGGGTAGGTCTTCGTCCGCCATAGCGGCGATCCGACTGCCCCAGGCTCCGCCAGAATTGACGAGGAATCCGCCCTCGAAGGTTCCGCGCGTGGTCTCTACTTTCCATCCTCCTCCGGCGATGGTGTTGAACCCGAGCACGGGACAATTTTCGATCACCGTGACGCCTGCCGTCTTTGCGGCCTCCAAAAAGGCGCGCGCCGAAGCGGCTGGATTGGCGTGGCCGTCCCGGCGTGAAACCAGACCGCCCATCACATCATCTGTGATTCCGGGCAGCAGCCGGCGAACATCGTCGCGTGAAAGAACCTCCTCTTGGCCGAGGCCTTGCCGAGCCATGTCCTTGGCTCGAGCGTCTACCCAGGCCATCTCCGCTTGATCCAGCGCCACAGCTATCTGACTTGTTCCGAGCCGCACTTCGCACGATTCCGCCGCGTCCTCGCCGACCAGGCGCCCGAGGTTGCTCCAATGTGCCAAGGCGACTTCCGACAAGGGATATTCTTGCCAATCGCGCATCAGCAGTCGAAGGCCACCTGCGTTCACGCCGGATGCGTGGCGGCCGGCGACATTTTTCTCAAAGACCGTGACCTTCCACCCGGCCTTGGCGAGGAACATCGCGATCGAGCATCCTTGCATGCCCGCCCCAATGATCAGAACCGTCTCATTCATTCTCGGCACGATCAGCCTCCCCGGCACGAGCTTCCGGCTTGTCTTCGAGAGACATTATTTTTGCGGCTTCCGGATCTACGCCTGAGAGGTTTGCGAGCGCCCCGAGCGGAAGCGGCCGGGCTGGCGGACGTGCGCGAAATGAAGGCAATAGCGCTGGCATAGGCGACAAGCCGTTCTCGCCGATCAAACGAGCGACCGTGATCATGCAACTGCGACCTTGGCACGGACCCATGCCGCAGCGGGTCTCGCCACGGAGCAGGTTGATATCGCTCGCTCCAGCTTCGATTTTCGCGCGCAGGACACCGGCCGAGAGTTCCTCGCATCGGCAAACGATGGTGTCATTATCGATTGGATCTGCCGAGAGGCCGGGCGGAAAGGCAGCGTCCAGGAAAGGGCGTGGGGCGACGGCTTTGTTCACGGCCGAACCCGCATTTTGGACAGCGTCTGGCCCGCCCTTGTTCAGATCCTGAAGGATGGCCATCGCCGCCAGCTTGCCGTGCGCAACTGCGGCGTCGGCGCCACCGATTCGGCGAGCATCGCCGGTGACCCGAATGCGGCATGGTTGAACGGCTTTTGTGCCGCCTTCAACAGCGGTCGTCGTTCCGTCGAGCGAAGTCTTGGGGCGCCAACTTGCGTTCGCCGTGTCCCATTCAAGGGTAAGTCCCGCTCCGTGAGTTAGGTCGATGGAGGGCACTATTCCATCGTGAACAACCAGTAGGTCGCAAACGCACGAAAACTGCCGATCTCCGACTGAATAGCTGACAGCCTTCACTATGCGGTCGCCTTCGGCCGCAAGCCGCGAAATTCCTGAGACGATGTTGACGTTTGCAAGCCGCAGACGGGCTATCCAACCAAGCCCTTTGGCCAAGGGCAGAAGCGCCCCAAGGCGCAAATGTCGGGCTGCTCGAACGCCGTCGGTCAAACGGTCGGTCCGCGCGATCAGGGCCGGTTTGACACCTAGCCGTCGCATCTGCTCTGCCAAGAGCAGGATCAGCGGGCCAGTGCCGGCGAGCACGATCCGTCCTGAAGGCTTGAGCCGCCCTGCTTTTAGCAAGGTCTGAACCGCACCCGCCGTCATAACCCCTGGGAGGGTCCAGCCCGGAAATGGCGTCGGGCGCTCCATCGCCCCGTTGGCCAGCAGCACGTGACGACCTCGCAAATAGCCCGCATTGTCGCCGCGAAGCCAACCGACGGTTCCGTCCGGCCGCACCTCCCAAACGGTTGTTTGTTCGCGATAATCGATCGCGGTCGATGCGCGAAATCGCCTGATGAGCGCCAACCCCGCCATGTATGATGGCCCAAGTGCGGTCAGGAGGTCACCTGTGTGACCCTCGTCCGCAATGTTCGCTTCCATCGCTCGATAGACTTGGCCGCCGGGCGCGGGCTGCATGTCCAGTACGATTACCGAGCAACCAGCATCGGCCAACTCGACTGCGGCGATCATACCGGCGGGCCCCGCCCCCACTATGATGACATCGGCGTCCGGCTTTAGCGGGAATGTCTGCATCATCATGCAGCCTGGCCGCCCACCGTCGCAGCGCCGTTCTGGCGGCGCACCCGCATGCCAGGCTCCACAAGCGTCAAGCAGGCTTGCCGATTGCCCGCGCCGTCAATCTCTACGAGGCATTCGAAGCAATGCCCGATCATACAGAAGGGCAGCCGCGGCGACCCCGAGATCGGCGTCGTCCGGAAATGTTCAGCGCCCGCACGGAGCAAGCAAGCTGCAATCGTCTCTCCGGGTCTTGCCGGGATGGGCTGGTCGTCCAAGAAAACCGTCAAGGAAGCGGCTACAGGTCCAACAGGCGCAAACATTTTTGACTTCCGGCGATGAAGAACAGGCGCGACAAGCGACCCAACCGTGAACATGAGACTGGCTTACACCCCAGAGGTCGATGCCATTTTCGACGGACCTCAATCGCCGGTAGTGATCTGCCTGGGCGAATTGTTCGGGGCAGCGTGGCTGCATATCGGCGGCGCTAACGCGAGGGCGGGGAATATGGTGCGCTCGAGCGTCCGCAACGTTTCCATCGGTATTTTATTATCCTGAGCGATCAGTCTAAGGCGTCTTTTGGCTATTGAGGCTACGGACCCATGCCCTATTCGTCCAAGTCGATAATCAACGTCGCCCATTCTTGAGGGTTATGAGGTGGCCAAGTCTAAATCCTTGACAAATCGCGGCCTTCGAAATTGCGATAAGCGGCGACGTGAGCCTTCGCGCCGTCCACCCCTATGATGGAGGCCCACGCGGTGGCCTCGAACGTCGATTCAAGCGCTCTAACCTATAACCCTGGAGAATGGGAGGCTCTGGTTTTGGCATTTGAATTCAAGGCGCTCTAAAACCTATACTTTAGGTGCAACAAAAACGCGCGTGCAGGCTCGTCTTCAGTGAGCCAGATGATTTCAATATGCCAAACGCGCGATGACCTGAGGCGATTGGCAGCTGTACGCAAAGGCTCTTCATGACCGCGGCAGATATTGATAGTCGCGCTCAAACGGCTGAACTCCTCCGACTCACGGAAGTACGAAAGTTCGACTTTCTATACGAGGCAAAACAAGCCGAACTGCGTCGCATTTGTTCGATCGCCACTGCCCTACTCGGAGCAGACAGTGCCCAAGTGGTGATGGTCGACTCAGACCACATCAAAGTGCTGGAGACGGATGGGCCACCGTTGTCACCGTCACCACGGCAAAATTACCTGTCCGAGCAAACCGTCGAGGCGGGGTGTTTCTTTGAGGTCGAGGATATCCCGGAGGACTGGTCGGACGGGCCGCGTAGCCGAGGACTTCGTCATTACGCCGGCGCGCCGCTGCAGCCCACACCCGGCCTGATCGTTGGGGTCCTCGCGATTCTGTCCAAGCAGGTTCGGCGGCTGAGCGCTCAAGAAAGGGAAAATCTCGGCGCTCTTGCCCAGGTGATTGAAGATGAAATGCGGCTGTTCCTCGTCAGCCAGGAGCTGAAGGACCGTGAGGCCGCCCTCACCCTGGCGCGCGAAGAGGCGGAGGCGGCTAATCTCGCGAAAAGTCAGTTCCTGGCCAATATGAGCCACGAGATCCGCACGCCGATGAACGGCATCATGGGTATGAACGCCCTTTTGCTGCGCACCGAACTGACGCCCGACCAAGCCAAGTTCGCCGACATGGTGCGAATTTCGGCCGAGAACCTGCTCTCGATCCTCGATGACATCCTGGACATCTCCAAGCTCGAGGCCGGTAAAGTCGAGCTTGAGAAGATCGACTTTTCCTTACTGCAATTGATTGAGGACGTGGCGGAGTTGTCGTCGCCGCGCGCGCTGGAGAAGGGCCTGGACATCGCCACCAACGTCGATGCTGGCGCGCGGCGACCACTCGTCGGCGATCCGACACGGATTCGCCAGGTGCTCTCGAATCTGGTGGCCAATGCGGTGAAATTCACCGACAGCGGCTTCGTGGCGATCGAGGCGAGATCCCAGGAGATTCCTGGCGGCCTGACCCGGGTCAAGGTCGAAGTGCATGACAGCGGCGTGGGCGTGACGCCGGAGGCGAAAAGCCGGCTGTTCCAGAAGTTCCAGCAGGCCGACGGTTCCGTCACCCGCCGCTTCGGCGGCACCGGCCTAGGCCTGTCGATCTGCCGCGAACTGGTCGAGCTGATGGGCGGCCGGATCGGCATCGCTGACCATCCGGACGGCGGGTCGACCTTCTGGTTTGAGGTAGACTTCCAACCCAGCGCCTCGGTCCAATCGCGAAGACGGCCTCGCGGATCCTTGCGCGGTGCCCTTGTCCTGGTCGTCGACGACCTCGAGATCAATCGCCTGATCTTCGCCGAACAGCTCGCTGCCGAGGGGGCGATCGTCGCTCAGGCGGCCTCCGGGCCGGAGGCGCTGCTGATGGTCGAGGCTGCCCAGGCGGGTCACCGGCCGTTCGGGCTGGTCTTGCTGGATCACATGATGCCCGGCATGGCCGGCGATCAGGTCGCGGCCCATATTCGCGCGCAGGCTGGCTGGACGCAGCCGCGCCTCGTGCTGGCTTCCTCCCTGGGCCCGTTGGCCGCCAGCGAAGGCAGGGCCGCTTTCGACGCGTGTCTGAGCAAACCCCTCCGGCGCGCCGATCTTCTCGAGTGCCTGGGCCGCGTGTTGGGAGGAACGTCGCCAGTCGCCCGGCGGACCAGACGGTCCGTCGCCGCGCCTTCGCCGACGCGATCGGGACGGATTCTCCTGGCCGAGGACCATGAGATCAACCGGTACCTGGCACTCACCATCCTTCACTCCGCAGGCTACGAGGTTGAGTGCGCGACCAACGGCGTCGAGGCGGTCCGGCTGGCCCACGAAAGCGCGTTCGATATCATTCTGATGGACGTGCACATGCCGCTGATGGACGGCCTGGAGGCGGCGCGCGCGGTGCGCGCGCTGGGCGCGTCGGTCCGCCAGCCGCGCATCGTGGCCCTGACCGCCAACGCCCTGTCGAACGATCGCGACGAGTGTTTCGCCGCTGGCATGGATGATTTCGTCACCAAGCCGTTCGATCCTGAGCGGTTCTTGCAGACCGTCGCGCTGAATATGACTGCGTCAGGACCGAAAGCGATCGACGCATCTGACTCTGGTTGCGGCTAGCCAGCGTGTAGGGAGCCGCTTCGCCTTGCGAACCTCCAAGTCAGGGACAAAGTCGGATGAAACCGGCGCGCCAGTGGTCGACATGGTCTCGGTCTATCAAGCCTTGGTCGTTACCGAACAGCTCAGTTTTCGACGCGCGGCGGCGGTGCTCGGCGTGCGTCAATCCGCGGTCAGCCATCGGATCCGAGTGCTGGAAGACAGGCTCGGCGTCTCCCTGTTCGAGCGTCGCCCGCGCGGCGTGCGTCCGACCCTGGCCGGCGCCTGCTTCTTCGAGCAGGCGCGCCTAGCGCTGGACCAGCTCGAGTTCGCCGTCGCCAGCGCCAAGTCTGCTGGCTGCGGCCAACAGGGGCGCCTTCGCATCGGCATTTTCACCCCGCTGATCGATGGCTTCCTGCGCCGGTTGATCACCAACTTCTCCGAGAGCCATCCCGAGGTGGTCGTCGAGCTTCGCGAAGGCGGTCGCCGCGCCCATTTCGCGGAGCTCAGGGCCGATACGCTCGACATCGTCTTCGCCACGGGGGCGAACACCGTTCCCGGCTGCGAGACCGCCGAGCTTTGGAGCGAGCGAGTCTATATCGCCTTGTCTGATGATCATTCGCTTCATGGGCGTGACCGGCTCGACTGGCCGGAGCTCAAGGAGGAGCGGTTCATTGTCAGCCGATTTCCGCCGGGGCCGGAGATCCACGACTACATCATCCGGCGCGTCTCCGACTTCAGCGCCTATCCCGAGGTGGAACGGATAGCCGTGGCGCCGGCGACGATCCTCAGCCTCGTGGGCATGGGGCGTGGGATCGGCGTGGTCGCGGCCTCCTGGACGGGTCTGGGCATGCCGGGCGTGGTCTTTCGGCCCCTCACCGATCCGGCCGACATCCTGCCGTTTAGCGCGGTGTGGGTCGCAGAGAACGACAATCCAGCCCTGAGGCGGTTTTTGACCGCCGCACACATGCTGGCCGGGCGGGCGCGGCCGGGAACGTCGGACTGGGCGGGCCTGGCCGCGAGCGCCGAAGAGAGTTCGGCGGCCAGCAGCACGCCTTAGCCCAGAGCCGCGCTACGACGACGCCCGCGGTGCTCGGCTCCGCTTCGTGCGCGTGAAGACCCGATCAGTGGCCATGAACCGCTCGACCATCGGCGCGATCAGCTTGGCCGGGTCGGCCGGGCCCGCGCTCGAACCCCTTGCCAGGGCCTCGGCGTAGGCTTGCAGGTCCCGCCAGACGGCCGCGGGGAACTCCACCGTCGCCTTGACCGGCTTGTCGTCGAGCAGCGGCCCGAGTTTCAGCTTTTCCGCCATGACGTCCTCATCCGCGGTAGGGTTCGAGGAATACCAAGTCGTGAGTGACCATGACCCTGACCGGCATGCCGGGCCGGATGCTGAGCGTCGGCTGGATGTTCAGCTCGTGCTCGACGACCTGCTGTCCGGCCTGACTGATGCTCTGCGAGGCGCCCTGGCGGATCGCCTGGGCGAGGTTGTTCTCGCTGTTGCTCGTTCCGGCTTCGGACCCGACGCTGAGGATGGTGGAGAGCATGGCCGCCTGAAACAGCTTGCCCCAGTGGTTGTTCACCCGGTCCTGCAAACCGGCGTAGCCCGCCGCGTCCGCGCCGGGCTGGCGCTCCAGGGCGATCGACTTGCCATCGGGCAGGATCAGTCGCGTCCAGGCCAGCAGCACCCGCTCCTGGCCGAAGGTGACCTGGCTGTCGTATTCACCGACCAGCCGGGCGCCCTGCGGGATCAGCAAAGCGTGGCCGGTGGGGCTGTCGTAGACGTTCTCCGTCACCTGGGCGGTGATCTGGCCCGGCAGGTCAGACTCGATCCCCGTGATCAGGGCGGCGGCGATGATGCTGCCGGCCTGGACCACATAGGGCGAAACCGGGTCCGTCAGCCGCTCGTCGCTGGCCGCACGCTTGTCAAGCGGTCCGGACAGGAAGGCGCGCTTGGACGATTGCATGTTCTGCACCGCGCCGGCCGGTTCGGCCGCCGCGGCCGCGGTCGCCCCCGAGCTGGGAGATCCGCCGCCGGACCCGCCGCCGCCGACCGGCGCCGAGGCCGACGGGAGCGCCGTCTGAAGGTTCTGATCGCTCGTGAACAGCCGGCTCGTTCGGGCGGCTTCCCGGACTTGTCGGGCCTGCTCCGCCGCCTGCTGGGCAGCGGCCGCCTGGGGACTCTGGGCGCTGGCGGGACCCGAACCCTGGTCGCCCAGGCCCTGGCCGATGGCGGGCGCCGGCACATCCTTTCCGGCTGTCTGCGCGGCCACGATCGGACGCCCCAGGTCGCCAGGCAGCGCCGGGCCAAGCTTGGGCACTTGGCTGTAGTCCTTGGGCATGCCGGCGAGCTGATCGGCGATGTTCCGGCTCTTGGTGTCGTAGAGCTCTGGCGGCTTTTGCTTTCCGGCGTGCGGGGTCAGCGCCCAGAGCAGCGCGCCGCCGACGCCCACAGCCGCGACGGTCCCCATGACGGTCAGGGCTTTGCGGGAAAGCCGCATCACCCTGGGCGGATCGCCCCGCAGTTGGAAACCCGACGGCGTCGCCGGCGGAGGCGCACCGGGAGCCATGTTGGCGTTCGGATCGCTCATCGCGCGGCCTTTCCGTCGGAGCGCGTGATCCGGACCGTCATCTGGGACTTCTTGTCGCCCATCTTCAGCTCGGCGGCGGCGAACAGCCGGTCGACGATCATGTGGCGACCGGAGACGCGGTAGTTGACCAACTCGCCGCCGCCGGCCGGGCCGATCACGAACAGGGGCGGCATCTCACCCTGGCCGATCCCGGCGGGGAACTCGATGTAGACCTTGGCCCCGTCATCGAAGGCCCGGAGCGGCCGCCAGGGCGGGTTGTCGCCGGAGATGGCGTAGCGGAAGTTCAGGGCGGCGATGTCGATCCCAGCGGCGACCGGCTGGGCCTCGCCCGCCGCCGCAGCTTGGCCGCGAAGGGCGATGAGCTGGTCCTGCGGATAGGTCCATGAGACCGAGGCCATGTAGGTGGTGGACGTCGCGCGAAGCTCCAGATGATAGGTCCGCCGGTCGGTGTTGATCACCAGGTTGGTGGCGAGATCTTTCTGGGTCGGCTTCAACAGGATGTGGACGCGCCGGCCTGCGCCTAAGCCGCTGGTGGTGTCGCCGATGATCCAGCGCACGGTGTCGCCGGCCGCGACGGGGCCGGAGCCGGCCAGCTCCTCGCCGGGCTCGAGCGCCACGTCCGTCACCTCGCCCGGAGCCGCGTAGACCTGATAGAGGGCGCCGTCCGAATACGGATATTGCTGGATGGCGTTCAGGAACCCGCCCTTGCCGGGCTGGATGCGAGCCGCAGCGTTGGCGGCCGCCACGCGCTGGGTGGGATCCGAAGGTTCGGCCGGCGTGTGCGAGGCCGGGGGGAAAGGTTCGAGCTGGCCGGGCAGCGGCAGAGGCGTGGGCAGGGCCACCACCTCGATCGGCTTTGGTGGATCGGGCAACTTGACCGCGGCGACCGGCGCCGGATCGTCATAGCTGATGACCGGCGGCCTCTGCGCGCCGGCGCAGGCGCCGAGCGCGCAGGTGGAGGCCAGCAGGGTGGCGAGGCCGGCATTTCGGTAAGCGGGAATGGTCATGAGGCCAGCTCCTTCGACCAGTTGATGGCGGTGACGTAGACGCCGAGGGGGTTCTTCCTGAGTGCGTCCGGGGTGGTGGGCGCCTGCAGCACGACGGTGACGATGGCGGACCAGCGGTCGGTGGCGGCCAGCGCTCCGTCCTCGTAGCGGCGCTCGGTCCAGGCGATGCGGAAGCTCGATGGCGAGGCGCGGATGACGCTGGAGACGTCGACCGCCACCTGCACCTTGCCGACGCCGGCGAAGGGGTCGTTTGTCCGGGCGTAGTCGTTGAGCGCGCGGGCGCCTTCGGTGGTGGTGAAGTCGTAGGCCCGAAGCCAGTCCTGGCGCACGATCACTGGATCGGCCGGCACGGAACGGACGTCCTCGATGAAGCGGGCCAGGTGGTAGGCGATCTCGGGATCGGTCGGGTGGTAGCCGGCCGATGCTGGCGCCACGACCTGGGCCTCGCCAAGCTTGTCGACCTCCACCACCCAGGGGACAATCGAACCGCGCGCGGTCGTCCACACCAGGCCAGCGGCGAGCCCGCCGGACATGGCCAGCGCCCCGAAGAAGGCCAGACGCCAGTTCCTGGCCTGGACGCGAGCCGAGCCGATGCGGTCGTCCCAGACCTGGGCGGCGCGCTGGTACGGGGTCTCGGCCGCGGGAGCCTTGCCGTAGTGAACGGCGGGTCGCTTGAACATCTTTAGCCCTCCTCGGACACGTCGATGGATGCGCCGCCGCCGCCGGCGTCGCCGGATTGGACCACGCGGGCGGCGGTCTCTGCGCCGGTGCGGGCGGCCTGTTCGCGCCGCATGCGCTGCGCCCAGGCGGGAGGCCCGCCAGCCGATCCCGAGGCGGTTCCGCCGGCGCCCGATCCGCCGCCTGTCGCGGCTGCGGCGCCGGCGTTGAATTGC
>OUWB010000690.1_pt1 | contig 21668 bp, 18 predicted proteins | sample 1779821 | NCBI WGS metagenome assembly OUWB01 (sample SAMEA3914806, study PRJEB12502) | metagenome | biome: forest; material: soil | place: Canada | collected 2011-08-03 | depth 0.1 m
GCGGCCGACCTCGACGCCGATGCCGTTATAGACGCCGGTGAGGCGGCTATTGGCGATATCGTCGAACAGCTTGTCGCGCGACGCCACCTGTTCGGAGGTCGGATTGATCGCCGGCCCGTCGAAGCGGATCGGATCGCCGAAGATCGACAGCTGACCGGCCTTTTCCTCCAGGCTCATGCCGGCGATCAGCCGTTCGATGAACGGGTCTGCGGGCGCCGTCACCTTGGCAAGCGCGGGGGCGGCAACGGCGGCCAGGGCGCCGGTCGCGACGGCGCCTTTCAACAGGTTGCGACGGTTCAGGTTGAAGGTCGTCATGGGGCGTAGACTCCAGGATAAACGGTCAAAAAGGCTCAGGCTTCCAGCCAGCGGCCCAGGTCACTTACAGGTTGGAAGCCGGCCAGCTTCATGGCGCGGCGCACGTGGGGTCCGCTCAGCGGACTGCGGCACATCAGGTTCCACAACAGGCCGGACCGGTAGTTTTCGAGCATGCAGAGGATCGGACCCTGGTCGATGCCGAGATATTGCGTAGCAACCCAGCCGGCGCTCTTGGTGGCGTGGCCATCCGCCGAGGGGACATCGGCGGGAACGGTTGGGTTGAAGGAGTCGAAAAAGCCGTAATCGCCATAGATGTCGTTGCCGTAGCGCGTCCGCAGCGTATGGGCGAGTTCGGTACAGATATCGGGCGTAAAGGCGATCGAACCCAATCCCGCCGCCGGCGCGATCGTGCCGTCGTCGCTCGACTCCCAGTCGCCGTCCTGGATGCCGCGGGCGATATAGCCTTCGAAATGGATCTCGCGCCCGCCGACCGTGACCTCCATCTGGCCCGGCCCCATGCAGGCGGTCAGCCCCCAGACATCGGCGCCGTAGTCGCGGAACTGGCCGGGATTGCGGATGGCGTAGTTGCGCTGGGCGATCGTCGCCTTTTGCGAATTCTCGAAATAGGTGCTGTCATGCTCGCGCATGAAGCCGTCGGCGATACCGCGGAAATCGAGCCAGACGTGCGAATACTGGTGCCCGAACAAGGGCGAGAAGCTGAGATAGGTTTCGTGGAAATTGGTGCTCCACTCCGGCGGCAGGGTCTTTTCCCAGTTCTGCCAGGTATCATGGTGGATCGGGTGCGTCGGCGAGCCCATGGCCAGGGTATAGACCAGCATGCTGCCTTCGTTATAGCGGTCCCAGTTGCGGTCGATCAGCCCGCGCGCATCGTGGTCGGGCAGGTTGGGTTCGGGGTGGAAACCCATGCTGATCAGGCCCGTATTGCGCTCCATGAAGGTCCAGTCGACGCGCCGGTAGAGGTCGATGGCCAACTTGCGGATCTCGGCCTCGTCGGTCGTCTTGCCGTCGAAATAGGCCCCTGCCGTCAGCACGCCGGCCAGGCAGAGCGCCGTATCGACGCTCGACAACTCGCAATTGGCGTAGCGCAGGCCCGTCTTCATATCGAGGAAGTGGTAGAAGAAGCCCTTATAGCCCATCACCCCCGTCTGTCCTGGCCCCTGGGGTCCGTTCCACAGCGTCTTCAGCGTCACAAGCGTCCGCGCGGCCGCTTCCTGGCGCGTGACATAGCCGGCATTGGCGCCGATGACGTAGGCGCTGAGCCCGAAGCCGACCGCGGCGACCGAACAGAAGTCCTTCAGCGGGTATTTGTCGGGCGCCAGGCCGGTCGTCGGATCGGCGGTTTCCCAGAAATAGCGGAAGGTGCGCTTATGGATGTCGGCCAGCACCTCGTCGAACATGATCGGCGCAGCCGGCGTCGACGCGGCCGCCTCGGGCTTGGCCTTGCTGTGGCTCTTGCTCCGCCGGGTGCGGGCTTCGGCCCCGCCCGCCACGGCGCCGAACGCGATCCCCGCCCCTGCCCCCATCAGGATGCGCCGCCGGGGCAACATAGGCTCGGCGGAGAACGCAAGCGAAGCATCGGTACTATAGGGTCGAAACATTAGCGGGTACTCGTTTTGGCGGGCAGGATCGCGATGGTCTGCGCATGCGAAACGGCGGCCAGGGTGAAGGTCAGGGTTTGGGCCTGGGCATTGAACTCTACAGGTACGCTATGACCGTCGATCGAGACCTGTGAAACCTGGCCAACGCCGTGCACGACCACTTGATAGGCCGACCACCAGGGCCGGTGATCGCCCTCGGTCGCCGACAGCATCAGCCGGATCGTGCCGGCGGTTCCCGACAGCGTCACCTTGCGGCGGAAGAAGACGCCCTTGCGGTAGTCGAGCGATTGGCCGTCATCGGTATAGAGGCCGGCCTCGCCGTCAGAGCCCGGATAGATGTCGAGCGTCAGTGGCCCGGACGGCACCTCATCGGTGCTCTGCGTCAGGGGCTGCTTGAACAAGACCGCACCCGGCCGCACGAAAACCGGCAGGCGCGCGATGTCGGGCGTCTCGGTGACCGAGGCACCCGCGAGGCGCCGGCCCGACCAGTAGTCATACCAGCCCTCGCCCGGCAGCTTGACCTCATAGGGCGCAGGCGACTCGAGCGTCGGTGCCGGCGCCACCAGGAGGTCGTCGCCCACCATGAAATCGAACTCGGTGCCGCCGAGATGATCGCTTCCGTCCACCACTTGCGGGAAGTCCAGGAAGACCGGCCGCATGATCGGCAGGCCGGTGCGGCTGGTCTCTTCGGCCAGGGAATAGAGGGTCGGCATCAGCCGGTAGCGTTCCTCGACATATGTGCGCCGGATCGCTTCCTGTTCCGGGCCCGAGACCCAGATCTCCTGGGCAGGCTTGCCCTTGGTATAGTGGTCGCGGAAGATCGGGTTGAACGCGCCGATCTCGAACCAGCGGGTGAGCAGTTCGGCCGACGGGGGATCGCCGGCGAAACCGCCGATATCGTCACCGGCATAGGCAAAGCCCGACAGGCCGAGATTGGTCAGCTGTGCCACCGACAGCTGCAAGTGCGCCCAGGACGAGGCATTGTCGCCGGTCCACGTCGCCGCATAACGCTGGCCGCCGGCATAGCTGGCGCGCGTCAGCACGAAGGGGCGCGCATTCGGTTGCAGGGCTTCGATCCCCTGATAGGTCGCCTCTGAGTTCAGCATGCCGAAGACATTGTGCATCTCGGCGTGCGTCGCCGTGCGCGGGACGAAACCGGGTTCATCGATGGTGTGCACGACATCGAGCGGCATGGTCTTGGACGGCACGTTGAAGATCGCCGGCTCGTTCATGTCGTTCCAGAAGCCGCTGACGCCCATGGACGCGAACGAGGTGTAGAGGCTGCCCCACCACTGGCGCACCACTTTGCGCGAAAAGTCGGGGAAGACCGCCGGGCCCGGCCAGACCTCGCCGACATAGTCGCCGCCACCGGGCTTTTTGACGAAATAGCCCTGCTTTTCCCCCTCGGCATAGGGCGCGTAACCGCCGCCCGGCACGTCGGCGATATGCAGGTCGGTGATCAGGACGACGTGCACGCCCTGCGCCTTCAGGTCGGAGACCAGGCCGCCCAGGTTCGGGAAGGCCTGGATGTTCACGGTGAAGGGCCGGTTGTGGTCCTGGTAATCGATATCGAGATAGATGGCGTCGAGCGGGACGTGGTCGTCCTTCATGTGCTTGACGATGCCGCGCACGGTGGCTTCGTCCGGATAGCTCCAGTGCGATTGCTGGAAGCCCAGGGCCCAGCGCGGCGCCAGCGGCGCCTTGCCGGTCAGATAGGTATAGGCGCCGACCACGTCCTTCGGTGCCGGGCCCGCCATGACATAATAGTCGACGCTGCCGCCATCGGCGCCGGCCTCGAAGCGGCCGGGCTCGGCCTTGCCAAAATCGAAGAAGCTGCGGAAGGTGTCGTCGAGGAAAAAGCCGTAGGCCTGGCCCTTTTCGTTGACCGACAGATAGAACGGCACCGACTTGTAGATCGGATCGTCGCTGTCGCCATAGTCGAAATGGTCGGTATTCCAGAAGGTGAAGGCGCGGTCGCGACGGTCCAGGGGGCCCGTCTTGTCACCCAGGCCGAAGATGTGTTCGTCGGCGGCCAAGCGCTTTTGCAACCGAAAGCCGCCGCCGTCGGCAAAAGTCACGGCCGGTGTTGTTGTGTCGTCGAGCACCGCATCGCCGTTCGGGCGCGCCACGTCGACATTGAGCGACGTATCGTCGATCGTCACGGTGACGGCGCCGGTCGAGACGATCGTCTTGCCGCCGGCATGGCTGACCGAAAGGGGCACAAGCTGGGCGCGCAAGGTCGGCGACACGGCCCAGGACGCATCCTCGCCCAACGCGCCCACGCCTTCGCGAACCCGCACGATATCGGCGCGCGGTGCGGAAATCTGCAGCACCTTGCCACCACTCTTCAGCTCTACGGTACGCGAGGCTTCAGCCCCGGTTTGCGCCCCCGATTGCGCACAAGCCGAAGATGCCTGAGCCCCCGACAGGCACAGCGTCAGGGCGGTGGTGACTAGGATCGTCTTCGAGACTCGAAAGACCATGGGCTTTTGCGGGCTCATCGGAAAAGGGCTGCGGTGCATGGCGGGGAGGAGATCGCCATGCACCGCAGACAGTTGGGTCACACATTACTAAGGGAGAAAACGAAGGGGATACTCGATAGACCGGGCGTCCCCTTCGGTCGCCACCCGGCCCAAACTCAAACTATGGTCACCGGTGTCCCCGCCATCGGCCGGAACGCCAGACGCGCCTCATGATCCCACTCCCCGATCCGTGCGCATTCATCGGCGCACGCGTTTTCTGAACCTCGCCGGTGACACCGGCGTACGAGCCGCGGGCGGCGCGGCCCGCATCAAACAGAGCCGTTCTCAGCCGACTCCGCGCTTGACGAAACTATCATCATTGGCCGTGAAGGCAACGCATTCTTGCACATTTTGCACTGCAACTTTGCATGCCGTGGCAATTTTGAGACATGAGGCCCTTGAGATTCAAAGGCTTTGATATGGTGGAAAATGCTGGCGTTTTAGGCACAAAATATTGTGAACTCTATGTTTATCAGGAAACCGATCTTCGCGATGCAGCTCTACGGCTCGTCCATTCGCGACTCACGATTTGTGCAAATTTTGCACAGACCGCCCTTTGTTCCACGCAGCTGCGTCGAGACGATCAGTCCGCCGGGTTATAGCGGGCCAGGAACGCATCGAGGTGGTCGTACCAGATCTGCGCATTGGCCGAGGTCGAAAATCCGTGCCCCTCGCCCGGAATGACGACATAGTCGAAATCCTTGCCGGCGGCCTTGAGCGCGTCGGCATAGAGCTTTCCCTGCTTGGGCAGGACGCGTTGATCCTGGTCGCCGTGCACAACCAGCACCGGCACCTTCAGGCGGGCAATGGTGTATAGCGGGGACACGGTCTTCAGGTCGAAGCCGGGATCGCCTTGAACCGTAAGCCTCCAATCGTCCTGGCTCTGCTTGTCGTCGTCGAAGTGGTTGCTGTACTTGAGCTGGCGCTCGATATCGGTGACGCCGGCAAAGCTTGCTGCGCAGCGGTAGCGTTCCGGATTGCGCGTCGCACCCCAGAGCGCGGCATAGCCGCCGTAGGACGATCCCACGAGGCATACGCGCTTTGGATCGACCACGCCCTGATGCACAAGCCAGTCCATGCCGTCATCAATATCGTCCTGCATGGCGCGGCCCCACTGGCCCTTGCCCTTGTCATGGAAGGCCGAGCCATAGGAGGCCGAGCCGCGGAATTCCGGCTGCAGCACCGCATAGCCGCGATTGGCGAGAAACTGCACATCGGCGTCGAACGTGCCGTCATCTCGTACCCAGAAGGGACCGCCATGGGCAGGATGATCAAGGGCAGTCCCTTGGCGGAGCGGCCCTTCGGCAAGGTCAGGTAGGCGGGGATCGAAAGGCCGTCGCGCGCCGTGTAATGCACGTAATGCGGCGTGGCGAGCGCTGCGGGTGGCAAGGCCGGGTTCAGCGCGGCCATGCGGTCCATCTTGCCGTTCACCTGCTGGTAAAAATAGTAGTAGCCCGGATCGTTCGCCGCACCGACCCAGACGATCCGGCGGTCGTAATTGGCGTTGTGCGAAATCACCTGCGCGATATAGCCACCGTCCGGATTATCGTGGTTCACCGCCTTGTCGAGATTGGCCTGGAAGGCCTGCATCTCGTCATCACCCCATTTGACCCGCGGGCGGTCCTCGACATACCAGGCGGCGCGCAATGCCTTGCCGTCGTCGGTCGCATCGAAATCGGCGATGTCGCTGGACGGTGCTTCGAACACCGGGTCGCCGCGCTTGAGCCTTGAGAAATCGAAAGCGTAGACGGCGGTGAAGCCGGTCTTGGCATCCGTGCCGAGGGTCAGGCCCGTGTCACTGCCGCCGGCGATCTCTGCGCCGTCGCCGAACGGATCAGGATCGTCGGCGCTATCGACGGCGATCGGATGGAAGGGCTCGGTCGCCGTCTTGCGGTACACGGCCAGCCAGTGGCCCGCTGCATTGAGGTTGGATCCGGCCTGAAGGGCGCCGTCCGTATAGCCGAAGCCCGAGCGAACGACCCCATCCGTGTCGGCGTGCCAATACCAGATGTGGTTGATGGCGTCGGCGGCGACGGTCGATTTATTGGTGGCCAGGTCGACGCTGAACACCGATGGATAGCTCGACACGTCACGCTGGTAGGCCAGCAGGATGCGCTTGCCGTCAGGCGCGACCCACAGCACGTCGTCGCCGATCATCCCCTCCGCGCTGCTGCCGATGAATTTTTCGCTTTTACTGGCTAGATCGTAGGCAATGAGACGTGTCATCAGGGCGTCGTCATTGCGCCATTCGGCCGCTTTGCCGACACTGATGAGCAGCGTGCCATTGCCGGCCCAGCGATAGGACTGCAACTCGAACTCGGAAGACAGGCCCAGTTCGACAGTCTTGGTTGCGCCCGTGACGTCGACGATCACCACGTCCTCGCGGCCATGGGACGAAACGATGGCGGCAAAGCGCAGCCCGTCGGGCGAAAGTTGCGGCTGGCGAAAAGGCGGCAGCGCAGCGAAGGCGGTGGTCGGCAAGCGCGGCGGTACGGCGCCCGTATCGGCCGCGACGATCGCCGCCAGGTCGGACGCCCAGGCCTGCGTCCTTGCCGTCGGCGCATCGACGGTTTGAGCCCCCGCCGGTTGCGCGCCGATCATCAGCCCCGCCCACGCGCCGACCAGCGCCAATATCCCTGTCCTTGCCATCATGCCCCCGCAGATAAACGTCCTGATTGTTGTCGTCGGTTGTCTTTATCGCCGCAAGCCGCCCTACATCGCCGCCGCCGGGCAGTAGCGCGCGATAAAGGCCTCGTGCTTCGGCATCAGCGCCACGTTCGACGCCACCACCTTCTCGACGTGCGCGACCAGGGCCTGCATGTCCTCAGGGTGCACCCAGTCGACCGCCGGATGATAGCTGCGCGGCTTGATCCCCTGCCCCAGCATGACCTGGACCCAGCTGGTCAGGCCGAACAGCTCGCCGCCCTCGCGGAAGAACTGGCCGTTGGCGGCGAACAACTCCATGTAGGCCTTCAGCGAATCCGGCACGCTCATGGTCCGGACATAGTTCCAGAACTCGGAATCGTCGCGCTCCGTGGCGTGGTAGTGCAGGATGATGAAGTCGCGGATGCGCTCATATTCGAACTGCATCTGGGCATTATAGGTGTCCTGCAGCACCGGCTCGAAGTCGGACTCCGGGAACAGGCTCATCAGGCGGTTTATGCCCGACTGGATCAGGAAGATGGCCGTCGACTCCAGAGGCTCGATAAAGCCGCCGGCCAGGCCCAGCGCGACGACGTTCTTGTCCCACAGCTTGCGCCGCTTGCCGGTCCTGAAATGAATGGGCCTGGGCTCGGCCAGGGGACGGCCGTCGAGCGTGCCCAGCAACAGGTCGCGGGCCTCGTCGTCACTGGTGAACTGGCTGCTGTAGACATAGCCGTTGCCGGTGCGGTGCTGCAGCGGGATGCGCCACTGCCACCCGGCCGGGCGCGCGGTCGAGCGCGTATAGGGCGTCGGCGGCCCGACCTTTTCGCACGGCACCGCCAGGGCGCGGTCGCAGGGCAGCCAATGGGTCCAATCCTCGAAACCGGCCTTCAGCCGGTCTTCGATCAACAGGGCGCGAAAGCCGGTGCAATCGATGAACAGGTCGGCGGCGACCACCGTCCCGTTCTCAAGCCGCACGCTTTCGATAAAGCCGTTTTCGCTGTTTTGCGAGACGCCGACGACCTTGCCTTCGGTGCGCACGACGCCCTGGGCTTCGGCGCGGGCCCTCAGAAAGCGCGCATAGAGGACGGCGTCGAAATGATAGGCGTAGGCGATCTCGGCCAGGGGCGAATTGGCCGGGGCGTCGCTGGGCGGCGCCATGAACTTGCCCTGCGGCGCGGCCAGGGTATTGAGCGAATAGAAGCTGATGTCCCGGGCCTTGCCGGCCGCCCGCGCCTTCAGCCAGTATTGATGAAACGGCAGCAAACCAAGGTCGCGGCCGATCGTGCCGAAACCGTGGACGTAGCTCTCGCCGAGCCTGCCCCAATCGTTGAACTGAATGCCCAGCTTGAACGTGCCCTGCGTTGCGCGCACGAACTCCGCCTCATCGATACCCAGGAGGCGATTGAAGGCCGAAATGTGCGGCACGGTTGCTTCGCCGACGCCGATCAGGCCGATCTCTTCGGATTCAACCAGCCGCACCTTGATATTGCGGCCGAACGACCGGGAAATGGCCGCCGCCGCCATCCAGCCGGCGGTGCCGCCCCCGATCACCGCGACCGTTCGTATCGGATGTTTTGTCGACTGCACCGTCATAGGCCATCCACCAGAATCAGAAAAACAGCAGGGTAAAACCAGAGCAGGTTCCGTTCATGCGAACGAAACCTGCTCCAACGCTTTTACCTTATCACTCGCATCGCGCCCATCAAAGGACACATCTGCGATCTGCTTTCAGTTTAGAACTTCACGCCTGTCGACACCTTGATCTCCAGCGGCGTCCCGATCGTTGCCCCGCCCTTGGTGTAGGTCGGCGCCGAGCCCTGCAGGAAGGTCATCGCACTCGGGTCATAGTTGGCCCAGTTGAACAGGTTGAAAACGTCCAGGCGGACATAGCCGTCATAACCGCTCGGCAACCTGAGGTTCTTGGTGAACTGCAGGTCGATATCCTTGTAGCCGAGGGTCGCGTGCGGCGTCTGGCTGACGATCTGCACGGTGCCGCCGGCACTGTCGCAGACCGTGGCGCAACCGAAGATACCGAAGGCCGAGGTCGGCGTAGCCAGGGTGATCTTGGCCGCCATTTGCATATCCCACGGCAGGTCGCGGGTATAGGTGGCGACGATGCGGTGCTCCGGCACCGCCGAGGACTTCAGCTCCGGATAGTCGGACGGGAACGGCAGGTCGAACAGGTACTGGTTGTTACCCACCGAATAGGGGTTGGTACCACCGGCGACATTGTTCTGCTTGGCGTCCGAGTAGGTATACGACACGGTCGCGCTCCAGCCCGACTGCTTGGTGTAGGGCTTTTGCGCCGCCAGCGACAGCTGGAGGTCTTCGTCCTTGCCGGCATTATCCCACAGGATCAGGCTGCCGATCCCCGGAACGCCCTGGGCGCCCCACTGATTACCGTTTTGATAGTAGGCGCCGTTCGAATAGCGGTTGCCGAGGTGGCCGACGATTTCGTCATAGCTCTCGACGTAGGACAGGGTCGCCTGGGTGTTCCACTCGCCGATGCGGTTACGCACGCCGACGCTGAACTGATCCGAATAGGGCGTCTTGATGTTGTTGTGCAGCAGGTCGACTTCCGACGACGAGGAGTTGGGCACCAGCGTCGCCAAGCCGGCCGGCGTCAAGTAGGACGAATTCCAGGCATAGCAGTGGTTGGCCGGATTGACGTCCGCCGCCGTGGCGCAGGCCCCGAACGAGTCCTGGGTCTGGGCCGACGGGAAGTAGATCTGCGGGTTGTTGTTCAGAGCGACCTTGGTGGTTTCCAGGGCCAGCGTACCGAACTGGTTGCGGTTGAAGGACCGGCCATAACCGCCGAACAACACCATCTTGCCGTCACCGCCGAAGTCATAGGAGAAGCCGAGGCGCGGGGCGAAGTTGTAGGGCGCTTTCCGGTTGGAGCCGTTGCTGATGTAGTTGTTGATATTGATGCCACCCAGCGCCAAGGCCTGGGCATAGGTTTCGTTGGCGCCGGGGAACGGCCCGTTGATCGCATTCACGACGGCCGTCGGCGTAACGTAGTTCAGATAGGCCGGGACCTCTTCGTGGTCCATGCGCAGGCCGATGTTGAGCTCCAGATGCTCATCGACGTCCCAGTCGTCCTGAGCGTACAGGCTATATTGCTTGTCGTGCGTGGTTACACCGGTGGCATAGCCCTTGTTGACGACCGGGAACTGGACCTCGTCGGGGTTGGCGGCGACGCCCGACGGCGTGACGGCGTAATAGTAGGTCGCGTTGGCCAGGTCGGAGCTGGAATTCTGCGAGGTCAGCTGGATATTGCCGTAACCGGCACCGAACTTGAGCGTATGATCGCCGTACCAATGGAAGTTGGTGAAGGTGAAGTCGTCGTTGAGGTTGAAGCCCTTCTGCGAGCTGATCGCGCCGACACCCGACCCCGGCCCGTTGACATTGATCAGCGGTACGCCGCCGCTGCTGTTCGTCGCGATCGGGTAATAGGTGTAGTCGAATTGCGGCTCCGCACTCAGCGTCGTCGTGGTCGAATCCGTGTCTTGGTATGACAGGCGCAGCTCGTTCACCCAGTCATTGGTGCTGTGCTGCCAGCGGATATCCTCACGCTTGACGTCATTGGTATAGGGGGCTTGGGTCGACTCGGCGTTCTGGGCGTTGCCGCCGCTGATCAGGTGCTCGAGACGATAGTTCAGGCTGGCCTCGATGCGGTCCTGGTCCGTCGGCTCGTAATCGATCTTGCCGAAGTACAGGTTTTCCTCGAACGGATTGGTCACCGGACCGAATTGGCTGGCCGCGCTCGACGGCAACAGGGACTGCGCCTGTTGCAGGGTCACGCCGCTACCCGGATAGACGTCGCCTTGGTCGGACAGGTCCTTGTGCTCGAACGTGACGAAGAAGTGCATCACGTCCTTGATGATCGGACCGCTGAAAGCGGCGCCGAAGTTATCGTCGGCCGACTTGGCCTTGGCGGTGTCCGTCGAGATTTCCGCCGGCGTCTTGTCGCGCATATCCTGGTTGGTATAGTCGCCGAAGATTTCGCCGTGGAACTGGTTGGTCCCCGACTTGGTCTGCGCCAGAATGATCGCGCTCGACGCATCGCCATATTCGGCGCTGTAGTTGGAGGTGACGACCTTGTATTCGCCGATGGCCAGTTCAGGGAAAGGATTCCCCGGGTCGCCATCGCCATTGACACCGGCGCTGCCGGCAAAGCCTGAACCGCCGCCCACAAAGTCCTTCTGGTCGACACCGTCGATATAGACGTTGACCGCCGAATCGAGCTGGGCGCCACCACGCAGCGACGTATTGTGGCCGCTGTCGACGGTGAACTGCATGCCAGGGATGGTATCGGCGAATTCCATGAAGTTGCGCGTCAACTGCGGCAAGGCCTGGATGTCATGCTCGGTCACGATCTCGTTGACCTGCGACGACCGCATTTCGACGGTCTGGCGCTTGCCGGTGACCGTGACGACCGTGCTGTTGTCAGAACCGCCCGCCTTGCCCGATCCAAAGTCGTAGACCGAGACCGAGGCGACCGACAGGGAGACGTCGGCCTGCTTGTCGCCGGCGGTGACATGATAGTTGCCCGACGGCAGGCCGGCGATGACGTAGGTGCCGTCGGCACCCGCCGTCACCTTGCGCACCGCGCCCGTGTCGACGGACTTGGCGACGATGGTGGCGCCGGCCGGCGCGGTGCCGCGCAGGGTCGACTCGGACGTTTGCGCCTGAACCACGGCCGGCGTTGCCAAGGTGGCCGCCATCGCGAGCACGGACAGTGAACTGCCCAAATAGGCCAGTCTGGCGAAGCGAGACGCCTTCTTCACGCTGATGTGTTTCATTTTTTGGTTTCCTCCAAATCCTGAGTCGTATCTTTTTAAACGTTGCCGGCCGTGCAAGAGCAAGGATCGCAGGCGGTTTCGCCTACGTTGCCCAGAGCCGTTTTTTGGGCCGTTTTTTGGAATTCCCTCACCTGGGCGCTTACAAAAAGGGCGGTCCGATAACGTCGTATTGGCGGGGAAGCTATCACCAATCGTCGTTAAGGCAACGCATTCTTGCACATTTTGCACTGCAACTTTGCGCCTTGTTGCAATTTTGAGACATGCATCGTGTGAAATCACCCTCTGCTCGCAAGCGCAAGCTCGCCTTAGATTTTCGTATAAAATATTGCTTATTTTATACTTTTTAAATTTTTACCTATAGAAATTTTACAAACCGCCGCCCCAATTAGAGCTTGATCGCAGTGCAAATTTTGCGTAGATTGGTCTCAGTTGTGCGCAGCACCCCGTAAGCCCCTCAAGATTGAAGCATGCCCAAAGAAGCCACGCGCCCCGTGACGCTCCAACAGATCGCCCTTCAGGCCGGCGTTTCGGTTTCCACCGCGTCGCGCGCCCTGGCGCGCCATCCGTCGATCAGCGAGGAGACGCGCGAGCTCATCATAAAGGTGGCCCGGGAGAGCAATTACGACATCAAGCGGCGCCAGGGCGTCGACCACAACCAGATTACCGTGGTCATGGCGGTGCCGGCCGTCAGTTCGCACATGGCGGAGCCGTTTCACCTGCGCCTGCTGGGCGGAATCGGCAGCGCCATGCGCGAGCGGCATATCGACTTCTCGATCTCCCATCGCGTGCCGCGCAGCGACGACTCGCTGGGCGAACTGATGAGCGCCTATCCGCACGGCGGCTTCATTTTCCTCGGCCAGAGCCAGTATCACGACGCGCTCAACAAGTTCAGCAAGCAGGGACGCGCCCTCGCCGTCTGGGGCGCGCAACTCGAAGACCAGACCTATTGCTCGATCGGTACCGACAACTTCTTCGGCGGCCAGAGAGCGACCAGTCACCTGCTGCGCCTGGGCCGCCGGCGCATCGCCTTCCTGGGTGCCTGCCCCGTCGTCGAAATCGAGCAGCGCCTGGCCGGCTACAAGGCCGCCTTGGCCAATCACGGCGTGGCCGAGGATCCGTCGCTTATCCAGCATACCAAGCTGATCTTCGATTCGGGCTTTGAAGCGGTCCACGACCTGATGGACCGCGGCGTCAAGTTCGACGGCATCGTCGCCACATCGGACATGCTGGCGATCGGTGCGATGCGCGCCCTGTCGGTGCACGGCCTTTCCGTGCCGGACGACGTCTCCATCATCGGCTATGACGACATCGACGTGGCCAGCTACTCGAGCCCGGCCCTGACGACGATTCGCCAGGACGTGCTGAAGGCGGGTCATTTGCTGGTCACCAAGGTCCTGCGCCAGTTGTCCGGGCACAATTCGCCGTCGGAAAGGCTGCAGACCGACCTGATCGTGCGCGGCTCCTGCGGCGGATAAACGGTCCGCAGCGAGGTAACCACATAGCCTTCTAATTTCCTCGCGACTATATCACTGGGCACGACAAGACTAAGCCCAATGTGAGTAGCGCATGCGACCTCTGATCGCCGGAAATTGGAAGATGAACGGCCTTAAGGCCCAACTGCCCGAGATTACCCAGGTCGCTGAACTTTCCAAGGACACGCCCGGCGTCGACATCCTGATTTGTCCGCCCTTCACCCTGATCGACGCCGCGGCAGCCTCCGCGCGCGGACGCATAGAGATCGGCGCCCAGGATTGCGACAGCGAAGCGGCCGGCCCCTATACCGGCGCCATCAGCGCGGACATGCTCAAGGACGCCGGGGCTGCCACCGTCATTCTCGGCCATTCGGAACGCCGGCAAGCCCATGGTGAAACCGACGCCATCGTGGCGGCGAAAGTTCGCGCCGCCCACCGGGCCGGCCTGACAGCCATCGTCTGCATCGGCGAAAGCCAGGCGCAACGACAAGCCGGCGAAGCGTTCGCCGTTTGCGCCGGCCAAGTGGAAGAAAGCGTACCCTGGGACCTCGCCGACCTCTCCCTCGTCATCGCCTACGAGCCCCTGTGGGCCATCGGCAGCAAGCAGGGCGCGCCCGCGAAAGACATAGCCGAGATGCACGCCCATATTCGCCAGGTCCTGACGCGGCATATGGGCGCGAAGGGCGAGACCGTGCGCATTCTCTACGGCGGATCGGTCGATGCCTCCAATGCCCATGAGATATTGAGCCTGCCCAATGTCGGCGGCGCCCTGGTCGGCCGCGCCAGCCTGGAAGCCGATGATTTCGAGGCAGTGATCGCCGCCGCCGCGGCCATAACGACGTGATTTTGACGACCCGAATTTTCGAGTAAAAGCGTACCACCGACAAGCTTACAGACCGGCAGGCGCCCTGCCGCAGATACGGAACCTGGACATGACCCGCTCGACACACAGCCTCGCCGACACCGCCCGCGCCCTGATGGCCGACCATAAGGGCCTGCTGGCGATCGACGAGAGCACCGAGACCTGCAACAAGCGCTTCGCCGCCATCGGCATCCCCCAGACGGTCGAAATGCATCGCGCCTGGCGCGAAACGATCCTGACAGCGCCTGGCATCAACCGCTCGATCAGCGGCATGATCCTTTTCGACGAGACCATCCGCCAATCGACGACCGCCGGCGTACCCTTTACCCAGGTGATGAAAGAGGCCGGCATCATTATCGGCATCAAGGTCGACGAAGGCGCCAAACCGCTGGCCGGGCATGCCGGCGAAACGGTCACTGAGGGGCTGGACGGCCTGCGCGACCGTTTGACAGCCTATGCCGAGATGGGCGCGCGTTTCGCCAAATGGCGCGCCGTGATCTCGCTCGATGCCCAGCGTCCGAGCCCGGCGGCGCTTGCCGTCAATGCCCATGCGCTGGCCCGCTATGCGGCGCTCTGCCAGGATGTCGGCCTGGTGCCGATCGTCGAACCGGAAGTGCTGATGGACGGCGATCATAGTCTCGAGCGCTCGTTGGAGGCGACGCAGGCCATCCAGGAAGCCGTTTTTCACGAACTGCGCCTGCAGGGCGTCGCCCTCGAAGGCATGCTGCTCAAGCCCAACATGATCCTGAGCGGGCTGGGAAGCGCGCGCCAGGCCGGTGTCGAGGCGGTTGCCGAGGCCACCCTGACCTGCCTGCTGCGCTGCGTGCCGGCCGCTGTGCCCGGCATCGCCTTCCTGTCCGGTGGCCAGTCGGGGCCCGAAGCCTCGGCCCGGCTCAACGCCATGACGCTGCAGGGCAAGGCCTTGCCGCACGGCTTGCCCTGGGACGTTTCCTACTCTTACGGCCGGGCGATCCAGCAGCCGGCGCTCGACATCTGGCACGGCGAAGCCGCCAATGTCGAAGCCGCCCAAAAAGCACTGGTCAAGCGCGCCGACATGAACCTCGCCGCCCGCCGCGGCGAATATACGGCGGCCCTGGAAGACCAATGAGCGCCCAGACCCGATTGCCAAAGACCCAATTATTCGTCGTGCGCCATGGCGAAACCGAATGGTCGCTGTCGGGCCGGCATACCAGCCACACCGACCTGGCGCTGACCCCGCATGGCGAGGACCAGGCGCGCCAATGCGGCGCCTACCTTACGGCCTTCGCCTTCGACCGGGTCCTGACCAGTCCGCGCCGGCGCGCCCGCACCACCGCCGAACTGGCAGTGCCGGGTGCAACGGCGGTCGTCGATCCCGATCTGGCCGAATGGGATTACGGCGACTATGAGGGGCGCACCTCGAAGGACATCGAGGCCGAACGCCCGGGCTGGCTGCTGTTTCGCGACGGCTGCCCGGGCGGGGAGACGGCGCAGCAGGTGTCGGATCGCGCCGACCGGCTGATTGCCCGAATCCGCGAAAGCGACGGCAATGTCGCGGTGTTCTCGCACGGCCATTTCAGCTGCGTGCTCGGGGCGCGCTGGATCGGCCTACCGATCCTGGAAGGCCAACACCTGACCCTTGGCCCGGCCTCGCTGGCCGTCCTGGGCTTTAGCGCGAGCCACCCAGATGTCAGCGTGATTACGCAGTGGAATCGTGCGCCCTGAAGCCGGAGACGTCGATCCGTTCACAGTCCGGCCGAGTCAGTTTATCCGTTTTGACATGAACCGACGGCGGCGCGACCAGGAAGGGAGGCCATCATGACCATGACCTCCATAACGACGCTGGCGCCCGCCGCAATCAGCGCCTTGTCGACGACGATCATTACCGGCCTGTCGACGACCGACCTTGAGGCCTTGACGACCAGCCAGCTCGAAGGGATCAAGCCAACCGCGCTGGCCCTGCTGACGACGACCCAGCTCGATGCACTCGACTCCACCGACCTGCGCGCGCTGACCAATGCCCAAGTCGCCGGCCTCAAAACCACCCAGGTCGCCTTCCTGTCCAGCGGGCAGGTGCAATTCACCGCCTCCCAGCTCAAGGTTTTCCAGGCCGGCCAGGTCGAGGCCGTCTCGACCACGGCGATCGCCGGCCTGACCTCAAGCCAGATGTCGGCCCTGTCCTCGGCCCAGATGGCCAGCCTGACCACCTCCGAGATCGCGGCCCTGACACCGACGGAAGTCGGTGAATTGTCGGCGATCGAGATCGCCGGCCTGACCGTCGCCCATATCGGTCTTTTGACAAGCGACCAACTGGCCGGATTGAGTTCGTCGCAGCTGTCGCATTTTGCCAGTACGCAATTTGCCGCGCTCGGCACGGACAATATCCTGGCCCTGACACCGGACCAGATCGCCGGCGTGTCGGTCCACGCCATGGGAGATTTTCTGCCGGCGCAATTCGCCGCGATGGCGTCGACCCTGATGGCGGAACTGTCGACCACCCAGATCGCCGGCATTTCGACGCGGGATTTCTCGGCCCTGACCACCACCACGATCTCGGCACTGAGCGAGACCGCGGTCGGCAGCCTGTCGGCGGCGCAACTGGTTTCGCTGCAAAGCAGCCAGTTCGCCGCCCTGTCCAGCAGCGAGATCCTCAACCTGTCGACTGTCCAATTGCATGCCCTGGCGGCGTCGGACATCGCCGCACTGTCGGGCGACATCATCGCGGCCCTCGCGCCCACCCAGCTCAACAGCCTGTCGACTCTGGCCGTCCGCGGACTTAACGCCACGGCGGCCTCTGCGCTCGGCAGCGACCAGTTGAGCGGGCTTTCCCTGGTCCAGCTCAAGGCGCTGTCGACCACCGCCGTAGCGGCGCTCACCCCGAGCGCGCTCGACGGCATCACCGCCACCCAGGTGGCGGGATTGATGGTGACGCAAGTGGGCGTCCTGACTGCCTCGCAGGTCGCGGAATTCGACACCGGCCAGCTGGCTTCGATCAGCGGCGCCTCGCTCTCGGGCCTGACGCTGACGGCTATCGCCGCCGTCTCGTCCGACCAGCTCTCGGCCTTGAGCTCGACCCAGGTCGCCGGCCTGTCGTCGCGCTTTCTCAATGCGTTGAACGCGACGCAATGGCAAGCGCTGACCGCGTCGCAGCTGGGCGCGCTGAGCATACGGACGATGAGCGCCTTGACGTCGACGGCGGTCGGCAACCTGACAAGCTCGCAATTCGACGACCTGGCGGCCACGCAGATGTCGGCGATCGGTTCGGCCGCGCTGATGGGACTCGATCCGGATCTGCTCGACACGATCAGCCTCAACGCCACCCAGCTTGGCAACCTGTCGGGCGCCCAGCTATCCGCGCTCAGCTCGACGCAGATCAGCACCCTCTCCCACGCCGTTTTGGCGGCGCTCAAGGCGACACAGGCCCGTCAGTTGAGCGCGACCCTGCTGAACGAGCTGTCGTCAACGCAACTGCAAAGCCTGTCGACGACGGCCATCGCCGCCATCTCGACGACGGCGATCACCGATTTGTCGACGACGCAGATATCGGAATTGACCTCGCACCAGGAAGGCGCCCTGACGAAGACGCAATTACTGGCCCTGACGACCGATCAGATTACCATGCTTTGATTGGGTGCCGGGCGGCCTAGCTGAGCAGCGTTCCGATGGCCGCCTGCGACAACAGGCGCGCCTCGTGCAGGGCCGGCTTGACCTTGTGGTAGGCGGCGCGCGCGAAATGCGGATGGATGGTTTCAAGCCCCATGCCGGCCCCGCTCCACATGGCCAGCGACACCGCCGCCGCCAGGGCAAAGCCGGCGAAAAAACGTCCGTTCACTGGTTCCGGTTCGGAGGGATGCTTGGTCATGGTTAATGCCTATAGAGCGAATCTGTGGCCGAGGTAAGGCAGGCGCTCCATGCGATCCTCTTCCAAACAGGAATTTTTTGCAAGTGTGTCAATTTTTTCGATGCGCCGTCCAAAGCCGCCGCGCTTGAGCCCCCACCCCATTCAATTTCCCTTCTGAGGGACTACGCCTTGCATTTTTACGGATTGCGGTCCAGCGTCGCCGCGTTAACCTTTTCTTAACCTGACACGCCCCGTCAGCCCCTTCCTCAGGAGCCTCCCCCATGACCTTGAGTTCAGCGACCTTGCGTTCAGCGTCACTCGTCACCGGGCTGTCAATCGCCGCGGCCTTCGTCCTGGCCCTGCCGCTGTCGGTGCAGGCCGGCAAGGCCCATTGCAATTGCGGCGCCTCGGCGCACAGCTCGGCCGGCGCCCATGCCGCCGTGCGGACATCGGCTTCGGTGCATGTCTCCGCGTCGGCCTCGTCCTATGGGCATACCAGCTATGGACATACGGGTGCCTACGGGCATTCAGGTTCAGGCAATATGGCCGGTTGGGGCAATAATATGGGCCACGGCGGATACGGCCAACCCAGCCGCTATCCCAATCACGTCGCGCACTATCCGACGCACTATCCGGACCACCCCGAGGGTGGCCACCCGCAAGGCAATGGTGGCTACGCCTACGGCGATCACCGCGACTATAACGGACGCAGCCAATATCTTCGGGGCTATAACGGCCGTGGCTATGTCGGCGGCGACAGCTATGCCCTGGTCTATGCCCCCTCCTATGACGATGGCGGCTATGCAGATGCGGGTTATGCCGGGGGCAATTATGCGCCGGCTGCGGACTATGCCGCGCAGGACGACGCGCCCCAATACGACCAGGGTGGTTACGACCAGGGCGGCTATGACCAGGGTTATGCGCCTCAGTACGACCAGGGCGGTGACGACCAAGGCTATGCGCCCCAATACGACCAGGGCGGCGACGATCAAGGCTATGCCTATAACGATACCCAGGCCTATGACGGCGGTTATGCCGATACCCGTTACGCGTCCGACACGCGCTATAGCGATGCGACCTATACGACAGCGTCCTACGATGACGCCGCCTACGCTCCGCCGCCACCGCCGCAGGTCCAGGGCTGGCGCGACATGGGCGGCGCCTGGCACTGCGGATGCGGCGCGCCGGTCGACAGCCACGCGGTAACCGCCTATGGCTGGCGCGACCAATACGGCGCGTGGCATGTCACGTCCGAGACGCGCCAATCCAGCTATTCGTATTCCTATTCGTCGCGCTAAGCCGCTAGACAGCCGGTCAAAAGCATGGACTCCTTACACCGCGCCCGGCAAGTCTGGCGCGGTGGAGGTGCCCCATGAGCGATATTCAATACCGCCTGATCGACAATAATACGGGTGAAGAAATCACGGCTTCCGACGGCTTCCGTTTCTCGGGCGTGCCGGCGCCGGAACACCGCATCCACGATGCGGAGCTTCGGGCGCGCTACGGCGGGCCGGCGGTCGTCGATCGCGTCGAAGAGGTCAAGGCCCCGGACGGCACGCCACAGTTCGATATCTATATCGACGGCGTCGAGGAAGAGCTTAACGCCGACACCGAGAATGACGAAAACTATCGCCGTTCCTGATTAGGCGGCGGCGCTGTGGGCCCAGCCGGCGTTACGCGCCAGATGTCGTTGCCGACGTCGTCGGCCACCAGCAGCGCCCCCTTGCCGTCGAGCGCCACGTCGACCGGCCGGCCACGCGCATTTTCGCTTTCGTCGAGGAACCCGGTCAGGACGTCTTCCGGCCCGCCGTTCGGCATGCCGTCCTTGAACGGCACGAAGATGACCTTGTATCCCGCCATCGGCTGGCGGTTCCACGACCCGTGCTGGCCGACGAAGGCGCCGTTCCTGTAGTGATCGGGAAGGAGCGTGCCGGTGTCGAAAACCAGACCCAATGATGCCGTGTGGGCGCCCAGCGCATAGTCCGGCGCAATCGCCCTGGCCACCAGGGCCGGGTCCTGGGGTTTGACGCGGACATCGACATGCCGGCCATAATAGCTGAACGGAAAGCCGTAGAAGGCGCCGTCCTTCAGACCGGTCATGTAGTCGGGCACCAGGTCGTTGCCGATCGTATCGCGCTCATTGACCGCGACCCACAGCACGCCCGATTGCGGCTGCCAGCTCATGCCGTTGGGATTGCGTATGCCCGTCGCATAGGGGCGCAAGACACCGGTCTTGAGATCCAGCTCATCGACACGCCCACGGCCTTCCTCGGCGGCCAGGCCGTTTTCCCCGGCATTGGAATTGGAACCGATGGCGACGTAGAGCTTGGTGCCGTCGGGGCTGGCGATGATCGTCTTGGTCCAGTGGTGATTGATCGTCCCGGCCGGCAGGTCGACGACCTTGACCGGCGGGGCATCGATGTGGGTCTCGCCGCCGGCATAGGGGAATTTCAGGACAGCATCGGTGTCGCCGATGTACAGGTCGTGGCCGACCAGCGCCATGCCGAAGGGCGAGTTCAGCCCGCTTAGGAAGACGGTTTTGACATCGGCCACGCCGTCGCCGTCCGTGTCGCGCAACAGGGTGATGCGATTGGCCGACTTGGCATCGGCGCCGGCGATGTGGGTAATGATATCGTGGGCGAACTTGGTCAGCCCCTTGGCATCGTCCGGATGGGCCGGCGCATTGGTTTCGGCGACCAGGACGTCGCCGTTCGGCAGGGTATAGAGCCAGCGCGGATGATCCAGCCCTGAAGCGAACAGCTTGACCTGCAAGCCCGGCGCCGCGGTCGGCGTGACGCCGGCGGGCCAACCCTTGGCCGGCGCGATCTTGACCAGCGGGATGACCTGGCTTTGCGCGGCCGGCAGGTCCGGATTGGCGCCGAAGCCCGCCGAACTCGGCAGGTTGCTCGCCCCATTGCAGGCCGCGAGGGCGAGCGGCACGAGACAAGCGAGTACGGCACGCAGATGAGACGAAGCTGGCATGACAGGTTTCCGTGACGACGATCCAAGCGTCAAGGGACGCTATCCGCGCCAAGGAAGCACTGCCCGTTTAGGATGAAATCATAAGGATGCGATAAGCAATATCTATATTTTTCAATAGTTTGAACTCATCGCGCGGAAATGGGAATCAACCTTGCCTAGGCCGACCGCAAAAGCTGTTGGCGCGCCCCTTCCGCGCTCAGGTGCAGGCCGTTCAGGTTGGACATCATCGGCCGCAATTGCTCAAGCGAAGCGGGCTTCACCATATAGCCGACCGCGCCCAGAGTCTCGGCGCGCTCCATGTCCCGGTCATAGGTCGAACCGGTGCACATGACCACAGCCGTGCCCTTCAGCACCTCGTCGGCGCGCAACCGTGACAGGGTCTCGAAGCCGTCCATGCCCGGCATGTTGATATCGAGCAGAATCAAGTCGATCGGCTGCTCGCTGTCGTGCGCTTCGGCGAGCCGTTTCAACGCCTCGGCGCCACCGCGCGCCACCGACAGGTTAAAGTCGATCTTGTCGCGATCACGCAGCAGCACGCGCGTCAGCTCGATATCCGCCTCGCGGTCGTCGACCAGCAGGACATTGGCCAACTTGCCGTTCGACAGGCGGATCGCCACGCCGGTCG
>OUWB010009662.1_pt1 | contig 21663 bp, 20 predicted proteins | sample 1779821 | NCBI WGS metagenome assembly OUWB01 (sample SAMEA3914806, study PRJEB12502) | metagenome | biome: forest; material: soil | place: Canada | collected 2011-08-03 | depth 0.1 m
GCGCCGATCGGCCTGATCGCCGTCGATGCGCTCTATTCGCCGGTCAAGAAGGTCGCCTATCGCGTCGAGCCGACCCGCCAGGGCCAGTCGCTCGATTACGACAAGCTGATCCTCGACGTTGAAACCAACGCCGCGGTGACCCCGGTCGATGCGGTGGCGTTCGCCGCCCGTATCCTCCAGGACCAACTGCAGATATTCATCACCTTCGAAGAGCCGAAGGCGCCGGTCGTCGAAGAAGGCAAGCCCGAGCTGCCGTTCAACCCTGCCCTGCTCAAGAAGGTCGACGAACTGGAACTTTCCGTCCGTTCGGCGAACTGCCTGAAGAACGACAACATCGTCTACATCGGCGACCTGATCCAGAAGACCGAAAGCGAAATGCTGCGTACGCCGAACTTCGGCCGCAAGTCGCTGAACGAAATCAAGGAAGTCCTGGCCTCGATGAATTTGTCGCTCGGCATGGATATCCCGAACTGGCCGCCGGAAAACGTTGAAGACCTGGCGAAGAAATTTGAAGACCAGATCTAATTCGATCCGATCAAAAAGATAGAAGCCCGGATGAGCGATCATCCGGGCTTCCTTTTTATAGGAGCCCGATTTCGGGCGCCACTTGCCGCGAAAGACCCAAGACCTTGTCGCGGTAATTTCCGTCCCCAACGGGGCGGACGTCTGGAACGGGCAGGGGCCGGTCGGCACCCACCATCGTTTCCAGGCCTGTTTTTGGGGCCGCGACGTGGTGCGCCACGCCGGTCTTAGGAGTATGAAAAATGCGTCACGGTTCCGGTTACCGCAAGCTCGGCCGCACCACCTCGCACCGCATCGCCATGTTCGCCAACATGTCCGCCGCGCTGATCAAGCACGAACAAATCGTCACCACCCTGCCGAAGGCCAAGGAACTGCGTCCCTTCGTCGAAAAGCTGGTGACCCTGGCCAAGTCGGGCACGCTGCACGACCGCCGCATCGCCATCTCGCGCGTGCGCGACGTCAAGCAGGTGGGCAAGCTGTTCGAAACCTTGGGGCCGCGCTACAAGGAACGTAACGGCGGCTATATCCGCATCATGAAGGCCGGCTTCCGCCACGGCGACAACGCCGCCATGGCCATCATCGAATTCGTCGATCGTGACGAGAGCGCGCGCGGCCAGGATTCGGGCCCGGTGTTCGAAGTCGCCGGCGGCGACGAAGAATAGGAATGCATGAGCGCTAACTTCCGAAGCCAAAGGCTTCGGCAAGGGCGCCAAGCTTAGGTTTCTTGCCCGCCGCCGCCAATGCGGCGAGCCCGCGCGGCGCTTGAGCGCTAACTTCCGAAGCCAAAGGCTTCGGCAAGGGCGACCGCCCGCCGCCGCCAATGCGGCGAGCCCGCGCGGCGCTTGAGCGCATAAAATGGTTTCCGCGCTGCACATTATAACGCATATCGAGAAGCCTCCAGCGTTTGCTGGAGGCTTTTTATCTTTGGGTTAGCGGTAACATCGCAACTGCGTGATCAAATCATAACGAATAGTTACTTTCAGCTTTCCGGAAATGAGGTACCGTCTCCCTCGGAGGATTTGACGGAGTGTCCGATCCCACTTGCCAAAGGAGTGAGTTATGTCCGACTTTGACCTGCTGGAGCCCGAAACCGCCGAAGACCTGAAACTGGAAGCGTCGCCGCCGCCGATTGCCGAAAGCAAACCTGAGGCCAACTGGCCGCGCGAGCAGATGCTGGATCGTCTGCGGACCTGCGATTGACACCCGGATGACCCGAATATTGGAAGAGCCGCCCGCAAGGCGGCTTTTTTCTTGCGCGTCATAATAATTTCAAATGAGATGGGATTGACGTCCGCCAGGGCAGAGGAGACAAGCAAAAGAACGAGTTGGAGACCCAAGATGCGTAAAGCCCTGTTGACGTCTTTCATTGCCGGTGTGGCCCTGGTTCTGGCCGGTTGTGCGACCACCGAGATGGCCGGTACGGATGAGGGCGCGACGCGTATCGTGCCGGGCACACCGCCGTTGATCCTGGTGTCGATAGACGGCTTTCGCGCCGACTATCTCGACCGCGGCCTGTCGCCCAATCTGAAGGCTCTGGCGGACGGCGGCGCCAATGCCGCCATGCATCCGTCATTTCCGTCGATCACCTTTCCCAACCACTACACCCTGGTGACAGGCCTCTATCCCGACCATCACGGCATCGTCGAAAATACCATGCACGACCCGGCCAAACCGGACGTGGTGTTCAAGATGTCCAATGCCGACGCCGTCACCGACCGCTTCTGGTGGGATGAGGCGACGCCGATGTGGGACACGATCGAACAGGACGGCGGCAAGGTCGGCGTCGAGTTCTGGCCCGGCTCCGAAGCCGCGGTGCAGGGGCTGCGGCCAACCTATTATTCCAAATACGACAAGCACGTCAGCGACGATGCGCGCGTCGACCAACTCCTGAGCTGGATGGACCTTCCGGCCGATCAGCGGCCCAACGCCTATTTGCTGTACTTCGATGTGGTCGACGGCGCCGGCCACGCCAATGGCCCCGATTCGCCGGAATTGAACGCCGCGATCGCCGACGTCGATGAGGCCATAGGCCGTCTCGAGGCCGGCCTGAAGGCGCGCGGCGTCGCCGCCAACCAGATCATCGTCGCCGACCACGGCATGTCGCCGATCTCGCCAGACCGCGCCTATTTCATCGAGGACTATCTGCCGAAGGGCAGCTACGTCATGCGCACCACGGGGCCGGTGGCCACGCTGGACGCCGTGCCCGGCCACGAGGCCGAAGTCGACACGCTGACGCACACGCATTTCGACCACATGTCGTGCTGGCACAAGGCCGATGTGCCGGTGCGTTTCCATTTCGGAACCAATCCGCGTATTCCGCAAATCGTCTGCGCCGCCGAGCAGCGCTGGCTGGTCGATGATACACACGCGCAGGGCATTGGTTACAAGGCCGGCGCCCACGGCTATGACAATCTGGCGCCCGACATGCAGGCCCTGTTCATCGCCAACGGCCCCGCGATCAAGTCCGGGGTGAAGCTCGATCCGTTCATAAATGTCGATGTTTACGATCTCGAAATGAAACTTATGGGTCTTAAGCCGCACCGCAACGACGGCACGCTTGCGCCCTTCACGCCGATCCTGAAATAGGCGCTTTCCGTCCGCGGTTTGTCAGCCCGGCCAATCGTCTGATCCTAGAACCTAGAACCGACGGGGTTGGATCGGTTCGATGTTCTAGGTTTTTGCTTGGTCGCGCAATTTAACCTAAAAGTGGTGGCCACTTTGTCGGATTGCGCTCTAGGGAAAGCCATAGGCAAGGGCTGAGAATTCGGTTACACCAGCCGCCTTCGCAGGGCGGGAGTATCCATGCCGAAAAGCCATAAAGCGCTCGGGAACGACCACAAGCTAAAGGCCGCCGCGCCGTTCATCCTGGTCACCGTTTTTCTCGATATGTTGTGCATCGGCATTATCATTCCGGTGTTGCCGCAATTGATCATGAGCTTCCTCGGCGGTTCGGTGTCTCGGGCCGGCTTGTGGACCGGCATTTTCGGCTGCGCCTGGGGCCTGGCGCAATTCGTGTTTTCACCGATCCAGGGCGGGCTGTCGGACCATTTCGGCCGCCGCCCCGTTGTGCTGGCCTCGAATTTCGGCACCGGTGTTGACCTGATGTTCATGGCCTTTGCGCCCGGCCTGTGGTGGCTGTTCGCCGGCCGGGTCATCAGCGGCATGACCGCGGCGTCGATTTCCACCGCCTACGCCTATATGAGCGACGTCACCGAGCCGCATCAGCGCGCCAAGGTGTTCGGCTGGATGGGCGCCTCCTTCGGCATCGGCTTCATCACGGGGCCGGCACTTAGCGCCGGCCTGATCCTCGTCGCGCCCGCCGTGGCGGCGTGGCTTGGCGCGCTGGGCCATGGGCTGCCGGCGCCGGGGATTGGCGGCTGGCTAAGCCATTTTGGTGCCCATCCCGACATAGTCGTGCAGCGCCTGCCCTTTGTGGTCGCCAGTATGCTGAGCCTGATCAATTTCCTCTATGGCTTCTTCGTCCTGCCGGAATCGCTGTCGCCGGAGAAGCACAAGCCCTTCTCGTTTCACGCCGCCAACCCGGTCGGCGCGGTGAAGTTCCTGGCGCGTTCGGGCGAGGTGCTGCGCCTGGCCATCATGTATCTGATGATCTATTTCGCCCAGTCGGTCTTTCCGACGACATTCGTGCTCTATGCCTGGCATCGCTTCGGCTGGGGCACGCCGCAGGTAGCGTTGTGCCTGGCGGCCGTCGGCGTGCTGACGGCGGTCGTGCAGGCTGGGCTCACCGGCATGATCGTCAAGCAGGTTGGCGAGCGCAAGGCGATGTTCATCGGCCTGGGCTGTGGCACCGTGGCCTTTATTGGCTACGCTCTGGCGCCCGTGTGGTGGGTGTTCGTCGCCTTCCTGCCGATCGGCGCGTTGTGGGGACTGGCCGGACCGAACATCCAGGCGCTGATGACCGCCAAGGTCGATCCGAAGGAGCAGGGGACGCTGCAGGGCGCCAATACCTCCTTGTCGTCCATCGCCAATATCGTCGCGCCCTTGGTTTTTGGATCGCTGCTCGCCTATGTCACGCGGCCGGGCTCGGTGCTGGTCTTTTCCGGCGCCTGCTTCGGGCTGGCGGCGCTATGTCTGCTGTTGAATGTATGGCTGGGCTTGGGCGTAAAGCAGTCGCTGAAACGGTCTGGCGCCTATCCGGGCGACAAGGCGGCCTAAAGCCGCCCGACTAAGGCCTTGATACCGCCAAATTGATTTTTAGATATACCGGGAACCATGATCTTTCGGGACGGATTCCATGACACTGCGCGCGCGTTATCTGGCTTCGCTGTTTCTGACCACCGGCCTGTCCCTGGCGGCGTGCGGTCCGGGGCATTCACAAGGTATTTCGGCCCAGGCCACTCAAGGCTTTTCGGGACAAGGCTTCAACGGCGGCGCCGCGGAACAGCGCAAGGTACCGGAACAGGGCTACAAGGCTTCCTTCGCCCCGATCGTCAAGGCGGTCGCCCCGGCTGTGGTCAATGTCTACGCCGTCGGCGTGGTGCGCCAGCAGGTCGATCCGTTCTGGTCGATGTTCTACGGCATCCAGCCGCGCCAGCAGGTGCAGAAATCGCTGGGCTCCGGCGTCATCGTGCGCGCCAACGGCATCGTCGTCACCAATAACCATGTCATCGAGGGCGGCCAGTCATTCATGGTCGTGCTCAATGATCGCCGCGAATATCCGGCCAAGGTGCTGCTGGCCGATCCGCGCAGCGACCTGGCGGTGCTCAAGATCGACGCCAAGGGCGCCGAGACCTTTCCGACCCTGGCCATAGACGACGGCCACGACCAGCAGGTCGGCGATCTGGTGTTGGCCATCGGCAATCCGTTCGGCGTCGGCCAGACCGTGACCAACGGCATTATCTCTGCGCTCGACCGCACCGATGTCGGCGAGGGCACGGGCAGCTACATCCAGACCGACGCCGCCATCAATCCCGGCAATTCCGGCGGCGCCCTGGTCGATATGAATGGCAAGCTGATCGGCATCAATTCGATGATCCTGTCGGGCGCCGGCCAATCCTCGGGGGTCGGCTTCGCCATACCGGCGCCGCTGGTCCGCCGCGTCGTCGACACGGCGGTCGGCGGCGGCGCGCACCTGTTTCATCCCTGGCTGGGCGCCAAGGGCGACACCGTGACGTCCGATATCGCCAAGTCCCTGGGCATGGCGCAGCCGCAGGGCGTGCTGGTCTCCGATATCTACAAGGGCGGCCCGGCCGATGCCGGCGGGCTGCGCACCGGCGACGTCATTCTCAGGTTCAACGACACCGCCGTCAACGATCAGGCGTCGTTGCGCTATCAGACCGATCTGCTGGCGCTCAATCAGACGGTCGACGTCCAGGGTCTGCGCAACGGCAAGCCGTTCGAGGTCAAGATCAAGGCCGAGGCGCCTTCGGCCAATCCGCCGAAGGACGAACGCGCGCTGGGCGGCCGCAACCCGTTCGGCGGCGCGCACGTCGTCAATCTGTCGCCGGCCGTGGCCGACGAACTGGGCATCGACCCCTTCAACGCGCCAAAGGGCGTGATGATCGCGTCGATCGACTCGGCCGATACCTATGCCGCCAGCGTCGGTCTTGAGCCCGGCGACATCATCCGCGAGGTCAATGGCCGCCAGATCACCTCGACCGCCGACCTTCAGGCCGTCATCAATGCCGGGGCGAGCGGCTGGCGCGTCACTATCCTACGCGGCGGTCAGTTGATCACGGCGCAGTTCGGTTAATCCGGCCACGAGGGCTTCCGTCGCATCTGAAACCGCTTTACAAGCCGCCGCCGCCCCGCCGATAGTGCCCCTGGATTACGGAGGCGCACATGAGGTTGGTATCGTTCATGGCATTGGCGGCCGTTCTGCTGGCCGGCTCGGCCCACGCGCAGACCCAGCCCTTGCCGGTGCCCGCCGCCGACACGCCGGCCCTGCCGGCGGCACAGGACATCGACTATCCGGGAACGATCGACCTCATGGTCGATGCCAGCGACATCGACCGCCATGTCATCACCGTACACGAGGTCATCCCGGTGGCGCGGGCGGGCGCCATGGTCCTGTTGCAGCCCAAATGGATTCCGGGAACCCATACGACCGAGGGCGACGCCACCAAGCTGGCCGGGCTGCACGTCTTCGCCGCGGGCAGGGAGATTCCGTGGACGCGCGACCTTGTCGCCATGCACGCCTTCCATATCGATATTCCCGCCGACGCGAAGGCCATCACCGCCGACTTCCAGTACCTGGCGCCCGTGCGGCCGGCCGATGGCGTCGTCGTCCATACCCGCGACACCATGGATCTGGAGCTATGGAGCACCTCGCTCTATCCGGCCGGCTATTTCGCGCGGCGCATTGCGGTGAAGCTGACCCTGACCCTGCCGCAGGGCTGGGATTACGGAACGGCGCTGGAGACCGATCATCGCGACGGCGACGTCGTGAGCTTCAAGCCGATTTCCTACGACAATCTGGTCGACTCGCCGGTTCTGGCCGGGCGCTATTTCAAGCGCTACGACCTCGACCCCGACGGCAAGGCGCCGGTCCATATGGATGTGGTCGCCGATTATCCCGACGACCTCGACATGCCCGACAAGGTGCTGCAGATCCATCGAAAGGTGGTGCAGGAGGCCTACAAGCTGTTCGGATCGCGCCACTACGACCATTACGACTTCCTGGTCGCGGTGTCCGGCCCGATGGGCGATATCGGCATGGAGCATCAGCGTTCGTCCGAGGACGCGGTCGAGCCCGGCTATTTCAAGACGGTCGCCGGCCAGGGCTTTGGGCGCGACATCCTGCCGCACGAATATACCCACGCGTGGGACGGCAAGTTCCGCCGGCCGCAGGACCAGTTCATCGCCGACTTCCAGCAGCCGATGCGCGACGACCTGATGTGGGTCTATGAGGGCGGCACCGAATATTTCGGCGATATACTCGAATCGCGCGCCGGCCTCTACACCTTCGATCAGCGCCTGCAGATTCTGGCGGCGCGCGCCGCGCTCTACGACACCCTACCGGCGCGGCAGTGGCGCAACCTCCAGGAAACGGACAACGACGCCATCCTGTCCGACCGCGGGCCCAAGTCGTGGCCATCGTGGCAGAGGTCGGAGGACTATTACGACGAAGGCGCCCTGATGTGGCTCGACGCCGACACGCTGATCCGCGAAAAGACGGGCGGACGCAAGTCGCTCGATGATTTCGCCAAGGCCTTCTTCGGCGTGGACGACGGCTCGTACCTGCCGCTGACCTACACTTTCGACGACGTGGTCAAGGCGCTGAACGGCGTCTATGCTTATGATTGGGCGAGCTTCCTGCGCACACGGCTCGACCGGACGGGCGAGGGCAAGCCTCTTGGGGCGCCGCTCGACGGCCTGACGCGCGGCGGCTACAAGCTGATCTATACCGACACGCCGTCGGATTATATTCGCTTCCAGGAGGTCCGGCATGGCGTGTCGCTGACCTATAGCCTGGGCTTCACCGCGGCCCGCGATGGCACGGTGACGTCGGTGTTGTGGGGCAGCCCGGCTTTCAAGATCGGGCTGACCGCCGGCAAGAAGATCATCGCGGTCAATGGCCGCGCCTTCGATATCGACCGGTTGAAGGCTATCGTCACCGCCGATGCCAAACCGGGCAATGCCGACACGATCGCCTTGCTGATCCAGGACGACGACTATTACCGCACGGTCAGTCTCGATTATCACGGCGGGCTGCGTTACCCGAAGCTGGTGCGCATCGACGGAACGCCCGACCGGCTGCGCGACATCTACGAAGGAAAGTAGGCTAGCGCCTCGTTAAGGGTTCTTAACAAAGCGTTGTTAATCGCGCCGCGCTAGAATGCTGCCAGCCCCCATAGGAGGGTACCATGAACAGCATAAGCGGCATCAACGGCTATAACGCGACGCAGCCGGTCCAATATGTACCCCCCGTGCCCCAAAAGGACGCGGACACTCAACGTTTTGCGGCGCAGACCCAGGCCCGCACCGATCAGCCCACGGTCAGAGTCACTCTCTCGCCCGAAGCCCAGAAAGCTCTGGCCGAACAGCGGACGCAGACGCCCTAAGCCTGACTTGCCCGAAAAAGCCATTGAATCGGAATCGGTTGGTTCTATATTTGTTTCATGGCTTCCAAAACAATCGACCTCTTCGGCGGCACCGGGCCCGTAAACGCGTCGCCGCAAGTAGATGACGCGGCTAAACCCTTGGCTGACAGGCTGCGGCCGCAACAGGTGGCGGACGTGGTGGGCCAGGACCATCTGCTGGGCGAGGGGGGCGCCATTTCGCGCCTGATCGAGCGCGGTTTCCTGCCATCCTTGATCCTGTGGGGCCCGCCGGGCGTCGGCAAGACGACCATTGCCCGCCTGCTGGCCGAGGCCGCCGGCTATGAGTTTCAGCAGATATCCGCCGTCTTTTCCGGCGTCGCCGATCTGAAGAAGGCGTTCGAGGCCGCGCAGACGCGCCACCGCATGGGGCAGCGTACGGTTCTGTTCGTCGATGAAATCCATCGCTTCAACCGCGCCCAGCAGGACAGCTTCCTGCCCTATGTCGAGGCCGGCGTGGTCACCCTGATCGGCGCCACCACGGAAAACCCGTCGTTCGAACTGAACGGCGCGCTATTGTCGCGCTGCCAGGTCTTCGTGCTCAAACGGCTGGACGACGCCGCGCTCGATCAAATCATCGCGCGGGCGGAGGCCTTTATCGGCCGCAAGCTGCCGCTGACCGACGCGGCCTATGAGACGCTAAAGCTGCTCAGCGACGGCGATGGCCGTTATCTGATCAGCCTGGTCGAATCGCTCGACCATATGGGCTTCGAGCACGATCTCGACAGCGACGAATTGCTGGCCCAGCTGCAAAAGCGCCGGCCCGACCACGACAAGGATCGCGAGGGGCATTACAATCTGATTTCCGCCCTGCACAAATCGGTGCGCGGCTCGGACCCGGACGCGGCGCTGTACTGGCTGGCGCGGATGCTTAATGGCGGCGACGATCCCCTGTTCATCGCCCGGCGGATGATCCGCATGGCGTCGGAGGATATCGGCAATGCCGATCCGATGTCGCTTTTGCTGTGCCACGCGGCGCGTGACACCTATGAGGTGCTGGGCTCGCCGGAAGGCGAACTGGCGCTGGCGCAAGCCGTGGTGCACATGGCCGCGGCGCCCAAGTCGAACGCCGTCTACACCGCCTTCAAGAAGGCGCAGCAACTGGCGCGCGAGACCGGCCATCTCGATCCGCCGGCGGTCATACTCAATGCCCCGACCAAGCTGATGAAGGATATCGGCTACGGCGCCGGCTATATCTACGACCCGGACGATCCCGACGGCTTTTCGGGGCAGAACTATTTCCCGGACGGCGTGAAACGGCCGCGCTTCTACGACCCCAAGGGCGACGGTCACGAGGGCAAGGTGCGCGAGCGACTCGACTACTGGTCGAATCTGCGGCGGGAAAAGCAGGCAAGGCAAAAACCGTAGAGGATGGCCCCGTGGCTGGCTTTTCAATTTGGCATTTGTTGCTTCTGGTATTGCCCTCAGCGCTAAGCTTGGCCGGGCTCTTGCCGCTCCTGATCAAGCCTGCCGGACCGAACCGCTTTGGAACGCCGGCGCCTGTCGTGGATTTCAGTACGGCGGTGGCGCGTTGTGTCGTCAAATACGCCAATTTCAACGGGCGCGCGCGACGGTCGGAATATTGGTGGTTTTACCTGGCCTTCCTGCTGGTCGTCATCGTCTTGAATATCGTATCGCGAGCACTGGGCGGTATCGCTGTCCTGGTCTTTTTGCTGCCGATACTGGCCGCCGGCGCGCGTCGTTTGCATGATCTCAACCGTAGCGGCTGGTGGTTGTTGCTGAACCTTACTGGATTGGGCGCGATCGGGTTGCTGGTTCTGCTGGCGTGGCCGTCGCAAAAGGATGATCAAGTGGAGGTTTTCTGAGCCTGCGTTGACGTTACGCGGCCGGCCGGGTATCGCATCGAAATGGCCAAGCATTCCCCCCAGCATCAGAAGGCGCTCGCACGAAGCGGACCGCGTCCGCCGCAGACGCCCAAGGTCATTCCAGCCGCGAAAGTGCCGCGCAAGCTGTCGCCGGACGAGATTGCCTGGGTGAAGTCGATGATCGTGTACGAAGACGACGACATCATGGGCTTCAACAAGCCGTCGGGTCTGTCGAGCCAGGGCGGACGCGGGCCGGACGGTCACAATCTCGACGATATGATGTGGGCCTTCGTCAAGCCGAGCGGCCGGCGGCCGATGCTGATCCACCGCCTCGACCGCGACACCTCGGGCATTCTTCTGGCGGCGAAGTCTCATCCGGCGACCTCGTTCCTCGGCAAGGCGCTCGCGGCGCGCACCTTCGTCAAGACTTATCTCTGCGTGGTGTCCAATGCCGAGCGGCTGGCGGATAGTGGCGAGATCGACGTCCCCCTACGACGCGAGGAAATCGGCCGTGAATCCTGGTCAAGGGTCTGCGCCCCGGATCATCCGGACGCCCAGGTGGCGAGCACCGGCTTCGAGGTTCTGGCGCGCGCCGGCGAGGCGGCGCTCGTTCGCTGCAGCCCGCACACCGGCCGCATGCACCAAATCCGCGTCCATCTCGCCCATCTCGGCGCGCCGATCGCCGGCGACGCGCGTTATGGCGGCGCCTTGTCGCTGGACGGTCAGGCGGTGCCGCGGTTGATGCTGCACGCCCTGACGCTCAGTTTTCCTCATCCCGCCGGCGGTACCCGGACCCTGTCGGCGCCCGTTCCCGCCGACATGGACGCGTTGTGCGCCGCGATCGGCTTGAGCGACTCCGCCCGGTAGTGTAGAGGGCGTTCATCGCGTTGGTGAGTTAGGTTTTTATGAATCCCAAGATCGACTGGTTCGAGATTTTCTTTTCCTCCAGCGGACGTGTCGGCGCGGTGCGGTTCACCATCGCGGCCGCTCTGCTTCTGTTTCTGCTTGGCGTGTATGATGCGACGTTCAAGGGCGCCGTGCCGTGGCTGTCGTTCCTCGTCTACGCGCCTTTGCTTTTCTGCGGCGCCTGCGTGCTGTCGAAGCGATTGCACGATCGCGGCCGTTCGGGCTGGTGGTCGGCGGTGATCCTGCTGGCCGTGGCGATGGTATGGCCGGGCCCCGAGGGTTTCCTCGCCTTCGTTGCCGTGCTGGTGCTGGTGTGGGCGGTTATCGACCTGTGCATCATGCCCGGCGAGCGCGGCAACAATCGGTACGGGCCGACGCTGCATCGCCTCGAAACGCGCGAGCAAAACTAACAAGCCGAGCGCGGCAACAATCGCTACGGGCCGACGCTGCATCGGCCGATTGTCGATCAGGCCTGAGACTCGACAGGACCGAAGATATTTTCGAAGCTGAGACGAAGCGCGTAATCGACCTCGTCCATCGTCACCGGCAGGCCGAGATCGAGGAGGCTGGTCACGCCGTGTTCGGTGATGCCGCAGGGTACGATCCCGCTGAAGTGCGCGAGGTCCGGCTCGATATTGAGGCTGATGCCGTGAAAGCTGACCCAGCGGCGCAGCTTGATGCCGATGGCGGCAATCTTGTCTTCGGTCAGCGGTTCGTAGCCGCGATCGCGGCGTTCGACCCAAACGCCGACGCGGCCGTCGCGGATATGGCCTTCGACATTGAAGCGCCACAAGGTATCGATGATCCAGTGTTCCAGCGCCTGGACAAAGGCGCGGATGTCCTTTTGCCGCCGGTTGAGGTCGAGCATGACGTAGGCCACGCGTTGTCCCGGACCGTGATAGGTATATTGCCCGCCGCGTCCGGTGGCGAAGACGGGAAACCGCTCCGGGGCGATCAGATCGTCGGGCTTTGCCGATACCCCGGCCGTATAGAGCGGCGGATGCTCGACCAGCCACACCATCTCCCGCGCCTCGCCGGCCTGGATGGCGGCGACACGCGCCTCCATGAACGCCACGGCGTCGGGGTAGGGGACGGGGGCTGCGGCCACGACCCATTGCGGCCGCTCGTCGTCGTCGCGGGCAAAAAAAGGCGCGGGTTTTAACACCTCATCAAGCATCTCAGATCAAATGTGTCATAAGGCCGGTGTACGCAAGAGCCTGCGTTTGAACGGCGTGTTTTTCTTGAAGCCAAGTATTCTGGGGTTTATGTGACGACGTCGCAGGTTGGATCGGTTCCCGTCGAAATATCGGTCCTGCTGGGGCGCTCGGTGCTGCCGATGCAGCAATTGCTGCGCATGGGCCGTGGCGCGGTGATTCCCTTGGACGCCCGCGAACACGATGAGGTCTGGATCCTGGCCAACAATCATCCGGTGGCCCGCGGCGAAATCCAGATATTCGAAGAGAAGATCTCCATCGTCGTCACCCGGCCGGCCGATGTCTACGACTTCATGGCCATTGGGAGCTAGGCTCAGACCCCAGCCCGCGCAGCTTTCCACAACTCCCTCCACTTTTTCCTTCACAAACCCTCAAACTGTTGCTATTCCCGCCGCCTCTCCGAGATGACGTGCGGTCGTGGCGGAATTGGTAGACGCGCAGCGTTGAGGTCGCTGTGCCGCAAGGCGTGGAAGTTCGAGTCTTCTCGACCGCACCATCCGGAGAGGTTTCAGCACAGATCTATCGCTTAGCGCATTGAACCATTGCCTTGAATCGGTTCGATGATTTAGGCTGCGGCGACACCTCGGCCGCATACGGACCGTCGTGCTGTCGCGTCGAGCCGCCCTATCGGGCGTGTGGGCGCGCTGAGGGGAGGCTGAGCCATGAGCCAGAAATCCGACACCCCGAAAAGACCCGAACTGATCCGCAAATTCGTGCCCGAGAGCCCGGCGCCGGACTCCGGCGCCGAGGGCGCGTTGGTCACCGCGGCGCAGATCGAGGATTTCGCGCTTCAGGACGATTACGCCCTCAATCCGCAATATATTTCACTGGTCATCGACGCCGCCGATCGTGGTGACGGCTTGCGTCTGCGCGAATTGCTCGACGCCCTGCGTCCGGCCGACGTCGCCGACCTGCTAGGCTTTCTGTCCGAGGACTATCGCGCCGAAATCATCCCGTGGATTCCCGCCGACGCCTTGGGCGGCCTTTTGCCTGAGCTCGACGAGGATATCCGCGAGGAGGTCATCGATACCCTGCACACCGACGATCTCGCCGAGGTGCTGCAGGAACTCGACTCCGACGATGCCGCGGCCGTCTTCGAGGACCTGGAAGAAGACCAGCAGAAGGCCGTCCTCGCCGCGCTACCTGAGACCGAGCGTCAGGCCATCGTCAGCTCGCTGACCTTCGGCGAAGACACCGCGGGCCGGCTGATGCAGCGCGAGGTCATGGCCGCGCCCGCCTTCTGGACGGTCGGCCAGACCATCGACCACATGCGTGAAAGCGGCGACGACCTGCCGGATCTGTTTTTCGACATCTACGTCGTCGATCCCAGCTACAGGCCAGTCGGCGCCCTGCCGGTATCGCAGTTGCTGCGCGCGCGGCGCGAGATATTGCTGTCGGCCGTGATGACCGCGACAACAGAAATCGCCGTCGATCAGGACCAGGAAGAAGTCGGTTATATTTTCGAGAAATACCGCCTGATCTCGGCGCCGGTCGTCGACGCGGGCGGCCGGCTGGTGGGTCAAATCACGGTCGACGATATCGTCAACATCATCCAGGAGGAAAGCCAGGAGGACATGCTGGCGCTCGCCGGGGTGTCGGAACAGGGGCGCGACGCCTCGACCTTCGGTATCGCCCGCTCGCGATTCTGGTGGCTGCTGGTCAATCTCGCCACCGCGGTTCTGGCGTCCACCGTCATCGGCGTCTTCCAGGGCTCGATCGCCAAGATCGTCGCCCTGGCGGTGCTCAACCCCATCGCCGCCTCGATGGGCGGCAATGCCGGCACTCAGACCCTGACCGTCGCCGTGCGCGCCCTGGCGACGCGTGAACTCAATACGGCCAATCTGCTGCGCACGGTATGGCGCGAGATCGCCGCCGGCGTGCTCAACGGGCTGGCCTTCGCCGTGATCATGGGCGCGGTCACCATGGTGTGGTTTCACGACTGGCAGATGGCCGGGGTCATCGCCGCGGCCATGGTCATCAATCTGTTCGCGGCGGCGGTGGCGGGCATACTGATCCCGCTGGGGCTCGAACGGATGGGCTACGACCCGGCGGCTTCGGCCACGGTCTTCGTCACCACGGTCACCGATTGCGTCGGCTATTTCAGTTTCCTCGGCTTGGCGACGTTAATCCTGCTGCATCACTAGAGAATTCACCCGCTCGGTGTTTTTAGCCCGATATGCCCCGCCGCTGTCACAAAGACCTTGTAAAGGTTAAATGGTCTGTGGTTTGCTAGAAACGGCGGGTCGCCCGCGGTGCGTCTTGATTTGGGGCAAATGGACGTGAGCCGCCGCGGGCCAAATGGGCAGGATTAGGAATGAGAGCGCGTCAAAAAGTCTCCCGCGCCGGGGTCGAGCTGATCAAAAGTTTCGAGGGGCTGCGCCAGACGGCCGCGCGCCTGCCGGATGGTCGCTGGACGATCGGCTACGGGCACACCTTCTCGGCGCGTGAAGGCGCGCGCGTGACGCAGGAAGATGCCGACGCCTTGCTGCGCTTCGACCTCCTGCCGATCGTCGACAGTCTCAACAACATGGTGCTGGTGCCGCTGAACCAGAACCAGTTCGACGCCCTGGTGTCGTTCAGCTTCAATATCGGCATCGAGAATTTCGGCTCGTCGAGCGTGCTGAAGCGCATCAACGAAGGCCGCATGACCGAGGCCGCCCTGGCCATGGACGCCTGGCGCTCGGCGGAATTCAACGGCCAGACCTACGTGCTGGCGCCGCTGATCCGCCGCCGCGCCGCCGAGAAGAACCTGTTCCTGACGCCCGAGGACAATGCCGGCAACGCCCCCAGCCTGCTGGTGCGTCCGTTGGCCGATGTCGAGGCCGATGCCGCCACGACGCGCCCGTCCGAGGTCGATGCCCCGGATCGTGGCGGCGTTCTGTCGGCCTATCCGGCCGGTGAGCCGCAGGCCGCGGCCCAGCCCGCGCCATACGTCTTCACGCCTCAGCCGCCCGCCTCTCAGCCGCCCGTCTCTCAGCCGGTCGTCCCCCAGCCGGCAGCGCCGGAACCCGTATCGGTCCAGCCCGCCGCATTTCAGCCAGCCCCGTCCGAGGTCCGCCCCCCGGCGCCCACGCCCACACCCACACTACACTCACCGTACGCCGCTTCGACCTACGTCGCGGAACCCGTGGCGCCGGCCTTGCCGTTGTCGCCCTACGCCGGGACCTATACGCCCCCCACGCCTCAGCCGACGATAGCGCCGCAGCCCGCGGCTCCAGAACCTGTACAGCCGGCGCCTCAAGCCGCGCCGCAGCCGGCCCCCTATGAGCGCCAGTTCATCGACCTGACGTCGGTAACGCCGCGCCCGCTGCCGGAGGCCGCGCCCGCTCAGCCTGTCGCGCCCCAGCCTGTCGTGCCCCAGCCGATCGCGCCTCAACCCGCCGCACCGGTGCTGCAACCCAGCGACATTTCGCCTTATCCGCCGATGATGTCGCCGTATACGTCGCCTTACACTCAGGTCTCGTCTCAGGCGCCCGCCGCGCCTTCGCCGGTGACGCCGTCGGCATTCCAGCCGATTGCCGAGCCGCCGGTCGTCGAGATGCTGCCGGGCGGTTACGCCACACCCTCGCAAATTCGCGAGGCGCCCGTTCAGACGCCGGAACCGCCGGCGCCGACGGCTTTCGATCCCGCCTTCGGGGCGGCGGTCATGAGCCCGGAGGTCGCCGCCGCCCTGACCCGCGCTCAGGACGAACAGCGCCAGCGCGAAGAGGCCGAGCGCATGGCGCAGCAGGCCGCGGCACGCGCCGCCGAGGAAATGCGCATTCGCGAGCTGCAGCGCCAGGAAGCCGAGCGCCTCGAACAGCAGCGCCAGGAACAGGACCGCGTCGAGCGTGCCCGTCTCGACGCCGAGCGTCAGGCGCGCGAGCGCAGTGAGCAGGCCCGCCTGGAGCAAGCCCGTCTTGAGCAAGAAGCGGTCGAACGCGAACGGGCGGAACAGGCCCGGTTCGAACTGGCGCGCCAGGAACAGGCCCGTCAGGAATACGAACGCGCCGAACAGGCTCGCCAGGCGCAGGCCCGTGTTGAACAGGCCCGTCTTGAACAAGAACGCCTCGATCGGGAGCGGGCTGAACAGGCGCGTCTTGAAGACGAGCGTCTTGAACGCGAGCGGGCGGAGCAGGCGCGGCTCGAGGCCGAACGCCGCGAGCGCGAACGTACCGAACAGGCGGGTTTGGCCGCCGCTGCGGTCACCGCCGCCGCGGTTGCGATTCCCGCCGTGGACGAGGCCGCGGAAAAAGCGCGCAAGGCCGAGGCCGCCGCCGCCCTGATGCGGCTCTATTCGCCCTACGGCGGCGGTCCCTTGGGCCGCCCGTTGGGGATGGGCGCGGCGCCCATTACCCAGGCCAACCTGACGCCGGCACCTCAGGCGAATTCAAGCGATATGGCGTCCGGCCCAAAACCGGAAGCCCCTCAGGCGGCAGAACCGGAGCCTGAGGCGGCGAAGCGTCCGGAAGAAGAATTCGTCACCCAAGGCCCGATAGCCCCTGAGCCTGCCACAGCCGCGGAAGAAGGCGGCGCGCCCTTGTTCTCGACGCGCGTCGAGGCGCGCGACGATGCCGACGACGATGTGTCGGGCTTCAGGCCATTCACGCCGATCATGTCGGCGGCCAATCTGCCGGCGCCGATCGTCACGGCGGTCAACCCCTATGCCAGTCCGCTGCCCCCGACGGCGGTGCGTGACGTCGCGGACGATGTGGTCGAAGTGCCGCGTCCGCAGCCGGTCGGCGAGCCCGTCCGGGTAGAACCGGTCCAGGCCCCGTCGATTCAGGCCCCGTCCGTTCAGGCCGAGCCCGGACTTGGCGAGGAGGGTCTGAATTGGCGCGAGCGGCTGCAACGGCCGCTGCCGGCCGAACATCAACCCGTGACGCCCGATTTCGCCGCCCCCGAACGCCAGGCCAGCCTGCTGCCCAAGGCGGCCTATGCCGGGGAATACGACGACGGCCATGACGGCGGCGAAGCTTGGCTGCACGACGGCCGCATCGCCATGTCCAACGAGGACGAAGGCGTGCAGACGGTCAGTTGGGTGGGCATGTTCCTGTCGACCATCTGGTGGATATTGCTCAGCATCGTCGGCATCATTTCCTTGGGTGTGGCGGCCGGCGCCTATTACAAGTCCAAGGACCTGTCGGTCATCCGTAACGGCCTGCAACCCGACCTGGCGGCGGTATCGATCGTCACGGCCGTCATCGGCTTCGTGCTGGTGTCGATCTCGATGTGGCTGATGATGCGCCGGCTCGGCGGCCTCAAAGAATAGATCAAGGCCGCTTGCCCGCGGGCCGGGCCGGCGGAGCCGGGATTTTCGCCGCGTCGCCCGTCTTGGTTTTTTGCACCTTGGGCTGCGGATCGGCCTTGGCCTTTTTCGGCGGCGCTTCGGTCATGCCGATATAGGAATCGTCGGGCGTGAAGGCCGGAATATTGGGATGCACGCTCTTGCCCAGCTTACGCAGCGTGGTCACCGACGAATCGAGTTGCGCCAGGGTGTCGACCGTCGTCTGATAGCCGTTTTCCACCGCCAGGTCATAGGCCTTCCAGTCGCGAATCTCGACGCCGGCGGGCTCGGGGATAATCAGCAGGTCGGTGGCGGCGCGCGATTGGGCGAGGTCCGCCGTGGTGGTGATCGTCGCCGAACGCATCATGACGGAAATGATCGGCGGGCCGCGCCGCCACTCGCCGCGGGCGAACCACGCGGCCGGGTTCTTCGGCATGACCAGTGTTTTGGGGTCCAGGCCGCGGGCGCGGGTGACGTCGACGCCGATGACCGTGCCGAGATGGGTGTTGCGCATCATGGTGGCCGGGAAGGAACGCATGACCGCGCCGTCGACCAGGACCTCGTTGTTCTCGACCACCGGCGGCATGACGCCGGGCAGCGAGATCGAGGCCCGCAGCGCCTGGCGCAGCAGGCCGGTCTTGTGCACCTTCAATACGCCGGTCGTCAGGTTCGACGAGACGCAAAAGAACGGGATCGGCAGGTCCTCGATCGCCACGTCGCCGAAGTGGCGCTCCAGGCGCTCGTCGACCTTCTTGCCGGCGGTCATCGAGATAAACGGGAAGACGACGTCGTCTAGCGGCGAGGTATCGACGAAGGCGTTGCGCATGCGTGAATCGATCTCGGCCTCGGGCCATTGCAGGGCGAGGGAGGCGATGAGAATGGCGCCCATCGACGAGCCGCAGACGAAGTCGAAGGGGATGTGCGCCTCACGCAGGGCCTGAATGGCGCCGATCTGGGCGAAGGCGCGAGCGCCGCCGCCGGAAAACACCACGCCGACGCTATGGCCCGTTATGATGCGGGCCAGGCGGGCGGCGTCGGTCGTGTCGTCCGGATGAACGTGGAACCAGCGCGTCGGTCGCATGGCATTGAGCCACTGCAGGGTGCGGCCGGGAATGTGCGCCTTTTTCACGCCCGCCGGGTAGGTCAGGACGAGGTCGGGCGCGCGGTGCAGCAGCGACTTTTCGCCTTCGGTATCGGAATCCGGGCGATATTCGGCGTCGGCGACGAAGAAGACGTGATCGACCTGACGCGAGCTCAGCAGGCGCCAGTGGCTTTCATGGCGTTCGGCGACATGCAGGACGTAATCGACCTCGCTTTCGATCTGGGTGAAGGCCTCGGGCGTCGTGCCGTGGAAGGTCTTGTCGAGGACGGCGACCCGGTAACCGAGCGTGCGGACCTGCTCGGCGACGCGATCGACCATCGGGCGGATCGACTTTTCCGACAGGGAGAAGAAGGCAAAGACGTTGGGTGTGTTGGTGTGGGTCGAGGGCTGGGCGCGCTGGATCATCTTGCGCGACAGGGCCATCATCAATTCGGGGCGCGCGTCGATGGCGGCCATGAAGTCGTCGCGCGGAATGGCCAGAAGGTCGGAATCACGCAGCGCCATGACGGTCGCCGTATGCGCCGTGCCGCCGATCAGCGACATTTCGCCCACGGGTTCACCCGGCCGGATAATGCCGATCAGGCCGAGTTCGAGATGGTCTTCATCGTGGCGGAAAACGCCCAGCCGGCCCGAGCGCAGCAGATACAGATGGTCCGAATCGTCGCCTGTACTGAACAGACGCGACCCGCCGGGCAAGGAAATGACGCTGGCGCCCTGGCCCATGGCCGTGCCGAACAGCCCTTCCAGGGCCTCCTGGAGTGACGGCGAAGACGAAAGCTTGGCGGTCATGGATGGGGCGACCTCCTGTTGTACGGACTTTTTCATATAGGATTACGTCCGATATGAGTCTAAACCCTTAACCTTGTTTTACCGGGAAAATAACCGTGAGCGATATCCACATCGTCAAGCTGTGCGTCGGGGCCGAGAGCGTCGAGGACCTGTTGCGCTGGGAGCAGGCGAGGGGCGATATCTCCTATATCCACACGCGTAACCGGCCGACACGCTGGGAGGAATTGCTCGACGGCGGGTCGCTCTATTGGGTGATCAAGGGGGCGATTCTGTGCCGGCGCGAGATCGCTTCTTTCGATCTGGTCGACACTCAGGACGCATCCTCGGAGAGGGAGGGGCCGTATTGGAAGATCGGCCTGCGCACCACCCATTATCCGACCGAATCCCAGCCGCGGCGGCCTTTCCAGGGCTGGCGATATCTCAAGGCCTCCGACGCGCCGCGCGACATTGCCGATGGCGATCACGACCTGCCGCCGGAGATGGCCAGGGCGCTCAAGGACGCGGGTGTGTGGTAGGTTTAAACACTGTGTGTTTACATGTGGCGGAAGGTGTGTCATCGTGTGCCCGGAGCTGAGCGATGAGCAAATATGACCCGCTGCTAAGTTATCTGTCGCAAAGCGACGACGACGCCGTGCCCATGGGCTTTTCGGAAATCGAGCACGTACTCGGCTTTGAGCTGCCTCCGTCCTCACGGCGGCAGCGGGCGTGGTGGAGCAACAATCCGACCAATAATGTCATGACACGCGCCTGGCTGGATGCCGGGTTCGAGACGGCGAATGTCGACATGGCAGGGGAAAAGCTGATGTTCAAGAAGATGCGCTCGGCCGCGAAAAAGCCGCTGCCCGTGGCGGGCGACAATACGCCGCGCCGCAGTCCGCTGTTCGGGGCGTTGCAAGGCATGCTGACCCTTCCCGCCGATCTCGACCTGACACAGCCGGCGGATCCGCATTGGGCGGATTTGCTGGATGGCTAGCCGGCTTCTGCTCGACACCTGCGCCTGTATCTGGGTGATGGAAAACGCCGCGCTCTCCGACGCGGCGGTCGGCGCCATCGATCAGGCGGCCGACGATGGCGAGCCCGTCGCGGTATCGCACATCACGGCCTGGGAAATGGGGATGCTGGTTTCGCGCGGGCGCATGCCCGCCGTCACCAGCCCTGCCGCGTGGTTCAAGGCCTTGCTGGCCGTCGATGGCGTGCGTCCGGCCTTGCTGACGCCGGACATCCTGGTTGCCTCCACGGCTCTGCCGGGCGAGCCGCCGCGCGACCCGGCCGATCGCCTGATCATTGCCACGGCGCGCGAGCAGGGATTGACGATCGTGACCCGTGACCGGCTGATCCTCGGCTATGCCGCCGCGGGCCATGTCCACGCATTGGCCTGTTAGGCCTTAGGGCACGGAGATATTGTCGATCAGCCGCGTCTTGCCCAGCCACAGGGCCGCCAGCAGGCGCTTCGTCCGCGTGGCGCCGGTGACGGGGCCGAGCGTGTCGGCGTCGCGCAGGGCGATATAGTCGATCTTGCCGAAGCCGGCGGCGGTGAGGGCCGCCTTGGCCTGTTCGATGGCCGCGTCCGGATCGGGGCGCGCGGCGATCATCTGCAATTGCCGGTGCAGTTCGGGTGCCGCGGCGCGTTCTTGGGGAGACAGATAGGCATTGCGCGACGACAGGGCCAGGCCGTCGGCCTCGCGCGTCGTCGGCGCGCCGACGATCTCGACGGGCAGGTCGAAGTCGCGCGCCATGGCACGAACCACGGCCAGTTGCTGGAAGTCCTTTTCGCCGAACACGGCGACGTCGGGCCGCACCTGGTTGAACAGTTTCATCACCACGGTGGCGACGCCGGAAAAGAATTGCGGGCGAAAGTCGGTTTCCAGGCCCAGCGCGGGCCCCTGCATCTCGATGCGGCTGACGAAGCCCTGCGGGTACAGAACGTCGGGCGTCGGCAGATAGACCAGGTCGCAGCCGGCGGCCTCGAGCTTGGCGA
>OUWB011209570.1_pt1 | contig 21582 bp, 19 predicted proteins | sample 1779821 | NCBI WGS metagenome assembly OUWB01 (sample SAMEA3914806, study PRJEB12502) | metagenome | biome: forest; material: soil | place: Canada | collected 2011-08-03 | depth 0.1 m
GGCGGAGATCGACGCGGCGAGGCCGGAAAAGACCTGGGTCGAGCCGGTGAAGTGCAGCCCGGCCAGGCGCGGATCGGCGAGGACGGTGTCGGTCACCTCGGCCGGATCGCCATAGACCAGGTTGATGACGCCCGCCGGCAGGCCCGCGGCCTGCAGCAATTCCATGATGAAGTGGGCGGCGTATTTGGCGGTGTTGGAGGGCTTCCACACCACCGTATTGCCCATCAGCGCCGGCGCCGACGGCAGGTTGCCGGCTATGGCGGTGAAGTTGAACGGCGAGACGGCGTAGACGAAGCCTTCGAGCGGCCGGTATTCGACGCGGTTCCACACGCCGGCGGGCGACAGCGGCTGGTCGGCGTAGAGGCGGTGCATGAAGGCGACGTTGAAGCGCCAGAAATCGGCCAGTTCGGCGGCGGAATCGATCTCGGCCTGGTGCGCGGTCTTCGACTGGCCGAGCATGGTCGCGGCATTGAGCCTGGCGCGCCATGGGCCCGACAACAGGTCGGCGGCGCGCAGGAAGACGGCGGCGCGCTCTTCCCAGGGCGTGCGGCCCCAATCGGCCCCGGCGGTGACGGCGCTATGAATCGCCTGTTCGACCTCGGCGCGGCCGCACAGATGGGCCTGGCCCAGAATACGCCGGTGGTCGTGCGGGCTGACGCTGGTTTCAAGCCGGCCGGTGCGCACGAAGCGGCCGGCGATGACCGAGGGCAGATCGATCGTCTCGGCGCCCATGCGGGCAAGCGTACCGGAGAGCTCGCGACGCTCCGGCGAGCCCGGCAGGTAGGCCTTGACCGGTTCGTTGACGATCTCGGGCGGGGTCAGGTGGGCAAATCCGGCGATCACGACGGCATCTCCATGAGGGTGCGCAGCCACAGCGAAGCGTCCGCCAGCGCCTGGCCGGCGATCGGCGCGATCGATACGGCTTCGAGGAAACTGTGCGACGCGCCGGTATAGGTCACCGCCCGGGCCTGAACCCGCGCCTCGATCAGACGGTCGTAGAGATCGCGGCTCTGGCCCGACAGCACGTCGCATTCGGGGATGGCGAGGAAGGCCGGCGGCAGGCCGGCCAGGTCGGCCTTCAGCGGACAGGCCAGGGGATTGCCGGCATCCTCGGGCGTGGCGAGGTACTGGTCCCAGAAATAGGCCATTTCGGCGTCGGTCAGCATATAGTCCGGGCCGCCGAAGCGGACGACGTCCTCACGCTTCAGTTCGGGGGCGTAGGCGCCGTAATTGAGCAGCAGGCCTTTCAGATGGGCCGGATATCCCGCGTTGCGCAGGGTCAGCGCCGTGGCCACCGACAGGTTGGCGCCGGCGGAATCGCCACCCATCGCCAGGCGGCCGACATCGATCCCCAGCGCGCGGCCGTGCGCCACGACGTGACTCATGACGTCGACGATCTGTTCCAGGGCGACGGGAAAGCGCACCTCGGGCGACAGGGCATAGTCGACGCCGATGACGGTGACGCCGCTGCGGCCGGCATATTCGCGCATGATGCGGTCGTGCGTATCGAGACTGAACATCACCCAGCCGCCGCCATGCACGTAGAACAGGGCCGGTTGGGGTGTCTTCGTTTCGATGGGGCGATGGATGCGCAGCCGCACGCCGCCATGGCGCGTTTCGACAGTGATTTCGCGGGTCTCGGCCATGTGCGGGCCGCCTTCGACCCACGGCGCGCGCACCCGTTCCGCGACCTGGCGGGCGCTCTGCGTCGTCTTGGGCTGGCCGGCGCCGTACGCCAGATAGGCTTCACCGGTAATGCGGATGAATTCCCGGATATTCGGATCGAGGTCCGCGCCCCGCTGGCTTTCGACTGTATCTAACACCGGACCTGCTCTTAACTTTGTGCCTGTCATCAAGGTGTAGGCGGGGGCGGGTGGCGGCGCTAACAGGATCGGACCGATTACTGTTGTGATCGGGCCAAGCCTCATACCAAAAGGGGATGCCACCGCTCGGGCGTCCCCGTTTTTGGATCAATATGAGGTGTCAAAAAAAGCCTACGAGCGGCCAGGATTTTGTCTTTGCATGGCGTCGCGCAAGGCTTCGTCCGTCAGCGCGCGGACGATGTCGCCATAGACGTCGTCGCGCTCGTCCTGGCCCAGCTTGAAGGCGGCCTGTTGTTCCAGGATATCGGCCTTGAAGGCGACGATGCCGCGCGACAGGCTTTCCGCCCGCGCCCCCATCTCGGTCAGCGACCAGGCGTTCGGCCGGCCCTGTTCCATATGGCCGATCAGGTCGCCGAGGAGATCCAGCGTTTCGGCCGGATCGTCGATAAAGCGGATGGCGCAGCGGAACATGGCGCTGGCATAGTTCCAGGTCGGCGCCTGGGCGCGGTCGGTCATCCACGACGGCGAGATATAGCCGTGCGGCCCGAGGAGCAGGATCAAGGCCTCGGGCTTGGCGCGCAGGTCGGCGACCTGGGGATTGCCGCGCGCGAAATGGCCGTGCAGGGCGCACAACGTCCCGTCGCTGTCGAAAATGGGCCGAAACGGCAGGGCGGTCGCGCCGCCGCCGCTACACGAAACAATCCAGCCGAAAGGATGGGCGCTCACCAGGCCGGCGACGTCGGAGGTCTCGCGCGGGGCGTATTTGGCGGGCTTGGGGTCCATGGGTACGATCCGGATGATATGGGCGCATTTAAAGCCAAGGCGCATGACCTGACTGCGGTGTTCAGGCCGAACCTTAGCGCATTCGGGTCACCATGCGGATTGTGTACGTGCGCCGGCCGACATAGCGTGGTAGGACTATTGCCTGATTGCGATGATTAGCTTGCCACTGGTGAGTTTGAGCCATGAAGCACAGTGCGGACTATCCGCTGACCATAAGACCGATCGTGGCCTTTGCCGACGACTATCCGGCGGGCTTCATCGACCCTTTCCATAGCCACCAGAGATCGCAGCTATGTTATGCGGCCTCGGGCGTCATGTCCGTGGTCACCGACGCCAACAGCTTCATCCTGCCGCCCCGCCGCGCCATCTGGATTCCCGCCGGGATGAACCACCAGGTCGCCTGCCGCGGCCGCGTGCAGTTGCACGTCCTCTATGTCGATCCCGAACTCGACACCCAGCCGCAGCACTGTCGCGTTTTCGAAACCTCGTCCCTGGTGCGCGCCCTGATCGAGGAAATCCTGACCTTCGAGCACGCCTATGACGAAGCCGGCCGCGAGGGGCAACTCGTGCGGCTGCTGCTCGACGAGATTCCGCGCATGCCCAATATCGACATTCATGCGCCGATGCCCGACGACAAGCGCCTGCTGCGCGTGTGCAACGCCATCCTGGTCAATCCGGCGGATCCGCGCGACATCGACGATTGGGCCGATATCGCCGGCATGGGGCGCCGGACTTTCACGCGGGCCTTCAAGGACAATACCGGCATGGGTCTGGCGACCTGGCGGCAGCAGGTGCGCCTGATGGAGGCGGTGTCGCTGCTGCACGCCGGCTGGGCCGTGACCACGGTCGCCTATGAGGTCGGCTATGAAAGCCCGAGCGCCTTTACGGCCATGTTCCATCGCACCTTCGGCATGACGCCGACCCAGATGATCGAGAGCTAGAGCGTATTCCGATCTGATTGCATCAGATCGGCGCTCTAGTTCTTTGCTTTTACGCGCTTTTTAATCCGAAAAGTGCGTCACACTTTTCGGAAAGCGCTCTAAACTGCCTTTCCTCCCATGCGAGCCTTTTGGGGAAGCGGGGGAGGTGGCGGCGACGAGCGTAGCGTAAGTCGCCGACGGAAGGGGCTTTTCGATAGTGGAACGGCCCCCTCCGTCATCCAGCGCTTGCGCGCTGTCTGCCACCTCCCCCGCATCGCTACGCTCGCAAGGGAGGAGAGGCAGGCTTTTACTTCTTCATCGTGTCGAGATAGGCCTTGGCGGTCGTCGGCCCGATGGCGTCGGTATCGGTGTGGCTGGCGATATATTTCCTGATCTCGAAGAAGAAGTCGGCGCCGGACGGCAGGCCGACCTGGTCCCACGCCTTGTCGAGCGCCTCGGCCTTGTCGGGCGGCGTATGTTCCGGCTGGACCAGGATGAAGTCCCAGTCGGCGCCGTCGCTGTGGACATAGAGCTGGCGCGGCGGCAGGCCCGCGATGCGATTGGCCTCGTCGCACCTGGCGATGAATTCGAGAAAGGCCTGCTGTTGGCCGGGCGCGATGCGATAGATCTCGATCGCGGTATGGGTGAACGGAGCGGCCTCGTCCGGATCGGGCTTGGGCTGGGTTGCCGGCGCCGGCGTCGCGGGCTTTGGCGCGGCCTGAACCGAAGAGGCGCCCAAGGCGAGGGCAAGCGCCAGCAAGGCGGGCTTGAGATAGAATGTCATCGGGACGCTCCTTAAGGGCGGTCGGCATCGAACCATGACGTGGGCGCCGGTTCGGGTTCGGGAGACACTTCCGACAGATCGGAAGCGCGGTAGAGGCGGCCGTTCTTCATGACCTCCGAAATCTTCCAGGCATTGTTGATGTCCAGACGCGGATCGGCGTCGAGAATCAAAAGGTCGGCGAACTTGCCGGGCGTCAGGCTGCCGATTTCATTGACCCGGCCGATGGTTTCGGCCGAACCCAGGGTCGCGGCGTGCAATACCTCCTCGGGCGTCCAGCCGCCGATCACATGGGCTTCCATCTCGAAGTGAAAGCCGACGCCCGGCGTATTGCCGTGCGCGCCGATGCCGACCAGGCCGCCCTGGCGCGCGACGTCGAGCGCGCCCTTGGCGACCGTCGGGAAGACATATTGCGACAAAGGCATCCACTGGTCGAGGCGGGTCGTCATCTGCTCGACGGCGAAGGGTGGCGTGAAACGCTTGAATTTCGGATCCTCGCCGGGATCATGGGCGGCGATGAAATAGTCCTGGCCCGAGGCGCCGCCATTGGTGATCTGCAGCGTGGTCGTATAGCTGGTGTGGCCCTTCGCCATCAGTTGGATGACGTCGTCATAGAGCGGAAACGCCACCAGGGCGTGCTCATTGCCGGAATAGCCGTCCATGATCTGGGTCAGGTCGAGCTTGAGCGACAGCGCGCCTTCGGTCGTCGGCTGCAGCCCCAGTTGCAGACAGGCCATATTGACCCATTGGCGGACCTTGCGGTCGCCGGTGCGGTACTCCTTGATATTGTGCAGGCCGTAATCGTCGCGGTAGCGCCGCAGCACGTCGAGCACCTCGTCGTAGGACGAGAAGCGGTTGAACGAAAAGATCGCCGTGCCGGTCGAGGGCAGGCGCGGCCCCAGCATCAGGCCGGCGTCGAGCAGGTCCTTGTAGGCGACCATGTCGATACTGAGCGTCGAGGGATCGAAGCTGGTGGTCACGCCATAGGCCAGGCGCGAGCGCAGCGACCAGTCGCTGAAATCGAGCACGTCGCGGCGCACCGTGCCGATATGGTCGTGAGTGTCGACGAAGCCCGGCATGATCGTCTTGCCGTGGGCATCAAGGATCAGGGCGCCGGCTGGAATGGCGACGCTGCCTTCCGGGCCGATGGCGGTGATGCGATTATTGGTGATGACGATATCGGCGTCGACGATGGCCGGCCGGTCCATCGGCAGCGCCAGAGCGCCGCGCAGGACGAGCGTCTGGTCCGGCATATCGCGCGGCACGGTGACGTCGGCATGGAAGCTGGCCGGATGGCCGGGATCGGCCGTCCACGACGGATGATCGGGCGCGTTCAGGGCGACGTCCTTGAGGTCGCGCACGTAAAAGGTCGAACCCAGGGCATAGGTGATCCTTTGCCCGTCCGCCGACCATTCGAAAAAATCGGCGCCGGCGGACGTCAGCCGGCGATGCGGCAACTTGGGATCGCCGAGATCGACGACCGGTTCCTTGCCGTCGGTCGTGGCGGCCGGCATGGCGACGAGATGCAGTTGCTGCGCCGCCTGGGCCAGGATCCACTTGCCGTCGGGGCTGAGGCGCAACTGATCGACCGATACCGGGCCGTCCTGGAAATACCAGCCGGGGCCCAGCACCGACACCAGGTCCGTGCGCTTGCCGCTCGACAGGTCGATCCGGCTCAAGCCCGCGTCCGTCTGCACGTCGATGGCCGCGGCATTTCGTTCCAAGGTCGGGCGCTCGAAGGTCGGCCGGCCGCCCAGCGGCAAAGGCGCGCCGATCGTTGTGCCCTCGCCGCCGGCGGCGGGGAAGCGCACCAGGGCGGCGGTGCGCAGGGCGCCGAATTCCATGTAAAGGCGCAGGCGATCGCGCTGGGCCGAGCGCTCGGCGATGATCTGGCGGCCGTCGGGCGTGAAGACGGGATAGGTGTAATAGTCCGATTGCCGGCTGACGCGCTGGGGCGCGCCTGTGCCGTCGGCGGCGAGGGTAAAGACGTCGCCCGCGCCTTCGGCGGTCCAGGTGACATAGACGAGGCGCTGCCCGTCCGGCGACCATGACGGATGATAGGCCGGCGCGGCGCCGGTCATAAGCTTCTTCGGCGCGTCCGTGCCATCGAGCGCCATGACGTAGAGGCCGCCCAGGGCGCTGAAGGCCAGGCGCTTGCCGTCGGGCGACATCTGCGGCGCCTGGATCAGGTGGGCGTGGACGGGGCCGGTGGCCTCGGTGATGACCTGACGGCTGAGCGCGCCCAGCGACAGATGGACGTCGGCCGTGAAGGGCAGGGTCTCGGCCTTGCCTGTGGCGACATCGACGCGCGCAAAGCCGCCGTTCAAAGTCAGGTACAGACTTTTGCCGTCGGGCGAGAAGCTATAGCGCGGTATGAGATCGAGCCAGCTATTGGCCTGGAGCTGGTCGTGGGTGACGGGAAAGCCAAGCGTGCGGTCGGCGCCGCTTGAAAGATCGCGCAGATGCAGCCGGGTCTGGTTGTTCTCGCGCATGGCGTAGGCCAGGACATGACCGTCCGGCGACAGCACCGGCCGGAAATAGGCGCCGGGATTGCGCGCGCGGCCGGAGCCGTCGGGTTCGGTGACCAGGGTGTCTTCCTTGCCGGACGCGAGGTCGCGGCGGACAATATTCCATTCGTCGCGCTGGTCGGGATCGGTCGGGCCCGTGTGGCGCGCCATGACGAGCGCCTTGCCGTCGGGCGAGGGCACGGCGCCCAGGCTGCTCAGCCACTCACCGCGGCCGGGGTCGGGATCGCCCTTGACCGGAACGACCAGGGTTTCGGTGTCGTCGAGCGTATAGTTCCATAGCTCATAGGCGTTATAGCTCGGGCGGTAGCGTTCCAGGAACACCGACCGGCCGTCCCTGGCCCATTCCGGCGACACCAGATTGGTGTCGTCCTCGCCGAAGCTGACCTGGCGCGCATGGCTGCCGTCGGCCTTCATCACCCAGAGATTGTCGGCGCCCGACGCATCGCTGATGAAGGCGATCCACTGGCCGTCCGGCGAATAGACCGGTTGGCTGTCGAACGCCGGGCCGGTGCGCAAGGCCAGGGCTTTTCCGCCGGTGACGTCGATCCGGTAGAGGTCGCCCAGCATGTCGAAAACGATCGTCTTGCCGTCGGGCGAGACGTCGAGCGACATCCAGGTGCCGGTATGGGTCGTAAAATCGATCTTGCGCGCCGGAACCATCGGCAAAACCTGGCCGTGGGCCTGACGCGGCCGCGCATCGCTGGTCGTGCCGCCGGCGCCATCCTTAATCCAGCCGACGGCCACGCCTTCGGGGAATTGGTCTTCCTGCGCCATGGCGGACATCGGCGCCGCGGCCAGGGCGAGGGAGAGAACGGCACAGCCGAGACGCAGGCGAGGTGTCATTTGCGATACTCCGCCGGCAACTCGCCGGGCTTCGGCGCCGGATAGTAGCGCTCACGCAGCTCGGTCTGGCGCGTGACCAGAGAGGCTTCGATACCCTTGACGAAGACCTTGACAGGCGCGCTTGAGGGTTCGAGCGGATCGCCGTCCCACAGGACGAGGTCGGCGTCCATGCCGGGCGCCAGCGTACCGTAGTGGCTGGCAATGCCGAAGATCTCGGCCGGATTGCGCGTGACGGCGGCCAGGGCGTGGTCGTAGTCCATGCCGTTGGCGACGGCCAGACCCGCGGCCTCGCGCATGCCAAGCCCGGCATTGTAGCTGAGATAGATGGTATTGCCGGAGCTGTAGAAGGCCAGTTTCACGCCGGCCTTGTCGAGCCGCGCGGCATTGTCGAGGCGCGCGCCGATCTGGTCGAAGCTGATCGGCAGGTTGTCCATGGGGTCGAGGACGACGGCGATGCGGGCGGCCGCCAAGGCGTCGGCGCAGCGCCAGGCCTCGTCCGCTCCCATGACGACGACGCGGATGCCATAGTCCTTTGCCAAGGCGATGGCCTGGCGGATATCGGACTCGCGCTGGGCCAGGACGACCAGGGGCACGGTGCCGTCGAGCACACGGGCCAGCGCCTGCTGGTCGCGAGTCGGCTTGGCATCTTTCGGCTTTATCGCATCGCGCGCATCGCTCAGCGCGTTGCGCAGCAATTGCCACTGGCCGGCGCGCGAGCCGCCGGCGCCGGCCAGGCTGGCGCTGCCGACCTGGGCATAGACGGCGGCGCGCGGCTGATCGACGATGTCGGGCGTATCATTGAGGTCTATGACGGCGGCCTGGCCGGTGAAGGGCACGGCACCCGAACCCGACGGATAGCTGACCGCCCGGGTCAGGCCGTCGGCGCGGGCGACGGGCAGAAGAACGCTGTTGGCGTTGAGCGCGTAGGTCACGTCGAAGGCGGCGCCCAGGGTGGCGTTGGTTGTCGCCATGTCGTTGGTCTCATCGGCCTGACCGGTTTCGACGAGACCCAACTGCGTTGCCGCGTTCATCAGGCCGGGCGTCAGTATGGCGCCTTTGGCGTCGATCAGCTGGGCATCGGCGGGCGGGGCGCCGCCGGCTTCGACGGATGCGATCCGGCCATCGCGGATCACCACGGTGGCATTGTCGATCCTGCCGTGGCCGGTCATCGGCCAGGCGGTGGCGTGGATAATGGCGACGGCGGCTAGTGCGGCTATCATGGCTGCATCTCCTCGCCGGCCGGGCGTCCGAGCTGGAAGTCGCTCTTCGGCTGGTAACGGGGATCGAAGCGGTCATAGGCCTTGGCGCCGTCGACCAGCACCAGGTCGGCATGGCTGTAGATGCTGAACGGATCGGCCGACCAGACGACGACATCGGCGTCGAAGCCCGGGCGCAAAGAGCCCATGCGCGTCTCCAGCCCCAGCACCTTGGCCGGATTGGACGTGATCCAGGTGATGACGTGTTCGGGCGGTTCGTTCAGACCGAGCCTTCGCCCGGCGCCTGCCGCCTTGGCCGCCTCGATATTCAGGCGCTGGCCGATGACCGGGCCGTCGGAATGCATGGTGACGCAGACGCCGTCGTGATCGAGGATGGCGGCGTTCTCGCGGATGCCGTCATTGGCTTCCATCTTGAAGCCCCACCAGTCCGACCAGACGACGGCGCACATGTGGTTGTCGATGAACAGCTGTGGCGTCTTGTAGGCTTCGACCGCGTGGTGAAAGGCCGTGATGCGGAAGTTGAACTCGTGGGCGATGCGCGTCCAGTTGTTCATGTCGTCGGCGCGATAGCAGTGGATATTGAGCCTGAGATCACCGTCGAGAATGGCGGCCAGGGTGTCGAGCTTGATGTCGCGTGCCGGCGGCGTGCCGCGGCCGCTCTTGGCATACGTCACCCAGGCGTCGCGATAGGCCTTGGCCTCGGTGAAGGCCTCGCGCAGCATGGCGGCCTCGGCGCCGCGGCTGTTCGGCTTTTGATTGAGCGGACCGAAGTGCAATTTGGCATTGTCGCCGCAGGCCATCTTGGCCCCGGCCGGCGCATCGGGCACCATCATGTCGGTGACGGTGGGCGCGGGAATGGGGTGCAGGGTGACGGCGCGGCCGCTCATCAGCGGCGTCGAGCCCGGCAGGACCTGCAAGGTGGTGACGCCGTTCTGCAGGGCGTAGATGAAGGTGGCGTCGGCGGTATTGACGCCGTTCAGGATCCAGGTGTCTTCCTCTTCCGGCGTGGCGGTTTCGGCCACGTCGGAGGCTTGGTTGTCGACCGAGGTCAGCGGCATGGCGTAGGTGCCGTCGTGGCTGTGGGGGTCGATAATGCCCGGCGTCACCCAGCGGCCCTCGGCGTCGACGATCTCGACGCCCGGCTTGGCCACAAGGCCCGATCCGACCGCCATGATCTTGCCGTCGTGGATCAGGACATCGGCGTGGTCGAAACGATGACCGTCGCCGTCCAGCACCGTCGCGTCCTTGATCAGCAGGTCGGTTCGCGGCAGCGGATGATAGGTCGAGACCGGAACGCCCGCCATGAACGGCAGCTCGACGGCGGCGGCGCGCGCCTTGACGCCCGCCTGCGCCGCCATGTTCAAGCTCGCACCGAGAGCCGCTAACGCGCAAACCGCCAGAAATCGCTTCATCACGTCTTTCCGAAAAATGGAGCCGACGCGGACAGGGTGTCCGCGTCGGCGTCTCCGTCGAAGGTCCAGTTTAGAACTTCCGCGTCAGGGTCGCGATCACATTCTGACCGGCGCCGTAGGTACAGCCCGACGCGCTGGCACAACGGGCGACGTACTTCTTGTCGAAAATGTTGCTGCCATTGACCGCGAAACGCCAGGTCGGCGTATCGTAGTGGATCATGGCGTCAAACAAGGTAGCCGCCTGACCCCAATAGACGACGGGATTGTAGGGGCCGGGCAGGGACCCCGCGCTCGACGAGGTATAGCGCGCGCCGAAGCCGAAGCCCCAGCCGGCGGCCATGCCGGATTTCAACGTATAGTCGGCGAACAGCGACAGCTTGTTCTTGGGCGTGGTCGGAAGTGGCGCGCCGACGTCGAGAAGATTGTTCGGATCCTTGACGACCTTGCTGTCGGTATAGGTGTAGGAGCCGTTGAGCGAAAGCTGTTCGTTCAAGCGGGCGACGAACTCCGTCTCGAAGCCCTTGACCTCGACCTCGCCGGCCTGGGTGCCATAAACCGGAAGGATGGACGAGCCCTCGGCGACGACGTTCTTTTGCTTGATGTCGAAGACCGCGGCCGAGGCGAAGAGGTGCACGCCGTCGCCCAGGGTGCGGCCGTCGTATTTCAAGCCGGCTTCGGTCTGCTCGCCCTCGGTGGGCTTGAAGGGCGCATTCGTGGCCGAATCCGTACCCAAAACCGGCTCGAACGAGGTCGAATAGCTGGCATAGGGCGCGAGCCCGGAGTCGAACAGGTAATTGGCGCCGAGGCGGTAGGTGAACTTCTTTTCCGTCGTCTGGGTGTCGGCATTGTCGTCATTGACCTTGTCGGAGTCGTAGCGGCCACCGAGCGTGATGTAGAGCTTTTGATAATTCAACTGGTCCTGGACATAGACCCCGGTCTGCTGGAGACGCTCATTGTTGTAAGGGGACCACGACGGCGTCGTAAACGCCGAGGCCGGGCTGTAGACCGGGTCGTAGAGGTCGATCGTCGAGGCTGACGCGAAGCCGTACTGGGCGAAATTCTTGACGTTGCGATAGTCGATGCCCACCAGGACCTTTTGCGTGATCGCCCCCGTGGCGAAGGTGCCGTCGAGCCGGTTGTCGGTGGCGAAGCTCGAGACGTTTTCCATATAGGGGAAATTGTAGCGATAGACCGTTCGGTAGTCAGTCGTGTCGACCCCGCCGCCGCCATAGATTTCGGTACTGTTTTCCTTGTAGCCGGTGTCCTTGGTGTTGGATTCGAAGAACAGGTTGTCCGCCAGCGTGTGGGTGAAGTCGTAACCGACGCCCCACTGGCTGCGCTTGTACTTGTTGTAGTCGGGCTCACCGAGATTGGTGTGGGTGCTGATCTGGCCGTTCGGATTGGGCAGCAGGGTGCCGTAGACCGGCAGGAAGCCGTTGGTGTCGCCGTCGACCTCGTCCGACTGGTAATAGGCCAGGCCGGTCAGCTTGGTCGCGGAATTGATCGTCCAGGTCGCGGTCGGCGCCAGCAGCGTGCGCTTGGCCTTGACGCCGTCGCGTTCGGCGTCGCGATCGAGATCGAGCGCGGTCAGGCGGGCCGAGACAGTGTCGCTGAGCGCGCCGGTGATCGTGCCGTCGACCTCCTTGTAGCCATACGAACCCAGCTTGGCGCTGAGTTCACCGCCGAAGACCGGGCTCGCCCGGCGGCTGGTTTCATTGTAGATGCCGCCCGGGGGCACATTGCCGTAGAGGGTCGAGGCCGGGCCCTTCAGGATGCTGACGGAATCGAAGGCGTAGAGATCGAGGCCTGTGCTGAAGATCGTCGTGGTGACCGGCGCGGCCAGGCCATCGACATATTGCTTGGGCGTAAAGCCGCGGACGGTGATGAAGTCGTAACGCAGGTCCGGGCCGTAGTTTTCGCCGAAGGCGCCGGAGGTATAGCGCACGGCCTGCTGGAGGTCGGTAAAGGCCAGCAGGTCGATCTGGTCGCGCGTGATGACCGAGACCGATTGTGGCGTCTTCATCAGGGAAATATCGGTCTTGTTGGCCGACATGGCGGCCTGCGGCACGTAATGCCTGGCCTTGATGATGACCACGGTCTTGCCGTCGGAATCCTTTTCCTTGGTCGTCGTGAGGCCGGAGGTCTGATCCTGTGCGAAGGCGTTTGGGGCCAGGGCGCCGTATGCGCATCCGATCAGGCAGACGGCCGTTCCCGCCAGAAGCCACGCGCGCTTCCGGGAGGTCCGCCCACGGTCATTGTTTACGGTATCCCACATCATCATCCCGCTCCTTGCCGAGTGGCTCGAACAACAGGTGCCTCAAGCCGGCACCGACGTCACAAGACTGTCACCATTTCGCTTTGCACGGTGTTCCGCGCAGGTCGTAAACTATTGCGATCAGGCCGGTCCCATCGAGAGGCCGCGCCTATGTTGCTTAGTTGCAGCAGTTTCGCCCCGGGCGGGGCCAAATTTCACAAGGGCAGACGGTATCGAATTGTGCGCCGCACAATAACGCCCGGCAGCCCAGAGCGGGGCTTTGATGGAATCAAAACCCAGCTCCAGGTCTTTGTTTTGTCGCGCAATTTATCCGATAAAGTGGTGTCCACTTTATCGGATTGCGCTCTAGACGCGCGGTTTCGGGCGGCGTACCCACCACAAGGACACGCCGAGGCCGATCATGGCGATCAGGGAAAGGCCAACCAGGATAACGATCAGACGTCCGAAAAATCCGCCGATTTGCCCAGTATGCAAGGGATAGTCGGTGTCGAGCAGCATGCGCGGCAGGTTATGCGCCTGCCGCGCATCATAGAGGCTGAGCACCTTGCCGTCGCCGGCGCCGACATAGATCGTGGTCATGCCCCACAGGCGCGCAATCTCGCCCGGCGCTCGCACCCGCACACGGTAATAGGCGTTCGCGCCCGGAAAGCTGAATCCCGATAATTTGGCGCCGGGTATGGCCGCCAGCGCGGCCGAAGGCGCGCGCGACGGCGCGATCGGGTGCGCGTTCGCGGGCAGGGCAACGACGTGTGGCGCCGGCACGTCCGCCTTGAATATCGCGGCGATCGGGTCGTCGAACGCCAGGAAGGTCCCCGCCACGACGACGATCATCGCCGGACCGACCAGGATCAGGCCGATCATCCGATGCCAACCATAGAGGATGGCCTGGGGGGCGCGGCCCTTCGGCGGGCGCAGCGCCTTGAGCCACATGCCGGCGCGCGGCCAGGCGAGCTTCAGGCCCAGCGCCAGGTTGGTCAGTAGAAGCAAGCCGCTCAGGCCAATGAAGATGCGGCCGGCGTCGCCGCGCATCAGGTCCATATGCAGATCGCTGAGCCGGTCCCAGATCCCGCCCCGCCACAGGTCGTCGTCGGCGCGGTCGCGCAGGGGACGCCCCGATCCGTCGATCTGCAGGTCACGGTCGTGCCCGTGGTCCGAATAGGACAGGTTGAATCGATTGGCGGCGGGATTGCTGGCCCAGACCGATGAGACATCGATGCCCGGCCTGGCGGACACGTCATCCAGCATCCGGCCCAAGGCGACCGCGTCGAACGGCCCGCGCGGGCCGCTCACCCCCGCGTCGTCGATATCCCAGCGAAAGACGATCAGGCAGCCGGTCACGGCCTGGAGGAGCCACAGCACAGCGACGGCGAGGCTTATATAGCGATGGAGGCGTTTGATCAGCACGCGACAACCCCTGGCGCAAGAAAACCGGCAATCCATCAAGCTAGGTTGCCCGGCCCGATTTCGCGCGGGATGCCGGGTCAATTGCCGTAGCAAGCGGGCCATATTGGGCCGTTCGCGTATATATGCAGGGAGGAATCCGTGCGCGGAAATGAAAAAAGCCACTTCCCGCACAGGAAATGGCTTTTCCGCGTGAGGGACTGCGCGAAGATCAGAAGCGGCGGACAAAGGCCAATTGGCCGACATCGGCATTGCCGTTGTGGCCGAGGTCGACGTGATTGAACTCGAGCGCGACGCCGTTCTTGCCGCCGCCGGGGAAGTAGTGGACGCCGACGCCGATGGCCGGGCCGCTTTCCTGTTGTTCACCGGAAAAGCCGGGCGCGGACGCCTTGGCCTTGGCTTCCATGAAGCCGACGCGAGCGAACAGATCGACGTCCTTGGATACGGGGAAGGTGCCAAGGCCGTAGAGAGCAATATCGTTCTCGAGCTTCGCCTTGGCGGGCGTACCCATGAAGTCCCCGCTTTTCGTGCCCTCACCGACGGCGAGATCGCCTTCGACGCTGATAAACTTCCAGACGCTGAGCGCGCCGCTGATGCTGATGGCGTTAAGGCTTTTGCCGAGATCGCCGAAGTCCCCCTGCTGGACGCCGACACTGCCATAGCCATGCGTCTGGCCATCGTCGGCGGATTGAGCATGAACGGTGGTGGCGAGCGCGACGGACGCGGCGATCGCGACAAGGGCGGCTTGGAATTTACGCATGGTTTCCTCCTTATGATCGCCCGCTTTTTAGAAGCACGTCCCGACTCGCGCAATATTTAGATGATCGAAGTTGATGGAAAAAAGTCATTATTGAGCAAATGTCACATTTTTGCGTCACTGTGGCGGTTAAATTTGATCACAAGCGCTCGAACAATAGCGCCGCCGTGTCGGTACACGGCGGCGCTATCGTCGACGGCGGAGGGTTGGGGCGACGAAATCAACCGCTATTGAGCGGCGCGTGGAAGCTCTGCACCAGCGAGCCGGCAACCAGATGCCAGCCGTCGACCAGCACGAAGAAGATCAGCTTGAACGGCAAGCTGACGACCACCGGCGGCAGCATCATCATGCCCATGCTCATCAGGACGCTGGCAACGACAAGGTCGATGACGAGGAAGGGCAAAAACAGAAAGAAGCCGATCTCGAACGCCTTTTTCAGTTCGGAGATCATGAAGGCCGGCGTCACCACGCGAATCGGCAGGTCCATCTTTTCCTTGGGCACGTCGATTTTCGACAGGTGGACGAACAGGTCGAGGTCCTTGGGGTCGACCTGGGCCAGCATGAAGGCCTTGATCGGCGCCGAGGCGGCGTCGAAGGCCTGTGGCATCTCGATTTCGTTGTCCATCAACGGTTTGATGCCGTCCTGGTAGGCCTGTTCGTAGGTCGGCCCCATGACGATGGCCGACAGGAACATGGCCAGCGAGATGAGGACGGCGTTGGGCGGGCTTTGCTGCAGGCCCAGCGCCGTGCGCAGCAGCGACAGCACGACGACGATGCGCACGAACGAGGTCGTCATGATGACGATGCTGGGCGCCAGGGACAGCACGGTCATCAGCCCGATCAGCTGGATGACGCGCGCGCTCAGCGATCCGTTCTTGCCGAGATCGACATTGACCGACTGCGCCAGCACCTCGTGCGGCAGGATCATCACGGTGAAACCCAGAATGAAGGTGACCAGCACGATCAGATTGGCGACACGGGGACTCCAGGCCTTCTTGCGGGACGTTTCACAAGTCTCCTTGGGGCCCGGGTCGGAGGGGGACGCACGTTTAGAACAGGTCGTCATTGGGATCCTGGCTTGTGGGGCGCGGATAGGCGGCACGGGCGGCGGCCAGCTTGGCGCGCGAGGCCGCGGGTTGCGCTAAAGGTGTTGGCGATTGGGGCGCTGCCGCGGTTGCGGCGACGGCTACCGGGCGTGGCCGGGGCGTTGCGACGGGCGTTTCTTCAGCCGCCGGCTGGGGCGGCTTGGTCTTGAGCTCGACGTGCGGGCGCGGCTCGATCAATTCGCGGCCTTCGCCGAGCATGATCAGACGCTCTTCGTCGTCGACACGGACGATGACAAGGCGCCGGGTCGGATCGAGCACAAGGGTCTCGACGACTTCCAGCCGCCGGCGGCCGCGCGGCGCCGTCACGCGCGCCAGCAGGTTGGGCGCATAGCGCCGCAGCCCGTAGGCCAGGGCCAGGATCAGTCCCAGCACGACGGCCAGGGCGAAAACCGCCTTGAAGATACTCGTTACGTCCATACTTCAACCTTGTCCCAGCCCGGTTAACGTCGCGTTTACATCAAGGCTTTGTTAACCAAGAGGTGGGCATAATTTGCCGATGACCCGGCACCTTGCTCCCTCAATAGGTTGAGTCGGACGCGTTTAGTAGGAGGCTTGTATGGACGAAGGGATTGCGCTCATGTCGGCGCTGAAGTCGCGCATGGGGTGGCTGTCCGACCGCCAGAAAGTGGTGTCGCAGAATGTCGCCAATGCGTCGACGCCGGGTTTCAAGCCCAAGGATCTGGCGCCCCAGGATTTCGATGCCCTGGTCAAGGGCCAGACCGCGCCACTGATTCCGACGATTCGCCTGATGGACGGTACGCCGCTTACCTCGCCCGACGCCTCGGCGCACGGCAGCAAGGAAATCGCCTCGCCGGATTCGGAGACGACGATGGACGGCAATTCGGTCGTTCTCGAAGAAGAAATGCTCAAGATGTCCGAAAGCCGCCAGAACTTCGAGGCGGCCGTGGGCTTCTACGAAAAGTCGATGGACATGATCCGCATGGCCGCGAAAGTCCCCGGGAAATAAATAGATGGCAACGCCGGTAAACTCAGATCAGACCATGGCGATCGCGGCCTCGGCGCTCAAGGCGCAGCAGGCCCGCATGCGCGTCATCGCCGAAAACCTGGCCAATGCCGACTCGACGTCGCAGGTCAAGGGGGGCGACCCCTATCGCCGGCAGATTCCCGTCTTCACCACGACTCAGGTCGAAGGCGCCACCGGCGTCAAACTGGCCCAGGTGGTGCCCGACGTGACCGCGTTCGCGCAGGAGCACGACCCATCCAATCCGGCGGCCGACGCCAACGGCTATGTCAAGCGGCCGAACGTCGATCCGTTGATCGAAACGATGGATATGCGCGACGCCCAGCGCGCCTACGAGGCCAACCTCAACGTCATCGATACGTCGCGCGCCATGGTCGAAAAGACGCTGGATATTCTTAGTAAGTAGCTTTGGCTCCGAGGACAGGTGAACTGACATGACGCCACTGATCGCGGCACGCGCCTACGGCGCGGCCATCAAGCAAACGGAGACGCTCGGGGGCAAGGATGACGCCGCCGGCGGCGATTTCGGCGCCATGCTGCGCGGCGCCATGGAAAACACCGTCAAGTCGACGCAGAACGCGGAAAGCATGATGACGCAACAAGCCTCGGGCAAGGCGGAACTGATCGACGCCGTCACCTCGGTCGCCAATGCCGAAACCTCGTTGCAGACCGTCATCGCCGTCCGCGACCAGGTTATTTCCGCCTATCAGCAGATCATGCAGATGAGCGTTTAGTCGAACAGATGTGAGACCCGATGCGCGATGCGCTTTTGCACGTCGCGCACCGGCAATTGCTCGATGCGTCGCCCGGCCATTTGTGACAGGCGCCGGGGATGGGCCTTCGCCAGGTCGAACCTGGAGGGGCTGCGCCTGTCGAGAAGGCGTTGCGGCCTTTGCGCCTCGGTCAGGCGCCAATAGGCGACCCCGGCCACGCCGACACCTACCGCCAGCGCAAGGCCGCCGGCGATAAGGCCGATGACCTGCCACGGCTTCAACAGGGGCGCGGCGATTTCCTCATCCTCGTCATAAGCATCCGGCAGGGCAGGGCCGTGCGGATCATCGACGACGGCCTCGGGGTTGAATTCCGCGTCGCGATTGACGCCCAGATCGCGGTCGGCGGCGTCCACTTCGGTGTCGCGCGGTGGGAATCTGTCTTGGGTGTCCATGGTTTTTTTCCTTAACCTTGCGCCAAAGACGGCGAACGCTGCGAGTCATGGTAATGAGAGGCCCATAAAGGATATGCGGGGCTTTGCCTCACCCAACCTCAAAAAGGTATAAGAGGCCGACGGGCGGAGATCGGGTATGTCCCAGGTTTACAAGTGGATCGGCTCACCGGTCGGCCCGCTGAAGCTGGTGGCCGGCGATCGGGGTCTGACCGCGGTGCTGTGGCACCCGGACGATCCCCGGCGGGTGCGCCTGCCCGTGTTGCGCGAGGCGCCGGGGCATCCGCTGCTCTGTCAGGCGGAACAGGAACTGGGCGAGTATTTCGCCGGCCGGCGCACGGCGTTCTCCGTGCCGCTGGCGTTCAGCGGTACGGCTTTCCAGAAAAAGGTGTGGGCGCTGCTGCTGACCATTCCCTTCGGGGAGACGCGCAGCTACGGCCAACTGGCGACGCAGTTGGGTGATCCGAAGGCATCGCGCGCCGTCGGCGCGGCCAATGGCAAAAACCCGATCTCGATCATTGTCCCCTGCCACCGCGTCGTCGGGGCGCACGGCCGGTTGACCGGATTCGCCGGGGGTCTGGACACCAAGGCGAAGCTGTTGAGCCGGGAGGCAATCCGGGCGCAAAAACAGGATGGACTTCGCCTCGAAGACGCCTAACGTCCGTCAGCTTGCCGTCAGCGCGCCTGGCTACAGCGTTGCCACCTATGCTCGGAGACCCCGATTTGGATATTCGTACCCGCGCCGACATGCAGGTTCTGCTGATCGAGGACGACCCCATACTGGGGGCTGGTCTGAAATTGGCGCTGGAACGGACGGGCTTGCCGGTATGCTGGTGCGACACGTCGACCGATGCCTGGACGCGGCTGGAGACGCAGGGCTTCTCGATCATTCTGCTCGACCTCGCCCTGCCGGACGATGACGGCCTGTCCTTCCTGCGGCGGCTGCGCCAGGGCAATGACACCACGCCGGTGATCATCATTACCGCCAATGCCCAGCGCGATATCCGTCTGGCCGGGCTGGACGGCGGCGCCGACGACTACATCACCAAGCCCTACGATCTCGACGAGGTCATCGCCCGTGTGCGCGTCCTTTTGCGCCGCTCCCAGGGCATGGCCAGCGAATTCCTGCATTTCGGCGAGCTGGAGCTGGATTTGAAAGGCCGCGTCGTGCGCGCCGGCACCAAGTCGATTCGCCTGACGCAGCGCGAGTTCCGCGTCCTGGCCCTGTTGGCGGCACGCGCCGGCCGCTGGGTCTCCAAGGCGGATCTCGAGGAAACCGTCTACGATCTGTCGGTGGACATCGAAAGCAATACGATCGAAGCCGCGATCTACGGCCTGCGCAAGAAGCTGGGAGCGCCGGTGATCCTGACGGCGCGTGGATTGGGCTACATGGTCCCCAAATGAGGGTGTCGACATGAAGGCAGCGCCGCTGCACCGCCTGCTGCGCGATCAGCGCTCCTTGACACGGCGGCTGTTTTCGCGCGCCACCTACGTCATTCTCGTCGGCATCGTGCTGATCGCGCTGGCGGCCGAAACCCTGGTCGCCTCGATCATCAACAGCAATTTCGACGAGCAGTTGCAGCTCAGCTCGCACCTGCTGATCAACCTGATGTACGAAGAACTTCAGGGCATGCACAATACGCCGGGCGCCGCGCCGACGGATGTCGTCCAGCCGCCGCTCCTGTCGTACGAAGATCGCATGGCCTTTGCCGGCTATGCGCGGTGGCGGACCTTCCGCATCTGGTATGGCGGACGGCTGCGCATGGCCTCCGTCACCGGACCGCCGCGGGTGCTGCCGAGCGCGGCCCAGAGCGGTCAATTCAGCATGGTCCGCGGCGGTGGCGAGACGTGGCGCATCTATACCTATGCGGCGGCGGGCGGCGATCCGGTGGTCGAGGTCGGCGAGCGGATGAGCATCCGCGGCGCCATGATCAGCCGGGTGTCGCTGATCCTGGCCACGCCGTTCATGCTGATCGCCTTTCTGCTGCTGCTGGCCCTGTGGTTCACCACGCGCGACGGTCTGGCCGGGTTGAGCGCTTTCAGCCTGTTCCTGTCACGGCAGAAGGATCGCCCGCCGTTTCGCGAACTCGAGGCCGCCGACTGGCCGACCGAGCTGGAAGGATTGATCGGCGTCATCAACGGCCTGTTCCGCCGCATCGAGGCGGGTATCGCCCATGAGCGCAAGCTCGTCGACATGGCGGCGCACCAGTTGCGCACGCCGCTCAGCGGCCTGAGCATCGAGGCGCAGCTGTGCGCCCGGATGACCGACCCGGTGGAACTGGCGCCGCGGCTGCAGCGGCTATACCAGTCGACGCGGCGCGTCTCGGCCCTGGTCGACCAGTTGCTGAACCTGGCCCAGATCGAGGCGGTTATCCCTGACGGCGATCAGGCGGTGACGGTGCGCGCGGTTCTGGCGACCGTTATCGCCGACCTGGCGCCGGAAGCGGCGCGGCGCGGCGTCGACCTGGCCATCGAGGGCGACGACCTGACCTTGAACGGCACTGAACTGGCCTTGCAACTGATGTTGTCGAACATCGTCGGCAACGCGGTCAAGCACGCGCCGCCAGGTAGCGAGGTCGTTGTGCGCCTGTCGCTCGACGGCGGCCACCGCCGCATCGAGGTCGAGGATGCCGGACCGGGAATCGGCGACGACGCCAAGCGCGTCGCTTTCGATCGTTTCTGGCAGCAGGACAAGGGCGTGCCGGGCGGATCGGGCCTGGGACTGTCGATCGCGTGGGAAGCCGCGGTCCGGCTCGGCGGTCATTTGCGCCTGGCCGACCGCGCCGACGGCAGGAGCGGACTCGTCGTACATTTCGAAGCCTGATCAGGCTCGAGCAACCGGCGCGATAAACGGGGGTCAGTTTGGCGTCAGGCCGTGACCCTAGGGTCGGCGGATGACCGGCTCTCCAAGCGACATGCGCCCGTTTCAGACAAAGGCGGAAATCAAGGCCTATCTTGATGAGGATCGCCTGGCATGCCTGATCTGCGGCCAACGCCTGACCGTGCTGCCGGCGCATCTCAAAGCCCGCCACGGCATGAGTGCCGATGACTATCGCGTCCGCTTCGGCATTCCTTTCAGTTACGGCCTGGCCGGCCAGGATTTTCGCCGCAAGGCGCAGGCGCGCATGCTCGAACTGCGGGCCCGCGGGGTCATTACCGGGCCCGAGCCGGACAAGATCGCGGCCAAGCTGCGCGCCGGGCGCAAGCGGCCGCGCACGGCGCCGGCCTTGCGTCATGACGATGTCGAAAAACTGATGCGCGTGCACGGCCGCCGCGCGCCGTGGCAGGCGCGCGATTTCGAGGAATTCGTGCACCGCGTCGAGAGCGGACGCAGCGTCGCCGCCGTCGGCCGCGACGCCGACATGCCGTCGCGCCAGACCCTGTTCAAATATCTGGCGCGCCACCCCAATCTGAAGACGCGCTACGATCGCGTGCGTCAATCCCAGCCCCTGGCCGTCCAGGTCCGCACGCGCAAGACCGGGGCCCTCTATCGTCAGACGATCGCGCGCCTGCGCAAGGCAGGCATGACATGGGCGCAGATTTCGGCGGCGACCGGCGTCAAGGCGTCGACCCTGCGCAATGCCTGGCGCAC
>OUWB010004303.1_pt1 | contig 21550 bp, 17 predicted proteins | sample 1779821 | NCBI WGS metagenome assembly OUWB01 (sample SAMEA3914806, study PRJEB12502) | metagenome | biome: forest; material: soil | place: Canada | collected 2011-08-03 | depth 0.1 m
TGCCAGGGCCGCGGTTCGGCCGCCAATTCTGCTGTTTGCTATGCGCTTGGCGTGACGGCGGTGGACCCGGAACACGCCACTCTGCTGGTCGAGCGTTTTATCTCCGCCGAGCGTGACGAGCCGCCGGATATCGATATCGACTTCGAGCACGAACGGCGTGAGGAGGTTATTCAGTACATCTATCGCAAGTACGGTCGCGAGCGTGCTGCGCTAGCGGCAACAGTGATCTGCTATCGCGGCAAGAGTGCCGTGCGCGATGTAGCACGCGCGCTCGGCTTGCCCATCGATCAGATTGACCTGTTGTCCAAGGTATTCGCGCGGCAGGACGGCGATGATCCGATCGAAGGTCGCCTTCGCGAGCGTGGCTTCGATCCGGACAGCCCTGTATTGCGGCGCGTACTGACACTCACCGGCGAGTTGCGGAATTTTCCGCGCCATCTTTCGCAGCACGTGGGTGGCTTTGTCATTTCTGATCAACCGCTGTCGCATCTGGTGCCGGTGGAAAACGCGTCCATGCCTGACCGCACCATCATCCAGTGGGACAAGGACGATCTGGACACCATGCGCCTGCTCAAGGTCGACTGCCTGGCCTTGGGCATGCTGACCTGTATTCGCAAATGCCTGGATATGTTGAAGGCGCACCATGGTCGCGAACTGACACTGGCAACGATTCCCCAGGATGATCCAAAAACCTACGAGATGATCCAGAACGCCGACACCATTGGCGTATTCCAGATCGAATCGCGTGCGCAAATGGCGATGCTGCCTCGCCATCGCCCGAAAGAGTTCTACGACCTAGTGATCCAGGTGGCGATCGTGCGACCAGGTCCGATCCAGGGGGACATGGTGCACCCCTATCTGCGTCGCAAGCGTGGTGAAGAGCCCATCACTTTTCCATCAGAGAAGCTCAGGGACGTTTTCGAGCGCACGCTCGGCGTACCGCTTTTTCAGGAGCAAGTGATGAAGCTGGCCATCGTCGCCGCTGAATACACCCCAGGGCAGGCGGACGAACTGCGCCGTTCGATGGCGGCATGGCGGCGCAATGGCGATATGGAAATCCACCGCGAAAAGCTCATGCGCGGCATGCTGAAGAATGGCTTTACGCAGGAGTTCGCGGCGCGATTGTTCGAGCAGATCAAGGGCTTCGGTTCATACGGCTTTCCCGAAAGTCATGCGGCGAGCTTCGCGCTTCTCGTGTATGCGAGCAGCTGGCTCAAATGCCACTACCGTGCGGAATTCCTGTGCGCCTTGCTCAACTCGCAGCCCATGGGCTTCTATTCGCCCAGCCAGATTGTGCAGGACGCACAGCGGCACGGCGTCAAGGTTCGTCCCGTCGATGTGCGTTACAGCGACTGGGACAACCACTTGGAAAGCGACACCACCTCGCGCGGCGGCCTGGCGATACGACTGGGTTTTCGCCAAGTGCGTGGTTGCCGTCAGGACATGGCAGAGCAACTTATGGCGCAACGGGCGCGCCGTCCCTTTGATGACGTGGCCGATCTGTGCGCGCGCACGGGCATGAATCGCCAGCAGCAGGAAGCATTGGCTGAGGCCGATGCATTGCGTGGACTGGCGGGGCATCGTCATCGTGCGCGCTGGGCCATCGCCGGTATCGAGCCGCAATTGCCGCTATTCGGACATGCCAGCCCGGTCGAACAGGAGGTTGCATTGCCGCCACCCTCACAGGGCGAGAACACGCTGGCCGACTATGCTCGCGTGGGCCTGACGCTGGGTCCGCACCCGCTGCGACAGATTCGGGCACGACTGCACGCGCTGCATTGCATGGATGGACGCGCGTTGAGCCATCAGCCGCATGCCAGTCGTGTGCGTGCCGCCGGCCTTGTCACGCAGCGTCAACGTCCGCAGACGGCCAGTGGCGTCACCTTCATCACCATCGAAGACGAGTTCGGACCCATCAACGTAGTCGTCTGGAGCCACGTGGCCGAACGGCAGCGACGTATTTATCTCGAAGCGCGCTTGCTTGGTGTGGATGGACGCTGGGAACACGTCGATGGCGTGAGCCATCTCATTGCACACCGGTTGATTGACCTGAGTTCGCTGCTTGGCTCGCTCGACAGCCGTTCGCGGGATTTTCAATGACGGGTTGGCGGTGCGCGTGACGCGATGTCGCACGCACGTCGTACTGCGCGCGGCGCACGTTCATGCGATCATGTCTGGAGCCTACTCAAGGCTTTGGCAGGTGGGGCACACGGTTGATCCGCAACACGGTACAACGGCGTTTTGTTGCGTGGCTGGCAGTTGCCGCCATGTGGCTGCTTGTGGCCGCTCCCACCATGTCGCGTGCGTTACCGTCACCTGATCTCGGCGCATGGTGCACGGGGCACGGACTCAGCGATCAACATCCATCGTCACCGGGCGACCCCGTTGATCACGCCGATAAATGCGGCTATTGCGCGCTACTGGGTCACGCTCCGTTGCTTGGCGGCGATGTTACCCGGCTGACCTTGGCGGCCTGGTTGCCGGCACCGGCTTCCTTTGTCCAAGCCAATCGGCGTTGGCATGCTTTGCCGTTGCTCAGCGCGAACCCTAGAGGGCCGCCGTCAGGCCATTACGGATGACGTCAGCTTGGGCCACGCGTACCAGTACGCAGGTGCGGCCCTTTATCGACGAAAGCCAGGGTTGCCGGTGATGAACTGCGCGTAGGGTTGCGCGCTCGCATCGCCGCTTCGTGGTTGCTCGGTTTCTTCCCGCGCCGCTTGCTGGCGCTGGCGATCAATGGATTCTTTGCCATGCGTATTTTTCTTCTGCGCGGTGCGGCCTTGGGCCTGCCGTTGACACTGCTTGCTTCTTCGCTCGCCTTCGCGCAAGGCGACGCCGATACACAGGGCACCAACACTTCAGACAAACGGGTTACCAGTCTTGGAGCAGTGAAAGTGACGGCACTGACGCAACCCGTCTCACCTCCGGCTTTCCCGGCAACCCTGGCCAGCGTGCCGGCCGAGCGGGTCGAGGCGACCATCAATGCGGTTGACGTGGAAGATGCGGCGAAATACCTGCCCAGCGTGTTTATCCGCAAGCGCAACTACGGCGATACGCAACCGGTGCTGGCTACGCGCACGTGGGGCTTGAATTCCAGTGCGCGCACGCTGGTATATATCGATGACATTCCGATCTCTGCGCTGATCGCCAACAACAACACCATCGGCGCGCCGCGCTGGGGCATGACCTCGCCGGAATCGATCGATCACATCGATATGCTCTACGGACCGTTTTCGGCCGCTTACGCCGGTAACTCCATGGGCGGGGTGATGCACATCATCACTCGCATGCCGGACAAGACCGAAGTCACCATCAGGCAGACCGAGGCCGTGCAGTCGTTTGACCTGTATGGCACCCACGGCAACTACAGCACCAGCCAGACCACGCTCACCGCGGGCGGGCACAGTGGTGATCTGGGGTGGTTTTTCGGTGCCAACGCGGCCAATAGTTTCAGCCAGCCGCTATCAATGATCACCGGTACAAACACGCCGCCGGGCACCAGCGGCAGCGTCCCTGCGCTCAACAAGCTGGGGCAGGTGGCCAATGTCTACGGTGCCGGTGGCCTGTTGCATACGCGCATGCTCGATCTCAATGGCAAGCTGACCTACGACATCGCCCCGCAGTGGCAGGTCAGTTATCTGGCCGGCTATTGGAGTAATCACGGGCAGTCGCGTACCGAGTCCTACTTTACCGATACGGCGGGTGATCCCACTTACGGCAAGGTGTCGGGCTTCGCCAGCAATACCTACCAGCTCAGTGCGCATCATCTGATGCAGGCGCTGTCGCTGAAGTCCGATACCAAGGGCGACTACGACGCTTCGTTCGTGGTGACACACTACGACTTCATCAAGGACAACCAGTGGTCACCCGCGGGCGTCACCAGCGGAACCGGAGTCACCGCCAACGGTCGATTGGCCAGTTACGGCGGCACCCAATGGTCGACGGCAGATGCTACGGGTATCTGGCGTCCGCAAGGTTACGGTGGCGGACAAGAGGTGTCGCTGGGGGCGCATGCGGACCGTTACGAACTGAACAACCCCACTAACAATGTTGCCAATTGGCAGGACCCCTCGACCGTCACCACGCTTTACTCAGCCGGCAGCGGCAAGACGACGACGCAGGCGCTATGGATTCAGGATGCCCTGCAGTTGACGCCCGCGTGGTTGCTGACCGTGGGTGGCCGCTACGAATGGTGGAAGGCCAGCGACGGTTTCAACTTCAGTGGCAAGACAGCGGTGAGTCAGCCTGTGGAAAAGGCCGACGCATTTTCGCCCAAGGCGACGTTGCAATGGAGCGTCGCGCCGACGTGGCGCGTGACTGGGTCGCTCGCCAGGGCGGTTCGATTTCCTACGGTGGGCGAGTTGTACCAACTTGTGTCTACGGGCTCGACCTACAGTGTGCCCAACCCCGACCTGAAACCGGAAACTGTGCGTAGCGGTGAGCTGGCCATCGAGCACACGATCGATCAGGGCATGCTGCGGCTGTCGTTGTTCCAGGAAAACCCCCGGCAGGCCTTGATCTCGCAGACATCGACTCTGCCCAACGTGGCCGTGCCGGTGACCTACGTGATGAATGTGGGAGAGCTACGCAATCGCGGCGTGGAACTGGTGGCGCAACAGGACAACGTGTTGATACGCGGGTTGGAACTGTCGGGCAGTGTGGCCTTTGTCGATTCCACCATCCTGTCCAACGACAGTTTCGTCAGCGCGGCCGGCACCACGTCGCAGGGCAAACACGCACCCTACGTTCCTCGCTGGCGAGCCACTGCCGTGGCGACGTATCGGCCGAATGCAGCCTGGGCATTTACCCTCGCTGGTCGTTACAGCGGCCGGCAGTACTCGACCCTGGACAACACCGACAACACGCCCAACGTGTTCGGCGCTTTCGATAGTTTTCGAGTATTCGATGTGCGTGCGCACTACCAGATCAATGAGCATCTGGCCGCGTCGTTTGGCGTGGACAACCTCACCAACGAGAAGTACTACCTCTATCACCCGTTCCCGCAGCGTACCTACGTGGCCGATCTCAAGTTGAGCCTCTGAGGACATGCCCCTCTCCGAGGCGTCGGGGAGGGGCGCTTTGCCTTGCAGTGCGTTGCAGAATGCAATGCCTACAGATCCAGCGTGTGGATCGCCTGCGTAGGGTCGGCAGGGTCGAGTTGACGCGAGAAGCCGAGATACCGCGCCAAATCGCGCATGGCGTGATTCGAGGCAGAGTCCACCGAGATCATGCTCTTGAAGCCTTGCCTGCGGGCTTCGTCGACAAGATGCTTCATCAGCAACGTACCCAGGCCCCGATTCTGCCAATCATCGGCCACCGTAACGGCACACTCGCAATGGTTCTGGTCGGTGGTGGCGCAATAACGACTGACGCCGATTTCGCGAAGCTTGCCGTTGTGGTGAATCAACGCAATGAACGCCATGCGCTTCTCGTAATCGATGTTCATCATCTGATCGACCAACGCTTGGCTAGGCTCCTTGAAGTCGCAGAGGAAGCGCTGACGACGGGACTTGAGCGACAAGGCGCGTATGAAATCCGTTTCGAGCTGTCGATCGGTGGCACGCAGCGGCCTAATCAGTACGGGCGTTCCATCGCGCAGGGGCTCTATCCAGTGATCACCCTCGGTCGCCGCAGGGAGCGGGTTATAGCCTGTTTCGATCGATGGTTGCTGCGTGTGACTCGATATGCTCATGACATCCTCCATCCAGGTGAGGAATCGCCAGGCATGAGGCGAGAGAGAACGATCGATGCCATGGCGAGCACTGAAGTTGTACGCCGGCGCGGGTGATCCGATGGTGAGCTGAGTCAACGCGCCGCGCGGTCAGCGGCACACCAGCACGGGCACGCCACAGCCCAGCAGTACCTTTTGCGTTTCGCTGCCGAGCAACAGGCGGGTCATGCCGCGCCAGCCATGCGACCCCATGACTACGATGTCGCATTGTTCTTCCGTAACGGTTTGTACGATACGTTCGAACGGCTGATCGCCGTGGACGATTTTTCCCTTGAAAGGCACGCCAGCGGCTTCAGCGAGTGCCTGGATATCCGCGAGGTAACGCTTGGCGCTGACCTCGGCCTCCTCGTTATAGGCGTACTCCCTGGCCGCCAGCTGTACACCCATGTAGGCGATGGTATGGAACGGTGGAACCACGTGCAGGGCGCATATCTTGCCCTGGCTCAGCTTGGCCAACTCGATACCTGTCTTGGCCGCGCGCATGGAGAGCTCGGAGCCGTCGAAGGGAATGAGGATGTGCTTGAACATGGGGGCCTCGTCGGTTGCACTCGGGCGGAGGGATGGGGCACCGAGCCAGGCGGCGCCGCCGGATGGTGCAGCCTTGCGCAAGGCGCGTGGACTGCCCGTCATTGCGTCGGCCACGTCCAGATTAGGCGCGCCCTGAGGGGCGGACGACGGCCTGGCGTCAATCTGCCGCGCGGCGGGATGCCTCAGTCGGTGGGCAACCACGCGCCGTGTACGTCATGCCGCACAGACCGGGATACACTGGCGTCAGCCGCAGCCATGGGAGTCCATGCGATGTTCCAGAACATTCTTCTGCCGGTCGATGGTTCCGAACACGCACTCAATGCGGTGGACACCGGTATTGATCTGGCCAGCCGGTTGCAGGCCAAGGTGCACGCCATTCACGTACTGCCGCCCTTGCCGGCGGTTTCCTTTGTCGCGGAACTGTTGCAATCGCATGGCTCGTATACCGAACTGGCCAAGGAGCGGGCGCGCCATTACCTCGATGAAGTGGCGGCGCGGGCGAGCGCTGCTGGCGTCGTTTGCGATACCGACTTTGTGTTTGATCTTCGCCCCCATGTGGCCATCGTGGCGGCAGCCAGCAAGTACCACTGCGACCTCATCGTGATGTCTTCGCGTGGCAGCCAGGGGCTGGAGCGTGTGTTGCTTGGCAGCGTGACGCACAAGGTGATGCTTTGCTGCGATCTGCCGGTATTGGTCTGCCACTGAGTTCTGCAGAGGCGGTCGGGGATCTCAAATCTGGTCGGCAGGTGGTACCAGGTGATGTTTCACCTGGATGGCGTCCAGCCGGTCGCAAATCCAGCTGCTGTCGTCCGGACCGGCATTTTTTTGCACTGCATCAGCCAGACTGTTGAACGCGATCCAGAAGTCGCTTGCCTTGGGTTTGCCGCGCACCAGCCCCGGGATGAATTCGTCCAGGGCATCGAGCATTTGCTCCAGTTCGGCGCGTGTTTTGGCCATGGCGCAGAGCCTATATCAGGCCACCATGAACGCTGCGCGAAAGTTTTATCCAAAGGGTCACGCTGGTTTAACGGCGCCCGAGGCAGCTTCAATATCCCTCACTGGCGACGGGGCGGTGCGTGTCATGGAATGGGAACGCGAAAACGATCTTCTTTCCCGTGCTTGCGACGAGCTTGTCGAGCAGAATTCGCTGCTGCAGCAAGAAGTGGAATTGCTACGCGCCCAGTTGCGCCGTCATCCCTCCGGCGAGATGCAAATTCGGGAGGCCCGGCGCCAGATGGAGGAGCTGGTGGATACATCGCGTGGACGTACCTCATTCCCATCGATGGTTGGCCTGGAAGCGCGAGTGGTCTAGGCGTGGCTGACCTCAAGCACGATTTTTCCGATGTGCTCGCTCGTTTCCATCATGCGGTGCGCATCTGCGGCCCGTTCCAGTGGATAGACCGCGTGGATAATGGGTACGCACCGCCCCTGCGCAAGCACGGGCCAGACGTGTGTCAGCAAGGCCTCGGCAATGGCGGATTTTTCTTTCGTTGTGCGCGGACGCATGGCCGAGCCTGTCACCACGGCGCGCTTGGCCATGATCGCGTGCAGGTTCACGCGCTCGGCCACCGGCCCGCCGAGAAAGCCAAGAATCAATAGCCGTCCATCACGGGCGAGGGTGTCCAGGTTGTCGGCAAAATAGCTGCCGCCCATGATGTCGAGGATGACGTCGGCGCCATGCCCGTCGGTCTTGGCACGCACGACCTCGGCGAAGGATTCCTGGCGGTAGTTGATCGGCTCACCACCCAGTTCGCGAATGGCTGCACATTTTTCCGTGCCACCGGCCGTGGCGAAGGTGCGTATGCCGAACTCGCGGCAAAGCATCAGCGCGGTGGTGCCGATACCGCTGGTGCCGCCGTGGATCAACACGATCTCGCCTTTGCGGGCGTGCCCCATGTCGAACAGATTGGCCCAGACGGTGAAAAACGTCTCCGGGATGGCGGCAGCCTCGAGCATCCTGATGCCCGCGGGGATGGGCATGACCTGACCGGCGGGTATCACGCAGTATTGGGCATAGCCGCCGCCGTTGGTCAGCCCGCAGACCGAATCGCCTACGACGAAATTATGGACACCTTCGCCCAGGGCGGCGATGGTGCCGGCCACTTCCAACCCGGGGATAGGATTGGTGCCTGGCGGTAACGGATATTGACCGGCACGCTGAAGTACATCGGGTCGGTTTACGCCCGCGGCATCGACGCGCACCAGCACTTCCCCGTGAGCTGGCTGCGGCACGGGAACGATATGGGCTTGCAGCACCTCAGGACCGCCGGGCGCGGTGATCCGTATTTCCGTCATCGTGGCGGGTAGTGGGCGCATCGGGTTCCTTCGGGGCGGGCGCTAGGCCGAGGCGGCGCGGCAGCGACGGCGTCGGCGGATGGCCCAGCGTATGGCGAGGATCATGATGATCAGGAGAAGAAGCGCCGTAGCCCCGGCCAATTGCAGCATGCGGGTTTGGCTATACATCACGAACATGCCGCTGCGGCCGTAGATACCGTTATAGCCGGCCAGCGTCGCCGGCAATTTCAGCAGGTCATCCTTGTCCAGCGGCAGGGACCGTTCGTTGGGGCGAAATGTCGCCTGCAGCGGCTCCAGGTTGCCCTGTTGGTCGAGCTCGACGTGGCCACCGAGGATATGGCTCACCGGTCGCGTGGCCACGAACGCCACGATGCGCCGGGCACTCGCCCGGTCGGCGTCGGCATCCTCGATGATGAGTCGGCCCGGCAGGAAGAAATCACCGGTAAATAACAGCCCGGTCGCGCGGTCGTAGTAGCTGACATGCGATGGGTAGTGTCCCGGCGTAGGCACCACGTCGACGGTTCGTTCGCCGAGATCGACCTGGGCGGTGCCTTCAGGCCAGTGCGGGAAACCGAAGTACTGGGTGACGTGGGGCAGGTCGGTGCCCACGATCTGGACGTCCGGTGCGGCGACAAGCTGCGCATCGCCGGAGCGATGATCCAGATGGCCGTGGGTATGCACCACGATCAGCGGCATCCTCGCCGTGCCGACCTGGGGCAGCAGCGCGAGGACGGTTGAGGCGAGCGGCACCTTGTTCGCGTCGGTCACATCGCCGGTATCGATCAGCAATGCCTTGGCGTCGCCGATCAGCAGATACATGAAGGGCGCTTCGCCCGTGGTGCAGAGGTTTTCGCGCAGGATGTACGTCTGCGCGTTGTAACGATGCACCTGCAGGGGCGGCGGCGGATGCGCCGTGCAATCCGCCGCGCCCGGGTTCCAGTGCACGTCCATCGAGCCGGGAGCCAGCTGCGCCTGAGCACGCGTGGCAAACAGGCAACCGAGGGTCAGCAGCACGTACAGGGCGTGTTTCATCGTGACCTTGCTCCGGGTGTTTGAGCGGCTGCGCGAGCTTAGCGCAAGCCATCAACGACCTTGGATGCAGTTCGATGAACGAGGGTTCAAATGCCAGTCAGGGCGTGTTGCTTGGCATGACAGGAATGGCCTCCTCGATGCGCTGCGGATCGAGGCGGGTGTCCAGCCATTGACTGACCACCGTCAGCAGGCAGGTCGATTTACCGGGGCAAGCTGGCAGGCTGAGGTTCCGCTGCACGAGGGCCTCTTGCGGGCTGAAGTCGGCGCGACGCAGGGCATCCAGTGTTGGCATCGCGGTGCTCACACGTAGCATGTAGTGACCATGGTCATTCAGCAAGTCGAATACCAGCGCACCGCCGGGTGGGTAGTCATCCGGTTGGCGTGCGTCATGCCAGTCGAGCGCAAGCACGCCTGCAAGGTTGGCCAGGTTGGTGTCGTGGCCAAGCAAGATCATGACTTTTTCGCGTCGATCGGTAAGCGGGGCAACCACCGGTGCCGCGCCTGCTGCCTGTTGCAGCGTGGCCAGGATATGCGCCATCAGGTTGGAGCCTGCCTGGGCGGCGGCCGGCATGCTTTTCTTGGTCAGCGCAAACTGCAGATTGTGCAGCGTGATGAGTTGGCTGATGGTGTGGTTGTCGCCGCTTCCCCACGCGACGTGCGTTAGCGGGAAGCCCTGCGCGTATTCCAGCATCAGGTTTTCGCTCAGGCTACCCGCAGTTTTGAGCGACTTGGTACGCGCGGCGTTGTCATCGTGGGCGGGGTCGAGCAATAGCTTGCGCCCGGAAGTCTTCGCTTGCGTGAGGCAAGCGTCGCCCTGGCATCCCAGCAGGATGCGCTGCAGCGCGACGAGCGCATCGGGCGGCCACTGCGCCGGCAAGAGCGATGATGCGCCGTCGTCGTCCTTGCCGTCCTTCCCTTCGCCGAAATGGAACAAGGGGTTGGACTGATCCGCCGCCAGGGCCAGGTAGTGTCCCGGGCAGGCTGGCGCGAGTCCCTGCATCAACGCCGCCGCGCTGGCACGATTGCGAGGTGTGCTGTCGGCAATGACGGTGACTTCGTCCAGCGTGTCGCAACGACCCGACCACAAGCCGCTATCGCCAAGTGATTCGCGATAGCGGCGCCCCAGCGCCGTCATGCCCTGTGCGCCGTGTGGCGTGAGTACGCCAGGGGCGACCGGCCATTCGGTCCAGGGGCGATTGGCATAGGGGGCCAACTCGGCGGGTGCGCTGGTAGGCGAGCGCACGCCGTGGCGCATTACCACGATGCGCAGAACCACCTTCGGTGCCGGCGTGGTTTCGGGTGCTGCGCTTGCAGCGGACGACAAGGCGAGACCAATCGCGCAAAGGAGAGCGAGGCGCCGCGCCCTTATTGCGATGCGAGCGAGCGCGGGCATCACAGCTTCACCGACAGGTCGAGAAACACGCCCCGGCCCGGCAGGCCGAAGAACAACGGTTCGCCACTGACGGCCTGGGTACCAGCGTAACCGGTGATCTTGTGGACGTTGAACAGGTTGTTGATATCCACGCTCACCGAGTAACCCTTGAGGCCCCACGGACCATGATCCGCGCGGTAGCCCAGCGCCGCGTCAGTCGTTAGATAGCCGCCGATGGGCTGACTGTTCTGGAACGCGGTGTTGCCGTTGTTGAGCGTCACGTTGTCAACGCCATATTGCTTGCCGGCGAACTTGCCGATGACCGAGCCGAAGTATCCGAGCGGGCTGCTGTACAGCAATCCCAGTGCGGCGGTGGACTTCGGCGTGGCGGCCACCTGCACGTTCGAGTTCTTGTAGTTCGCCTTGTTGTAGCTGGCGTTGCCGTAGAGGCTGAGCGTCTGCGTCAGCGCGTAGGTGGCCTCCGCCTCGACGCCTTGGTAGATCGCGCCACCGGCGTTGACGTAGGTGCTTTCATTGCCGTTAGAGGTCTTTACCTCGGTCTGCGTGATGTAGTTGGAAAAATCGATGTAGTAGATGTCCGCGCCAAACGTGAACTCACGCGTCGCATAGGCGGTGCCGAGTTGATAGTTGGTGGTCAGTTCAGGCTCCAGGCCCTGCGAGCCATTGAGCTCGATCACGTCGATGGGCGGGGCGAGGAAACCCTTGGCAACCTGGGCGTACGCGCTCCATTGGTCACTCAGCTTTTCGTGTGCGCTGAGCGAGGGCAGGGTGGCGTCGTAGGTGGCCTGGGCATACGACGGCGCGGGCGGCGATACCTTGTTGAGTGCAGCGTCCAGTTGACGCGTTACCGACGAATAACGCACGCCGGGGCTCAGCGTGAACGTGTCGCTGACATTCCAGTCGTATTGAACGAAGGGCTGCGCGGTGTCGGTGCGATCGTTGAACTGGTAGTTGTAGAGCGGGCCGTATTTAGTACCGGTGGCTTCGCCGGTGGTCAGGTCAAGTGGCAGCTGATAACGCGCATCGAGATTGCGTTCCAGCCACAAGCCCGTCTGCATCGTGCCCGGGCCGAGTTCGCGAGCGAGTCGAAACACGTCACCGAATGCATGGAAACCCGAGTCGGCCAGCTTACCGGGTACGTCGGTAGCCGACTTGCCCACTTTCTTGCCCTTGGCGTCATAGAAGGTGACACCGTTGTCGGCCGGATCGTTATCGCTCGCGTCGCTGGTCTTGTTGGCCCAGTGATCGAAAGTGTTGAGATAGACCTTGTTGTCCACGTCCCAGTCGCCGAAGCGACTGGTGAGGCCTATGTAGGTGAAGCTCGAATAGTAGGCGGCGTTGTTGTAGCCCTGGTATGACTGCAATGCCGGATTGTCGGTGAGGCCGTAGCGCCAGCCGTACTGGTCTATTTCCTCTTTGGTTGCGCCCTGCACGGTGTTCTGGTGCTCGCGGTTGTAGCTGGTGACAAAGGTCAGCGTGGTGGCTTCGCCCAGCTCGGTGATTGTCTTGATGAAGATATGTTCGCGACGGTCGTCGGTGCCTTTGAGATAAGTGTCGCTGGCTTCCTTGGAGATATCCGCGAACAGTTTGGTGTGTTCACCAAGATTCTCATCGACGTTAACGCCACCCGCGCGCGTGTCCCAGCTGCCGATCGTGGCGTAAGCGGTGACACCCGATACGTCGTTCGGGTCGCGCGAGCGCAGCGCCACCGTGCCACCAAAGGTGGCGTTGCCTATGGTAGAGCCGCCACCGGGGCCACGATCGATCTCCGCCTGGCCAAGCACATGGTTGTTGAAATAGGCCGAGGTGGTGTGGTGCAGGTCGCTGGCGTCACCAAACGGAATGCCGTCGAAAGTGATGTTGAACTGGCCGTCCTGGAAGCCGCGAATGCTGATGCCTTCGTTCTTGCCCAGGCCCGGGCCTTCCGGTGAGGTCACCGTGACGCTGGGCGCGTACTTGATGATGTCGTCGAAGTTGGCGTTGAAGCGCAGGCCGTCGCGGATGAAGCGTTCGTCGATCACTGAGGTGGGCTGTATCGCGTCAAGCGGCGCGGCGCTGGGTGCCAGCGTATCCACGGCGTTCGCATGCACGCTGATTGGGGCGAGGTCGCGCGTGCCGTCATTGGCGTTGATCGGCGGAAGGCCGCGCGACGTTGTCGCGTCCGCGGCCGTCGCGTTTCCCGCTACGCGCTCCGGCACGATGTTGACCGTGGAGGGTGTAAGGAAGCGGTAGCCAAGTCCGGTACCCTTCAGTAGCTGCACAAGCTGCTGCCGTGCATCGAGCCCTGCCGCGGCACCACCGCTGCGCATGCTGTCGGCCACATCGGCCGCGTAGACGATTTGCAAGCCGTTGCTGCGGGCAAACTGGTCAAGCGCCTGGGTCAGTGGCATCGGCGCAATGGCGGGCGACGCGTTGGCGGGCGAGGTGGCTTGTGCCAGCACAAGCGAGGAGGTGGCGCTGCCGAGGAGCAGTGCGATCTGGAGGGCGAGCCGTTTGCGCATGGTCAAGTTGAACCTTCGATGGAGGGTGTCGGGGCGGTGACGAGCTTTGCTTGTCACTGCGCATGACCCTCTACGAGTGCGCGGGCGCACCATCGGGTACCGTTATTTCGATGAATTTTTTCTTACAGTGCCTGTGGGCGTGCCGCTAGATGGTTAGTGCCGAGCACGTGGATGTCGTTCGCGCCTCTGACCACACGCACGCCGGGAAGGGTGCGCAGGTAGGCAATGAAGGCTTCCATATCGCGCGCATGGAAGCGCCCTGAGATCCGCGTGGCGGCAATGTTGGAATCGTCGATCAACAGCGGCCGGATGCTGTACGCATTGAAGCGACGAGCCACCTCGGCCACGCTGGCGTGTTCGAAATGGATGTCCGTTGGGAGCCATGCGGTGCTTAGCGCAAGATCGGCTTGTCGATCGATCAGGTCCAGCGAGCCGTCCCTGCGCACGCTGGCCTGCTCGCCCGCCGACAAATCGGCGACCGGCGTATTGGCGGTGGTGGCGAGGGGCGCCGAACAGGCGAGATCGGCACACTGCCACAGCTTGACCCTGCCGCTGACCACGGTGACGCGCGCGCCATCATCGGATCGATGTGCATCGAAGACGGTACCGATATCCTGCAGCACGTCGGCACCGAGCTGCACCAGCAGCGGACGAGAGGCGTCGTGGCCGACATCGAACAGCGCGCCACCTTGCCTTACGTCGATCAGGCGTTGATGGGCTTCCATGCGTACCGTCACCAGGCTGCCGCGATCAAGCAGTAACTGCGTGCCGTCCGCTAGAGCCACGCTGCGTAACGCATCGGCACCGGAGGTGTACGAATCCCAGGCGCGCAATGGCGATTGCAGCGAGGCCGCTGCACCGATGACCAGTACCACCGCAGCCGCTGCCGCCTGCGACGCCCAGCGGCGCCAACGATGGTCGGGCTTGGGTGTGCCGGGCGATGTGGTGCGTATGCCGGGTCGCAGGGGCACCACGGCCGGCTCGCTGGTGGCCAGCTCGCACAGCTGTTCGCCATCGAGCGGGTCGAGCGCGGTAGCGGCGTCCAGATCGCCATGCAGACGCGCCATGGCCAGGTACTCGGACACGTGCCGCGGTGACAGGCGTAGCCACGCCACGAACTCGGCCTGTTGCGCCTCGTCCATGCCTTCGCGCTGATCCAGGTACCAGCTAGCCGCCTGTTCGGCAATGCGTCGCTGGTGCTCAGCTGCCTGGCGGTAACGATGGAGCTCAGTCATAGCGAGCCATTCCCACGCGGCAGGTGGCCAGCGCCTTGACGATGTACTTCTTTACCATGTGCGAGGAAATCTGCAGTCGTTCGCCAATGTCGCGATAGCTCAGGTCATCGCGGTAATGCATGACCAGCACGGCACGGCACTTGGGCGTGAGCCGTCCAATGATGTCGGCAAGCCGTTGACGGCGTAGCGCGCGATCGACCCCTGCGGCCCCGTCGCAGGGCGTGGCGAGGCGTTCGATCACGACTTCCAGCTCATCACTGCCCAGTGGGTTGCGTTGGCGCCGGGCCGCATGTTCCTTCACCAGATTGGCTGCCACGGTAAACAGGTAGGCTTCCGCATTCTGAATCTCGCCCGTGCCCTCTCGATCGATGCGCAGCAGACGCAGGTAAAGCTCCTGCACCAGATCCTGCGCATCCCACGCATGGGGCGTGCGCCTGAGGAAGTAGCGATGGAGCGTGGCATGCTGTTCTTCGAACAGTCGCGCCAGTGCTGGCATTGAATCGGCGGTCACATGCACTCGCAGCGCCGTCGACCCTGTCGTCGGCTGGGATTTGTTCCAGGCGCCACGCTAGTGACGATTCATGACGATTCCGTGAAAACGCGGCTTCGTGCCGGCTGAATGGTCGATATCAGCCCCCGTCGCCGGGCACTGTCAGGCCCGATTCGACTAAGGCACATTCGGCCACGCTGGCGGTCCACCCCGATCAGGGCGGTGGCCGGGGCTTGCTGACAGGGTGGATGCCTTGGGCATCCGTGGGTAGGGAGTGGGCTACGGAGGGAATGCACATGCAGCATGCATCGAATCGTGCGCTGGGTCGGCTTGTAACGAGGGGTCTGTTGGTCCTGACCCTGGCATCGACCCGCGCGATGGCCGGCGACGGCCCTGAATCCACAGGGCTGGGCCAGTCCTGGCCGCACGTCACCGATGTCAGCGCGAGCCCGCACTGGCATGTCTATGTATTTGAGCGTGATGGCGTCCGGTACATTCAGATCAATGATCTGGGCGGCAAGGTGCGCGCGGCGTTCGCCAATTCATCCGGCAGCTTCCTCGGCTTGCCCATCGGCGTGGACGCATCACGCCTGGCCACGCCGCAGCAACCGCTGCCGATACCGGCAAGCACCGCGGGCGACATCGTGTATCAGGATGCTTCGGTGAAGGTGTTGGTGGCGCCGCAGGCGGACGGCACCGCACAGGTGTTCGCGGCAGACGGCGACTGCAAGGACCCGATCGAATGCAGCTCGCGCATCAACTGAGCGACGTCAACGTAACTTGCCAGGGCGTCTCTAGAGCGAGGCGCTCCGGCCAAGCGGTGCGGCGCGTAGCGAATCGTGCAGTAGCAACGTGACCGACAAACCCTTGGGCCGGTCGCGCAGATGTACGTTGCCGCCGTAGATCTGCGCACGGTCGCGAATGGTGGCAATGCCCAGGCCACTCGCTCCCAGCAAGGTCATGGCCTGCTTCCATGATTCCGGCGACGGTGCGGCTTGCTCTTCGGCCGTTGCCTGCCGCTCGCCGGTAATGCGCATGACCACCCAGCGACGCCCGTCGGTATGACCGCCGCGAACCTGCAGGTGAACATGCTGCGTGGGGCTGCGCGAAAGTACAAACACCAGTACTTCGCAGGCCAGGCGATAAAGCGCCATGTGCACATCCGGCGCCAGTTGGCTGAGGCCTCGCCCCGAGAGGTCGCACCGATAACTGGCGCCAGCCATATGAACTGCCTGGGCGAACGGGCCTTCGCGCAGGGTGGCGGGTACGCCGCGTTCGCGCCAGCCGCGTGGATAGAGTGCGTTGGCGAGTCGATGCATTTCGTGTTGCGCCAAGGCCGCCTGTCGGGAGTAAGTGCGCTCCTCGCTCGCGGGCAGCACATGACGGAGGCTGTCGAGCAGGCGATTCTGACTTTCGCGGATGTTGTGCCCGATGTGTTCGAGTGCGTCGGCGGCCTGGCGCAAGCGCAGTTCTTCCAGATACAGGCCCTGCTGTGCGAGCTGCAGGCCTCGTATCGTATCGATGCGACCCGAGCGTGCGAAGTACGCTTGATGCCCGATTCGCGTGCCGAGCATAAGCAATGTGGTGATGGCGAAAGCGATCAGGGCCTGCGCCTGGATCACCGCTGGATCACGCACCATCACCGAAGTGAGCGTCACGGCGGTGCTCGCCAGGGTTCCTCCAAACGCCGCCCCTTGCCAGCCATGGCGTGAGGTAAGCCACACCACCGGAAGGAACATCGCCATGCGGAACACTTGCGTGCCGTCCCCCTCGCTGGAGAACACCAGGCACATCAGCACCAGCAGCGGCAAAATCACGCCCACCAGGCAGTCGCGTGCCAGCCGGCTTTGCCAGAGTTCCGCGCCGATCGACTCGCCACGGTTTTCGGTCACCCACAGGTAAAGCGCCGTGGCGGATGGAGCAATGGCGAGCGCGCCCAGATAGTTGCCAAGGAAGTAGCCAAACAGCACGCGTGCGTTGATATCGGGCCCTGCCTCGGCGGGCATCTGCACGGCGGCAAGCGCGGCGGCGTTGCCGCAGGTGGTGAGCAGGGCGCCAATCAGCGTCATGGCGAGCAATGTCGCTGCATTGATCTGATGGGCACCACGCAGCAGGCGCGAGTGCGGTCGGCACCAGGCAACCACCGGGGCCAACAGGACGATCGGCGGAACGGCCGCCAGTACGGCCCAGCGCCAGCCGAAGGCGTCTTCGTTTCGCCACGCGTGATAGCTGACGGGAATAAGCTCGCCAATAATCAGCGCGGGCCAGTAGCGATATGGAAACAGCAACAGGCAGGCGATACGCAGGCCTGCCGGCAGGTTCCAGTGCGAGACCGATGCGTCCCGCAGCAGTACATAGCAGAGCGCATAGGCGACACCAACAGCCACTTGCCGGCCCCAGGCGCGCAGCTCCGTTCCAACCGCCATAGTGTGCTTCCCCGTGATAGCTACTTTCCCTTCGGACTCGCGTGGGGCGAAGTTGCCTGGACGGTTTCGCGATTACGCCGCAGCGTTCGCCCAAGCCCATCGAACACAGCCCCGACCATGGATCGCGCCGCCAACGAGGTCCGTAACCTTCTGCGGCGTGGTTCCAAATTCCTGGCAATGTCTCACGGGGTCGGGTGATATTCCAGTGAAGGGTGCACATCATCGCGTTTCGCGAATACTTGCGTCGCAGCGAGGCGGGTCACGCAAGACGGGCTTCGCTTAGCGCGCTGCTGATCCCCACGCCGCCGTGCATGGCCCTGGCTACCGGCGTGTCGGCGACCGCAAGGTCATTGGCATGCCGTCGGCGTCATCGAGCGCGGTTTGAGCGTACCGATGCACTGATGCAATTGGACCTAAGTAGCACGCGGTTTCATGCGCCATGGCATCCCTTTGCGCTGCGCTGCGGTATGGCAGCCGATATAATGACTGGCGTATGTGCTTTCTGCTCCACACCAGGCTATCCCCGGGCCTGTGTCGATTTTGATGTCGGCTACCCGCGCTAGCTACCGTTGCTGGCTTGATCGATGACGACCCGGGTTGGCACGCACCGACTGTCTGTTCTCCTTGCTGGATGATCCCCACCATGCGTCCTGTTGCTCTTCCCGCCGCCATCGCGCTTTGTCTTGTCTTGGCCGGCTGTGCCACCAGCAGAGGGCTGCACACCACGGGCAAGTTGACCGATCCTGATTCGCTCAAATCCCAGCAGAGCCTGGCCGATACACAGCTCAGCCCGACGGCGTGGCCACAGCAGGATTGGTGGGCTGGCTTTGGCGATCCGCAGCTCAGCGGGCTTATCGATGAGGCGCTGAAGAACAACCCCAGCCTCGACCAGGCCCAGGCGCGTGCGCGCCAGGCGCAGGCCGTGGCGGACAGCTACAACGCCGGCCGCCAGCCCCAAGGGCAGTTCGATGCATCGATTATCGGCGCACGATTGTCCAGCAAGGATCCGGTCTATCCCGAATACGCGCTCGGCACTTTTGCCTGGAGCAAGTCGGTCACCGCGGGCTTTTCGTGGGATCTGGATCTGTGGGGCGGCAAACGTGATGCGTGGGAGGCGGCGCTTGGGCGCAGCCGCGCCGCGCAGATCGATGTGCATGCCGCTCGCATCGAGCTGTCGGTCAACGTGGCAAGAGCCTATGTGCAGCTGGGTTATGCCTTCGCACAAAAGGACGTGGCCGATGCCGAGTTGCAACGCGCCACCCAGTCACTGGAGGTAACGCGGCGATTGGTCAGCGGCGGCCTTGATACTCCGCAACAGGAACATCTGGCCGACTCGCAAGTGGCCGGCGCAGAACAGCAGAAGGTGGCGGCCGACCGTGCCATCGATGCTGCCCGCAGCAGCCTTTCAATTCTGCTGGGGCAAGGGCCTGATCGCGGCCTGGCAATCGACCGGCCGCACATGCTCGATCGTGGCCCGGCGGTGCTTCCCGACAAGTTGTCGGTCGACCTGGTGGGCCGCCGCGCGGATCTTGTCGCCGCACGCTGGGAGATCGAAGCCGCCAATCAAAGCGTCAAAGCCGCCAAGACCGAATTTCTGCCCAATATCAGCCTGAGCGCCATGGCCGGCTTCGTCGCGGTGGGTGGCAGCACCAGCGTGCTGCAATTGCCGGCACGTACATATGCATTTGGCCCTGCGCTCAGCCTGCCGATCTTCGATGGTGGTCGCCGTCGCGCCGAGCTGGCCATGGCGGATGCCGATTACGATGCGTTGGTTGCGCGCTACAACGGCCTGCTGGTCAAGGCTTTGAATGACGTCTCCGACGAGGTGTCCGCGCTGTCCTCCATACGTCAGCAGATCGAGCTCGAGAAGCGCTCGGTGGACGATGCGCAGAAGAGCTGGGATGACGCGTTGAAGGCTTACAAGGGCGGGCTGAGAGGTCCGCTGACCCCGCTCACCAGTCGCCAGCAGCTGCTGGTGGCGCAGCAGCGACTGGCACTGCTGCAGAGCCAACAGATCGATATTTCGGTACGTCTGATCGAAGCGCTCGGTGGTGGCTTCGACGGCACCGCCGATGTGGCCGAGGTAACTTCTTCGCAGTCGCCGCAGGCTGCTTCCAGCAAGGACGAGCCGCGCTGATTGGCGCGGCTCGCAAACATCATTCTTTAGAGCGAGTGGATCATGTCCCGCGCATAGGTCGGACCGATACCGTAGCCAATACGGTGAGATTCAACGGAGGTCCGTGCGCCGTCATGAGTCTCGTGACCGATCCAGTCGCGCTGCAATTCCAATAGCACCTGAACGCCTGAGGTGAGCTTGACGCCGGCGGCCTCGAGGCGCCGCAACGCGAGTTCGTGGCTGGTGCTGGTTACGCCGCCGCACGCATCGGCTACCACCAGCACGTCATAGCCGTCGGCCAACGCGGAAAGTGCGCAAAAGGTCACGCAGGCCTCGCTCAGCACACCTGAAATCAAGAGTCGCCGGCGCCCCGCAGCCACCACCGCAGCCTGCACCGAGGCGTCTTCCCAGACGTTCATGTTGCGTCGCTCCATGAACTGCAGCCCGGGAACGTCAGCTTGTATCGCCAACATCAGCGGGCTGCCGCCGGCTATCGATGCGGAGCCGGACGCGACGATAGGCAAGCCAAGTGCCGAGGCTGACCGGGCCAGCGCCACGATGTTGTCCAGCAGGATCTGCCGATCGATCGAGCCGACCTCAAAAGCCGGCCCGACCTGCTGATCGACCAATACAAGGGCGCAATCGGCGGGCGTAAGCAGCGCGGTGGCGAAGGTCATGGCGAAGCTCCTGATGAACCCGCGGCCGGGCTTCGAGCCGTTCTAGCGGGCTTTTTGTCAACGGAACGTCGCAGCGCCTGTTCGCTTGCTGAATGCATGAACGCCGGCATGGTCTTGGCCCATGGAAGCCGCCGGGAGCATCCCCATATGGATATCAACTTGCGACCACTTACGGCCGCATCGGATCATTGGCTTTGCGGCAATACCGGAGGCAACCATGGCTACGGGCTGGGCTGGCGACAACGCGGTGCAGGAGCAGATCGATGCGACCGTCGAGGACGCTGTCAAGCGTGCGCGCAGCCAGCTCAACAAGGGCCCCAGCCTCATCCATTGCGAGGAATGCGCCGCACCCATTCCTGCTGCGCGGCGTAATGCGGTGCCCGGTGTGCGCCTTTGCGTAACCTGCCAGGAAGCGCACGATCACGAACAAGCCGCCTATAGCGGCTACAACCGGCGTGGCAGCAAGGATAGCCAGCTGCGTTGATGGGGCGGTATTGACAGCGGCAGGTACGGCAGGGGTCAATGGTCCTCTTTGACCACTCGCCACAGCGCTATCGCATGACGAATTCTTTCTGCTTCCGCCCATGCCACCTGCCGACCACCGCAAAGGTGTGCCCATGAGCGCCCGGCTCAGTCCACTGGCCGGCAAGCCGGCACCCGAGTCGCTGCTCGTGGACGTATCCCGGTTGCGCGACGCCTATGTGGATTTGCGTCCCGACGCGGGCACGCCGGCGCAGCGCGTGGCATTCGGCACGTCAGGCCATCGTGGCAGCTCGTTCGAGCGCAGCTTCAACGAATGGCATGTGCTGGCGATCACCCAGGCAATCTGCGAATACCGCAGGGACAAGGCCATCGATGGCCCGCTGTACATCGGTATCGATACCCACGCCTTGTCGCAGCCGGCGTTCGAGAGTGCGTTAGAGGTGTTGGCCGCCAATGGTGTGGAAACCATGATTGCCAAAGGCGGCGAGTACACACCGACACCGGCCATTTCGCACGCCATCCTCACCTACAACCGTGGCCGCAGCGGTGGCTTGGCCGATGGCATCGTGGTGACGCCATCGCACAACCCGCCCGATGGCGGCGGCTTCAAGTACAACCCGCCCAATGGCGGCCCGGCTGATAC